>JAEEGJ010013736.1_pt1 | contig 19505 bp, 17 predicted proteins | sample 8958761 | NCBI WGS metagenome assembly JAEEGJ01 (sample SAMN16246546, study PRJNA631951) | gut metagenome | biome: gut microbiome; feature: rumen; material: RS-attached | host: Bos | place: Iran: Karaj | collected 2018-10 | reverse complement strand
GTATTATTGTAAGGGGTGATGTATGGCTGCTTCATTCATGTTGGCATTTGGTAGTTAGTTTAAGTCGAAGCTGTTTGCCTGATGTGTTCACATGGATAATTACAACATGATGTTTATCGACATAAATTGATATCTTATTTGGCATGGTTTTTGCTGCAAAAGTCAGTAAAAAACCGACAAGAATTATGGAACAACCTCTAACATCATCTCAGCAGATAGCATTTGATAAAATCAAGGAGTTCTTGCACAACGATAGCGACATCTTTGTGCTGAAAGGCTATGCTGGAACTGGTAAGACTCACCTCATCAAGTATATCACACGTTATCTGGATGAAAACAAGACGCCCTATGAGGTGCTGGCTCCTACTGGACGCGCTGCCAAGGTTTTGCGCGAACGGGTCGGGAAAGGCATGACTATTCATCGCCTTATCTTCAACCTTGATATCATCTGCAGCAAAGAGGACCAGGACGACGAGTCGACCAGTTCCTATCAACTGTATTTTCCCATTGTTGAGCAGGCTCAGGACTTCCAGATCATGATTATCGATGAGAGTTCGATGATTTCCAATGTGGAGAGTCATAATGAGTATCTCAGGTTTGGCTCAGGTGTGCTGCTGAATGACCTGCTTCAATATTTCAAGGTGTGCGGCATCAAGAAGGTAATTTTCGTTGGCGACCCGGCGCAGCTGCCTCCCGTTATGGATCCTCATTCCTATGCCCTCGATGAGGATTACCTGTCGAGCCTTGGCCATCGGGTCGAAAGCATAGAATTGACTGAGGTTGTAAGACAAGAAGATAGTAACGCCATCCTGGCCCAAGCGACCAAACTACGTAACCTGTTGGCGCTCCCGCGTGGTGCCCGTCATAATCTGTCGTTGGATGCGGATGGTAAGGACATCATTGAGTTGCAGGCTGGAGCATTGCCTGTGACCTTCACTGACGAATTCCCCGTACCGGAGGTTGGTAACGGAATAACCGTGTGTTTCTCCAACCGTCGCTGCTTTGAGGTCAACCGGGCCATCCGTACCATCATCTTCCCTGGTGAAGAAACTGTCCAGATAGGCGATATAGTCATCATCAATAACAACAATTACAAGAGCTACGGGCTTCAGGTTTTCAATGGTGACATGGCCAAGGTGACTCGTGTTGGTCAAGTGGATATCCATCCCAATATTCCTGTAACCATAAAGGGAGAGAGACGTCACATCGACTTGGCATTCCGTGATATCGATCTGTACTTCAGCAAAGAAGACATAACCATCACCTGCAAGGTCCATGACGACCTCTTGCACTCCGGAGAATCAGACTTGAGCGTATGGCAGATAAATGCCGTTTATATTGACTTTATTCTCAGGAATAAACACTTGAAGGAGGGTTCGCCCGAGTTTAAGGAAGCGTTAACCAACGACCCCTATTTCAATGCCCTGAAGGCCAAGTTTGGCTATGCGGTGACTTGCCATAAGTCTCAAGGCGGTGAATGGGATACAGTATTTGTGGACTATGCCGGACGCTGTGGTCTTTCAGATGACCACTTGAGATGGTGTTACACCGCCACCACACGAGCCAAAAACAGACTGTTTGCTATAAATGCACCGCACATCACCTCGTTTGACAAACTTAGCTTCACTGCAATCGGCAGGTTTGGGAAAGCGCCGAAAAACTTCTGGCAAGAGGATTCCACTTTGGCCACAACCTATCATCCCAGCACTGACTTGATAGGAGTAAGGCTGAAACACCTCGGCATTGAAGAAGCACTTCGGGGTACTGACTTCAAACTGCTGAACGTTGGCACCTATAACTATCAAGATAAATTCGACTTTGTCTCATCAACGGGAGAGCGAGTTCACATCGAGGTATATTACGACGGAGCAGGCTTTTTCAGGTTAGTGCCTATTACAGGTGACGGCTCTTCTAGGGATATGCTAGCCAGACTGATTAATACAAGCATGGCAGAGCCGAGAGACTTCAACTATGAGCCCAGCAATGATCTGATGCGTGAGTTGTTCCAGCGTGTAACCACCGTTGCGTTGGATGCCGATGTCAAAATCGTCAATGTGGTTGAGATGCTGAAGCAATATTACGTGGAATATCATCTGATTACCGATGCACGATTTGCCCTCATCAAGTTCTATGTGAACGAGAAAGGTCTCTCTACTGCTGTCCCCATGTCGGAACTTGGAGCTGATGATGAGAAGTTGAAGAGGCTCATCGAAGGTATGGTAAATGAGTAACTAAAGTAACATACAGGAGGATTTAATATGTCATATAGGGAAGTTAACGATTTACGCAAGAGCGGCCAACTCGACGAGGCGCTCGAGATGGCTAATGCCGACCTTGAAAAAGACAATAGTGCATGGAGTTATCGAGCTCTGTTCTGGGTGCTGCATGACATGTGCAAGCAATGTTTGGCTAATAATCAAAAGAATCAAGCCACAGAATTGGTCGAGAGAATGAAGGAAATACTTCCCAACATGGAAGAAGGGCAAGATAGTGTTGCCGAGAAGCAAATCAACTTCTTGGAGCAACAACTATCACCTTTCACGGCAATCATCAAGCAGGCTGACCAAGATTCCAGGGATAATAGCACAGTCGTTAAAGCATTCAATAACGTCAAGGACATCGTCTGTAACGATGAGATAGGATTAGATGACTTCCAGCAGAGGACTGCAGGTTGGATACTATATCGCTATGCCAAGCATGAGTTGGAGAGAAAAGCAACTTACAATGTGAGGCATGCCCTGTCATTATATCTCAAACTCAAGGTCGAGAAGCCATCACCACTGCATTCGTCCATCTTGCGTATGGCTGTTGAACTCGAAACCGAGTTCAGAAATGATTTCAAGTTTACCACATTTCTTGAGATGTGGGGATTTAACAACTTTTCGGAGAAAGACTGGGAACAGTTCACGACTGATGATGGCAGGAAACTGCCCTGCCTTGTGGAGAAAGCAATAGGCCGTTACTGCAAGGAACTGGTCGATGATCATATCAACTTGGTTCCGGACGAATTCATTCAACTCATGGAAAAGGCAAGGAACAAATTCCCCAGAGATGGAAAACTTGAGTTGAATTATGCACGTCTGCTTGCTGCAAGGGGTGAAACGGATCAAGCTATTAATGCTTATAGAACCGTTACACAAAAGATACCACAGGCTTACGTCTGGCAAGAGATGGCAGATCTTATCTCTGACCGAGATATCAAGCAGGCTGTCCTGTGCAAGGTCATCACAATGCAACGTGATGAGCAGTTCTTGGGAGACACAAGATTGTTGCTAGCTCAGCAACTCATAGAAGACGGCAACTTTACTGCGGCTAAGTTTGAGTTGGATACCTACTATCGAGCAAAACAGGAGAAGGGCTGGTCCGTGAAGCCCCCTTTCCGTGAACTTGCCGACAGAATCCCCGCTGGCACCCAGGCGACGCACGATAACAAAGAATTGTATAGCAGCAAGCTGGACGCCTTGGATGTGTTTATGTACCCTGATGCCAAAACGGCTGTAGTGGCCTATAATGGTAAAACCTTTGCCAATAAAAGAGGAAAACAACGAGCAAAACTCGTAGCAAGCGATGGCAAGTCAATCACAATCGCTCCCAATCGGTTACCTCGTCGCCAGCAACATCGACCGTACTATTTCTATATCATGAAGTATGCCATGACCGAACGTGGAATAGAACCATTGTCAATCGCTCCTATTGATGAAGAGGAGGGACTGAAGCATTTTCAGTTCATCAGCGACAATGTGAGAATAAGGACCAAGTTTGATGGCAAACGCTATGGCTTTGTGGGCGACTGCTATATCCACCGGAACTTGCTTGGTCTGGCTGCCGATGGTCAGCAACTGAAGGTACTTGCAATCAAGGAACAAGATGGCCGCCTCAACGCTGTAATCGTTTTATAAAACGATTTTCCTTTTGAGGACAAAATATTGTACGTTGCGAACACAATGTTCGCAACGGTATTTAGCAGCACTATCCTTCTACGATATCAAAAAGAGCCAACTGGTTCCCACACAATATCGCGACTGTAGTGTCTGTCGAGACCTATACGGTTTTCTGCTCAATCGTTAGGATTGCCTCCACGAACTTGGCCTCATTGGTAATGACTGATGTGTTGAAATTATGAAACGGGAAAAAGAGTTTTTCAGAAATACAAGTTCGCCTAGTGTTTAATGAAATAGTTGAGGATTGTATTTCATTTTTCCCCTTTACCGAACCGAAAAAAAGAAGTGTGATATCAACACTTCTTCAGCATTGATATCACACTTCGATCGGACTCTCTTGATTTGAATCGACGGTGACAGCTTAAGGCCGGTGTCTATCCAAAACAAGATAATAGCGTCCGGGATGGTGGTTTTCTCGTTTGCTCTTCACATAACGGGTCCTTTTCCATCATATATTGTTGTTGCCCCTTACATCCGCCGGCATGTCTCTTCTATTAAAGCCGGCAGTCCAAAATGGGGCGTAATTCTCTTTAGTTATTTATAAGGCAGCTGGGGGATTTCAGGCGGAGGTTTATCTGGTGGTGATAGTCAGTATTATTTGGTTGAAACCTTCGGATATATATCTGTGGCTGCCTCCCGCTAGATGAGGAATATGTGATCATGTCTTTGTTCCTATTTGTATGCAGGAGCTCTAGCAGGAGAATTATGCCATACCCCAAAATTAGAGCGACAAACGGGACTCGGACCCGCGACCTTCGGCGTGGGAAGCCAACGCTCTACCAACTGAGCTATTGTCGCATCTTAGAGCGGAATACCAGAATCGAACTGGCATCTCCAGCTTGGAGGGCTGGAGCACTGACCATTGTGCTAATTCCGCAATTGCTGAACGGATAGGCAGGATTTGAACCGACATTCCTGGGGTAATAGTCGTAGTAAGCCTCATCTACTGCATCTATCCTGTTAGATTATCATCTAAACCCTTTCAAGGAACGCTTGTTTTTTAATCACGATGCAAAGTTATACCTCCGACTGCGCAGTGTTTTTGCGTATCTGAAATCTTTTTTCAAAAAAAACTCATTTTTAAGATTTTTTTGATTAAAAAAGTGGGCCTACCTCTAATCGCAAGCCCACATTCATGTTTCGGTTCTTTATCTGTGTTTTTATCCCTTGACGACGGCAACAGGCAACAACTGGGTCTTGACGGCAATCAGGTCGAGCTCGTTGTGAATGACCTCATCTATATTCTTATAGGCACTGGATGCCTCCTGCAAGTCACGCTGGCTGGTGATGCCGTGGACGATGCCCAATGCATCAAGTTTGCGGACTTCTTCCTCAAGCGACAGTGTGTTCTCAGCCTGAGTGCGGCTCATAGCACGTCCTGCTCCGTGGGAGCAACTGTTGAATGACTCGTGGTTGCCCAAGCCCTCTACGATATACGATGCGGTGCCCTGCGAACCTGGGATGATACCAGTTATACCTTTACTTGCCAGAGTTGCACCCTTGCGGTGAACAATAACATTTCTACCATAATGGTTCTCCCAAGCAGCATAGTTGTGGGCGATGTTGATCATTGGCTCGAACTCGATGCCAGGCAATGCTTCGCTTAGGACCTCTTGGATCCTTTGCATCATCAGACGGCGGTTGCTCAGAGCAAAATCAACGCAATAACGCATTTCCTTCCAGTACTGAGTGAATTCTTGGGAACCTACAGGCAGGAATGGCAAATAGATGTTCTTAGGTACACTGGAATACCAACGCTCGTTCAGTTCTGAAGCTATTTTATTGTAATAGTCCCCTACTTTCTTGCCTAGGTTGCGGCTTCCTGAGTGAATCATAATCCATAGGATACCTTCCTCGTCTCGCTGCAACTCAATGAAGTGGTTACCTCCGCCCAAGGTACCGATTTGCAGCAGGGCAGACTCATAATGCTTGGAAATGACTTGTAACTTGCCAATCTCATGGTTCTGCGGCATGAAAGCTTCAGCTTGTGGCGAAGAGTGCCAAGACATTCCAACTGGAATGGCGCTACGGATACCGCTGACAATCTGATTGCGTAACACCTCGGCCGGTATGTCCTCAACCCTCCAGTTTGTCTTCACAGCGCACATGCCACAACCGATGTCCGAACCAACAGCATTGGGGACGACAACGTTCACACATGCCAACACACCTCCGATGGGCATACCTGCACCTGCATGAACGTCAGGCATCAATGCCAAGTGATGGAACAGGAACGGCAGTGAACACAGGTTTTCGATCTGCTGCATTGCGGTCTCTTCTACATAGTCGGTCCAGATTTTTACCGGACGACCGTTAATCACTTTTACGTTCATAGTGTTTCGCTTTTAATATAGATGAATAAAAGTTAATGTGGGCATCAGATCTTTTTACCCGATGACACAGCAAAGGTACAACATCGAGTACGCAACCTTATTGCGCAGTCAAAGAAAAAACACAAATAATAGTCAAAAAATGCGATTTTTCTGTTCTCTGCAAGAGAATTGCGTAGATAATTCCTAAATTTGTGCAGTTAAAACAATTGAAATTGATTATGCCTGCCAACAAGAATGCGCTGATACGCTACAAGACGATTGACCGCTGCCTGAGTAATCATTACCGCCAATAGACACTTGAGGACTTGGTTGATGCATGTTGTGAAGCCCTATATGAGATGGAGGGGATAAGCAAAGGCGTCTCGGTACGTACCGTTCAAGGGGATATTCAGATGATGAGGTCCGACAAGCTAGGCTACAATGCTCCTATTGAGGTTTATGACCACAAGTATTATCGCTACAGCGACCCTGATTTCACTATCACGGGAATGCCTTTATCGCGAAACGATGTGCAGGTCTTGCAAGAAGCTGTGGACATGCTACGGCAACTAGAGGATTTTGAGCAGTTCAGCGAGATGACCGATGTCATCAACCGCTTACAGGAAAAACTTTCGTTAACGCGCAGCGACCGCAAACCCATCGTGAACTTTGACAGCGTCCCTAGCCTCAAAGGTATCAAGCACCTCAGTCCGCTTTATAACTATATCGCTAATCGCCAGCCCATTCGGGTGAATTATCAATCCTTCAATGCCAAACAACCATCTATGGTTATTGTCCACCCCTATTTGCTGAAGGAATTCCGCAACCGCTGGTTTTTGTTTTGTTCACGTGATCAGGATATGCACTTGCTCAACATGGCGCTAGACCGCATCATCAGCATCGAGAAGGTACTGACTGTAAGTTTCCGCGAGAATCATCGTTTCAATCCCGAACACTTCTTTGATGATGTTATAGGAGTAACGAAGCAGTTTAACCAAATACCTCAAAAAATCAAATTTTGGGCTTCACGGGAGCAGAGCCAATATATCAAGACTAAGCCGTTGCACCCATCACAGCAACTCATCAGCGAGAACGATGCAGACGGCAGTTGTGTGTTCTCCATCAACGTGGTTCATAATAAGGAATTGTACAGTGTGTTGATGAGCTATGGCCCAGGCGTCAAAGTCCTCTCACCACAAAAGGTCGTGTATTATATCCGCAAACTGCTTCGCCTTACAACAGCCCACTATGAGGCGGAATCATAACTTAGCCCTGTCCATGGCATCGGCTGCCCAGCGTAGACGGGTTCGAGCGTTTTCTTTTGCTTCGGTGGCCCAACGTTGTTGCTGACGGGCTTTGTCTGTCTCGTCATCAGCCTTGCGTTTATAGGTACGGGCCTTGTCTGCCTGCTTGTTGCGGGTGTGGTAATCCGCTTCGCGTTGGTACTCTTTAGCCTTCTTAACGTGGTACTCTGCTTCTCGGTCATAGCCCTCGGCCTTGCTTATATAGTACTCAGCGTCACGCATGTAACTACGAGCCTTGTCCAAGAAGTAACTGCTTTGGGAAAAAGCTGAGAGACATGTTATCAATGCCACTATTAATGATAGTATTCGATGTTTCATAACCTTTATTATACGTGCTATAGTTTCCAACCTTTATTATTGAGGTATCTTTTACAATCGTCGCAGAAGGATTGCGTTTGGGTAAATTTGTATCCATGCTCGGCATCCACCATCATACATCTTTCATCCTTGCAGTGAGGCAGGCCGAAGGCATGCCCCAATTCATGCAGCATCAGTTCATGCATGTCATCATCACTCAGTGGTTTTAATGTCTTGGGTCTCAATGACGAGATAACTGATACGCTATCGCCGATGTAGCTGATGCCAAAAACACCAAATGTGGGCGAAATCTCATTTTTATCATAAATGATTTTGCGGGTCAGGCCGAGTGCGTAACCGCCATTTTTGAACTTCATGAGATTATCAAGCAGGCCTGTGCCCTTATATCTGTTGCGAGGCTTGTAATAACATTCTTTTGGTAGAGGAATTGATGTCTTGACAAGTATTACCGACGGGTAAACTTGTTGTAACTGATCCCTTAGACGCATAGCCTTTGCCTCTGGGAAATCATCATAGCGGTAGATGTAGATCGTGGCAATTGGCCGTGAATTTGATTTTGTCTGTTGAACAGTGGTTTTGGCTGGTACCTGTTTTTCTTGCTCTTTTTGTTGGTCACGACTATGTTGGCCATCACATGCCGCCATGACTGCACACAGGATAATTGCTGCAATGACCGAATTATGCTTCTTAGTTCTCATGTTGTGTACACTTGTTTTCATTTAATCAATCTCAATAATTATGGCAGAATAGTTGTCGGTTGCCTTCTCACTGCAAATCAAACGGCATTTCTCCGCAACTTGCTCGACATCCTTAGCACATTGCAATGTGTGAAGCAAATTCTCGTCATCGATGGCATTATACAATCCATCGGTGCAAAGCAGAATACGGTCGAGAGGCTCCAATTGAATAGTTTTCACATCGGGAATGGCACTCTCGGGATGGCCTGTGAAGAATGCTCGGGTAATCTCGGAGAGACCGAAAGGATTACTGTCCACATGATCAATGGTACGGTATTTCACGTTGCCCCTGATGTCAATAACGTAGCAACGACTGTCGCCAGCATGGGCAATAGTTGCCTGATTATCCTCCATACTAGCCATGATCAAGGTTGTTCCCATCTCACTCAAGCCAGATTTTTCGTCAAGAGCATCACTTGCTGCATTGGCTGCACTGATGACTTTCTGATGTGAATCGGGTTCATCATGTTCCTGCCAGTAGGTCATAAACGCATCACGAACCGTTTGGCTTGCAATCTTGCCACCAAAATGTCCGCCCATCCCGTCACACACGACAAACAAGGTCCTCTTGCCTGGACACTCAACGATGCCACAACAATCTTCGTTATTCTGTCGTGGGCCTATCTCAGAAAACTGAATGTATCTCATCTTACTCAAAGTAGTACAGATTGCTGTAATTAAAAGTGGTCAATTCGGATTTGACATCGTCCAGCTCCTTCATTCTCATGGGAGTATCCTTCAGACCATATCGCTCAATGCAGTTCCTCAGGCGCTGAGTGAATTTCACCATTTCTAAGTCAATTTCCTCCTTGGTTGTTGTGATGCCGTTGTCAATTGCCTCCTGCAACTCAGAGATGATCATCCCCGAGAATAGTCCATGAAGGTAGTATTGCTCGGCAAATAGATTAGCGTAAAACCAGATACCGATGCAGGTCTTGGAACGTAGGAATTGGACTTAGCGGCCATCCACCATAAAACGCCTATAGATGCCATCTTTATCAGGCACCGAGAACAAGCCATACTGGTTACCATGACCAAGCATGAGCACCGTGTCAGTCTCGCGGATGGCCCGTTGGACTGCACTATTGGTACTTGATTCAGTGATATGCATAGAGATATCCCTTCGCTGCTCATAAAGAAGCGAAAGGAACTGGGTAGTAGGGTCGTTCGCGTGTATTATTGTCATCATAAAATGTGTTTATTTTTCAGTTGATAGTTGATAGTTTCATGCTTCATCGTTAGGGCCAGTAACATGAATCTCCACATTGTCAATGCCACCGCCAAAAAATTGAAGGTTCATGATCTTGAGGAATGATGGTGTAATGACTATTCCGCAGTCATCACCGATTACAGAATCAATGCCGCAATTGGGACAAAGACCTGTTCGATCACCTCTACCATCGCAGTCACACCAATTAGTAACTTCCTCGGGGCTGAAAAGGCTCTCACAATGGAAGCAACCACATTGTTGACTGTTCTTAATCTGTTGCTCGTTGCGGAAAGTGCTGTGGTGCAAGCTATAAAGCATGCTCTTGATTTCTTCTTTAGTCATATTCTTTAGTTTCTAAAATTGTTACTTCATATCTAATAGAGAGAAAAGTAGCCCAAGAACTATCACAGTCTATCAAAAAAATGAAGCCACAAAAGCTATTTAAGAACGATTTTCCAAAACTCACTGGCATCACCGCCGAATTCCTCGGTCAGCAGAGCCAGAAACAATGCGACATCGTGTTCATCGTCGGTGCTACCATACTGTTCTTGTTCGCGATTCACCGTCAGTTCTGTTATTCTGTATTGTTCGCCACATTCTTCATATTGAGCGACAAATATACAAATCCCAGTCCAACTGCGATAATACCTTATAGATGTTTCATCACAGTACATGAACCAGTGGTCCTCCATTGCCGAAGGGATATGCCCCATTTTCACAATGTCCATAGCTTCACGTGAAATCATGACGTTTATTGGGATGGATGTATTGCTGTCAGGCATGGGCAGAGTTTTCCAACTGTCTTTAGTTGCAACCTTGGTTTTGGCAGGAATAGGGTTCTCGCCATTGAACCGCTTGGCGGAATTGCCAGCCCCCATTGTCCACAATTTCAATGCTCTTAGTTCGTTGCTAGACGGGGTCGTGTCCTTCTCATCCAACTCAGCAACAAACTTTTTAGGGAGAATAATATTCTCAACTTTCAGGGCCTGGACAAATAATGGTGCAATCTCCGCGTCTCTAAAGCCTGCGATTCCGCAGCCGATGCGCGTCACCAGGAACTTATACTGCGGGTGTTGCTCAGCAAAACGGATGAACTCGTCCACATAGGGCCTGATGGTTTCCACGCCGCCCTGCATGGTAGGGATAGCGTAGCTCTGTCCCTGCAAGCCCACACCCTGCCCCCACACAGCACCAAAGCGATTGTAGGCCAGACGGGCAGCGCCGCCACCATGATGACCTGCCAGATTACTACCGAACACAAAAATCTCGTTCTTTTTTAATTCGGATATTCTCTCGGGGGTATATACTCTGTTGTACATACTGTTTATATTTTCTTGTCCTTAACTATTTCTTCTGCCTCTTTTCGCATTTTATCCAGTTCGCTATCGTCTTTGATGTATCTGAACTTGACAATGACTTCAGCTTTTTTATTAATAAAACCGTAGATTTCAATCTCAACATCGTTAGTCATGCCGAAACCATCATCATCCATATAATAGCGGCCATCAGGATTGAGTTGCCAACTCACCATTGATACGCCATTAACAAAGCCTCGAATGAACGAAGGAAAATGAAAAGAAAGCGACCTTGCTCGCTCTTGAGCGTCTTCTGGTAACATCTTTAGCGAATCCCAGTCAATGTCATCTTCAGTCACTGTCACGAGGTATTCATCACCATCCATGAACTCGTAGGCGCATTTTGTATTATGGTTCAGTATGAAACGGGGCTTCCACCATCCCCATATACACTCATTTATGACTGCCATCCCTTCGCCTGCTTGACAAGTTTCATAGATATGGGTATTGTATTTTGGGGTGTTAATAAGTTTATAGAGCTTTTCATCATAGCTCTCATTTCCCGACATCTTACTGATTTTCTTGTAGATGCTCATAACCAAAAGAATTAACGTTTTGTGTAACTATATTATTTCAAACCAATGCACCATTTGGCTCGATCAGTGAGATAGGTCGTCAAGCGGCTGTAGGGGATTGTGAAATGGAAGCATCCGGCAGCAAAGCAGGATATCTCGTAGGGTTGGAATGAGAAAAGCACGCCATCAGGAGTCAAGGAGGGTATGGGCAGCAATATCTCTCCTGTCGGGTTGCCGTCATCATCAACTCGGCGAATGAAATCCCAAATGTCAGCGTCCCATTGCTGATACTTTTCGTCAGCCTCAGCAATCATTTCCAATTGTCTCAGAACCGATCTCTCTGTCTTTGGCTTGAACAGGTACTCCCAGCCAATACTCTCGTGATGGACGCAGTCATATGACACCAATTGGTCGGTATAATAGCTATGCATTCCACCATTGTAGTCATTGGTGAACATTTGGTAGGTCACGTATCGATCATTGAAAAACCTGGCTCGTAGACTGATTATTGAATATAGAGCTGCTGGAATATTCTCATCTTCTCGGCCAAATTCCTCTTCTACATCAGCGAAGTAAGTGTCAGCAATAAAATTGGCAACACTATTGCGGTCGTTCAACTGACCTTGATAACCGCTACGGTCTTTCCATTCGATATTCAGATAGATAGATACTAATGACGGAAGCCTAACGGGGCCTGTCTTCTGAGCCAATGCTACGGTTGCAATCCATTTACTGATATACTCGCTATTGACTATCGATGACTTCGGATAATCAATTTCAAGATTATTCTGGACTCGATCACAGAAATCTGCGGTACGGTCCCAACGACAGCGTTTCCAGCCAGTCAACACGGATGAACTGAGTGTTCTCAGTTGCTCAATGCTGGATGGATCCTTAAAGTCAACTGTCAAGGTTTTCTCTCCAGCCAATACTTTGATGACTGTGGGTGTAGTGCTGTCTGTTTCAAAGTAGGTCAAGGAAGGATCCTCTGCCAGAAGAGTACTCTCAGTACAAATTGCATAAGTACGCAAATCGTTATCTGATGCGTATAGATAGGTCACGCCACCTGCAGTACAGATAGTGTCGGTCGACCATGAAGCTCCAGGCAGAAGCGCTTTCAATTCAGCTGGCACAACCACATTGGTTTCTGTGCTTTCCTCTTGGTTGTCATCGTACTCTGAATATTCATAAACCGGCTCGTCTACTTCATTCAGGAATGCCCATTCATCCACTTCAATCTCTTTTTTATTGATATCAAGGGCATATAAGGCTGCTGAGAGAAGCCCAGCGATGATAATTGTCATTATGATGTGTCGCTTGCTCATAGTTATCGTATTTATACGTTTTTCAATCCACAAAAATAGTAAAAATGCCAGCAATCCGCGCCAGTATCATATTATACGAACTGCTGGCATGAGTCTAAAGCATTCTTCGTTTACTTGACTACTTGCCCCTTGCCGTTGACGATGACACAGGTTGAATTGTCGATTGTGCAAAGGTACAGGTCTGGTCCGATAGCTTCGATGTTGGTATACGAAGGCATGGTCACGATGTGGCCGTCGGCAGTCATCAAGCCCTCACAGTAATTTCCGGCAATGTACGCCCTCAGCCGTGCGGTAGCCTTCGGATGATAGAAGGCAGTCGTTTCATCGTCAACACTATTGCACCATTCGCTTTCCTCGTCTTCAGCCGCGACACATGACGGGTCCTGCTCGGACTGCTTCGGTTTAAGATATGAGATGGCATCGGTTTCATACTCCAGAATTCGGATAGAATGGATACAGAAGTCATTGACCAGATTACCCGCTAAGTCATACTGGCGCATAGTGTTATTGGGCATAACAACATCAATGGTCTCATCGCAGTTGGTGATGATACATTCCATGAGCGGCAGGATTGGGTTCAGGTTCCTGTCAAGTACGCCCATCTTCTTGTCCTTTTCAACGCAAATCAGCGAATCTTGGCAAATAAGGATGTTGTTGTATTCAGCAGGCAGCACCATCTTACCAGCTTTGTCCATCAGACCTTGATAGGTACCGTCCTTACTATCGACTACACAGTAGCCCCAATGGTACACATAGCCATCCATCCATGGACGGTAACGCAGATCAGGCTCACTCACTACCTTGCCGGTTGCGTCAATGAACTTGATGATACCACCCTCATCAACGCTGGCAAGTCCGTCCGAAAACACCCAGGCGTGATCATACTTGGCAGGGATGACCACTTTGCCCGTAAACTTGTTGAAGTAGCCACGCTTCTTGCCATCGCTATAGCAAACGAGAGAATCATCGCCCAAGGGCTTTGCGATCCATGCGATGTGCTTAATCGTACGTTCGCCAGTACGAGAATTGAAAACATACCCCCTGCCATCAACATGATCATGGTAATAAATGTCTCGGCTGACGAAAGTGTTTTCGTAACAATCTGGATCATCACATTCACTGTGCCGGGGTTTCACCTCATCAATTATTGCAATGACGGCAACGATTGCCAACATTGCCATAAAAATCGCTGCACTCGTAGCGAATATGCCCCAGATTACTTTAGCATATTTGCCATCCCTCTTGTAGCCGAACAACCCGAAAAACCAAGCCACTGCTTGGCACACGCCTTTCCACATCACGGAAAAGAACAATTCAGTACTTATCTTCTTCATCGTAGTTTTGAGTTATTAGTTTTACTTTAAAATTGATTTGTCATCGAATAAAGGTGCGCCTCCTGGTCTTGAAGTGCCCTCAAAAGGCGCACCGACGGGGTAAATAGAGTTAACGTACCATAACCTTCTGAACATTGCTGCCACGGCGGAATACATAGATTGCAGGAGTCAACTCGGGCATGCAGTCTTTATCGCCCGAATAAACCAACATTCCATTCAAGTTGTAGATTTCAAGTATGTCAGGCATTGCTTCGTCGGCGATAATGGAAGAGGTCGAAGACGAGTGGCTTGGAGAACTCAAACATTTGCATTTGACATTATGATAAACTGCATCAAGTGCTACTTCATAGTTGGTGGTGAGGCCAAAGGCAAAAATATAGAAATCGCCTATAACCAATGAGCCATCGGGGTTGCGAGTGATGGCAATCTTGCCCTCTTTCAATTCTTCAGGTTGGAATGTCGATTGCGGAGAGATCATATACATGCAACTCAGGAAACATCCCATCCATGTATGATATCCAAGGTCATAGCAGTAAGACAAGTCAATTTCGGCATGCTGCTCATCAAGTACATTGACTTTAAGGCCCTCATAAATTGTGCTGTCTAAGGACATCCCTGCCATTCCTGTTGCATAGAAGGCTCCGTCATGCTCATAAATGGACAAGTTGAATTCATCGGGGAAATCATAGTCTGATACATGACTCCTATCGACAGTTGCTGTCACATTATAGGCCCCTGTCCATGCAAGACCGACGGGATCAGGAGCAGAACTCGTTACCGTGATCATGCAAGACGCTTTCTTCCCATCAGCAGTCTTGGCTGAAACCACTGCGGAGCCAACGGACTGTGCTTTCACGACACCAGCCTGTGAAACTGTAGCCACAATCTCATTGTTGGAGTGCCAGGTGAGGGGAGATTCCATACTTGCTGTACGAACAACAGGATTCAGAGTCATGGATTCATTCACTTGAAGCGAGAGCGTCGGAATCAAGTCGATGCTGCATTCTGCATTGCCAGCAGATAAATCCTCCGCTGCGCAATAGTCATTAGCCACATTCCCAGCTACGGCATAATTAGCCAAATTCATTGATACGATGGTGATCATCATCACCAAAAAGTTAATCTTCTTCATAGTTTAAAGTATAAGTAAATCAAATCAACACTATAATGGCATGTTGCTCTTATCAAGACCATATTACTATATTTAACTTATGATGTTTTAAAAAACGAGGCAATGCATCAGACGCAATGCCTCGTTCATGCATGTGATTCAGATGCGTACAGATTAATCATCAAACCAGTCTTCAACTGTTTCAACAACAGTTTCGGCAGCGTCAACTACCTTCTCAATAATCTCATCTTTGTGCTGTTGGAAAATGCGATATATTCCCAAACCAATTTTAGTTAAGTTTTCCATAATAACTAATATTTAATTGTTAATAAAAAATGTTTTCTATTATAAAGAGCCGAAAACTAAAGAATTCTTACAAAACGTGTCACTTTTTAAGATTTGCTCCGCAATTTTGGCAAAATTGCCAGTGGGTCTCTATAGGTTGATGACATCCTGGGCAGATGTTATCTGAATAGGTGCCATTCTCAATTTGAGTTTTGATACGACGGAAATCTTCGCTCTCACTCCACTTGAGTATTTCTCGAACACGAACAGCAGCAAAAGGATGATCACTAGTTGCGATGGCATACATCTGCAATGATTTGTTCCAGAGGCCATCATTACGTATTACCTCATATTGCTCAGCTTGTTGAGCCCAAAGATTTAAGTCCAACTGATCAGTAAGTGTTCGTGGGCCTCCAGCTAAACGAGCTTGAGATCGTGCTACCACCTCAGGGCTTGTGATTATTGCTGCAGCTCGGTCTGCAGAGAGTTCGCTCTTGCGATTCCAATAGAATAAAGCCAGTTTTAATGGAGCGGCAATTAATCCTGTTGGGTCAATAGAGTCTATACCTCCCAAGACAAACGAGGCGAGATTTGAGTATAGAACATGGCGGCAAAGAATATGTCCGCATTCATGAGCGATAACACTATCAAGTTCTTCAGAGGAGAGCATCTCTACCAATCCAGAAGTAATCTGGATATAAATCCTTGTGTCGCCAAATGTCCAGGCGTTTGGCATAGGGTTCATTGTGAGATAGAAGTCAGGGACCTCAATACCTAATTTCTCACATATTGGTGGAAGCCGATTGTAAAGCTGTGGCAACTGTGATGGTGATAATTGTACACATGAAGCCATATTAACACCATGCATGATTTGCTCATAGCCAACAGCCAAAAACTTCTTCGTTAATGCGGTCAATCCTGGAACGTTTTGGAGTTGCCTGAGAGCTGCTGCGTCCTCGGGATGAATAAAGTCTGATGGATTCATATTTCCTATAAGATTGAATATTAATAGTTACGCGGTAAGTCTTGATCCACAGATTGTACAGAAACTAGTTCCTGAAATCATAGATGCGCCACAGTGAGGGCATTTCTGTTTCGTTGTTACCGCTTGTTCTGCAAGGTTAATTGCTGTATCATCAAGCTTAGATTGTTTGATGAGGCCCCAAATTTGGGTCAGTAGTACAGGCCAAGTCACAAATAACGTAATCATCGTTGGAATGACTTGCTGGCCAAATATGCCAACGCTGGCATCTACCAACACGCCATCATTTTGTGGCCGGAGTCTGATGTCGAGAGCAGTCCGCAGACCAAGAATTGCCTTGAAAAAACCACCCTTGGTTATTGAGACTTGCCGCCCTCCTCCGAACAATGGAGCGGAAGAATATTCATATCCTTCCCCTGTGAAATAATTAACGATGTTTTGTTCCATCGCGGGAATTGCGCTTTCGGTAGCAGCAATCAGTTTTGATGAATGGAATAGTGCCATAATAATTGTAGTTTAGTTGGTGAGTAATTAACTTGTTCATCTATAAGAGAGCTTTAATCGGAAAATCTTACAGAAAAAAATAGAACAATATGGCAATCAAGCACACAAAGATTTCAATATGAACCACTTAAACAAAAGCAACAATAATATTCAGAACCTCTATATATGAAACTAATGAGCGACAACTAAACCAGAAAACGCATAAAGATCCATCAACAAAACCGATAAAAGGCGTTCAGTTATGCGGATGTATTATTGAAAAATAAAACCACATTAATCAAAGAACTCAGGTGAAAAGTTTGGTTCCTCATGGCCAGATTTCGAGTTCTTCCTAAATCATTTGTCAGTCCTTCTTGATCTTTTCAAAGAACGTGTGAATATTATAGCGAGCCCCCAAAGTTGAACAAATCTTTGGAGGCTCAATTCATTTGTTTCCTGTTTGTGAATCTCCTGACAAATGCAAGTATGTCCAAGAGAGTTTGTAGTTTAATTACAGGACTTTATTAATTGATTTAATAAACTGTCAGCAGTATTTAACTCTTTTCTTGCAGAAGCCATCTTATCGTAATAATTATTCTGTTTAACAGCATCAAAAAATGAATACTTATGATTTATATAAGTTGAGAATGTATTAGCGTCTTGCGTGATATCGTAGCCTCTAAAGGCCTGAACTAGAATTAAATCTCTAATAATTCCTTCAAAACTATTGTTATATATTCCATTAGGGTGATTATTTAATATCGGATACAGACCACAGCAAATTCGATTTTTTAGATAGATGATAGCTGAGTCGCCTTCAATAACTTCTCCGGTATATTCTTTTGCTGAATCCACCTTCAATTTAATAGATTTGTAATAGTCTGTATTATATAATAGTTTTGTATAACGATCAATCTCTTGCACTAATTGCTTTAAATCCATATCTGGCGAAATACTCATTGTTGAGATATTATGTCGTTGATTCAAATCAGTAATGATCTCATTCAATATACTCAAAAGCCTTGTATTGTTTATCGATTCATTATTCCAACCGATATCCATTAAACACATACTCTTAAATAAATCATGCCATGCGAATAATTTCCTCTCAAGAATATCATCTGAATCAATAGTATAATGGCCCTCTCTGTGAAAAATATTTACTGAATCCTCGAGAACATTATTCGTATATTTGAGTTTAAATTTCATACTCATAGCTGGCACTGAAGTGAAATACACAAGCAGATAAGTTGTCGCAAGTGAAAACATAGCTGGCATATCTTGCTGGTTTATGCGGTCTTTGATCAAACAAAGAAGAAAGCAACGAGTAATTTCCTTATATAAATCAACAAGAAGTTTGTCCTCTAAAACCCTAATAGTATTATTGGGAGCATTTACATTATTTTTTAGCAATTCTTTTTCTAATGCATTAATTTGTAGTGAATCAAGTTTCTCAAAAGAAGGGAGACTTTTTATATCGTACGAATTCCCTGTTATCAGATAGTTAATATTCGCTTCCCTTAATTCAGTAAATAGAAGTGAGGCATAATAATCAATTGAATCAATCTGTTTGCTTCTAGTCTTCTGTAGGTACTCTTCAAGAGTGGGAGCACAGGGAATAACACCTTTGACAATGCTATTTTTATAGTCCCAAACAAGCGAGGAGTCCATATTAGAAGATTTGTTTTCGTCCGCAAATGGAGAGTTTATAAAAGTGTATTGTATTGGGACTCCTCCATCTACAAATGGATATTTACTTTCTAATAATGATTTAGTAATTGCTGAATCTACTGAAACACAACACGGGATGATAGCTTTACCATTAACAGAACAAACTATTCCAAGTTTTTGTGTTGCCTTGGAATCCAAGTTGCGAACTATTACACTCCTCCATGAAGAAACATGACATACTGAACTAGGTTTAATTGCTATGGGATTATACCCTAAATTCAAGATGAATGTAACCACCAGAACAATAATTCCCAATATGATTACAGCAATACGTTTTCGGAAAGAATATTTAAAGAACTCGGAATTCGAATCAGCCTGCCAAAATAATACAGTAGATAAAAGAATCCACATAACAATTAATGCAATGCATATACTGAACCCATAGGTTTGTTTAAACTCATTGTAATTTGACACCCATGACATTAGAGACAGAACTAGCAATATGAACAGGATTGCCACTTTGCATACGACGAATAACTTTTTATGAGTACTACGAAGACAAAAGAAACCTGAAGCCCAACCCAAAAATAAAAGAGGAAACAAGATAAGTGCCCAAGATGAA
>JAEEGJ010013732.1_pt1 | contig 19509 bp, 13 predicted proteins | sample 8958761 | NCBI WGS metagenome assembly JAEEGJ01 (sample SAMN16246546, study PRJNA631951) | gut metagenome | biome: gut microbiome; feature: rumen; material: RS-attached | host: Bos | place: Iran: Karaj | collected 2018-10 | reverse complement strand
CGTGACCTTATCCTCGAAAATGGCACTTATAATAATGTTCAATACAAGAACAACTTTGGTCCGTTGAGCATTAAGGTTATCGACCCGCTGCAAGTGAAACCGTGTGACTATTACATCAAGTTCTTACCGAACGATGTGAGCAAAGATGTGAACGATGAGACAGAATGGCAGCTTATCATCTCTGACGAGATTTCCGATGAGGAACTTGAAGAACTTGGTCTTGAACGCACATTCAACACCTCTAAACCTATTAGCGTTACCAATGAGGAACTCTTCCTGGATCTCGGTTTCTCCGTTGCAATTCGTAACTCCCAGTTCCAGATTCACCAACAGGATGTGGATGATTATGTGAAAGACAATCTCGAAGGATACAATTATGTAAACTACTCCAAATATGGTCAGGTTGACTTCATTGCTGGTGAGGTTACCTATGATGGCCCTATTAACTGGTTGTCTGGTGTTGTGGATGACGAAGGTGACTATCCGAATAACTGGATTCACTCCGGTCAACAGGCATCCGGCAGATGGGAAGGCAACTCTGTACAAAATGGTGCTGAGGAAGATTACCTTGTATGGCGTACCGAAGATGCCACCTGCTTGCTTAAGTATGTGAAGGGTTACGATGTCAATGGTAACCAGGATGCCGAGTTTATCCGCGCATTTAAAGATCCTCAACAACAATATGAGAAAGTGATTGGTGGTACATGGGCTCCTTATGTGCTTTCTTCCCCGTATGACGGTGGTCCACAAGCCAAGTATCTCCAGGCCGACAATAAGTCTTATTTCGGATCTGCCGCAAGCGATAAAAAAGAAGGTCCTAAGGATGCATACTTCTCCTTCCAGAACCTTACAGCTGCTCCGTATCACCCGGGATACAACCAAACGATGACGAACCTCTACTCTGTGGATATCGTCCTCACTCCTGATAAGAGCAAGTGGACCCGCGCCGTTGTGCTTGAGTCTGGTTCCTCCTTCAGAAATGACTACATGGTTCCGCAAGAATTTGATGGTCAAACATACATGAATGTCCGTCACGAACCTAAGAAATGCCCTTCTGTTGACAAAGACGGTAACCCCGACAACAGTGGTACGACAGGTATGGGTTGGTTCCCTGGCTATGCTATCAATGTGGAAACTGGTGAGCGTTTGAACATCATGTTCGCTGAGAACTCCCTGGATACCATGAACAATGGTAACGATATGATTTTCAACCCGACGAATGTGTATGCTTACGCAAGAGATTACCGTACCGGAGAATTCCTCCGCGATACTACGGGCAACCTCTATCCGCTTTCCGTGGCTCGTTACAATGAGTTACGTACCCGTTATGGTTTGGACTATGGTGAGCCTATGAACGGTGGTCGTCACTATGTTTACATTGTCGGCAGCTCCGGTAACACTTGTAGCCAGTACTGGCGTGACAAGAACAGACTGCGTAACTTCAATGATGGTGAGAAGATGACTTCCGGTCACGGTGGTCAAATCCAATACAATGGTAAGAATTATCCGTACTATGATTGCGGCGCTTACGATCAAGGTAAGTGGTTGAAAGCCAAGTTTAGCACTATTGAGGAAATCAGCAACTTGTCAGATTCCAAGAGAAAACTGAAGAAGATGCAACTCTTCAACAATGTGATGTGGACCAGCATTCCGATGCCTGCCGCATTGCAAGAGAACAACTGGCTCTCTTCTGACGCTACCATCAAGTTGCGTGTCACCCGTCCGTACATGAGATACTCATCCCGTTGGTATGACAACCCTGCACAATCCGCAAACGCATCTCAGAATGATGGTTATCCTATGTATCAGTTCACCACCAAGAACATCACGCCTACGGATGTGAAGGCATCTGAGGAAACTGTTCAAACACTGTTGGATGAAATCAACATTGTCCCGAACCCGTACTACGGATTCTCACAGTACGAGCAAACCGCTTTGCAAAACTATGTGCGTATTGTGAATCTGCCCGCTAATTGTACAATCTCTATTTACACCGTTAATGGTACTCTTATTAGAACCCTGACAAAGGGTGATGCTGGTACATCATACGTACAGTGGGATCTTAAGAACCACGCCAACATTCCAATCGCCGGCGGCGTTTACATCATCCATGTGAAAGCTCCGGGTATTGGTGAGCGTACACTTAAATTCTTCTGTGCAATGCGTCCTACCGACTTGAATGGTTTCTAAAATTATTAATTACGTAAAAAAAGAGAAAATATGAAAAATATATTTAAATCATTAATAATTTGCACAGTACTTGCCCTTCTCACCGTTGGCACTTCCAATGTTTGGGCAGGTAATAGAGACCGTTCCGGTCAGGCAGGTGCATCCCATTTGTTGATTGACCCCTGGGCACGAACCAATGGTATGGCAAATGCCGGTGTCGCTGAGATTCGTGGTCTTGAGTCAATGTACTCCAATGTTGCCGGCTTAACCTTCGTCAAGAAAACTGAGTTCAGTTTCAACCGCACTCAATATCTGGTTGGTTCCAATGCCGGTATCAGTATCAATTCTATCGGTTTCGCCCAGCACCTTGGACGTAAGGGCAAGGATTTTGGCGTACTCGGTGTCTCCTTCTTCTCACAAGGATTCGGTAACATTGACATTACCACTGTTGCCCAACCCGAAGGCGGCCTTGGTACTTTCAGTCCGAACTTGATGTATATTGGTTTGCATTACGCAAAATCCTTCAATAACTTCATCAAGGGTGGTATCTCCCTGAAGATTATCAATGAGAGTATTGCCGACTTGCACGCAACTGGTTTCGCCCTCGACGCTGGTGTCCAATACATCGCTGGTAAATTTGAGAACTTCAAGATTGGCGTTTCTTTGAAGAATATCGGTCTGCCCATGAGTTACAAGGGCGACGGTATGACCTTCAGAGGTGTCCTCTCCGGAACAACCACCGAGCAAACTTTGGCTGTTCGTTCCGCAGAATATGAAATGCCCGCCTTGTTGGCCATTGGTGTTTCTTACGACTTCCTCTTCTTTGGTGGCGAGTATGCCAGCATGTCTAAGGAGGATCTCGAAGCCGAAGGACTTACCCGTGAAGATGCGAAACACAGAATTACCCTCGCTGGTTCCTTCACCGCAAACTCCTACAGCCGTGATATTTTCGCCCTCGGTCTGGAATACGGTTTCATGAACTACTTCATGATCCGCGCCGGCTATGCGCTTGAAAACATCACCCGCCAGAAAGAAATGCAATATGATGAGAATGGAGCACAGACCCAAGAGCTCTACTCCCTCCTCTTCAACAGCGACTCCTTCTTCGCAGGTCCTTCTGTAGGTGCCACTTGCGTTATCCCGTTGAAGAAAGGTAACACCGGAAGCAGAATCTATATCGACTATGCTTACAGATTTACCAATCAATGGAAAGGTAGCCATTATATCGGTCTTAAATTCACATTGTAATATTGTTTAATCCCTTTTTTCAATAATAGAAGAGGCTTGTACGAGCCTCTTCTATTATTATTGTAATTAAAACCACAATTATGGAAGACGTAAAATATTATACACAAGAAGGTCTTGATGCCTTAAAAAAAGAACTTAATGAGTTGGAATCGGTGGAAAGACCGAAAATTTCGCAAGCCATTGCGGAGGCGCGCGACAAGGGTGACTTGTCAGAAAACGCTGAATATGATGCGGCCAAGGAAGCACAAGGATTGCTCGAACTCAAAATAGCCAACTTGCGAAATCTTATATCCAAAGCGCGTGTGCTGGATGAATCCAAAATCGATGTGACCAAGGTGCTGATTTACTCTATCGTCACGGTCAAGAATGTGAAAACCGGTGCGGTGATGACATACACCATTGTTCCGGAGTCCGAGTCTGATTTCAAGGCCGGAAAGATTTCCGTTACGAGTCCATTGGCAAAGTCCCTTATTGGAAACACCAAAGGCGATGTGGTCACCATGCAAGCCCCTGCCGGTGCTATGGATTTTGAAATTTTAGAAGTTTCACGATAAAATTACCATTATGGAAGACACAATCTTTACTAAAATCGTAAAAGGGGAGATTCCCTGTTATAAAATTGCTGAAAATGACAAGTTTTTCGCTTTTCTTGACATTTCTCCAATCGCGCAAGGCCATACCCTTGTTATAACAAAATTACAGAATGATTACATTTTCGATCTTCCGGACGATCTGTTGGGAGAGATGATGGTCTTTGCCAAAAAGGTGGCCTTGGGCATTCAGAAAGCAATTCCGTGCAACCGTATCGGGGTTGCCGTTATAGGCATCGATGTGCCCCATAACCATATACATTTGGTGCCCATTAATGGGGTTGGAGATTTGAATTTCAAAGCCGAGCGTGTGAAACTTACGCCAGAGCAATTCAAGCAGATTGCCGAAAACATCTCGTCCGCTATTGAATTATAATCAATTAAAATCACAATATTATGGATATCAAAGAATTACAAGATGTAGCTGCACAAGTCAGAAGAGACATTATCCGAATGGTACATGGCGCCAAATCCGGTCACCCGGGCGGATCACTGGGATGCGCCGATTTTCTGACGGCATTGTACTTTCAAATTATGGATATTGACCCGGAACATTTCACCCGTGAAGGTCAAGGTGAGGATATGTTTTTCCTCTCCAATGGCCATATTACGCCGGTTTTGTACAGCGTGATGGCGCGTCGCGGTTATTTCCCGATCCCCGAATTGGCTACTTTCCGCAAACTCCACACCCGTTTGCAGGGTCATCCCACACCTGTGGAAGGCCTCCCGGGCATCCGTATCGCTTCCGGTTCCCTTGGTCAGGGCCTTTCCGTTGCCATTGGTGCCGCTTTGGCCAAAACCGCCAATAAGGATCCACACCTCGTGTTTGCCTTAACTGGCGACGGAGAACTGCAAGAGGGTCAGATTTGGGAAGCTGTGATGTTCGCCGGAGCCAAGAAGGTGGACAATCTGATTGTTACGGTTGACAATAACGGCAAGCAAATAGACGGCCCTACCGACCAAGTATGTAATCTGGGCAGACTCAGAGCCAAATTTGAGGCCAACGACTGGCTCGTGTTGGAAATGGATGGCAATGACATGAAAAAATGCGTCCAGACCCTCACATTGGCCAAAACACTTGCCCATAACCGCAAACCCATAGCCATCATCATGAAGACGGAAATGGGAAAAGGTGTTGACTTTATGGAAGGCACGCATAAGTGGCACGGTTCTGCTCCTAACGATGAGCAGGCGGCTGCGGCATTGGCCCAACTGCCTGAAACCCTCGGTGATTACTAATAGTCCGTTTTCACCGTGAAAATCATAAACCGATACCTTTGTAAGAACTTTCTCGGACCATTCGTCCTGACCTTCTTTGTGGCGTTGTTTGTGCTGCTGATGCAGTTCCTGTGGAAGTGGGTGGATGAATTGGTAGGAAAAGGTTTGGAAATCGGTTTGCTGTTGAAATTGCTCTTCTATGCGTCCATCACACTATCGTCGATGGCGTTTCCATTGGCCGTGCTGTTGGCTTCGCTGATGACTTTCGGCAATATGGGCGAACGCTACGAGATTGTCGCCCTGAAGTCTGCGGGAATCTCAATCCGCCGTCTGATGATGCCCCTGGCAATCCTATCACTGGTGATTTCTCTGGTGGCTTTCGAGTTCTCCAATGAGATTATACCCCGTGCTTCTGTCAAATTGCGTATGATGTTGTTTGATATTCAGGAACAAAAACCCGCATTCAACATTGACGAAGGCGTGTTCTACTATGGTTTCGATAATTACACTATCCGTGTGGGAAAAAAAATGCCCGACGGGGAAACCATCAAGGATGTGCTGATCTACGAGCATTCCCGACACATGGGGAACACTACAGTAACATACGCCAAAAGCGGAACCATGAAAATGACACCGGACAAGAAGTATCTCATGTTCACCTTGTACGATGGCTCTTATTGGGATGAGTCGGCTTATGCCTCCAATTCTTCCCCAAGCAACAGGGCTAAATATCCGCTTACCAGGGCCACCTTCACCAAACAGTACAAACGGTTTGACCTCTCCGATTTTTCCGCCATCGGAAACAATGATGAGGAACTTTTCCAGTCGCATTCCACGGCAATGTCACTTCATCAGTTGAACAACAAGATAGACACCCTTAAAACCGAAATCAAGAATCTGGCACATGGCTCATCCAATGTTTTTTTCGCCAATTTGTACTATTACAATACGATTGTCAAGGATGATGCCAGTGTGGATACGCTGACCAACACCCGCACCTGCGATGTGAGCAAGGTTGAACAACCAGAGATAATGTCACAGATTTTGCGCCGCGCCGACAATATGGTGCGGTCCACACTCTTCTCGGTTCGTTTTTCCTATCAGGATATGTCTTTCAGGACCTCCTATTTGTGGTCATACCAAATCGAATTTTTCAGAAAATTCTCGATGTCCTTGGCATGTTTGCTGTTCTTCTTTATCGGAGCTCCGTTAGGTTCCATTATCCGTAAGGGCGGAATCGGCATCCCTTTGGTTATTACGGTGTTGTTTTTCACGCTCTATTTTGCGATATCCATTATCGGGGAAAAAATAGCCAAAAACAGTCCTATGCCAGTTTGGTTCGGTATGTTCCTGTCTTCGTTCGTCCTCTTCCCGATCTGCGTGTTCCTGACTTATCATGCCACCACGGATTCAGCCGTGTTGTCGCCAGATACTTATACGCGTTTTGTTGATAGATTGAAAAAAATAAAAATATTTCATAAGAAATCCAATGAGAATACTCCAACTTTGCCATAAGCCCCCCTTACCCCCAGTGGATGGCGGGTGCATTGCCATGCACAACATTACCAAAGGACTGCTCAATAACGGTCAGGAGGTGAATGTGCTGGCAATCGAGACTCCGAAGCATCCTGTCAAATTGCAGGCCTTTCCGAAGGATTATCTGCAAAAGACACGCTTTGAATCGGTGTTTGCGGACACAACCGTGCGTATGATGGACGGCATCCGTGCTGTGCTTAAACGCAAGTCGTATCATATTGAACGCTTCAATTCCAAAGATATGGCATGCAAACTGGCGGAAATACTGAAACACGAACACTTTGACATTGTCCATATCGAATCCATCTATATGACACCCTATGTGGATGTCATTCGAAAAAACAGTTCCGCTAAAATTGTGGTCCGTATGCACAATATCGAACATCAGATCTGGGAACGCCTGGCAAGCAACGAGAGCAATCCGTTTATGAAATTCCTGTATCATGTCAATGAAAAACAGTTGCGCAAAGTGGAGGATAGTATTCTGAATAAGGTTGACGGATACATGACCATATCGGAGCCGGATTACCAGTATTTTGAAAAAACGGCGCCGGAAATTCCAGGCGTGGTGATTCCGTTTGGCATTGACATGGACAACTATGAGTTGGAGGATGATTTTATCGCTTCCGACAAGCCCTCCTTGTGCCATATCGGAAGTATGAACTGGTCGCCTAACATCGAGGGCATTGAGTGGTTTTTGGACGATGTGTGGCCGCTCATCCACGAGGCGCACCCCGACCTCGAATTCACCGTTGCCGGTCATGGCACACCCGACCATCTGATGCAGCGGAAAGATGCGAATGTGACTTTTGTGGGTACAGTGCCCGATGCGAATGAATTTATGCTGGACCATGAGCTTATGATTGTTCCCTTGTTGTCGGGAAGCGGCATTCGGGTGAAAATCGTGGAGGCAATGGCGTTGGGGCGTGTGGTCATCACCACTTCCGTGGGTGCCGAAGGATTGTCTGTGGAGAATGGGAAACATCTTTTCATCGCCGATACGCCAGAGGAGTTTCTTTCAGTCATCAACAAATGCATCCAAACCCCTGACCTTTGTACCATTATTTCAGAAAACGCCCGAGGTTTCATTTCGCTTCACCATAACAACGAACTGATAACGGACAAATTATTGGATTTTTACCATCAGATTCTTGCTAAATAGTTGGAAATGGGATATTTGGATCAAATACAAACACCGGAAGATCTGCGGAAACTCGCACTTGACCAATTGCCGCAATTGTGCGACGAACTGCGCCATTTCATCATTGAGCAGACGGCAAAGCATCCGGGGCACCTCGGTTCCAGTCTTGGTGTGATTGAACTTACGGTGGCCATCCATTATGTGTTTGACACGCCCAATGACAAGTTGGTTTGGGATGTGGGACACCAGGCGTATTGCCACAAAATCCTTACAGGAAGAAAAAATCAGTTTTCCACCAACCGGTGTTATAACGGTATCAGTGGCTTTCCGCGGCGCGAGGAGAGCGAGTACGACGCCTTTGGTACCGGACACTCATCCACATCCATTTCCGCCGCTCTGGGCATGGCTATGGCCGCCAAAATGAACGGTGATACCCAGCGCAACCATATTGCGGTGATCGGTGACGGCGCCATGACCGGCGGAATGGCATTTGAGGCCATGAACCAGGCCGCCTACCGCGATGTGAATATGCTGGTGATTCTCAATGACAACAAAATATCCATAGACAGCAGTACCGGCGCTATGAGCAAATATCTGCTCTCCATTACCGCCTCACCTGCCTATAACCGTTTCAAAAACCGAATGTGGAACCTATTCACCTTCCGCTCAAAACAATCCAACAAGATAACCAATTGGTTTGGTCGCCTTGGAAACGGGGTGAAAGGTTATTTGCTGGGGGGCAGTAACTGGTTTCAGAGTCTTGGTTACCGCTATTTCGGTCCGGCAGACGGCCATGATGTGGTGTCCTTGGTGAAGACGCTTCGTGATTTGAAGAAACTGCCCGGACAGAAAGTGCTGCATATCCTTACCATCAAAGGAAAAGGTTTGGAGATGGCCGAGCAGCATCAGACCGCTTATCACGCGCCCGGCAAGTTTGATCCCAGTACAGGACAAATTATCCACCCGGAATGCGGCAATATGCCTCCGAAATATCAGGATGTGTTCGGACACACCATTTTGGAGATTGCGCAGCAGGATGAGAAAGTGGTGGGTATCACACCTGCTATGGCTACGGGTTGTTCACTTACCATAATGGATGCGGTTTTTCCTGATCGGGTGTTCGATGTGGGCATTGCCGAGCAGCACGCCGTTACCTTTTCGGCAGGATTGGCCGCTGAAGGATATATTCCGTTCTGCAACATCTACTCCTCATTCTTGCAACGCGGCTACGACCAGGTGATTCACGATGTGGCCTTGCAAAACCTTCCGGTCATCTTCTGCATTGACCGTGCTGGCTTGGTGGGAGAGGATGGTGCTACGCACCAGGGCTCTTTTGATTTGGCCTTCTTGCGTTCAGTACCCAATCTGATTATCGCCTCGCCCCTGAATGAACATGAGTTGCGCAATATGATGCTTACCGCATATCAGAATGCCAAAGATGGCGGACTGCCCTTTGTGATCCGTTATCCGCGCGGGCGCGGTGTGCTGACCGATTGGCGCAATGAGCCGGAAATCCTTCCGATAGGAAAATCACAAATGCTCCGTGAGGGCGAAAAAATATTGGTGCTCTCCCTCGGTCCTTTGGGTAATAATGTTTCTGCAGCATTGGAAACACTTGGAAAAGAGAATGTTAACGCTGCCCATTTGAATGTGCGTTTTCTTAAGCCGCTGGACGAAGAAGTGCTGACCACGCTGGCCGCAAAATATCCGATTTGGCTCACCGTGGAAGATGGCACCGAGAAGGGTGGTCTGTTTTCAGCAGTGGCTGAATTTCTTGAGAATCAGGAGTCAAATGTGCATCTGCATCACATTGCCCTTCCCGATCGCTTCATCTCGCACGGCGACATTCCCAGTCTCTATCACGAGGTGGGTTTCGGAGTGGAAGATATTCAGCAAACTATTCGCAGTATCTGGAAATAGGGAGCAAGATTCCTCTCGCTCGCGTATAGGCAAAAATATCGGATTATACAAACATCATTTTCTCACCACCTTCACATTCCGCACGGTGCCGTTGGTCAGGGTGACACGCAGGATGTACAGGCCGGAGGGGATGTCGGAGGTGTTGACCGTGGTTTGTGGGGATGGCAGAGACGCACAGCCGTGTGTCTTTACGGAAATGTTCCGTCCGAACATGTCGAACATTTCAATGTGTGCGATTTTCGCATTGCCGTCCGTGACCGCCACATGCAGGATGTCGTCCGTGGGGTTTGGATGGACGGTGATGTTTTGTTGACCCGTTATCGGGGATTCCGCCGCAGGCGGAATGGTGGTGGTTTCCAATGCCCGCATTTCCATATCGTCATAGCAGATCCCGAAGAAGAAACACAGCACATTCTTCGCCAACAGCGAGGAGCGGCCTGTATTGGCATCCGCGATGCGGACCAGATCTCCTATTTGCGCATCCGTAGCGTTGGGCCACATCACATGGTCACCCTCCGCCAACGCCTGTTTCAGCGTGTTGAACGCCAGATAATTGTCATATTCATCCCGCTCTTCTGAAGTGGTGATGTAGTTGGCAATGTCGGCCAGCGAGAGGTTGCTGCCGCCCGTCGCGAACTCCGCCTCCGCCGCCAAATACCGGCTGGCCAGGCCCGGGGTGGCGTCCAACCACGCCATGACCGCCTGCAGGTCCTCCAGAGTGTCCGCCATCTGGGCGCGCACCGCCGCGTGCGACTGGGCGTACAGCTCCGAGGCAATGGAGTTTATCTGCTGCGAGGCGTATTGTGCCGCTTCTATCGTTTCCTGGTTAACGTTGGGGGTTCCGCCGCTTTGCGGCGGAATGGCGGTTGACAGAATGTCAGCATAGCCGTTCCGGTTAAAGTCTGCCATGAGATTCTCGTACTGCTGCTTCAGCGCCAGGAATGACGGTGTGGGCGACTTGGGACCGGGACCCGGATTGGACGGGTCCAGTACGCACAGTGTGGAGGCACAATCATTGCTTCCCGCATTGGTATGGAGTGTCACATTCCCGACAGGGTTTTGTAGCGCATGGTTCGTCCCTGTGCTGTAGTAGTAGTTTATACCCAGGCTTCCGGCATTGTACAGGCTGCTCGTCTGCGTGCCCGAAAAGGTGTTGTCCGCACCCTTGCTGTTGTCCCCCTGCGAGGGACCCATCGTGGCCCCGGAGGCGACATATATGTCGTATGTGTTGCTTGTGAACCCATTGCATGTCATCTGGAGTCCTGTGTTTGAGTTGCCGTCCCAGTTGGTTCCTGTCACATATATGCCGTGGCTCAGGCGCTCGAAGGTGTTGCGGTACAGCCTGTTCGCGTCCGTGCCGGAATTGCCTACTCGTATGCCGTAGCGGCTCCCGCTTGGCGCGAGCGCGCCGCGCGTGAAGGTGTTCCCCTCCACCAGATAGCCCGTGCAGGTGTCAAGATTCAGGCCCGTCACAACACGCACCGGCATCTCGGACAGGTCGAATGTGCAGCGCGTCACCGTGGCGTGGCTGCTGCCCCCAATCCTCACGCCGATTATATTGTCGCTGAACTGAGCACCGTCTATCACAATCCCGTACGGGCTGCCCGAGGTTCCCGCGTCTATGGCCGTGCCGAAGCCCGCGAACGAGCTGTGCGTGCTCGAGGCGGGCGGGCAGTCGCATTCCGGTCTGGGCACATTGTAGCTGCAGCCCGTCTTCATCTCGAAGCCCGCGTCCAAGGCACTGATGGCGCTCTTCCTGCTGTGGTTCCCCGTCCGCGCATCCTCGAAGCGGCAGTGGGTGAACTCCACCCCTTTCACTTCCCACAGGGACACATGGGCGAGGAGGTCGGTGCCGTTGGCGGCGAAGAGGTTGTTGTCGTCCACCGTGAAGGTGCAGTTCGTGAACGAGCCTTTGTTGTCGATGACCAGGCCCGCATAGTTGGTGCCGGCGTAGGAGAGGTACTCCACGGCCTTGGCGCAGTTGCGGAATGTGGCGTTGTCGGCGGTAATAATGCCGCCCGTGGTATTCCATCCCGAGCCTGGTGCGCTGGTGCGGATGCCCTTGATGGCGTTCTCGACAACGGCCCCGTTAAGGAGTTGCACGGTGCCCTGGTTGGCGGCGGTCTGCGGCTGGTCGCGGTGGCCCTCCACATATACACCCTGCCACATCCCGTCCGCGCAGGCGCTGGTCAGCGTGCCGCCGTCCACGATGAGCTTGCCGCCCGGACGGACGATGATGCGGGCGGCCGGTGTACAGAACAGTGTATCCGCTATTGTCAATGTAGCAAGAGAATCGATTGTGACAGGAACAGGCAAAGACAATTTTGACGACCATGTGGTGTTGGAGCTCACATGGAAAGGCACCGTTGACACAGGTGTTATCACCGACCATATAGAAGTCACATTGACACTCTTGGTTAGTGTGTACATCAGTCTCTCTTGCTGGTAAACATCCACAGTAACAGTGCCGATACCAGTGCTCACCGGGGCTATGTTTACAGAACAATCGTTATCGTTTATGATACTCAAGTTTGGTGTTGCCGACCATACATAGGTGAATAGTTCCGGATGGAGTATGTCGCAAGAGTAGGTCTTAATGTCGCAGTCCGACAAGGTGCTGTCACCAAGAATGGTCAAATCATACCCATACTCCATGGCATATACCACCGCCTTGTGGGCATCCACGAGACCGTAACCCATTTCTTGGTTCCAGGTACCATTTGGATGAGTATTATTGATTTGGTATGGGGTTGTTCCTATTTTTTTTGTGGTAGACTCTATAATAAATTTTACCTCATTTGCTGTTAAATTAACATTAGTAGATAGCATTAAACCTGCCACACCTGCCACTTGAGGACAGGCTGCAGAGGTGCCTCCAAAGCGACCTGTATAAGATAAAAAATTTACACCTGATGATGGTAGTGTTTCGCTATTGTTCTCATTGGGATTATAACCGTCAGAACCAGGTCTATCAATAGACCAAACTTCACCTGTTTCGCCTAATATCTGAGAAGGCAACGCCTTGCTAGAAGGGGCAACAACAGATATTTTATCGCCATTGGGGCTATAATTGGCAACAAGATTGTTTCTATCAGAAGCACCAACAGTAATTATTGTTTCATTTGAGCAATTCGCAGGAAATTTCACGTATCCAAATTTATTAGCAATGCGATTCGCAGTATTACCAGCTGAGAATACTACTATACAACCTTTCCCATTACGTCCGTTAAGAGTAGCGTTATTTATGGCATTTACCATTCCAGGAATAGCGTTTGTTTCAGAAGTTCTTTTGCCCCAACTATTTGAAATAATATCAGCCCCATTATTTACTGCAAAATCTATTGCATCCGCGAAATCATTTACAGCGACATCATTAAAACTAACGCGAATAGGCATAATCATACAATTCTGCGCAATGCCAGCGATCCCTTCATTATTATGTGTGGCAGCAATGATGCCTGCACAAGCAGTCCCATGTTTATCACTACCAACAGGAGAAGGATCATTTTCAGATGAACCATCATATTGAGCTGCCAAATTACTACCCGGCAATCTTAATTGTCTTGTGTTAGGCAAGTCTGGATGATTGCTCGTCACCCCATCATCAATAACAGCAATCTTTATTGAAGATATACCATTGGTAATATTCCACGCTTCAGGAGCATTTATGTCGGCATCAATAGTTGTCACATGCCCATCATTTATAGTTTGTCCTATACTGTGCAAATAGAATTGGTAAGGGAAATATGTATCATCAATAGTATCAGTGCATTGTTGAATATTTACTACAAAATTGGGATGTGAAAATAGCACCAAACCTGACTCTTGTAGAGCATTGGCGACCGATAAATCGGAATTCTCAGTACTATCCAAAACTTTAGCCAACACATATGAAGTACCTGTCTTGATGATTTCAATAGGAAACGACTGAACAATTCTTTCTATATTCTCCTGATCAGTTGGCCAAAAAATGATTTGACCATTACAACCCAACAATTCACCATCAAGTGTTTTAAAGACGGGGTGTACAATCATATTCTCATTTTGAGCTTTTTCTCTACCTGCGACAATCGCATATTTATTGTTTCGTGAAATCAACGCAGTAGAATTATTGGAAAGATAATTATCTACAAATGGGTTGTCATTTACCAACAATACTGTATCTGTGAGGATAATATGTCTTTGACGATTATAGCAATAATAATACTGTGCTTGCCCGCATAAACAACACAAAATCAACAAAGTAAATAAAATTATAGTTCTTTTCATAACAATCATTATTTATACTTGATTATTACTTCAGGCACATTATAAGTCAAATATATATCCTGACAATATCCACAAATGGAAGAATCTGCCATTATCTGATATATGCCCTTGATTTCGTCACCGACATGAAGGTCGTTTTCTGGTTTAGAGTATGTTTTGACAACATTCCTGTGTTCTGTACCGTATAGATACACTGTTCCTCCGATCCCTGCAGGAGATTGCACTTCAATAAGATAACCGTACATCTCGCTTGTACAATACTCGTATCCTATTATTTTCCCTTCTATAGAGTTGTCATTTTGTCTCCTGCAACTTAATAGTGTTAAAATAACAATGATAATAACAAATAAAAAAGATGTGATGTGCTTCATTTTTTTCATAATATAATATTTTAAGTTTTAATATTTTCGTTGGGGCAAAGATAGAATAAAAGGTAAACGGTGAAGGGGTGAACGGTTCATGAAATCATGAACAAAATAAATATAAACCTTTTCATACTACAATAATTTTAAATTTAAACTACTTTCTTGTTAATCGTTACTATATGCCGGCGTTTCCGAATAGAACAGCCCGGTGAAGGTGAACTGCTGTTTGGCAGAATCACGATAGACTACCTGTGCGGGGATATTGAGGTAATGTTCGGGGCCTATTGTCGGGGTGGACAACGACCGCGCCGGCATGTAGAAGAAGTCCTCACTAGTCAACCCGAATGTGTCCGTGGTCGTGGCCGTGATGGCCGTGCCGACCTGCTGGAATGTGACTGCCGCCGAAGTGCTGCACTGATGACCGAATCCCTGACAATCCACATGGATACTCTGTCCACTGACCACAACACACGAGTTCTTACAGTCGCTCGCCTGATGGCCGATGTTGAGAAACATGGTATATGAGGTTCCTGTTTTCTCCCCGTTGGACTGGGAAACAATCATGTTCTTCCATGTCTGGGGTTTGTCCGCACACGAAACAAGCGCGACGGACATGAACATTGCTAACGCAATTTTTCCTGAAAGGGTTTTGAGTCTTTTTTTCATAATCGTTTTGGGTTTGGTTCACCAACAAATTTACACCCATTTTTGTCTCGAAAAAAAAATGTGACGAAATAATTTCGTCATTTGACTATTTTTGCAAAAAAAACGGATATGAATAAACATTTGCAACTGACCGGACTTGTCTTCGAAATCCTCTTTTGGGTCGTCACTCTTTACTTTTTCATCAACAACTCGTTCCTGCGCCCCATGCAAAGCTGTGCTGTCGAATGCGCCATCGTAGGGATGATTGCGCTCGTCACATATACGGAAAAATATCTGCTCACTCCCTATATTTTATTGAAAAACAAACCGTTGCTTTATGTTTTGACTCTTTTGGTTTCCGTTGCGGCGGCCACCGCTGTGGAATACTCCATTGTCAAACCCGGCATTGTCTCACATAGCGCGGCTTCTTTGCCCAAGGATATTCTAAACGACTATCTATCAGGTGTTTTGACGAACATTTTCCTGCGTGATTCCGCGTTTGTCTGTTTTTTCGTTCTCCTGCATACCCGTTCTATCCTGATAAACACCTTGAAAGGGGAGCGGAAAATGCTTTCGGAAAAGGAAAACAAAATCGTCATCATGCTGAGCCACAACAGGTTGACCACTATTGACACCGACAAAATCCGATATGCGCAGTGCGACGGAAACACCACCACGATTTATCTTAAAAACGGACAGTCATACAAACAATACATCTCCCTGACCGCCGTCGAGGACTGCCTTTCGGAAGACAAATGCCTGAGAATCAACAGGAACACTCTCGTCTTGCTTGACAGCATTGACTGCTACACGGTGAACGGCGTTTTCCTGCAAGGAATGGAAAGCCCTCTTCCCTACTATCAAAAGGAATCCGAGAAAGTATTGTCCAGACTTCTGATTTGGAACCACAGGAAATTCTCAAAACAATCAGACTCCGAAATCATGCGAAAAAATCATGATTTGGCGGGATTGGAGGAGATTTTGCATGACGAAAATCGGCAAATTGGCGGGATTGGAACGGAATTTTTGGAAGAAAATTCGGATGAAAGTTCAGGTTGCGAACAGCTGGGGAAAGTGGCGCATTATATCCGTCTGCATCCGGGATGCAAGATTTCCGACATTTCGACGGGAACCGGATTGAAGTTCAGAACCGTGGAACGGCTGGTCCACGACCTGAAAACGGACGGACGCATCTGCTACAAGGGTTCCAAGCGTTATGGCGGCTACGAGGCGGTGGAAGGAGAGATGGGGTGAAAAAAGGAACCGGCAAATTTTCGGTTGTGATTAGGACAACGGATTAGTGGTTGGACTCAGCCGTAAGGTTCCGTTTCATTATCATTTTCACGAAACCGCATAGATACCCCCATCCGTAACTGACATGGATGGTCACAAAAGTGGCAATCAGCAGAAATATCTTTTTGATGTTTTTGAACTGCTTGACGCTGAAATAGACGGCTAAAAACAGATAGAGAACAAGCACGGCCACATACAGAATGCGGCAAATGGGGGAGAAGATACTAAGCAGCAATCCGACAATCAACCCGAGGACAAACAGAGGCGGGAAAAATTGGCGCACCGTGGCAGGATTACCCAATTTTTTGCTGACCAATGGTTTGAAAAGTCCGTATTGGTAAAACATCTTGGATACTTTGCCGATAGTGTCGCGGGCATAGTAGTCGATGACAACCGAAGGAATGAGATAGATGCGCCCTCCGTATTTGATAATGCGTCCATTAAACTCGTCGTCCTGATTGCGGACCAGTTCTTCATCAAAGTAGCCGATGCGCTCGAACACTTCGCGGCGGAAACAACCGAAAGGTACGGTATCGACTTGCATTTCCTTGTCAGTGCCGATGCGGAAGTGCGAGTCGCCCATGCCGAATGGGGAACTAAGTGCAGCCGCAATGGCCTCGCATACAGGTGTTTGCTTCGCAGGAAGCGTGCGGCAGCGCCCGCCTACATTGTCGGCGTTCAGCTCGTAGAGTTTTTTCTCCAGTACGGAAAAATAGTTGTCCGGATAACTCGCATGGGCATCCATCCGGATGATGACATCGCCTTTGGCTACCCGTATGGCAATGTTAAGTCCTACGGGCACAATTTTTTTCGGATTGTTCAGCAGGAAAATAAAAGGATACTGCTCCGTGTATTGTTGCACGATTTCGCGCGTGCGGTCGGTGCTCATGCCATCCACAATCAGAACTTCCATCTGGTCGTGCGGGTAATCTTGCCGTATGATGGAATCTAAACATCCGGCAATGTGCTTTTCTTCGTTATAGACAGGACAGACGATGGATATCATAATGTTGGATTTAAGCGTTGTTTTGGTATATTTTCTGATATTTTCCTGCAATAATCTTCCAATTGAAGGACTCGAAATGTTCTTTATCAAGATTTTGATACGCTTCCGGATGCAAAAGCATTTTCCGTAAAGCGTCTTCAATGTCCGTCAGGGAAGTGGGATGCACGCTTTCACCTATTTTTTCTTCAAAAAGTCCGTCTATGCCTTCTCCTTTGGTGTAAAGAACCGCCAATCCTTGCGAAAGCGCCTCAATATAAACCAACCCGAAAGTCTCGGTTTTGGAGGGCATGGCGAAAATGCTGTTTTCGAGATACACTTTCTGCAACTCGGCTTTATCATAAATTTTCCCCCGATAGTGCAATGTGTCGGGGTGTTGTTTTACCAACTCCAAAACTTTGCTTTCCATATTGCCCGTTCCGCCCACCAAGTCCAAGTGAATATCCGGAATCTCCTTTTTTAGCGTAAGCACGGCTTCAATCAGGCGCACCACATTCTTATTGCTGTCGAAGTTACCCACATAGAGAACATTGTGGTTCTGGCAGTGTTGGCCGCTTTCGGAGTTCAGATGTTGGAGCCAGTAGTCGTTAATTCCGTTGTGGATGATGGTGTTTTTCGACCTCACAATGTCACGCATGCCGCACAGCGTCCAATGCTTGTTCAGCCGTTTTTGCAGCGCTGGTGAGATGGAAATCACTTGGTCGGCCTCTTTGCTGACGGCGCGGTGCACCCACCAAAGCAGTGGCGCGTATTTGAGAAACGCGTTCATGTCGGCGTTGCGCACGGCCACACTGTACGGAATCCCATAGTGTTTTTTCAGATACAAAGCGGTGGCCCCGTCACTGAACAGGTTGGTGGCGTGAACATAGGATACTTGCGCCAAATCAACCTTTTTTGCAATGTCTTTCCCGATTTTGTCGATTTAAGGTTGAAAAATAGCTTGTGAAGCGGTTTCAGGATGTTGGAATAGATGATTTCGGTGTTTTGGCCGTCAAAATGGTTTTTTCCTTCCAATTCCGAATTCCGTATGGGGGAATAGATGATTTGGCGCACACCGAGTTTGTCCAGTTGCTGATAGAGTTCCGTGTGTACTTTGCTGTAAGTAAAGTCGTTACATATATGCAAAACCTTTTGTTTGTCGGAATCTTCGGCGGATAGCACGCGCGTGGGCGGGATGTTGCGGGCGTGGAAGGTCGCACCCAGCAGCAGAAACGCCAGCATTTGCACGGAACCGGGCCCGTATGGGAAGTTGGGTTCCACAAAACTTACCAGCAACGGCACGATGCACGCCACGAAACCCGCATCACGGATGTCGGTTTTGCGCTCGCGGAAAAGAGCCACAATAGTGCGTATGCCGAAGTAGATATAGAATCCCACCAAAGGAATGGACCATATACCATATCGCACGAGCCGGAGCAGTATGTAATTGTGTATCAATAAAATCTTGGATGCCTCCTCAGATTCGCCCAGCGGGTCGTTGATGAGCACTTCCAACCCTTGCTGGTTGCGCTCCCATCGGTTGGAGGTAATCACATCCAGCTCGGAGGAGGACTTTCCGCCTACCATGAAGCGTGTCAGTTCATCGCCAATGAAGCCCACATATAGGATGTAGCCGATGACCAAAATCCCCAAAACGGTAAGTATAGTTTTCAAACTCCAATGCCACTTCCAGTCAAAATCCTTGATGGATAGGAAGATAACGGCCGCCAAGACGGCGAAAAAGTCGGAACGCGCGCGGATGAGCAGCAGGGCGAGAAAAGCCATGGCGAATACAATCATGAAGGCGGTTCGCTGCTCTTTTATTTTCACGCCGAAGAAAAAAGTGGCGGCGGCGCCGATGGCCAACATCCCGCCAATCTGGTTTTTGCCTTCATCCAGCATGTAATGCTCCGGAATGATTAAATCTCCTGCCCAGTAGAAGCAGTTGATGAGCGTCATGATGACCAATCCAAGCGTGTAGTAATAGGTGATGTTGGCCCATGTTCGCATGTCTTGCTCAAGGCCCATGCCGATTCCGATGCAGAGAAAAGCAATAATAAGTTGGCTGAGATCTGCAGGTCGGTAACGGTGCCCGATAAGGTGGAAGCACACAAACTCAATTCCCACGAGCAA
>JAEEGJ010013731.1_pt1 | contig 19509 bp, 21 predicted proteins | sample 8958761 | NCBI WGS metagenome assembly JAEEGJ01 (sample SAMN16246546, study PRJNA631951) | gut metagenome | biome: gut microbiome; feature: rumen; material: RS-attached | host: Bos | place: Iran: Karaj | collected 2018-10 | reverse complement strand
ATAGCCATAGGTGTTAATATGGACGGCAGGAAGGACGTTCTCGGTATGTGGGTAGGTGAAAATGAGAGCGCCAAGTTCTGGGCAGGCGTACTTAATAGCCTGCGTAACAGAGGCGTTGATGATATTCAAATAATGTTGAATTCGGCATTATTTCCATAAAGGTATTCTTGCACAGCAGCTATTCGTTCTTCATTCTGCTTATTTGCTTTTTCAATGTGAGCAGTTATCCACTTTTCATTCTTCTCTATGAACGAAACTATCTCTTTATTAGGACACCTTAACGGCACTCTGACTATAAGCTTACCTTCATCAGATATCTGCATAGCAAGTGTCTTGCGCTTACTGCGTATTATTTCAGCGTTCAAAGCTGATCTGTCTGCTCCGGACATAACTGCTCTCCTTATTCTTCCGTGATATACAATAAATTATACTACGCTCAAGCAACGCTGTCAACTGTAACGAGCATTGACAAACTCTGTACAATAATGTATAATCGTTCTATAACAAATTTAGCGGAGGTTAGAGAAATGATTCTTTCTGATAAAACTATAATGCGAATGCTAGAGGAAAAATCACTGGTCATAAATCCATTGACTCCTGAACAGATACAGCCTGCAAGTGTAGATATAAGGCTTGGCAATACATTCAGCATCGCCGGAGATACTTCCACAGGTATAATAACTCTTGATGCACCTATTGAATACAATACTATAACTACCGATACTTATCTCATATTACCAGGACAGTTCGTTCTTGCAACTACCATGGAATACTTTGAACTTCCTGATGACCTGACCGCTTTCGTCGAGGGTAGAAGCTCCCTCGGCCGTATGGGGCTCTTTATTCAAAATGCCGGCTGGGTTGATCCCGGTTTCAAGGGCGAAATAACTCTTGAACTCTTTAACGCTAACCGCTGCGCAATAGAACTCAAAGCCGGACGCAGAGTCGGACAACTTGTCTTCGCCCAAATGGACGGTATAGCTCTCAATCCGTATAACGGTAAATATCAGGGACAGACCGGCGCTACCGGCTCAAGAGTATTCATGGACAAGGACAAGCACTGACAGCTTGAAATAATATTACTGCTACCAAGCGCCAAGATAAAAGTTTGTTTGCATTTTGTTATAAAATAAAAATTTTGCAATAACTATTGACATTTGCATTTTCAGGGTGTATAATAGTTAAGTAATTGCGAGTGTGCTGGAATAGGCAGACAGGCACGTTTGAGGGGCGTGTGTCGAGAGACGTATGGGTTCAAGTCCCATTACTCGCACCATAGTGGACAGATGGCTGAGCTGGTCTAAGGCGCACGACTGGAACTCGTGTATACGTTAATAGCGTATCGAGGGTTCGAATCCCTCTCTGTCCGCCAGAATTAAAAAGCCTGTATTTCGAGGAAAACACCGAAATACAGGCTTTTCTGTTGCCTGTAGAAAACAGTTATAACTGCAAATATGCAGTCGCGTGTGAAGAATTTACAGGCGTTTTTTCACACGTTTTCACACGAAATTCACACGACATAAAGGTGGTATAAACGTTAAAAAAACAGCTTACCCCATGTAGGGGCAAGCTGTACAATCTTATTTATTATAAAGCCTGTAGTAGCATGACCTAGAGATACCAAGTTCTCTTATAGCTTCTACAGGCTTTATTTTTCCGCTGTGAACTTCAGCTAATACCTCCTGCCAGTTATCAGGCAGAGGCTTAGCAGGACGTCCGAATTTAACGTCCCGCTTCTTTGCAGCCTCTATTCCCTCACGTTGACGAGAACGTATCTTATTACGCTCGTTTTCAGCAATGCTGCCGAGAACCTCTATAAGGATCGAGTTTATCATTTCTAAGATCCAAGCCTGATCTGGTGGGAAGTCCGTAAGAGTAGTCGGAATGTCGAGTATCTTTACACGTACTCCTGCTGCTTTGAACTCTTCCAGTTCTCTCTTGATATCAGCTTTATTACGGCTGAGCCTGTCAAGCTCCTTGATAACAAGTGTATCTCCCTTCCGGAGAATCTGACGCTTGAGGTACTGGTAACCCTCACGCTCTGTATCCTTACCGGAAGCCTTATCGATGATAATGTTCTGCTCAGGCACCCCGAATCTTATCAGTGCTTCAAGCTGACGATCTTCATTCTGCTCTCTGGTAGAAACACGAGCATACCCATAGATCCTGTTATCCATATTCAGTTCCTTTCCGTCTCAAAAAGTGGTGGCTACTTTCGGAACGTCTCAAAAGTCAAAACCGGACTTTTTGGAACGCTTTTTTCGCTATTTTTCAGGTGTCCCATAAAGTTTACTTTTTGAAACATCAGAACGCCCCACAGTAGCTCTCATAGACTTCTTCACCGTATACGCACTTAATATCTCTGAGTGCCTGATACAGCAGATCGTGATCCGAGAGCATCTCCTCGATCTCATCACAGGAGTAACCGTATTCAAGCAGCAGTTCAACGTCGGAACTATCGACTCCATAGAAGTTGCAGTACGTAAGAAGCATTTCTTCGTGGATAGTATAATAAGAAGAGTCGTCATAATCGTACCAGCTTCCATATTTGGAACGATATACCTTAGGCTGAAACTCGGATCGTGTGATCTCACCGTGCCTGTCAATACAGAGAATGTCACCATCGTCAGTCTCTACACGCTCCATAGCGAACTTGTGAAGTCCGACCTTTTGCAGAGCCTTCTTCATGATGCTCTCTGTGCTGGCGTATACATACAATCCCAGTACAGGAAAGTGAAGCAGGCACATTGGATTGCTTCCTTTTATGATGTATAAGCTGTTCTCTTGATCGAGTACAGTGAAAGTGAAGTTCCCCTCAACAGTTTCAGCCATATACTTGAGACTGTCAAAGTCAAGCTTCTGCTGTGCCTCTATAAGCTGACAAGCTGCGTAAGAGTCTGTCTCGATGTGGGTATCAGGGATAAGCTTGTCCTTCCTCAGTTCCTTATCATTCCACAGAACTCCGTTGTGAGCAAAGGCAAATGAAGTATCCCCGGCAAGACCGGGGAAAGGATGATTGTTGTAGTTGTTCTTGCCGTCTCCCTGAGTAGTCATGCGGGTATGTCCCATGACAGCTCTTGTTCCTTCCGGCGGATCAAAGTGAAGCTTGTGAGCTGGCTTCGGTCTCTTGTAGATAACGACCTCGCCGTTATGAATGTAGCTTATACCTGCTGCGTCAGTTCCTCTCTCCTCAGCAGCGTTAGCCAGAGCCTGAGTCAGCTTCTTCAGCATCCTATGAGGTATAACGCCCTGGTAGTCAAGCCAGCCGAATAATGAACACATAGGCATTCCTCCTTATCTGAAAATATGGATGATATCGTCGGGATTATCAAGAGCCTCGAAGTCCTTGATGACCTTATCTACCTTATTTGCAAGGTGGGTAGCAGCAAGGATAGTAACGAGTCTGAGGATAACCTGAGCATCGCTCGACATGATGCTCGGCAGTTTTACCTTCGGTAATTTTGTAAGTATTTCAAGCTTTTTCATTTTATAAGTCCTCCTCGGTATTTGTTTCTTCATTGATATAGAGCCTGCGCTCTTTGAGATACTGTATGAGTTCCGGAGCTTCTATACCTTCAACGAACTCACTCCAAGACATTTTACCAATGTCGTCTTCGGTAAGATGCATAGCCAGGTCGCATATCTCGTTCACGAGTTCAAGTGCGGCGATAAGAGTATTGTGCTTCAAGGTGCCTCTGAACAGCCTGAACTCGATAGTTGAGTAGTTCATAAGGTTTACGGCAGCGTACCTACCGTTGTTGCCCTTCTTAGCTTTATCCAGTATCTCTCGTCCTGTTTTCTCATAACCGTAACGAGCAGCCCATCTGTTCATGCTATACTCGGAACGTCTGCTGAACCTCAGCAGTTCAGCCCAGTGAGTCTCTACAAAGAACAGGATATGGCTTATTACAAGCTCCTGCTCGTCGTGAGTCTCACCAAGAGAATTTCTGTTGACATGGATGTGAAGTCCACAGGTACTGGTCTGATGCGAACGATATCCCATAGACACAGCCTTCTTCATTATCTCTTGCCAGCAGAAGTCCTTATGACAATCAAGGCTCATAGGGTAAGTTACTATCTCCATACCATCATCAAGAGAACCGTCTCCCTTGATGTAGATATGCTCATTATCCTTATTGGCGATAGAGAGTATTTCATCAGCATTATCGCTGTCCTTGCCTGCTCCGTCTATCTCAAGCTCAACTCCGAAGAATCGCTTGGAATTACCATAAAAGATAGGCTCAGGCTTATACCCATAGTCATGGATGCTTCTGTTACGATCTACCTCTTCGTGATAACATTCCGAACAGTAGTCATAGCCGTCCAGGTGGTAGGCGTCATCCTCATGAAGAAGGGCGTCACAACAAGAGCAGCGGGTATAGTGATTTTCGTAACAGTGACGGCAGAGAGTAGTATACTCGTCACCATAGCTATCGTCAGTCCAGATAGTTTCACCGCATCTGTCACAGGTAGTCGTGTGATGTTCAAAGCAGTCAGTGCAGACTATCTCTCCGTTGACTTCCTCATAGTCGTCGTCTTCTCTTATGAGCGCACCGCAGTGTGAGCAATACAGCGCGTTTTCGTTCTTTTCCTTTTCCATTTTTACCTCCATAAATAGAAAGAACCAGCCCCCGAAGGGGCTGGCTATCGTGTTTAATATTCGTTTGCTAAGAGCATTATGCTGTGGTCGCCGTCATCAATGATGTACAGCTTCTCTGTGATAGGATGCTCTGACGGGAGCAGGTATTCCATATGATGCTCCGGCTCCTCGCTCCTATGGGTTATACACTGCAAGCATCCTACCTGCTTCAGATCAAAGACCTGCAAGTGATCCCTCGGCTCAGGCAGTCCATCGACACAGTTCCACAGAAACAGCTGTAATTCAATTGGTATGGCGTTGTCAACGCCACAGGTGAGATATCTGTTGTTGTCTAACATTGGCATTTCTCCTTTCTTTGTAAGATTACCGGTAATGGTATCACAGTAACTATATATATTTACAGCCTTAAAAAAGCAGATTTTGATATATATATCGTTAAATAGAAGGAAAAAATACCATATATTTATAAAAAAATACCACAATGTAATAATAGGAGCGAAGCGACCCTGCAAGAAATATGAATTATATTAAATATGAATTATTAATAATGAATATGAATGATATTATTGATAACATACATGGGTAATATGAACAACACTGTTCATACACATATGATGTTCATATTCATATAATTATACGCACTGGGTTTCCTGGCTCCTAAAATCTATTTAAGGAGGCTTCTATAATGAAAGCTGATTATGATAAAAAAGACAAAAACACTTCTGTTTCGATGACTCAGAGCGACTACGATATCATCAAGCAGAAGGCTCAAGAAAGAGGAATGTTGGTAAGTCCCTTTATGGTTGACTGTGCTGTACATTCTGAAGACGGGCTTACTCCTGAAAAGAAGGCTAAGGTCCAAAGCATCGTCAATATCGCTTGTATGATAGTCGAGGACGTTGCTCCAGACAAGGTTGAGACTATACGCAAGGAGGCTGAAGGACTGTGGTCATTATAAAGTGTAAAAAAGATTCAGGCGGTTATAACAGCATGTATCTTATGAAGGCATTGAACTATCTTTACGATAGGGAAAAGGCTCTTCATATCGGAGGATATGGTGTAGATACATCTGACTTGAAAAAGACCTATAAGCAGATGTGTTACGTCAAGAAGTATTTTCATAAAACTCAGGAGAATCCGATGATCCACTTCATTATCTCGTTTGGTGATGAAGTACGCACCTATGAAAAAGCTAAGGCTTACGCTGTTCTCATAGGCGCTTTCTTCAAATGCGGCTACCAGTTGATCTGGGCTGTTCATAAGAAAAAGCGCGGAGATTCGTTGTTCCATATTCATATGATAATGAATTCCGTTAGCTTTGTGGACGGAAAGCTCTATGATAGTTCGCGTGTCAATCTGACTAAGCTTTGCGACTATGTCGAGCGCGTTACTGGAGTTAATTGCAAGTATTATTTCGCACCCCAAAATTCGACTGACGACGTATGATCTCTTCTGTGATAAACTATAACGAATATTGCTATATATCGTCAATTATCAAACAGCTGTATTTATACTTAATGTGCCTCCCCGTCACGGGGAGACCGGCTGTTTCTAGTGTTCTGGAATCGGTCTGAGTTGCAAATATCTGTGTTTATGGTGCTGCTCCAATCATCTGCAATGAGATATAAAAAACATCCTTCAGCCTTCATTTGATGAGGATGAAGAGTTCTTCGAAGATACTGAGGAGCTCTCAGACTTTGAGATCCCCATTAATGGCGTACCATTCAATGTCATGACCATAAAAAATCATATCAAGCCGTTTATAGGGCAACTCAAATTAACTGATCTTAACGGAATTGTGTTGCAAGAATTCTTCAATGAAAAATACAAATCCGGTCGATTAGATCATAAGGGAGGTTTGTCAGAAAAAACTGTATTAAACATCAGGCAAATGCTTCACGCTGCTCTGAGAAAAGCTCTTGAAAATGGATTCATTCCTGCCAACTACGTTGAACACGTTAGATTGCAGAAGGTTTCGATTCCAGATATGAGAGTTCTTACCGTTGAAGAACAACATAGATTTGTATCTACTTTGGTAACAAACTCATCCTCTGGACCTGCCGTGCCGGCGAAGCCCTGGAAAAAGCCGTCTCGTGGTGCCGGGATCAGCAGCTGGAATTCGATGCCGTCAATGACAACCTCCCGGAGATCGTCGAACTGTATGGAACCAATTCCCGGAAGATCACCTGCGACTTCTATATCGATGACAAGGCTGTACTACCCGCTATGCTAAATGGTTAAGGCCCGCCGACCGGCGAGCCTTTCATTATCTTCATCCTTTATCTGATGTTTTCAGTTCCTTTTCCAATGCCTTTGTCACACATTAAACACTATTTACCTATTTTCTCCACATTTCCTATTGACTTTTAAGTCAATACATGTTATACTTTTATTGACTTAAAAGTCAATGGGATAGAAATGGAGGTGAGTAATAATGGCTCGTAAGAGTAATAATACTGAATTTATCGGCGAATATGAAATTGCAGATCATAAAATTATGACGATGGAGGAAGAAAAGCGTGAACGCCTTATCATGGAAGCCCTGAAAGAGTTTTCCAAAGGCTATGCGTATGCCAATATGGACGAGATCGTCAAGCGTGCCGGAATATCAAAAGGATTGCTGTTTCACTATTTCGGTACTAAAAAGGGGGTGTTCCTGTTTCTTCTGAAATATACCTTAAACATTGTCAACACAAAGTTTGAAGAGATTGTTTTGGAAAAAAACGACGTCCTTCAAAACATCTGGCAAGCGTCAAAAATGGAACTAGATTTAAGCTTTGAACAGCCGTATGTCATGGACTTTTTGGTTAAAGCGGCTTTTTCATTAAAAGAGGTTTTTCCGGAGGGGTTGCCCAAAGATGTACCTGATTTGACCGCCGGCATATTGTTGGATCGGATTGTGAAAAACGCTGACAGGTCATTGCTTAGGTCGGACATCGATGCTGAAAAGGCACAAAAAATTATCTTATGGACGATGGACGGTTTTATGAATAGCTTGCTGGCCTGCGGAGGTGATATTGAGAATTACAAGTCTCATTATGACCAGTGGATGAAAGAATTTGAGGGATATCTCCAATTGCTTCGTAAGCTGTTGTATCAATAATTTAAAGAAAGGTAGGTTTGATTATGAGTAAAAATATAATTGAGATTGATAATCTCTCAAAGTTCTACGGCAAGCAAAGAGGCATCGAGGATGTGACTTTTTCGGTTGGAGAGGGCGAAATTTTTGGGTTCCTTGGATCGAACGGTGCCGGAAAATCAACGACTATTCGGTCAATGCTTGGATTGATAAAGTATGATCAGGGCGAAATAAGAATCAATGGTCTTGACAGCGTAAAGGACAGAGAAAAAATCCTTGCAGACATTGGCTATATGCCAAGTGAAGCATGGTTTTATCCGGGCATGACAATCAGGGAAATGCTGAAGCATTCGGCAGATGTCAGAAAGGTTGATTGCACCGATGAAGTAGAAAAACTTTGCGACAGACTTCAGGTGGACGTAAAAAGAAAAATCAATGAGCTCTCACTTGGGAACAGGAAAAAGGTCAGCATCATCTGTGCAATGCAGCACAGACCAAAGCTTTTTGTTTTTGATGAACCGACCAGCGGACTTGATCCTCTGATGCAAAATGTTTTCTTTGAGTTGATTCAGGAGTATGTGAATGAGGGTGCGACCTGTATGCTTTCCACTCACGTTTTATCGGAAGTAAGAAATCACTGTACTCGTGTGGCAATTATGAAGGAAGGCAGGCTGGTTGTCACAGATACCGTCGATAATCTTCTGAGCAGTCGATCAAAGAGAATCAAAATGATACGGGATGGCGAAAAGCTTGATTATATCTACAAGGATAACCTGAACAATTTATATAAGGAACTGGAAGGACATGATATCGAGGATATTATCATCGAGGAACCGTCCATAGAAGAAGTATTTATGCACTATTACTTGAAGGAGGAAAAATAAATGCCGGCAATATTAAAATACGAATGGAAATCAGGTTGGAAAAGTCTTTTGATATGGGCGCTTTCTGTGGGTGGAATGGGGCTCATCTTCATCATTTTATATAAGGGTATGGAAGGTAGCATGGCAGATATGGCAGAGCAATATGCAAAAATGGGCGCGTTTTCGGATGCTTTTGGATTTAGTACACTCAGTATAGCAACATTAAAAGGATTTTTTGCCATAGAAGTCGGACAGATTCATGCACTTGGAAGCAGTATATTTGCGGCTTCCATTGCCACAGTAATTCTTTCAAAGGAAGAGGATGGGCATACTGCAGAATATACGTTTACACTTCCGGTTTCAAGGGGCAAGGTCATAGCAATGAAGTTTTTGGCAGTGCTGATAAAACTTATTTGTTTTACATTTATTTGTGGCATGCTTTATGAAGTCGGGTTTGTTTTTCTTGGAGAAACGGATTTTGGAAGCATATTCACAGAGTATATGCTTTTTCAGTTAATGATGAATATCGAAATTGCGGCTATTTGCTTTGTGATCTCTGCGGTAAGCAAAAAGAACAGGTTAGGAATTGGAATTGCAGTTGCCATGCTGCTGTATGGGTATGATTTGATGGCAAGAGTTGTTCCTGATTTAAAGGACGCTATCTTTATTTCTCCGTTTTCCTATTCAAATGCGACATCAATTTTTGCTGGAGAATCAAGGGATTGTGTTGCTTTGATTTTAGGGACGATAATGATTGTGATTATGACTGTGGGAGCTGGTATGATTTACGCAAAAAGGGATCTCGCTTCATAATTCAACCGACAGGAGCTGAGATAACTTTTCTTGCAGGGCTGTATAGATATGAGGAGCATAGCGGAAAGCAGATTCCTATGTTCTCGGTCATCACCAGAGAGGCGGTAGAACCTGTCAGGAGCATCCACGACCGGATGCCGCTAATGCTGAAACAAGAAGATGTTCGTGAGTGGGTACGTCCTAATACAAGTCCCAGCGGCATTACTGAGAGAGCGTTGACTGATGTTATTATGGAAGCAGCATCAGTATAATTTAAGTAAACAAAAGCCAGCTAAGATATCCCCGCGAGAGCGGGGATTCATATGATTGTAATTATAGAAAATGAAAAATTCCGAGTCGATTACGGTTTTTGAAAAAAATCAAATTCAAAAATTCCCGAAAAGAAATGCTTTTCGAGAAAAACGCAATATGATTTTTCTGAAAAAATGTAATTGCAATGAAAAATGTGATTTATGATCCGAACGATAGATAGAGTATCATATTGAAGGGAGAATACTATGGCACAGTATGCGAACTTAAAAGATTACTTTCAGAATGAACATATCAAGTTGATCCAGGACTCTATTTCTAATTATCTGAATGATGATGAGCAGATAACCGAGGCCGTCATCCGCTCTCTTGTATGCACTTACGACGATGCAAAATATAACGCTGATTTTGACCTAGGAGTATCCGTGAAGGCTGTTGGTGCTGTAGAGACTGATGATCTCAGCTTCATTGTTACAATAAGAGGAAATATCGAACAGAGGTTCAAGGATATTCAGGTTAAAGGTGTAAAAAGAGTCAGCAGCGATATGTTCCCAGAGGATAATATACTAAGTCAGTTTATTCTCCCGGATATTCAAAGTGATGATGTTGAACGTATCGGGAACGATCTTTATGGATTCTGTGCGGACAAGGGCTTATTTGTAAATTATAAACTTCATATAGAGAAACTTGTCTCCGACGGAATGATTTATTTCGCACCTCTTCCGAACAACTGCCTAGGCCGAGTTATTCTCTCCGTGGCTGATGTTGAAATCATAAAAAATGTTCAGACAGAGGACGGTCTGAAGCCAAAAAAGTGTACCATACGCGCTACTCATGGTACTATTCTTCTTAATTATAAAAAGTATGCAGAGGAGATGGACGGTGGACTGCGTATAACTGTTGCTCACGAATTGGTACACACACTATTCCATGACAGATTCTTGAAATTGCTCCAGCTTTTAGGTGAAGAAAAAGTTGAACTGCATTCTTCAACAGAGACCGTTGCTCTCGATGAAAACATGTCCGATATACAGAAGGCTCTCCGTATTGCTGAGTCTCAGGCCGATGTTCTTGCTATGCCCCTTGTGATACCTAAGATTACTGTCGATGCTGCCATACAAGAAATAGCAACCGATCCTTCAACGCACTATGCGAATTATGGTGACAGGATGCAGGCGTGCGTCAACAAGTTCGCAAAGCTCTACGGTGTATCTGTTTATATTGCCAAGGATCGTTTAAGACAGCTGGGATACGATTTCGTTGATGGTACTTGCCTTGAATATGAAGAGAACGGAAGGAAGATACATCCTGCTCCTTTCTATTTTCAGCCAAGGAAATTGAAAGGAAACGAGACCTTCGTCATTGACCGTAATAATTATGAGAGGCTGCTGCGGGAGAACAAAGAGTTTTCTGAGCTGATTAACAATGGCAGGTACATATATCTCGGATATGTGGTATGTATGCTGTCTTCAAAATATGTTGCTGTATCTTTTAACTCTGACGATGCTGAATTTGTGCTTACTGATTATGCCCGTGAGCACGCTGATGAGTGTTTAATAAAATTCAGGTATAAAAAAATAGCGAACACAGGCCTCATATATTCTGACCATATTACATCGTATTTATCAAAAATGCCAGAATTCAACAAAGTTGAGATAGAAAGTTTCAAGATTTGTGATTCCAATAAAGAATTAGATGAAAAAATAATTGATGACATGAAAAATTATGTTGACGTAATTAACGAATTAAAGAGTCAAAAGTACAGTACATTTGCTAATACATTGGTACTACACATGAGAAAGAACGATGTTGAAGAAAAAATACTCAGCTTTAGAACCAGTATAGATGTTACATTAATCAGAGACTATTATAAAGGGAAAAAAATACCGAGCGAAGAAAATGTTATGGCGCTTTGTATAGGGTTAAAACTACATCCTGATTTCTGCTACGATATGTTTGAAAAAGCTAATTATTTTATCAAAAGCGATAATCCCAAACACCTTGCATATCGTTTCTTGTTTAATTACACTTCTAAGTCTATAGGCACCTGCAACGCTATTCTTGAAAAATTAGGTCAGAAGCCTGTACCTAAAAAGAACAATACACAGAATAACAATCCACAGAAGAACAAACCACAGAAGAAAAAACAAGTTTCAAACTCATAGTTTATTATCCTCGTCCCAAAACCGTAGATTACTATCATGTGATCTACGGTTTTTTGCATGATAAGGCGAATGAATATATAAACTTTAAGTTTAGTTAATTTTCTTGACTAAGGATGCTTTGTGGTTTATAATATCTACAGAAGCTGTTCTTACGGACCGTTTATCAAATAATTTTATAGTAAAGGAGAATAACTATGAAAAAAGTAGTTAAACTCGGCGATGTTAAAATCGTAGAGACAAAAGACAACCTCTTCGTTTCATCAATCGAAATTGACGAAAAGGACTATGAAACCTACACGCAAGACATAAGCGAAGGTCTCGGATTTATTCTGAAAACTTTGACGGAACAATGCTCAGGCAGAGACATTGAAGAAAATGGTAAGCCCAAGCATGATTCTTATAGCCTTTCAATCGGCATTACTGACGATGGCTACTATGAGATCATAGCAACAGCTTGCAAAAGTAAGTTCATCCTCCTTGTCAAAAAGAAGGATGACGTCGTGAAGGTTTTAGAAGCAGTTGACTTGAGATTTCCTAGATACCCTCTTCGTGAGTTTATAGGAGAATCTGCCAGAGAAGTCCTTAGATGTGTCAAAACAGACTCTTTTTAATAATTCAATTACGGGGAAGGCTCCTTCGGGAGCCTGTTAACCGCAAATCTATAATAAAAGGAGAAATCAGATATGGATTTTGAAAGAATTGAAAATATGTCTTGCAACGAAATGGCTGATAGGTTTATCGATGACTGTTTTTACAGTGATCTTCTCAAAAAAAAGCATGAGAAGGAAGTCGAAGAGCGCGCTCTCCAGCTTGCAAAGACAAAGGAAGCGGAGCTTTTTAACACTCATAAGGAGGAATTCCAGCTCGAAGTACTTAAGCAGGTACAGGAAGAGGGTATCCGTAAGGAAGGACTGAAAGTATCAGCGTCCTCACCGCTTATCAGTGAGACGTACACTGTTGACGGAATTGAGCTTAACACTTCAGACTTTATCCCTGACTCAGTACAGATCGATCCTCTGTATGAGGAAAAACAACTTATAAAAAACGCTTACTCGCTTGAGTGGCAAGAACAGGACAAGAGAACAGGAAAACGCAAATTTGTCTGCATCTGTAATCCGATATTAATTCTGATTGCTAACCCCCAAGGCAGTGGCTCCTGCGAGTTTGTCATTGTTATACTCAAAGGTGAAAAAACACCGCTAGTATTCCTTAATGGTGACATCAGTTATGAGTCCTTCAGGAAGCAGACACGCTTTTTAAGAAAAGGATTAAAGGCAGATGCCAGGATAATTTATGAAGCTTTCCTGCGTGCTTTACGTGAATGCCCCCACAAACTCTTCCTCACAATTCCGAAGCACGCCGGCTGGATAAAGCTTCAGAGTGGTGAAACAACCTATATCTCTTCTGAATCGGTGATTCTCGGTCTGGAAGAACTCTTTCCCGCAGAAGTACGGGAGCATAAGCTCGTTCATCATGATCTTTCTCTTGAAAAAATATCGCACATGTACCGCAATGCTCTGCCAGACAGCTTAGAAGCAAAGTTGCTGACTGTGATCCGTACAGTGAGTATATTGCTTCCATTCTTTGAAGAAGAGAGACTGCGGTCTGACAGGTGCTTTGCACTTGTGTATAGCTCTGAGTCTGCGAAGGAAACCGGTATTGCGCTGACCAAACGTAAGAAATATGATACAACCGTTGTTCAAGCACTGACTGATCGAATTTCCAAGGTCAGAAGTGAACTGGACGATTCAAACGACGTTACCATCCTCCTTTCCTTCTCAGGCATAATAGAAGATAAGCGTGCTCTTGATAACGGGTTCAGGGAGATACTCCGGGAGCTCAACCGTGAGAACGGAAACGAGCGAAACACACGCAAGCTTTTTGTCTTACTGACTGATTCCCCTGGCGCTTTTCCAGAGGATTTTCCAGTGTATTATATTACCTGCGAATCGATCCTTGATACAAAGAATATCGAGGTTATCCAGCGTTTAGCTGGGATGTTCGATTATTCACTTATCAAGTTCGCTATGCGTAACCCCGACACAATACAGCAGCTTGTCTGCAAAGGGATCAAGTCGGCTCGTAATATTGTATCGAAGCTCACAAATATTGAGATTACAGATACATTGGCGATGATACTGGCAACCGCTCATATTATGATGAGACTTGGGATTGTTACAGAATCGGATTTCAAAGCTATAATCAGATGGTTCAGAACAGAGGCAACATCAAGATCAACGATGAGCGACACAATCTTTCAGGAGTTTAAGTCGATAGTCAGTGAGGCGATCCTTAGCGGAGAACTTAAGATAGCTAAGCAGATAGGCCCACCTTATTATTCAGACAACGGCAATACGGCTTTTATAGCCGAAGGCGATAAGTCTATCAACATGAATGAAGATGCAGTAAAAAAAATCATCACCCCGAAAACCTCTACAAGTAGTGTTGTAAAAATGAATAAATACTTAAATGAAAAAGGAATGCTCAAGGGTAAGCATTCTAACAAGAGAAAACTCAAAGTTGCATATGAAGCTGGAATTATTGAGGATACCGAAGTGTTCTCATACTCAAGAGCAGTGTTGAACGCAGACGCAAAGGCGTTTGTTGATGACATTATCGACAACGAGTATTGGTTCAACGTAGGCGATTATCCCGCAGGATTTGTACCTGTTCTTTATAATAAGGACGGCACAAGGGCAGCTGGATATGTCTTCAAAACAGATCAGGACGACAACCCCCACGCAGGATACTTCGGCTACACACGTTCCGGAAAGACCTTCGCCATGACCAACAGGTCGATTCAGAAAGTTGTAGTAGAAGGTGCAGACGCTGTGATAATATTTGACCAGACAGGCGGCTTCTCTACAGCAGAGGTCGATAAGCACATCGGCAAAGAACTGAGAGAACAATATTTCTCATTCTGGAACGTCTATGAAGACGGTGTTCCTGTAAATCTTCTTGATCTTCGTGGCTGTTTGAGCTACAAGGAGAAGAAAGAACGCCTGACAAGAATATATGCTATGATGTCAAGATCTCTCGGCAGCTATCAGGAGCAGATTCTTAAGTATGCAGTAAAGGACATGCTTTACGATATGAATAATAATCCAGATATAACTATACTTGATATCAAAAATTATATCGTTCAGTATAATGAGAATGGAGAAATAGTCTTAGACGAGGCTCACAAAAAGCTCCGCCTTAAACTCATGGCAGTCCTTGACGAGCTTGAGGATATGCCTCAGCGCAAGACTAACTGGGGAGAATTCCTGAAGGAACAGGGCAAGCCGATTGTAGTAATATCAACAGGCGCTGACAATGTTGGTAAGGTTTCAGAAATCATCGATATGATGCTCGAGAACCTCTACTCTTACAAGCAGTCCTACCCTGATTCAAGGTATACCGTGGTGATTGACGAGGCGCAAGACCTTTATCTTCACGAAAAAGGCGCAGTAAATGTCCTTCTCCGTAAGGGGGGCAAGCACGGTATCACGATGCTTATGGCTTCACAGTCATTTCCTGACCCCAACCTTCAGTTCGGTAAGGTTGTAGGCAACTGTGGAAGATTACGTAGCTACCACCCGAAGGCTGATGACCTCAAACGCACAGCTGAATATTTCAGCTGTTACAAGGATGAGGTTGATTCACTTAAGCAGGGGGAATGCTTTGACAAAGGTCCGTTCTGGAGCCGTTATAGTACTGAGAATATTATAACGACTCTCAAAGGAAAAACTGTGAAGTATGAGCCTGCTCCAGATATGAATAATGAAACTGAGGAAGACGAGCGGCCATAAGGCCGCTCTCAGGATACGCTTATTAGGAGGTGATGGTATGGCAAAGAAGACACAGAGGATTACACTGCACAGGAGAATATGGTGTAAGATCAGGTACTGGCAGAACCTGAATGATATCAGCGATGCTGAGCTCGCATCGTATCTTCAGGTAGGAGAACGCACCCTTCATGAGTACGATAAATCCGCTGAGAATGTTACCCTCGGCAGAGTCGAAAATCTCCTGTACGTAACGGGAATGGAACTTGACGAGCTCATGGCTATGTAACCCTCTTTACATCTTGAAGGAAAGGTGGTATAATGCTTATAACGTATATACCACCTTCTCCATATATAGAAAGGTGGATCAAAATGAGATCACAGAAACCTGTGAAAGCACAGATTTTACCGTCAGGACGCTTCCGTACACAAGTAGTTTATGGAAAGGATGAAAGCGGTAAAAATCTAACAAAATCCTTTACTGCTGATACGGCATGGGAAGCAATTAAGCTGGCGGAGGACTTTAAAAGGCTTCACGTTGACATTACCCCGACGAAGATCACGGTACGAGAAGCTGTCGCTGCTTATATTGACTCCAAACGCAGCGTTATCGCAGCATCTACACTTTACGGCTACGAGGTTGCGGCAAAGAACAGGCTTCAGTCCATTCAGGGATACAGTATAACAGATTTAAAGATAATAGATATCCAGCGGGCAATCAACATTGATGCTGAGCGCGGTCTGGGTTATAAGTCTATCAAATCTGCTTATGATCTGATCAGGAGTGCGGCTTCAGTATTTGAAGTTGAACTTCCCTCCGCACGCAAACTCAGGTTTCCGCCTAAGAATGTAAAGGAAGAGCTTCCGGACCTTGATAAGGTCTTGAGAGTAATAATAGGATCAAGTGTTGAGCTGCCGTGCTTGCTTGCTGTTTGGTGCGGCGGCATGCGAATCTCAGAGGTAAGAGGGCTTCAGTTCGGAGACATCTTTGAGGACGACAGCGGTAGATACATAAAGGTCAGACGTGCGAGAGTTTGCATCAACGGCCATGATGTCATTGAAAACAGGAACAAGACTGAACTTTCCACAAGAGATGTCCCGCTTCCGGACTATATTTACAATCTCATTCAGAAGGTACCACATAAAGGTGATACTGACTTTATCGTTAACGAGAAATACGGGAATATCAAGGCTCGTTATGATAGACTGTTGAAGAAGCACGGAATGAAGATGACCTTCCATGACCTTAGAGCCCAGTTCGCTACTACAATGAACGGGCTTGGCGTTCAGAAGGAAGTACTTGAGAAGCTCGGAGGCTGGGCTAATTCGAAGGTTCTTGATTCTGTCTACATAAGAACTCCGAAGCAGCGAGTAAGAGACAGTCTTAAAATCTTTGATGACTTCATGTACGGCGTTATACGAGATACACATACTGAGAAAACTGATGGCGCAGCGTGATTTTCACTTTCACACGAACTTCACACGGCACAGTTTAGTACTCGAAAAATCCTCAAAAAATAGGCAAAAATTAGGTGTGCATGGAGATGCTTCGAATCCCTCTCTGTCCGCCAGAATTAAAAGCCTGTATTTAGCAGAAAATGCTAAATACAGGCTTTTCTGCTGTCTATGCAAATGCAGTTAAAACTGCGTGTGTGACATTGAAACTGCATGAAATCACACGAAAATTCAGGGTCAGTCACACGAAAAATCACACGAATCACACTGAAAGGCTGTTCTAATTCTATGCAAAGCTCGTCTATCTACGACGAGCTTTTGCTTATATAAATGACGAAAGGCAGTATAACGATAAGAAAAGAAGCCAGCTCCCGTGAGGGAGCTGTTGTTTTTGTAAGTAATAAATTTATTGCTTCCACTCCGACTATATGGAGTTCCGGTTCAAATCAGGTGTGAAGATCAGCATTGAAAAGTGAACAGATGACTTCTGCTTGAAACAATGCAAAGAGTTTTGTATATTAAGCGCATAACAACCTTTGATTTTTATGCAATTCCCCAAAGTTGTAATATAACCGTTGACAACTTAGTATAGGAATGATATACTGATATCAGAAAGTTGAAACAGCGGTGTTTACAACTTTACAAATCACCAAAATCATGTTATAATCAGGAGGTATTTATTATGAAAATCGCAGTAGTTTGTGCAAACGGCAAGGCAGGGCAGCTCATCGTGAAAGAGGCTGTAAACAGAGGTTTCGACGTTACAGCAGTTGTCAAGGGAGAGAACAAGTCCGCTGCTCAGAACGTGATTGTGAAAGACCTGTTCGATCTGAACGAAGCAGACCTCACGGGTTTCGATGCTGTCGTAGACGCTTTTGGCGCATGGACCCCCGACACACTTCCTCAGCACTCCACGTCACTTGCTCACCTGTGCGACATTCTTTCGGGAACTGACACAAGACTTCTCGTTGTCGGCGGCGCAGGCAGCCTGTATGTGAACGCTGAGCATACCGCCTGCGTTTCTGACGGTGCAGATTTCCCCGAAGTTTTCAAGCCGCTGGCTTCTGCTATGGCAAAGGCGCTTGGCGAACTCCGTCAGAGAAATGACGTAAAGTGGACTTACATCAGTCCCGCAGGAGATTTTCAGGCTGACGGTGAGCGCAGCGGCAAGTACATTCTCGCAGGAGAGGAGCTGACCCTCAACGCTAAGGGCGAGAGTATTATCAGCTATGCAGATTATGCTATTGCTATGGTTGACGAGATCGAAAAAGGCGATCACATCAGGCAGCGTATCAGCGTGGTAAGAGAGTAAGAAAGAGATGAACATCTATGCAGATCACAAGTAAATTCACCGTGGCAGTGCATATCCTCACCTGCATCGACATTTTTGGCGGTCAGATGAGAGTGACCAGCGACTTCCTGTCGGGCAGTACGGGTGTAAATGCGGTGATAGTCCGCAATGTCCTCGGACAGCTTCGCAATGCAGGGATAGTTGAAACTCGTCAGGGCAGCGGCGGCGCACACCTTGCAAAAGCACTTGACGAAATAACGCTGTACGATATTTACAAGGCTGTTGACTGCGTAGATGATGAGGGGCTGTTCCACTTCCACGAGAACCCCAATGCGAAATGCCCTGTGGGACGGAATATCCATAAGGTCATGGACAGCAGACTTGAAGCGGCTCAGGCAGCTCTTGAAAATGAGCTGAAATTGACTACGCTTGCCGAGATCGTTTCAGATACCAAAAAAATCATAGAGGAGGAAAACACAGATGCCTGATAAGAAGTTCACCGAAATGTCGCCTGAATGGGTACGCAAGCCGAAGAATGTTACTGTAACTGAAGATATAATCGAGATCATCACCGAAAGCGGTACCGATCTCTGGCAAAGGACATATTACGGCTTTTCCAACGACAATGCCCCTGTGTTTCAGGTTCAGACCGATGAAAAGTATTTCTCGTTCATCGTAAGAACGCAGTTTGAGAGCAAAGATCGTTTTGATCAGTGCGGCGTAGCGATGTACCTTGACAGCGACAACTGGTTCAAAGCATCTATCGAATTTGAGGATGAAACAATGCAGCGGCTCGGAAGTGTTGTTACAAATAACGGCTATTCCGATTGGGCTACCACCGATATTCCTGCTGATATTAAGGAAATGTGGTATCGTTTCAGCCGCCGTGAAAGCGATTTTTGCATTGAATGCAGCACGGACGGCAAGACTTTCAAGCAAATGCGCATCTTTCATATGTTCGCAGGCGCAGGCAGCATCAAGTTCGGCATTTATGCGGCAAGCCCCACGACAGGCTCATTCAAAGCGACTTTTACCGATATGAACGTTACCGAATGCCAATGGTGTACAGACGCTGATTGGAAATAATAACAAGAGTGTGCTGAAATGATCGGCACACTCTTTCCATAGGAGGACATATGACAGCAAATGATTATCTGAATTTTATCGTGGACGAGATACACTCCACCGTTGTGGCAACGGTGGACGGTGACGGTCTGCCTGTGACCT
>JAEEGJ010013730.1_pt1 | contig 19512 bp, 18 predicted proteins | sample 8958761 | NCBI WGS metagenome assembly JAEEGJ01 (sample SAMN16246546, study PRJNA631951) | gut metagenome | biome: gut microbiome; feature: rumen; material: RS-attached | host: Bos | place: Iran: Karaj | collected 2018-10 | reverse complement strand
TGATACAGGGTGAAGCAACGGTAGTGAAGAATGCCGGCAGCCATTATTTGCTGTCGGCACTTCCTTTATGGGAGGTGTTCCCGGCCACCCTGCGCGGAAAAATACGCCTCAAGGCCAGCGAGATCACCAATCCCATCGCCGTCGGGGACCGCGTCCGCTACAGCGTGGAGGACGACGGTTCCGCCACCATAACGGAAATCCTCCCAAGGGACAATTACGTCATACGCCGCTCCACCAACCTTTCCCGCCAGGCGCATATAATCGCCGCAAACGTGGACAGGGCATACCTGGTGGTGTCTTTGTATTTCCCAGAGGTGAAGCTGCCCTTCCTGGACCGAATCCTCGTAACCTGCGGCCTGTATGGCATCCCGGCCACCATCGTCCTCTCCAAAGTGGACATGTACAGGGACGAAGCCCCCGAGTCCGTGGCCGCCTTCAAGGCAATCTACCGGAGCGCGGGGTACGATGTCCTGGAAACGTCGGTCCGTACCGGGGAGGGCATAGATGAACTCCGGGAGGCCTGCAAGGGCAGGGTGAACCTTTTTTCAGGGGAATCCGGCGTGGGAAAATCGTCACTTATAAAGGCGCTTGATCCGTCACTTGACCCTAAGATAGGGGCCATTTCCACCGCGCACCTGCAGGGAAAGCACACCACCTCCTTATATGAAATGTACCCGCTGGCTTCCGGCGGATACGTAATTGACTCCCCGGGAATCAGGGGATTCGGACTTGTGGACGTAGAGAAGGAAGAGATCTACAAATACTTCCCGGAGATGCTCCGCGCTTCGGCTGGATGCCGGTTCACGCCATGCACCCATACCCACGAACCCGGCTGCGCCGTCAAGGAAGCCGTAGACCGCGGAGAGATAGCCCCCGAGCGCTACAACTCCTACCTTGGCATGTTGGAAGAGGATAAGAAATTCCGATGAAACTCCACCGGGAAATCCTCCGCCTTGCCGTTCCAAGCATTCTGGCCAACATCACCGTTCCCCTTGTGGGCATGGTGGACATAGCCATTGCCGGGCACCTTGCCTCCGGATTCGGAAGCGCCGCCCTGATAGGCGGAATTTCCGTGGGCACCATGCTGTTCGACCTTCTGTACTGGAACTTCGCATTCCTCCGCGCCGGTACCGGCGGCCTCACCGCCCAGGCGTACGGGGAGGGCGTCACCACCGGGCATATTTTGCTCAGGGCCCTCCGTATTGCCCTCCTCTCCGGCCTTGCACTCATTGCAGTGCAGTGGCTGGTTGTACAGGGTGCTTTCCTTGTAGTGAAATGCACTCCGGAAGTGCGCCAGCTGGCCTCCCAGTACTTCTACATAAGGATTTGGGCCGCACCCGCGACGCTTTCGCTATTTGCATTCAAGGGCTGGTTCATAGGCATGCAGGATTCCGTGAGGGCCATGACGGCAGACCTTGTGGTGAACGGGGTGAACATAGCCGCATCGTTGCTTCTTGCCCTGGCGGCCGGCCTGGGCTTCCGCGGCATAGCCCTTGGCACCGTCCTGGCCCAATGGACAGGCGCTGCCTACTGCACGCTGGCCATTTTGGCCCGCTATCGCAGCCAGTTTGCCGCCACCGTCCCTAAAAACGGCCATTTTCAGGGACAAAGCGGCCAAAACAGTGCCTCCGTCCGCAAAAACGGGCATTTTCAGGGACGGAGTTCCTTTTTCACCCTTAACCGCGACCTCTTCTTGAGGTCCGTGGGCATGATAGCCGTATACATCGGCTTCACGGCAATCAGCGCCGGGTTCGGAGACCTGATGCTGGCGGTGAGTACCATACTCATGAAGCTGCTCATGATATTCAGCTACTTCACGGACGGTTTTGCATATGCCGGAGAGGCCCTTACCGGGCGCTTTGTGGGAGAGAGGTCAGCTGAAGGAGTACTGTCTACAGTGAGGCAGACATTTATCTGGAGCGCCGGAGTTGCCGCGCTGTTCATGCTGGTATACGGCCTTGGCGGAGTGCCGCTGTTCAGGCTCATGACATCGGACCCGGCCGTTGTAGATTCCGGCCGCGGGTTCCTTCCATGGCTGCTCCTTATGCCTGCCATAGGCTGCCCCGCCTTCATGTGGGACGGCATCTTCATAGGCGCAACGGCGTCAAAATACCTCCGTAACAGCACCCTGTTTTGTGCAATAGGATTCTTTGCTTTCTGGCTTGCCGGATCGCTCCTTGCCCCCGGTGCCAAGCCGGAGACCTTGTTACATATTCTTATGGGGGCCTATTTCGTCCACCTTGCCGTGCGGTCCGTATATCTCACCGCAGCATGGCCCAGGCTATTTCCTAAGGTACTTCCAGCCAATTACGGGGAGGGTGAAGGCCAGGAGGCAGGCAATAATCCAGAACACTGACACAGGCGTGAAGTTGTAGACATCCCCGCTTGTATAGCCGCCGATAAGGAAGCCGGAAACCATGCTCTGAAGACCGGCTGCGGCATAGCTTGACACGCCAACTATACCAAGTGCAGCCCCAGTTGCCTTGCGTGGCACAAAGTCCAGAGCCATAAGGCCGGCCACAATGCAGAACACCACGCTGAAGGATGCGCTGAATACGGCAACATAGGCCATGTTGGCCCAGTAGCCGCCTCCAAGGAAGAGAAAGCCAAACAGCGATATCACGGCCATTACACCGGCAATAACAACCGGACGCGACCTGTTGCCCCTGAACAGCACATCGGACAGCCAGCCCGCCGCAAGGTTACCCGCAACGCCGAAGATTTCTGCAAGGCCTATTACCTGGGTGGCTTTCTCCAGGGAGAAGTCTTTCTGCTTCTGTAGGAAGAGGACTCCCCAGTCGCTCACGGCGTGCTGTGTAATGTAAAGAAAAGCCGTAGAAATGGCTATAACCCATATCCCGGGGTGCTTGAACACCCATTTCTGGAGCTCCGTAGTGGGCTTTTTATCCATTTCCCGTAGGGGCTCTCCGGAGAGTTCCTGCACGGAGGGCAAGCCGCAGCTTTCCGGCGTATCGGAAATGAATAACAGGCTCACGGCAAGGCCCATGAAACCCGCCACCGCCGCAGCCAGGAACCCCCACTGCCAGCCGGCGTATGCCACTATGAAGCCGGTCATTATCATGGACACGGCCTTTCCAAGCTGGGGCGTGGAAGAGAATATGCTGTACATGGTACCGCGGGTAGAGAGCGGGAACCACCTGGAAAGGCTTATGGTGCCGGGCGGCGAGCCCATGGACTGCATCCAGCCGTTTACGCCCCACAGCACGGAGAACAGCACCAGGACGAACACGGACCCGAACCCGAGCGGCCCGTGAAGCAGCCCCAGAAGGCCCAGGACCAGGTTTATCACCGCCGATATCCCAATTCCCGCGGCCATGAATCGGCGTATATTACAGTAATCGGCAATGAATCCGTTGGTGAACTTGCCCACCGCGTACACAAAGTAGAAGGCCGACCCTATGATACCCAGCTGCCCTGCGGTAAGGAAGCCGCCGTCTATGAGGGGCTGCTTCACAACGCCAAGGGTCATGCGGCAAACATAGTATAAGGTATATGCTACTGTAACGCCCCAGAACGTACGGGTGCGAAGACGCCTGTAGGTGGCGTCAACCTCCCCGGCGGGCACTTTCGCGGCCGACGGCTTGCTTATCCTGAAGTGTGAGTAGAGTGACATCCTAAGGCAGCAGTTGAGAAAGCAGCATCCCCGGCTCCAGCCACCTTGCATCGATGCCCACGGCCCGTGCGGCCTGGACGTTCACAAGGGAATCGTCTATGAAAACAATTTCCTCCGGCGGAAGGCCTATGCGCCTCACGGCCTCAAGGTAAAACTCCCGGGAAGGCTTCATCATCTTCATTTCCGACGATATGAACATATCCTCATAGAGACCGCCTATTCCGGCCCTTTCCATGCGTTCCAGGCAGCCTTTCATGCCTATGGGGTTGTTGTTGGAAAGAAGGTAAAGCGGGTATTTCCCATATACGGAACGCACCGCGGCGGCGGTTTCCGGAATCACCTCGTTAAGGATGGAAAGGACGCAGCGGTCTACGTCTTCCGCCGTGCAGCCGGGACGGGATTCCTCCAGCACCTTTGCGCGGAATTCATCGGCCGATATTATACCTCCCTCCATGTCCCCGAAGATGCCTTTCTGGTGGCTGGGGTCAAGGAGTTCCGATATGCGGTCATATCCCAGTTCCTTCCTGAAAGCGCGTATGCCGCGCTCCAGGTCCAGGGTTATGAGCACTCCGCCTATGTCAAATACTATAGCTTTTGTCATATTCTATCGTACAAATATAGCTAAAAAAGCATTAACTTTACGGTCCTAAAAACTCATGCAATGAAAGATATCCTCAAGATCCTTGGCACGTGGAAGTTCTGGAAAGAACTCTTCATCATGACCGCCGGCATGGCAATCACCGCTGCAGCAGTGTATTACTTCCTGCTTCCCTCCAAACTGGTGGTTGGTTCCATCACGGGTCTCTCCATAGTGATAAGCAACCTTCTCAACGCCGCGGGGCTCACAATAAAGGTCTCCCTGGTAATCGTAATCATCAATGCCATCCTTCTGCTTCTGGCGTGGCTTCTCATCGGCAAGGAATTCGGGGCCAAAACGGTATACACCGCCCTTATCCTTGGTCCCATGGTGGACATGTGGGAGAAGATCCTTCCCATCGAGACCCTCCTGGAGGCCGGCCAGACGTCCCTTATGAACGACGCCTGGTTCGACCTCATCTGCTTTGTGCTCCTGCTGAGCATAGCCCAGTCCGTGCTTTTCCACATCAACGCCTCAACGGGCGGTCTGGACATCCTGGCAAAGATTGTGAACAAGTACCTGCACTTTGACATAGGCGCTTCCGTGAGCATCGCCGGCATAGCCATCTGCCTCACGGCCCTTGCCATCAACCCCTTCAGGCTGGTTGTAATAGGCATCATCGGCACATGGATAAACGGCATTGCCCTGGACTACTTCACGGCCAGCATCAATCGCAAGAAGAGGGTGTGCATAATATCGCCCCAGTATGAGCAGATTCGCGAATACATCGTGGGCACGCTGCATCGCGGCTGCTCCCTGTACGAGGTCATGGGAGGCTACTCCGGAGAAAAGTCTATGGAGGTCCAGGCTCTCCTCACCCAGAACGAGTTCTCCGCCCTCATGGAGCATATCCGTGAAGAGAATATTCATTCTTTCATCACCGCAGGCAACGTGAGCGAGGTCTACGGACTATGGAATGCTAAAAAACATGAAAAATAATTTGTTACGTATCAATGTTTGGCACGGAATTGGAATAATTCACAACCAGACATAAATATTGATACACTTACAATAATCCCCCGGAGCCAATTGAGAAATTCGCGCCGGGGGAATTCTTTTGCACTGGATAAGTCCCTGTCAGTACTATGCTTTTTTCTTCGCCATTAGAATCCAGGCCTGTGATTGGAATCTCGAAATGAAGAACGATTGAACTATTACTACTGAAAAGACTTTCGTAAAAATCAATGTTCATCAGATCAGGGTAAATGATAACACTACACCAATCATTATGCCAAAGCGGAACGGTGCCTATTTCAAAATAATCCAAATAACTATCATCGGTTATTTTAAGATAGCCGCCTGTTTCATAATAATTCATGTCTAAACTCATGGTCATGTCAGGGTATCGCATTAGCCCCAAGGATTCTTCGTGGAACAAATCTGAAAGGTCTTCCCCGCTCTTTCTTCCCATGACTTCCTGATTGGCGTATATTTTAGCCTTTCCGCTTATACAAGCATAAAGAATCTTGAATAGATTACCCTTACGTCTTTGTGGAAATCCAAGTAAAACCAACGAATCCGCCAACTCCTTTTCTTTCTCCGACAAATAGTCGCTACTTATCCTATTTGCTTCAATAAAAGAAGGGTCATCACTTTTCAAATCAAGGGACATACTTATACCACACCGCTCCGATGCACTTTCCCTATATTCTGACAAGAGCAACTCGGGCTCAAATGCATCAATAGATAAAAACACACATTCTAACTCAAAGGTTTTATTATTGGAATCATGTTTGTTTCTACATGACGATAATAATGCTAATAATATCCAGATAAAGAGTCTAATTCTTTTTCGTAAAACCATAGATCATTTCTTGATTATATACATAAAAATAACTGACATTACCATGATGGTACCACCAAATACCATCTAAAGAACACCAAGTTGAATTTGGCGATAAATAATATTGCCCCCAGTTCATCCCGTAATAGGATATATGCGGAGAACTATATGAAACAGAATCTATCGGTTCAAAAAGAAATGTACTCCCGGCAGGATCTGGATTATCTGGTATCCATTCATATATGGCAGTTGTTTTTGTCTGACATAACTTATATCTGTCAATAAGAAAAGAGTGACCGACCATACCTACACCCCTGTTTTGGCGTAAGCCGCCACACACTACAGGATATCCTGAGTAAAGACTACTTGTAATATGAGTAGCTTCATAACCATTTAAATAGGTACAATTCCATCCATAAGGACTAAATACATCATCTTTCAAATCCTCTGTAGATGCAAAAGAACCATTCCAGCCATATTCCATTTCCAACCTCTTCCCCAAATCACCAATAAGTAATGCTGCACAAGTATCAGCGTATATAGCTCGTGGTTGCATGCTACTCCATGTACTTGAGGAATAATCCCAAAAACACTGATACACATTGTTGTTGTACACCTCCCCGGTACATATTCCTTTACTTGGACTAGTCGTCGGTAGCCCATCTTTTTGATGAAGGAAATAAAGCATCTGTGCTCCAGCTATTGCAACGCAACCAGCGGGGCATTTATTTATAATGTAATTTGTGTCTATGTCTTCTGGACAAAAGAAATTATAAATCCCTCTTTGGTACCAATTTGTTGTTGTTAAATGAGGGATTGAATCGTATACAACCTCCTCGGTATATACCCCGGTCAACTCCCAATGCCCTCTTGGCAAATCTGGGTTAATAGGTGGATGACCCTTTATTTTAATTCTATGGCTATTTATAAACGAGCTATCCGCATTCACCAAATTCCAGAAGTCAAGAGAACTCTGAATATACTCTTCCGATTCGGGTAATGGATTGGTCAGATATCCATTTTTCAAGAACCAAATCTCCTCTGCCATAAGATCAAGATGTCCGCCGAAGCCTTCAGGGTCATTACTCTCCTCAAATCTTCCATGGGCATTTGATGCGATAGGTATCGGACTTCTCTTGTCCGCCGAAAGCACCTCAAAACCATCCTCATATTGAAGGACATAAAGACAAGGTTCATCCTCCCAATAGAGTGGGATTATCTCTGACAAGACAACGTTCCTGCCTTTGGACAAACCTTCCAAAACCCTGAACTTGACAAAGTTCTGAAGGTCGTTCTCGGTTACAACATAGTCTTTGTTCTCGCCCCCCTTTAACGATGCCTTTGTCAGTACAGGAAAGCCGCGCTGCTCAGATATATAGTCTATACGTTGCTTTAATGAACAACCGGCCATAAAAAGGAGCATTAGCAAAATCGCCAAAAGAAACTGAGTTGATAAGCCTTGTTTAGTGTTCTTTCTCATTAAAATTGAACTATTTACCATTATTATGTTCCGGCAGAGCTTTGTCTATTCTATGTCCGATAAAACATCTTCACATCGTTTCATCGTTACAAAAAAAACCAACTCCAGTAACAAAACAAACAAATGAAGTATTATTCGCCGCGGGGGAATTCTTTATAACGTCCGTTATTCTCAATAAGTAAAGAACTGGTTCAGGACGAAAGGAAAATCATATTTCATGACATCCCGGAAAAAGTCCATGTACTCCTGAAGCTTGGTTTCATAGTCAGAAGTTCCTTTTATCATGGCTCTGTCGTTGGCATAGTTCCACTCCTCGTCTTTCAGTTGGCTGAACACCAGGATGGGCTCATAGTCTGAACTGTCCTTTTTATTAAATTCAACCGGTCTGAGTAAGTAACGGTCCTCTTCAACCCTATAGATGTTGAACTTAAGGCTTTCCCCTGAATAGAAGTCCGTTACAACCGTTCCGGAATCTTCACTCCACGAAAAAGAGCGCTCGTCACCAAGGAAGACATTGTACGCCGCCCCGTCTTCTATGGGAGTAGTGATGATTAGATGTTTAACGGCGCCTTTGTCACTTAGTTCCACATAATGACTTTGTACAATAGGACTGGTTGCGTCAGGCGGCACAGTATCCAGAATCTCTTCACCACCCTCATTGTAAAGTGCCAGACGGCCTAAAATCCACTGCCCAAACGGAGAAAACTCCTCCGGCACCACGTTGGCAGGGCGACTGTTGATTGTACTATTAGTGGTCCCGTTGCCATCGCCGTTAACACTTGCGGCAACATCTTTTGAATTGTTCCCCGTACAAGAGAAGAAGACCGATAATAGGACCAAAAGAACTGGTAAATAACTCTTATTCATAATCATTTGGTTTAATATGTGTTACAAGACGTTTGACTACCGGGTAGTCATTTGAAAAAATGCTGATTGGATAACTCTTATAATGCTCTCCGTCTGGCATGTAATCTATTTTAGTATCCCTGGCAAGGACATAGCCGTTGGAATATCCGCCCCACCCATAATTGAAATGCATATAAACTCGCTCATGATACTCGTTCCAATTATGTAATATAATAGTCAGTCCCCGCATAGTATCGACGCTATATAATGATTCCTGCACATAATATCCATCGATATTCCAACTATGGCCAACCGTTTCACCATGATTAAAGCCGGAAATGATGACCGGAAACCCCAAATCCAAGGATGACATTATTCTTTCATCATCATAAGAGTATCCGTTTATGGCGGTATAGCCAAAACTGTTTATGCAAGATATTGTCGGCCAGGCTCCTGTTGAACCAGAGTTGTAACTGGCATTACATCTATTACCAATCTCTCTCAGCAAGTATCCGTTCTGAGTACAATATACACAGGAATTACTATGATAATTAAGATGCGTCTTCATATTAGCCCATGATAACTCTGTAGAATCCACCACACTGCCGTCGAAAGTTACCGCAATGGAATCCGGTGACTCAAATACCGAGAATGCCTGGGCTATAGACACAGGGGTACATCCTGCGACACCGTTTGGCGCAAAAATATTGAACGGATATCCTTGATGCATATTTACCTCTATTAAGGGAGAGATGCTGTGAGTGACAGAATCCGATATTACGTTGTACACAATCTCCGTAAAAGAAGTGTCAATAGGATCGGGAAGAGGGTGGTAACGGTCCAATACACACTTGTAAGTAAGTTCAAATGCCGGAACGTCGTCAAGGGACTCTCTCAAACTGCCTTTTGACATGACTAACAACGGAACCCCGTCCGTCCTTAACAAAACAAAACCATTATCATCACAAAAATCCACATTCACCCCAAGAGTATCCATATTCTCAATCACATACTCTATCCTAGACACATCAATCCGATTGCTTTTTGTCTCCGGGAAAAATGATTTATAGACTTGTTTTGCTCGTTCAACAATGCTACTCTCCGTATATCGATTGTTGGAATGACTATTCATATAACCTTCCTTCACCGTACAGGACAAGACAAGTGCGACACAAACTACAAGAACAATATGATTCTTATTGCTATTCATATTATTACAAAAATAATCATTATTTTAAAGAAGCACAAGTCTTAAATTGAGAATGCACCAAAATACACTTGTCCGTTTTCAAGCGTGAATGTTACTGTCCAGTAACCTGGCGTGCCACTTATAGGCAGTACTGAAGAACCTGTACCAGAAATGACATAAACTGCCGTTTCATCAGTTGTGTTATTTACAAATTCTACCGACACTGACGTTCCGGCGTTAGAAAGAGTTGCATACACGCAGAGAGAGTCTGTTTCATAGTATGCTTCAATGCTGGGCGAAAGAGAACGAGGACCATCTGGTGGATCGGACGGCTGATGAACAATAATAATAGCCTCTGGATCTGTTTTTGCCAGACCAATCGCTGAGCCGAAAAAAGGGCTAGTGTTGCTGCCAAGATTTGTAGGTTTTTAGAATAGCTTCTCATCATTGCAAATGATAAATAGTTTTTAATGCACAATTTTCGGCTTTTTTTTTGAAATAACATAACAATTTGGGTTACATTTATTTTGCCTAAATGACTAATTATAAGAGAGTTCCTTAAAGCATAAGGTTACAAAACATATTTTTTGACTTTTAATTGTCCACTTTTACTTATATTTGAACAACAAATAAGGTCGTCATGAAATCTTTGCGTTATGTATTCTTAATCTGTGTTTTTTTAGTATCTTGTGAAAACAAGATTGACAGAACACTTGAAATAGCATACTCTCTTTTACAGAACAATCCTGACAGTTCTCTTATGGTTCTTAGGAGTATTGATCCCCAATCATTAACTCGAGCAAGACAAAAAGCCAGATACCATCTGTTCCTTAGCGCCGCTTATGACAAGAACTATATTGATATAGCGTCAGACAGTTTAATAAAATATGCATTGGACTATTATTCTTTGCATGGGTCAAAAAGCGAAAAAATGCTGACGTGGTATTATTGGGGCTTGATTCAGAAGAATGCCAAATCATATCCGGCTGCAGTTGTTTCTTTAGAAAAGGCCCGCCAGTTAGCAGAGAAGTTGAATGATATGCACACATTGGGCCTTATTAACAAGAATATCGCATCCTCATTTAGCATGTCAAATGATATCCCTCATGCTATAGAATATCGAAAACGTGCGGTTTCTTGTTTTGAGTCAAACATCTCAGACTCCCTCTATTATCTTTATGCACAATACTCCCTGGCCGTTGAATATGCTAATAATAAGGAATATGAACAATCAAAACTTGTTTTAGAACAGTTAGAGCATTCCAACAATCCCTCAATCCTCGATTTAAGGAATGGCCTTCTTGCAATGATAGCCATTGTGTATGAATCTGATGCAGATAAAGCTATATCTCTCTATGAGTCATTGCCCAGAAAGAGGTTTTCTTTACTTGATTGCGCATATCTTGCCCAGGCATATGAAAAGAAAGGACGACACAATGATGCCGATGATTGGTTGTCTTACGGATATGAAATGACACATAACGAAGCCGAAAGCGCAACGATAGATTACTTAAAGTCGCATATACTTATGCGGCGTGGAATAATGGAAGACGCATATGCCCTTCTTGATCATTCTACCACTATTCAAGATTCTCTGACCAGATGCATTTTGACCGAGTCTATCAGCACTGCGCAGAAAGACTATTTTCAAGCAGTTTCTCTTCGACAAGAAAAAGAACTTGCCATAAAACAATCACTTTGGCTGATGTTAGGTACAATCTCTTTATTCACTGCCCTGGCAATCATTATGCTTCTAATTAATAAATCTGAAAAGAAGGATAACACTCTGAAGGAGATAATGGCCCAACAGACAATTAACAATTTGAGTATTATCAGGTTGAGTAAAGAAAACGCCCGACTTATATCAACGCATTATAGCGAACGGATTCGCAGGATTGACGAGTTGTCTAAAGAGTATTACAACGCTAATGACAACAAAAAAAAGGATATCGTCTTCACTCAGTTTAAAGAGTATCTTTCTACTATTAAAAACGACAGGAGTTTTTACAGTGTGATAGAGGAAGATCTCAATCATTATTGCAACTCAATAATGAAGAGTATAAGTAAACAGATTCCGCAGATTCAAGGCCGTAACTATAGAATGCTGATGCTATTCTATGCCGGACTGTCCTATGAGACTATATTATTGATTACCGATGCCCAGTCCATCAACAGCCTAAAAACCCTTAGGAGCCGTTTGCGCAAAACAATAGAGGAATCTTCTGCTGCAGACAAACAGATGTTCCTTGAAATGCTTGAAATGACCTAAAGCAATAACTGCTGTTTTGCGTAATTCCCGGCTTCACCGTTTTACTCTCACGTAGATTGACAGCGGGAGGGCTTTGCCGAAGGAATCGTCCAGGGCAAGCTCTCCCGAACTCATTTCCTTTATGTTGCCACGGAAGGCTTCGCGGACTACCGTTTCTCCAAGGGCGGCGCTGTAGCCGTTTGAGTAAAGGTTGAGAATCATGAATGAATCGCGCTCTCCAAGGATTTCAGACACATTCTGAAGCATCGCGAAGAGGAGTTCATCAAGTTTCCAATTCTGGCCGTCCGGGCCATGGCCGTAGGCAGGAGGGTCGAGGATTATCCCATCATAATTGTTGCCGCGGGGGAATTCTTTTACTCCCTTGATTCAAAGACGTAGGTGAGATTGTAGTTTGTGCGGGTGTAGGCCGAGACCAGGAAAACGTACGCCATTCCCTCATGGATGCCGCCGTCAACGCCGCTTTCAACCTTGTCATCCTTACTCCAATAATCTAGATTGAAAGGTGTGCCAGGAGTGTTCTCACCCTTTTTCCAGGACTCAAGGACGGTCTTGCCGTCAGCAGTGTAAACGGTAATGGTGTCATACTTGTTGTAAAACCAAGTCTCCCACTCACTCTGAACACCCACACGGGCCGACCCTGAAGCAGTAGCTACGCAAATAGATAATAGTTTTCCAGTCTTTATTGAGAATACCTCATCATTGCACTTTACAATGATTGTCTGGTCGTAGGCGTTGGCAAAACAAATGGCAAGAATCTCGCTCTTATTGCAAGCGGTAAATGCAACAAGCGCCGCAAACATCAGAATAATTCTTCGCATAGCATGGTCGTTTTATACACAATCCGGAATTCCCGGAATCTTGCATGAAGCTAGTCACGGGACTGGCCTCCTGCGAGGTCAAGGATTTCGGAAGTGATCTTTTGCTGGCGGCCCTTGTTGTACTGGAGGGTAAGTCCCGCCAGGAGGTCTTCGCCGTTGTCCGTGGCGGTTTGCATGGCCACGGTGCGGGCGGCGTGCTCTGCCGCGGCGCTGTCAAGGATGGCGGCAAAGAGCTTGAGTTTGATGGTCTTGGGGTAAAGGGCCTCAAGGAGTTCCTTGCGGGAGGGTTCAAGGATGACGTCCTTTGGCTTGTCCGCCTCCTTGATTTCAGGGACTTCTGTCAAGAGTTCCTCAACAACCGGGACCTGTTTGCCGGTGGAGACAAAGTGATTGTACACAAGAAGCACGCTGGCAATCTTGCCTTCCGCATACTCCTCCATCAGTTTTTCCGCCAGGTCTGATGCAGGGCCGTATGAAGGGTGGTCAGAAAGCGCCGTGTAATCCTCCGGTGAAGGATAGCCGGCCTTTCGCATAGCATCCGCCATCTTTTTGCCTATGGAATACACCCTTGTGACCTTCCTGTCACACAGCACGCCTTTGGCCTTGGCAATTGCATTCGCGTTGAACCCGCCGCAAAGGGACGAGTTGGACGCCATAGCTATGACCACAGTGTCTCCGTCCCTAAAAATAGCCTTTTCCGCGGATGGAGCCGCCTCCGGAACCTTTTCGTCCGCAAAAACGGGCGTTTTCAGGGACGAGCCGCCTATGGCGGTGTCCAGAATTTCCTGGAGCTTGGCCTGGTAGGGGCGCATGGACTCTATGGCGGTCTGGGCCTTGCGCAGTTTGGCCGACGACACCAGCTTCATCGCCGATGTTATCTTGAGCGTGTTCTGAACGGAGGCTATACGGCCTTTTATTTCCTTTAACGTTGGCATTTACTTCATAGATAAAATAACCGATTCGGCTGTATCTACAAGTATCTTTTCAATCTCCGGGGTGAGCTTGCCCTGGCCAAGGGGGGCAAGGACATCGTCCTTGTGCATAGAGCGGAGGCGGTCCAGGAAAACGTCCTGGAAGGCACGGACGGAGCCCACGGGGATGTCTTTCATGAGGGCCTTGGTGCCGCAGTAGAGGATGGCCACCTGCTCTCCCATGGGCATGGGGCTGTACTGAGGCTGGATGAGCAGCTGGTTGTTCTTGCGGCCTTTGTCCAGGGCCATTTCCGTAACCTTGTCCACATCGGAGGAGAACTTGGAGAAGGCCTCCAGTTCCGCCCACTGGGCCTGGTCTATCTTGAGGGTTCCCGCCACTTTCTTCATGGACTTCACCTGGGCGCTGCCGCCCACGCGGGACACGGAAATCCCAACGTTGATGGCCGGACGCACTCCCTGGTTGAACAGCGCCTGCTCCAGGTAAATCTGGCCGTCCGTAATGGAAATGACGTTGGTTGGGATATAGGCCGATACGTCTCCAGCCTGGGTCTCGATGATGGGCAGAGCGGTAAGGGAGCCGCCGCCCTTGACCTTGCCCTTAAGGGCTTCCGGAAGGTCGTTCATCCGGGCGGCCACCTCCTGCTGGTCGATGATCCTCGCGGCCCTTTCCAGAAGACGGCTGTGGAGGTAGAAAATATCGCCAGGATATGCCTCGCGGCCGGAAGGGCGCTTAAGGATCAGGGACACCTCGCGGTAAGCTACGGCCTGCTTTGAAAGGTCATCGTACACCACAAGGGCATGGCGGCCGGTGTCGCGGAAATACTCGCCTATTGCCGCTCCGGCAAAGGGCGCATAGTACTGCAGGGCGGCAGGGTCTGCGGCCGTGGCGGCAACAACCACGGTATAGTCCATTGCGCCGTGCTCGCGGAGGGTGTTCACTATGGAGGCCACGGTGCTGCCCTTCTGGCCCACGGCCACGTAGATGCAGCACACGGGCCTTCCGGCAAGGAACTCGGACCTCTGGTTGATGATGGTATCTATTGCGATGGCAGTCTTTCCGGTCTGGCGGTCGCCGATTATGAGCTCGCGCTGGCCGCGGCCGATGGGAATCATGGCGTCAATGGCCTTGAGGCCGGTCTGGAGCGGCTCGCTCACCGGCTGGCGGAAGATGACGCCCGGAGCCTTGCGCTCCAGGGGCATGTCTATCTTCTCACCCTTTATGTCTCCAAGGCCGTCCAGGGGATTGCCCAGAGGGTCTATTACTCGCCCAAGGAGGCTGTCGTTCACTCCCACGGAGGCAATGCGCCCGGTACGACGGACCACCATACCTTCCTTGATATGGTCTGTGGGGCCCATGAGCACGGCGCCCACGTTGTCCACTTCCAGGTTCATGACCACGGCCATGACGCCGCCACCGCAGTCCAGGAGTTCCCCGGCCTCGGCCTTGTCCAGGCCGTAGATGCGCACTACGCCGTCGCTCACCTGGAGCACTTTTCCAACTTCCTCGAACTGGAGGTCGCTTTTCATCTCCCTGAGCTGACCAAGGAGGACGTCACTGACCTCTGAGGGTTTCAAACTAGTTGCCATCAGATTATTCTTCTGTTTCGTTCAATAAACTGCTCCCGGAAAATATCCAGCTGACGCTTTACGCTGGCGTCCAGGAGATAATCGTCAATGTCGAAAATGAATCCGCCAATGACTGAGGGGTCGATGATAACATCTATCACGACATCGTCCCCGGTTTTTTCCTTCACCAGTTTACGAAGGTTTACAAGGAGGCTTTCCGGGGCCTCCCTCACCACCGTAAGGCGGGCGCGGCGAATGCCGTCCGCCCTGTCGTGCATTTCCGTGAAGGCGTGGAGGATTTCCGCCAGAAAGTCCATGCGGCCGTTCCTCTCAAGAAGAGACGCGAACCTTTCCATCTGCAGGGACATCTTGCCGCCAAGGGCACTCGCAAGGAGGCCCTTCTTCCTGTCAAAGGAGAGGACGTCTCTGGACGCGATGTACTTGCGCAGGTCCGGCATTTCTTTCATGGCCTTTGTGAGCCGGCGGGCTTCATCGGCCTGGACAGAGCCGCCCCCTGTCTCCCTCACATACCTTTCAAAGGCACGTGCATAACGCGTTATGATGATGCCCCGGTTCACGAAAGACTGTCTGTTTTCCTGGAGACTTCTTCTACCATGGAGTCAAGGAAATCGGCCCTCTTGTCGTCGTCCGAGAGTTCCTTGCGGAGAATCTTCTCTGCAATCTGGATGCCCAGGACGGCCACTTCGCGGCGGACGTCGGCAAGGGCTGCGGCCTTTTCCGCGGCAATTTCCGTACGGGCCTTGGAGAGGATCTTGTCGGCCTCTTCCTGGGCCTGGACCTTGGCGTCGGCCACAATCTTGTTCTTGGCGTCGGTTGCTTCGCGTAGGATTGCCGATTGCTCCTTCCGGGCCTCTTCCAGCATACGGGCGTGGTCTGCGGTCCACTCCTGCATCTTCACCTCCAGGTCGCGGGCATCGTCAAGGGACTTCTGAATCCGCTTGTTCCTGCTTTCCAGGCTGGACGTAATGATGGGGAAACCGAATTTCCACAGCAGCAGAAAGACGATTCCGAATATTACGACCATCCAGAAAAGGAGGCCTGCGTCCGGTGTAACCAGATTCATGTTTACTTAATGACCAGGGTGAGGAAGCAAACGATGATGGCGAACAGGGCTGCGCCCTCGATCATACCTGCGGCGATGATCATGGCCGTACGCATGTTGCCTGCGCTTTCCGGCTGACGGGCAATTGCCTCCATGGTGGCTTTACCAATCTTGCCGATACCAAAAGCGGCTGCGATTGCTGCAACAGCAGCTGCCAGTGCGGCACCAACCTTACCAAGTGCAGCACCTGCTGCAGCCTGAAGAATCATAGTTGAAAGTAACATAGTATTTGAAGTTTAATGTGATCTTGCCAATCCTATATAAATTGAACTGAGGGTTGTAAACACATACGCCTGGATGAATGCCACAAGGCATTCCAGGGCATCCAGGAAGATGCCGAACAGGACGCTCACGGCGGTCATGCCGCCGCACATGAGCGGACCGTACTTGGCCATAATGAAGATGACGCACACCATGCACAGGATCATGATATGGCCCGCCAGCATGTTGGCAAAAAGACGCACCGTGAGGGACACGGGCTTCATGATGGCGCTGAACACCTCTATCACGGCCAATATGGGCCTCAGGAACACCGGGGAATCCGGATTCCAGAGCATTTCCTTATAGTAATGCTTAGACCCTGTAAGATTTACCGTGAAGAAGGTGAAAAGGGCCAGCACCAGCGTAATGGCAATGTTGCCGGTAAGGTTTGCACCGCCCGGGAAGAACGGGATAATGCCCATGAAGTTGTTGAGCAGTATCCACAGGAACGCCATGCAAAGGTACGGGCTGTACTTGCGGTAATCCTTTTCTCCGATATTCTCAAGGGCCATCTCGTCCACCATCTTTATCAGGGACTCCATGGCGTTTGCAAGGCCGGTGGGGGCTTCCTTGAGGGAATCATGCCTGCGGTACCAGCGGGCGGTCATGAGCACCACGACAAGCAGCAGAAGGCTGCTCATCATGAGGGACAGCACGTTCTTGGTGATGGAAATGTCAAAGGGACGCTTCCCCGTATCGGCATTCACCAGCTTGCCGTTCTCATTGAACGCATACCCGTTCTCCGCCGCGTGATGGGCGGTAAACACATGTATGCCGTTATCTATAACAATGCACGGCAGCGGAATGGCTATGGGCTTTCCCTTCCACTCCGTAATGTGCCACTCATACTCGTCCCCAATATGCTCGAAGATAATCTCCGACACATTCACATCTTCTTCCGGAGGGGATACACTCTCCGGAGCATTTGCCCGTACAGGGTCGCGAAGCGACGCAGAGGAGAGGATGTCCCCTCCGGGAACCTGTAGCAGGAGGAACGATATGAGGAGAGTCAGGATCATACCTCTGCACAGACGGTTACGACGTTGTTTTTGACTTCTGCAAAGCCTTCCTTGATATCTACAAAGAGCTCCTTGCCGGCAGAGACATAGCGCACCCTGCCCTTGTCCAGGGAGGTGACAATGGGGGCGTGGTCCTTGAGTACGGTGAACGGCCCGGCGCTGCCGGGGAGGCTCACAAGCTCTGCCTGCGCCTCAAGCACCGTCCCTTCCGGGCTTATTATATGAAGTGCTATGCTCATTTGGCAGCTGCAAGTATGGCCTCTCCCTTGGCAATGGCATCCTCTATGGTGCCAACGTTCAGGAAAGCCTGTTCCGGGAGGTAATCCACCTCTCCGTCAAGTATCATATTGAAGCCCTTGATGGTGTCCTCTATGCTCACCATAACGCCCTTGACGCCGGTGAAGGCCTCTGCCACAAAGAATGGCTGCGAGAGGAAACGCTGCACGCGGCGGGCGCGGTTCACGGTGGTCTTGTCTTCGTCGGAGAGCTCGTCCATGCCAAGGATGGCAATGATGTCCTGGAGCTCCTGGTTGCGCTGGAGGATCTGCTTTACCCTCTGGGCGGTGTTGTAATGGGCCTCGCCCACGATGTTGGGGTCCAGTATCCTGGAGGTGGACTCCAGCGGGTCTACGGCCGGGTAGATGCCCAGAGCCGTGATTTTACGGCTCAGGACGGTGGTGGCGTCCAGGTGGGAGAAGGTGGTGGCGGGAGCGGGGTCCGTAAGGTCATCGGCAGGGACGTAAACGGCCTGGACCGATGTGATGGAGCCGTTCTTGGTAGAGGTGATGCGCTCCTGCATCTTGCCCATTTCCGTTGCCAGGGTGGGCTGGTAACCTACCGCCGACGGCATTCGTCCCAACAATGCCGATACCTCAGAGCCTGCCTGGGTGAAACGGAAGATGTTGTCGATGAAAAGGAGGATGTCCTTGGGGCCGGCGCCGGAGCTGCTGTCACGGAAGCTTTCCGCCAGGGTGAGACCGCTCAGGGCTACGCTGGCACGGGCTCCCGGGGGTTCGTTCATCTGGCCGAACACCATGGACACCTGGCTCTTTGCAAGTTCTTCCTTGTCTACCAGGGAGAGGTCCCACTTGCCCTCTTCCATGGCCTTGTTGAAGGCGTCTCCGTAACGGATTACGTTGGATTCTATCATTTCGCGCAGAAGGTCGTTGCCCTCACGGGTACGCTCTCCAACGCCTGCAAACACCGAAAAGCCGTTGTGGGCCTTTGCAATGTTGTTTATGAGCTCTTTGATAAGGACGGTCTTGCCCACGCCCGCACCTCCGAAGAGGCCTATCTTACCGCCCTTGAGGTATGGCTCCAGAAGGTCTATGACCTTGATGCCGGTGAAAAGGATTTCCTGGCTGGTTGTGAGGTCCTCGAACTTGGGGGGATCCCTGTGAATGGGAAGGGCGCCTTCACGGCCCAGCTCTTCCATGCCGTCTATGGTGTCCCCGGTGACGTTCATCACGCGGCCGCGGATCTGGGCGCCGACGGGCATTGTGATGGGCTGCTCCGTGTTCTCCACCTCCAGGCCGCGCCTGAGGCCGTCCGTGGAGTCCATGGCAACGGTGCGCACGGTGTCTTCACCAATGTGCTGCTGGACCTCCAGGATGAGCAGTTTGCCGTCAGGACGGACCACCTTGAGGGCGTCTGAGATTCTGGGGAGCTGGTTTTCGGCGTCACGGGCCGATATGTCGAAATGCACATCTACAACAGGACCTACCACCTGCGCGATGCGCCCTTTTACTGTGGGCATAGGCTTTAGCTTTGTGTAAGTACAAATATAACAATAAAACTGAAATTTCATCCACGGATTTGGCGTTTTTGGTGGACAAGTTGGTATTTTGGCAGGTTTGTCCACGGAAATGCGGGGTTTTGGTGGACAAGTGCCGATTTTCCGGGGTTTGTCCACGGATTTGGCGTTTTTGGTGGACGGATGACGGAATTTTTCGTAA
>JAEEGJ010013728.1_pt1 | contig 19514 bp, 15 predicted proteins | sample 8958761 | NCBI WGS metagenome assembly JAEEGJ01 (sample SAMN16246546, study PRJNA631951) | gut metagenome | biome: gut microbiome; feature: rumen; material: RS-attached | host: Bos | place: Iran: Karaj | collected 2018-10 | reverse complement strand
AAGCGGTGTTTAAGTCGTTGCCGAGAGTATCGATGAATTTTTCTTTGTACTCTCCAAAGGCCTTTTCGTCAACGGTCTGACCGTCGGATTCGGAGACGATACGTGCCACCTGCTTCTTAAGCTTGTCGTAAGCTGCCTTAACATTGTCCATTACATCGTAACTGAACTCAAGGGGCTTACGATAGTGGCTCTGTAAGCAGAAGAATCTGTATACGAGAGGGTTGTAGCCCTTCTTCTCAAGTAAGTCTACGCACAGGAACTCGCCTGAGCTCTTGGACATCTTGGCGCCGCCCTTCTGGGTAAGGTGATGAACGTGGAACCAATAGTTACACCACTTGTGACCGAGGAAGGATTCGCTCTGGGCGATTTCGTTGGTGTGGTGAGGGAAGATGTTGTCGATACCGCCGCAGTGGATGTCGAGCTTCTCACCCAAGTGCTTCATGCTGATGCAGGAGCACTCGATGTGCCAGCCGGGGTAACCTACGCCCCAGGGGCTGTCCCACTTTAATGCCTGGTCTTCAAATTTGGACTTGGTAAACCAGAGAACGAAGTCGTTCTTGTTACGCTTATTGGTATCTTCGTCAACGTCGTCTCTTACGGCAACCTTTAAGTCGTCTTCGCTCTGATTGGAGAGGACGTAGTATTCTTTTAACTTGGATGTGTCAAAATAAACATTCTCGCCGGCAACGTAAGCAAATCCCTTATCGAGGAGAACCTTAACCATGTTAATGAACTCGGGGATGCAGTTGGTGGCGGGCTCGATTACGTCGGGCTTTCTGATGTTAAGCTTCTTACAGTCGGTAAAGAAAGCGTCGGTGTAGAACTTCGCAATCTCCATAACGGTCTTGTGCTCACGTTTGGCACCTGCAAGCATCTTGTCCTCGCCGGTGTCGGCATCGCTTGAAAGATGACCTACGTCGGTGATGTTCATAACGCGCTTAACGTCATAGCCTGCATATCTTAAGGAGCGATCCAGAATGTCTTCCATAATATAACATCGAAGGTTACCAATGTGTGCAAAGTGATACACGGTAGGTCCGCAGGTATAAAGCGATACCTTGCCTTCAACATTGGGTACAAAGTCTTCTACCTTCTTTGTTAAGGTATTATAGAATTTAATTCTGCTCATATTTAACAGTTCCTCCTTATTTAACTTTTTTATAGTAACAACAAAAGAAGCCTCAGTCAAGCAAAATCGGGGACTTTGCGATATGGTAAGGCTGACAAATGTGTGATAAAATTTTCTTTAGAGAAAACGAATACTTTCAGAAAAGGATTACGTGAATAATGGGGAGTAAATTTAACGAACTTACAATGGAAGCGGCGGTAGAAAGACGCCCTATGGGACGATATCCGAGACCCTCCATGGTAAGGGATTCTTATATGTGTCTTAACGGAAAGTGGGACGACGGAGTAACCGTTCCTTTTCCTCTCGAATCAAAACTTTCGGGCTTTACGGGTAAGTTTAAAGGCGAGTATTCCTACCACCGTACCATATGCGTTGACAAAGACTTTGTCAAAAAAAGAATACTGCTTCATTTCGGCGCTGTGGACGCTGCATGCGACGTTTACATCGACGATTCTTTGGTATGCCATCATGAAGGCGGATACATTCCTTTTACAATTGATGTGACGGACTATATTAAAATCGATAAGGTTCAGACTCTTACGGTTGATATCCGTGACGAACTTATGCCCTTGTATCCTTACGGCAAGCAAAAGAAACGTCGCGGCGGCATGTGGTACACCCCCGTAAGCGGTATCTGGCAGACGGTCTGGATGGAGAGCGTTCCCGAAAAATATATAAAGAGTATCGAAATAACCCCTTCCCTCGACAAGGTTACTTTTGACGTGGAGACAGAGGAGCCGGAGGTTTCTGTAGAAATCTACGACGGGGACATGCTCGTATACAGCGGCAAGTCCGACAATCCTTATTTTGCGGTGCCTATTAAGAACCCTGTTCTTTGGACTCCCGACAACCCTCATTTGTATGATGTGATTATTACGGCGGGTCGCGATACCGTTAAGTCATACTTTGGCTTAAGAACGGTTTCCGTGGAAGAGGTTAAGGGTGTTCCGAGGATTCTTTTAAACGGCAAGCCTTTCTTCTTTAACGGGGTGCTTGACCAGGGATATTTCCCCGAGGGCATTTTTACACCCAACAACGAAGACGTGTACAGGGAGGATATTTTAAGGCTGAAGGCTCTAGGCATCAACACCATTCGCAAGCACATCAAGGTTGAGCCCGAATGCTTCTATGAAGCCTGCGACCGTCTGGGAATGCTGGTATTTCAGGACATGGTCAATAACGGGCGATACAGCTTCTTAAGAGATACGGCTATGCCTACTCTTGGCTTTAAGCGGATTAATGACGAAAAAAGAAGGGTTAAGGACGAGGTCAAGGCAGCTTTCGAGCAGCAGATGGAGGAGACACTCGCCCATCTTTACAACTTCCCCTGCATTGTTTATTACACGATTTTTAATGAGGGCTGGGGCCAGTTTGACTCGGATATCATGTACGATATTGTGAAGGCTATGGACAGCTCACGCATCATAGATTCCACTTCCGGGTGGTTCTGGCAGAACTATTCCGATGTGGACAGCTATCATGTTTACTTTAAAGCTTTTGAGATGCAGACGTCGGACCGACCGGTTATTCTTTCGGAGTTCGGCGGATATTCTTACAAGATTCCGGAGCATTCTTTTAACAAAAAGAAGAATTACGGCTACGGCAAAGCAACGAGTCACGAAGAACTCACCGACATGATAGAGAAGTTATATGAGGAGCAGATTCTTCCTGCCATAGATAAGGGCCTGTGCGGCTCGATTTACACTCAGGCCACGGACGTGGAAGACGAAACCAACGGTTTTTACACCTACGACAGAAAAGTCTGCAAGGTGGATGCCGACAGAATGCGCAAAATAGCGGCAAAGCTTTCTGAAAGGATGACAAATGGAACATAACGCTGAAGATATTCTGGTACAGTCGATTAACGAAGCAGTGAGCGCCGGCGACGACCAAAGGCTCTTGGAACTGTTAAACGAATATGTGGGCTTGTTAAGAGACAAAGGTGAGGCTGAAGCTTCTCTTAAGATAAGCGACAACATTCTGGCTCTTCTTGACAAAATGGAGCTTCAGGGGACCGTTTCCTACGGCACCTCTCTTTTGAACGTTGCCACGGCTTACAGGGCTGCGGGCAAGTTCAAGGAGGCCGAAGGCCTTTACGATGAGGCGGAAGCGGTTTATAGGGAGAACCTTCCCGGAGATTCCATGCTTATTGCGAGCTTGCACAATAACAGAAGCCTTCTTTTTCAGGAACAGGGTCTTTACGATAAGGCGGCGGAGGAGCTTGGCAAGGCTTTAGAGATTTCCGAGGCCAATGGTGCCGATTACGAGACTGCCGTTACCAAGGCCAATCTTTCCAACACTTATGTGGCTCTCGGTGATTTCAAAAAGGCTGAAGTATTGGCCCGTGAGGCAGCAGAGATGTTTAAGCATATTGAGGACACCGACACTCACTATGCATCGGCACTCTACGCTCTTGGTATGATTTACAATCTTACGGGCAGAAATGATGAGGCGGTTGCGCCCCTTCGGGAAGCTCTTGCAATCATGGAAAAAGAACACGGCAGAACAGAATTCTACAGAAGAATAGCAGATGAGTTAAAGAAAGCGGAGGGAGCAGGCGCTGCGCCGACCCTTCGCGGCATGGACATCTGCAAGGCATTTTATGAAGAAAAGTTTGTGCCTGTTATTATGGAGAAGTTTCCCGCATATAAAGGCAGGATTGCTGCGGGCCTTGTGGGTCGCGGTTCCGACTGCTATGGCTACGATGACGAGGCTTCAAGAGATCATGACTGGGGCCCCGGCTTCCAGCTTTATTTGTCCGATGAGACTTATGCTGAAATCGGCGAGGCGCTTTCACAGGCGTACGATGAACTGCCCAAAGAATTCATGGGCTACAAAGTTGCTCCCGTGGTAAGCGGTCACAAAAGAAGAGGAGTCTTCACCGTCAATGATTTTTACAAAAATCTGTTGGGCAAGTACCCCATTACCGACGAAGATTACCTCTCTATACCCGATTATGCGTTGAGCACTTCGGTCAACGGATGCGTTTTTGCGGATGACGAAGGCGCCTTCAGCCTTATCAGGGAGAAGCTTTCGGAAGGGTATCCGGAGTTTGTGCAGTATCTTAAAATTGCCCAGTACTCCGCCGAGTTTTCTCAATGCGCCCAGTACAATTTTCCCCGCATGCTTAATCGAGGCGACGAATTGACTGCCAAGGTCATGTTATACGACGGACTTAAGGCTGCCATGAAGCTTGCCCATGTAATAGAGAACAAATATCCTCCTCACGACAAGTGGCTCTATAAGAGTCTCGATGAACTTGAAAATGGGGCGGATTTAAAGCATCTTTTGAAGGATGCTCATGATTCAACAAGCGTTGACCGCATCGGTCAGTTCTTTTCGCGGCATATGTATGAAAAAGGCTTCATAAGCGACACCGACGATTATCTCGATCACCATACGGAAGAGCTTTCCATGAAGTCGGAACTCAGTCGCCTTACGGTGGAGCAACTCGCCAAAAAAGTTGTAAGACTTGAGTTTGAAGCCTTCGACAAAGTTCAGAACGAGGGCGGCAGAGCCTCCTGTCAGGATGACTTCTGTACCTTCGACATCATGCGCGAAAGCCAGTATCTTACCTGGACCAAAGAAATGCTCATGCAGTATCTCTACGACTTTGAGATAGAATTCAGAAAAGGCCACAACCTTATTACGGAGAAATACGGCCGCATGATGGAGAGCACCGCACCTGCCCGCTACGAAGAGATTAAGGACAATTTCCCGGTTATTTCGCCCGAGAAAAAGCAGATAATCGAAACCATCGTAGCCATTCAGACCGGCATGACGGAAGATTTCTACAACCGCCACCCCGACCTTTTAAAGCAGGCCCGCAGCATCCACACATCCGAGGACACCGAATACAACACCTCCAACGAAACATATCTTCGCGGCGAAATTTCCACCTACTCAGATAAGATGCTGGAGCTTTACGGCCGCTTCATCGTGGCCAAGGCTCAGGCAGGTGAAAACCTCACGGAAGAGATTATTTCGCATACGGTGAAGCTTTAGAAGGACGGAATAGTTGGGAGTTAAGGAGCGAGTATTAATGAAAAGGACATTGGGCATTATCTTGGCGCTGCTCTTTGCGGGTCTTTTGACGCTTATAATCGGCAGTCCGATTAAGAATAACCTGGAAGCCAAAAAAGTTGCCAACGCAATAAAAGAATGTGCTTTGCCGGAGCGGACGGAACTGATTGATACGGTCAGTGCTGCCGGCAAACTGGTGGGCAACGGAAACGGAATGCAGTATTTTGGGGCCATACTAATAAAGAGTGAGCTTAGCCTTGAGGAGTTGAAAGAATACTATGGGAAGCTTGCTTCTGACGAGCTTCAAAATATTGTGGAGAAACAGGAAACCGGCACCATAGATTTTATAGAGCATGCGGACCTTTCTTTTGACGCAGACTGTGATTATGAAAATACGTATATAGTGTACTCCTGGGGAGATTATTCCGGACTTGCGTCGGAGTTTGATCTCAGGGGGCATTGAGAATAATAATATTGGGAGAAGCATAAATGATTAAACGCTTCAAGAAACCGGATGGTACGGCCATTTCAGCCATAAGGGGTCAGGACAGGCTTGCGTTCGCTCTTTCGGACCATACGGATACATATGATTTGATAGCCTGGAATGAGATGGGCGGTTACAGGGGCATGACCATTTCTTTTTACGATTTAAAGTCGGGAGAGGTTTACTGCCCCTTTGAATTAAAAAGAAACGTGGTATACACAAATCCTCTTTATATCAACGAAAAATACTGGTTTTTAAAGGCCGATTACGATGATAAAACGGTGACGTTAATCAGTTATACGCCGGAGACAGGGGCGGGAGAGGTTACTGTCCTTGACCTTGAGAAGGTTAATCTGTATAACCTTCAGGTCATGGGTATTGAGCCCCATATTGTGAGCCAGAGTGATCGGTTTACGTGCTATTATCCCGAGAAGTTTTCTTTTCCGCTTGAGCCCAACGAGACCGTCAATTTTGTGGCGGGCGGCATGGTATATGTGGAGGCCTGGGTGGAAGAAGGCTGGGACGATGAGCGCCAGTGCGCCGGGGAGAATTACCGTTATTACAATAAGCTTATTATCAAGGATTTCGGTGGCAATACGGTGTCGGAGGACAAGGGTTTTATATTCTTTGCTCCGAACGGAGACTATTATATAACATAGCGATACAAGGGTATTATTAAAGCCCGTTCCTGAGGGAGCGGGCTTTTAAAATGCTTAAAATATTAAGTTACTTTGGGAATCTTGAAGCTTACGCAGGTGCCAAGTCCCGGAGTGCTTTCGACCGTGAGGCCTTTGCCGTACTGGTTCTTTAAGCGCTTGTCGATGTTGTAGATACCGATGCTCTGGTTTTCTTTGGGCATGTTGAAAAGCTTCTTCATGGTGGCTTCGTCCATGCCTACGCCGTTGTCGCTTACAAAGAACTCTACGGAATCCGGGTTCTCAATAATACGAAGGGTTACAACACCGGGCTTGTCAGACTTTCTGACGCCGTGCTTGATGGCGTTCTCGATAAGGGGCTGTATGGTGATGGGCGGCATCATGATGGAGGGCATCCTTAAAGGAAAGTCGTTGGCAAACATGATGCTTGGAAATCTCTCGTGCTCGATGGCCGTGTAGGCTTCCACCAGCTCAAGCTCGTGACGGATGGGCACGGTTTTGTCCATGTTGTCGAGGTTAAGGATGAGCTTTAAGTACTCGGACAGAGAGTTTATAAGCTTCTGCGCTTTCTTGGAGTCGGTAACGCAGCAGTCTGCGATTGTATTCAAAGTGTTGTACAGGAAGTGAGGCTTCATTTGGGCATTTAAGAAGGCGTTCTCGGATGCCTGCATGGCCTCAAGCTGCCTTGAAAGCTCGGCGGAATAGAAGGATTCGTTGGCGTTTTGCGCCGCATATTCGCGACCGAGGATGGTAACCATGGCCACGGACCATACCACATAACCTACGGAGTAAGCAAACTTGGAAGGCACCAGCATGTTATAGGTTAAGGTATAAAGAATAAGGTTGCTGGCCACCAGTGCAAGGGCGATTCCGTAAGAGGTAGCGTTCGGCTCCTTTCTTTCATAAGCCTTCACAAAGGTGTATCCGCACAAAATGTATGGTGCTATGGATACCACCATGGATATATCCGAAAGAATCTCGAACTGGCTGAAAGTCAGAGCATCGAGAAGAGGGAATATCAGGGCAACCGAAACCGCATATCCCGCTTTCTTGGGGAAGGATTCTTTTAACAGACCCACCGTGAAGTAGAGAAGGGACAACAGATACAGCGGCTTAACGATGGCTTCGGTAAAGGCTCCGGCTCTTGCGGAAAGAAGAGGGATAAAGGTGGTAATACATCTGTCATCCATAAAGGAGCTGACGATGCAGGTCATACCGGAAAGACATACAAAAGGTATGATAACGGATTCAAAGCGCAGGGCCACTAACTGAACCAGCATGAATATCATGGTAAACATGACGTAAGCGGCCATGAACAGACCGATATGTTCCTCCCCGATGTATGCCCAGTGAAGGCGGCTTGTGGCACCGAAAAGTACGGTATCGGACTTGGAGTTTATATAATTGACCGGAGAAATAACCTGCATTACCACGCTGTAACAGCCGTCTTTGGAAGCGGGAAGCGTAACGGTAAAGTCCTGGCCGAATCTTGGATTCTCAGCCCTGAAGGTAGGCGAAACATTGGTAAGTTCCCCGTTTACAAATACCTTATATTCGCAGAATTCCGAAGGGAACCATACGGTATATTCCGTGTCGGTGGGAAGCTTTGCGTTAAAAGCAACGGTCATAACATAGTCTTCGTCCACGACACAAACAGGTCTCTTGCAGTCTGACATGGAACCTGCGTAAAAGAAATCGTACTTGCTTTTTGCGGCGGAGATAAAGTCGTATGACTGCGCACCGGCCCCTGCTTCGGGCTCCAAAAGAACACCGGGGAAAGTAACCATGTCGCCGGTGAGAGCATATATTCTTGAAGTATCAAAATATACTGTCTGCTTTGGGCTATCGGAGTGGGCCACGTTAAGCAAAGGCGGCTGTATGTTTTTATTGATAAAAAACAGAGCCACAACGTAGATAAACGGTAAAAGAAGGATAATACCCAAAGCCGTAAGTCGTCTCTTCATGTTCTTATCCCCTTCTCACGCAAATAAGCTTCGGCATCGGGAGGCACCACAAAAGAAACACTGGTACCGACTCCGGGGGCACTCTGAATTACAAGGCCCTTGCCGAAAAGATTAATAAGTCTCGTATGAATGTTGTAAATACCGATTCTTGCGCTGTCGTTAAGAGAGTCGGTAAGGGAAACCGCCACATCTTCATCCATGCCCGCACCGTTATCGGATACGTCGATATGGTAATAATTGCGGTAAGGAATAATGGTAAGGGTAACCTTGGGGTCCTTGGTCTTTTCCGAAAAACCGTGCTCTATGGCGTTTTCAACCAAAGGCTGAATGGACAAAGGCGGTATATGGAAGTCCGGAAGCGGGTCCGGAAACTTGTATTCTACTTTAAGACCGGGGTATCTTTCTTTTTCAATTGCCACGAAGGCTTTGGTAAGCTCGATTTCGTTACTTAAAGGTACCACGCCCATAAGCTGCTGGAAGTTTAAGGTGTGGCGAAGATACTTGGAAAGGGCTACGGTTAAGTCCTCTGCGGAAAATGGATCTTCATCACACTTCTTGCTGATAAGGTCCAAAGAACGATACAAAAACTCTGACTTCATCTGGGTGCACATAAGCGCATTGTTGGAGTGATTGATACGCTCGATGGTGTCGGACAAAGAAGCGGAGAGCTTCTGCGTTTTTTTGATGGAATTGCCGTAGGAGAGGGAGGTCATCATGCCGTGGAACAGTAAAAAGAAGGGCAGGAAGACGATTCTGAAGCCGAAGATTTTCACACGGAATACTGCCAGAAAGAATTCGGCGGTAACCACAACCATCATAATAACGTGGGCAATGGTGGGGTAGATGTATTCGCCGTGACCTGCTTTGATACTCAGATATGAACGGTAAAAACCTCTTGCCCCCGCAAAAAGAGCCAGTATGTTAAGAATGATGTACATGGGCAATACGTGATTGGCGGGAACCGTAATGGAGATTATGGCAAGAATGATCAGGGCCGTATTGTAGTAAGGCGCAAGCCTTGAAGGCTTGTCGGTGTTAAGCAGGCCTGCGTAAATGCTCATAAAAAGATTGGAAAGTGCGATGGTAACCAGAGCAACATTGGGAAAAAGAGTTTTAAGATAGTCGGCATCGTGAATCAGATAAGGATAGGCCGACATACCGAGATTAACATTTACAAAAAGACAAAAACAGAGGGCTGCGAAGAATACCAGGCGCTTGGCGTCGCGGAAAAAGTAGAAAATGATACTTGCGTATATTCCCGATATTAAACACGACACAACGCAGAAAGCGCGTAAAATGGTAATCATCTGCAGTCCTCTTATGGTTGAGTTTATATAGCTTTGATAAGCTCTTTAATCTCCTGAGAAGGACCAAGGCCATACTCTTTAAACAGGGAGTCTTTGTACTTCTCGTAGTATTCGCGGATAGCTGCGGGAGGAAGCTTCTTTTGCTTAAGTCTTATGACTTCCTTGAAAGCATCTTCTTCGTAGAGATCCACGCGGAGAACGGACTCAAAGGCATCTATTGCCGCATCGATACGGTCTGCTGCGGAGTAGAGACGTCCGGCTCTGTATAAAAGCTGGATGTAGCGGCCTTCAAGCCAGCCTTTTGTCTCCTCTGCCCAGTCATAGAAACGATTCTCAAGATAAGGTCCCTTGTAAAGGTTTATAAGGGTTTCAACCTCGGGAAGTCCCAAAGTGTCGGGATTGGCAATTTTGCTTCTGAATTCGAGATAGTCACATTTAATTCTTGCGGTATTGATGCTGTAATCATCGTGGTCGCGTACCAGAACGTCGGTGTAACCGAAATCTGCAAGAGTGCTTCTGATGTAGGTACAGGTTACGCGGAAGTTATTGGCTGCTTTGTCAAGGTCGGCATCGGGCCAGAGGGTATCAAGAATCATATCCTTGGAACGTGCACGTCCTTCGTTCTGTACAAGATACGCAAGAAGTTCTTCTGCTTTGGAGGTTCTGAATCTTAAGGGCTCAAAGTCATTGGCTTTCTTGATGGAGAAAGCACCGAAACAGCTGATAATAAGCTTGTCGTCTTCAACAACGTGAGACTTCTCAAGCTTTTTCTCCATACTGTCTATCTGAGCGGTGAAATCATCGTGAGAAAGGGGCTTTAAAAGATAGCCCGTTGCATGAGCTCTGAAAGCTTCCAAAGCATATTGATTGTAGGCGGTTACAAATACAATTTCCAAATAGGGATTTACGTCCATGAGACATTCGGCAAGTTCAAGGCCGGTCATTTCAGGCATTTCGATATCAAGAAAAGCGATGTCAACCTGATTGGACTTAATGAAATCAATCGCGTCGGCGGGCTTGGTAAATGTCTTAAGAAGTTCAAGCCTGTTATCCTGAGCAATAAGCCTTTCAAATCGGTTCAATGCATTTTGTTCATCGTCTACGGCAATAACTTTATACATATTAGATTAACCCCCAATTAGATTAGTTAACATTATTTTATATGAAAATTTGCAAAAGTACAATGATGTTTTGACAACAAAGGGAAAAAAACACAGAATTGTTTGACTTCGGTGGTGAAATAGGAGATTATCTGTGGTAGAATGAGTGGTACATACGAAAAGAGGATAGTAAAAATGCGAAAGATAGAGTTTAAAATGGAACGTCCCGGACTGTTAAAAGAAGGCGATGCCATTACCGTTACGGAGGGTCTTTTGCCCAGTAACTATTACTACACAATCGATCCGTCTCTCGCCATGTCGCCCAATATTCCTTTCAATCAGCGCCTCAAATCCCGTGAGGGCATGGTTACGAAGGTTGAAGAAACTCCCAGAGGATTCTATGTGACGGCTGAATTTGACGAGGACGAAGTAAAATAAAAAGGAGCTAAAAACATGAAACTTGTAGCAACAGACAAGGCCCCTCAGGCCATCGGACCTTATTCACAGGGATACATTTCGGGAGGATTGTTCTTTGCATCGGGACAGATTGCCATCAATCCCGCTACTGCCGAAGTATTAAACGGTACCATTGAAGAGCAGACCGAACTTGTATGTAAAAATATCGGCGAACTCTTAAAGGCGGCAGGAACCGATTTTGACCATGTGGTAAAAACCACCTGCTTCCTTGCGGACATGGGCGACTTTGCGGCATTCAACGGTGTATATGCGAAGTTCTTTACCTCCAAACCCGCCAGAAGCTGTGTTGCGGTTAAGACACTTCCCAAGAATGTGCTGTGCGAAATAGAGATTATCGCAGAGGTTTAATTTTGAAAATTGTAAGTGCCGGTTGGCCCGATGAAGACTTTTTGTCAGCATTGGCCGCCGGCACTTTTGCTTAGTATAAGAATTTTTCGGGAAGAACCACTTTAAATTCTTTTGCAAGATTCCTGAAATTGTCGGGAGTTATGGTCTGCCTTTTGGAACCTGTCATCGAAAGGGTTTTAACCAGTATCTCGGCTGCTTTTTCTATGGTATGCATGAGGCCGAAGGTAAGGTCAAAATCCTCGCCTGCGGCGAACATTCCGTGGTGAGCCCAGATGGCTGCATCGTACTCTTCCATGAGGCGTGCGGTTTCCACTGCGATTTCCCGGCCACCGGGTACCATCCAGGGCACCACACCGATGCCGGAGGGGAATACTACAGGACATTCCGTGGCCATTTCCCAAAGCTCTCTTGTGAAGGCTTCGTCTGTGAGAGGAAGCACAAAAGTAAGGGCAATAACATTAGTGGTATGAGCGTGATAGATGACTCTGTAACGGCCGTTTGTCACGCGTTTTTTGACCTCATGATTCATAAGGTGGGTGGGAAGTTCCGAAGTGGGACGTCCTCCGTTTTCAAGGCCCCAGACTATGCGGTAAAGGTTGCCGGTGTCATCGACTTCAATGATGCAAAGGCTGTCTCCCGGCTTAATGGCAACGTTTCTGAAAAATTTGCCGGAGCCTGTAACCATAAAGAATTCCCCTGCGAGGCCGGGCACGTTTGTGCCGATTTCCTGCCAGTCTCCTTCGATAAATTCTTCTTTTACCGACTCGACTTCTTCAGGCTTGATGCGGTAAGAAAGGTTTCCGCCGTTTCGCTCATGCCACCCCTGATTAAAGCCGTCGTCGGCCATTCTGATAAAACTTTTTGTAAACTCAGCTTCAAGTACTTTCATGTTTTCTCCTGTCTATGCGCGTTTTGATAAAACGTCGTCTTCGTATCGCTTTATTTCTCTGTACCATTCACCGTCGACGGGGGCGTTGTTTCTTGTACAGAATTCAGCCCAGACATCGCCGAAGGGCATGGTCTTTAACTCTTCACGGGCTATCATGAGCTTTGTGAAATTGCCTTCATCCTGCAGAGCCTTAAACTCTTCGTTCGGAGAAAGAAGGGCATACAAAAGCGCTTTCTGAACGTTCCTGTATCCGGTAACCCAGGCACCGATTCTGTTGATGGAGGCGTCGAAATAATCAAGTGCCATGTGGACGGAACCGTTTAAACCGCCGCAGTTGACGATTTCTTTGGCAATTTCTTTGGTCTCGTCGTCCAGCAGTACCACATGGTCGGAGTCCCAGCGCACGGGTCTGGTGATGTGAAGGGCTATCTCGGGGAAAAAGGTTAAAAGTGCGGGAATCTTGTCGCTTACCACTTCTGTGGGGTGATAGTGGCCGTTGTCCATGAGCGGGATGCACTTGTCAGAGTGAGCAGCCGCAAAAGAAAGGGCAAACTCGGCGCTTCCCACAGTATAGGACTCCACACCGATACCGAATACCTTGGACTCAACACAGGGCTTAACTTCCTTGAAATTAAAGGGCTCCGAAAGAATCTGCTCGATGGAGTCACGGTAGCGCTCGCGGGGGCCTTTTCTGTCGGCGGGAATGTCCTTGTAGCCGTCGCCGGTCCAGATGTTCATGATGCAGGGTTCGCCCAGTTCTTTTGCAAGGTACGAGGAAATCCTGATGCAGGCCTTTCCGTGCTCAATCCAGAACTTGCGGGTCTCCGCATTCGGTGAAGAAAGAGTCAGAGGGTCGCACTTTTCATGGGAAAAGAAAGTGGGGTTAAAGTCGCAGCCGATGCCCCGTTCTTTGCAGAAATCCACCCACTTTTTGAAGTGCTTGGGCTCAAGCCTGTCTCTGTCGACGTAGCCGCCGTTTTCTTTGTCAAAGATGGCGTAGCTTGCGTGAAGATTAAGCTTGGCTTTGCCGGGGATGAGTTTTAAAACTTCGTCGATGTCCGCCATAAGTTCTTCGGGGGTGCGGGCTCTGCCGGGGTAATTGCCGGTGGTCTGAATGCCTCCGGTTAAGGGCTTGTCCGGATCTGAGTCGAAGCCTCTTACGTCGTCGCCCTGCCAGCAGTGAAGGGAAATCTGCGCTTTGGCAAGCTGCTCTAAAGCTTTTTCGGTATCCACACCTATTTTTGAGTATTTTTCTTTTGCCTCGTTGTAACTCATATGTACCTCCTTAAGTAAATGTCTCTATGTCAAAACTCTTGAATATGCAGTCTCTTGCGTCTTGCAGGTCTTTGAAGATGCCTGCGTGAATCATCTGAATCACAAGATTGCCGATGGCTGTGCCTTCAGTGGGACCTGCGTAAACAGGGAGCCCGGAGGCTTTTGCGGTAATGCGGTTTAAGTATCTGTCCTGAGAGCCGCCGCCGATGATGTTGATGCCGGTGATTTTTTTCCTGGTAATCTTTGAAAGGTCGGCGATGGTCTTTACGTAGCAGTCCGCAAGGCTTGTGTAAACGCATTGCATCAGTTCGCCTACGGTTTCGGGAACCTGAGCTTCATGCTCCCTGCAATATCCTTTGATTTCGTCAATCATGCTTTCGGGAGAAAGAAACCGCTCGTCGTTAACGTCGATTTTTGAGGTGAAGTAGTAGCATTTTTCTGCGGCTTCGCTAAGCTCTGCAAAACTGTATTCTTTTTTTGCCACATGGCGGCTTTTTGTACCTTCAACGTATGCGGTTCCGTTTAGCTCGCGGCGCACCGACTGGATAATCCAAAGCCCCATGATGTTTTTTAAGAAGCGGTAGCGGTAAAAGGCGCCACCCTCGTTGGTAAAGTTCAAAGAAAAGGCTTCTTCGGAGGTTTGTGGCTTTAAAGTTTCCACTCCGAGAAGGGACCAGGTGCCGCTGGACAAATAAACCGATGTCTCGTCCCGGGCGGGAACTGCCAGAAAGGCTGAACCGGTGTCGTGGGTGGCGGGGAGAATAACGGTGGCGGAAAAGCCCACTTCTTTTGCCACATCCTCTGTAAATTCACCTGCCGTTTCGCCGGGAACGGAGAGCGGCTTAAACAGGTGGGCGGGAAAGCCGAGTCTGGCGATTAATTCCATGTCCCATTCTTTTTTTGCCGCATTCACAAGATTGGTGGTGGTAGCGTTAGTATATTCCTGCTTCTTTATGCCTGTGAGCAGAAAGTTGAAATAGTCGGGTATCATGAGAAAAGAAGCCGCCTTTTTAAGCTGCCCCGGGTTTTCTTTTTGAAGAGAAAGAAGCTGATATATGGTATTGAAGGGCTGCTTTTGAATGCCTGTTTTTTCGTATAGACCGTGCTCGGAAACTACTCTTGAGAGAGACTTGTCGATTCCTTCGGTACGGCTGTCGCGATAAGCTACGGCATCGCCTATGAGCCTGTCGTTTTCATCAAGAAGCACATAGTCTACACCCCAGGTGTCTATGCCCACGGTTTTTGGTACCAGTCCTGCTTCTTTGCAGGCTTTGAGCCCTGCCAGAATCTCTTTAAATAAAGCTTTGGTATCCCATACCAGGTGCCCGTTTCGCCTGAGAAGCCGGTTTTCGAAACGATAGATTTCTTTTAACTCCATACGCCCGTTTTGAACGTATCCGATGATGTGGCGCCCGCTTGATGCGCCGATGTCGATTGCAAGATAACAGTCTTTCATTATGAACCTCAATTGATTTATGCTAAAAATTGTAGAAATACCCTTATAATGCTATAATATCCTCGATATTCGGATTTTTTTAGAACCTTACAGAGTGAAAATCAGAACCTTATTTGACATTTGCTTGAGGGACCATGAGACAAGAGATAATTGATTTAATCAGCAACCTGACCGAGGAAGAAGAGAAGATACTGGCGGAACATTCCTCCATATCAAAAGAACTATATACGTCAGAAGATGAATTTGTGGTGGATTCCGCGAAACTTTTGGAGAAAGGCAAGCTTATAGCCATGCGCCTCCACACGCGATTTGCTTACTTTCCGGAGCATCGTCACAATTATATAGAAATGGTGGTGATGATCAGGGGAAGTCTTACCACTGCCATAACGGAGGGGGATACGCTGACTCTGCGGGAAGGGGATATACTTCTGATGAACCGCCACGCAAGACATGAGATAATGCCCTGCGGCCGCGACGACCTGGCGGTAAATATTATTATTCTTCCAGAATTCTTTTCCTGGAGCAGTGTAAGTTATGACAGGGAGAGTGCTTTGAGAGATTTCGTCATAGCCTCTCTTTCGGAGAAAAAAAGACACAGTGATTATCTTATTTATCATACAAAGGGGTTTCTTTCAGTCGAGAATCTTACGGAGAACCTTATCTGGACCCTTACAGAGCATTCCGACGATATGAACCGTGTTGTTCAGGCTACTCTCGGCTTGCTATTTATGAATCTGTCTGTTATGTCTGCGAGTACCCTCAAAGACATGAGTTCAAAAGGGCAGAATATTGTCATGAAAGCACTGGAATATATAGACAATAAATACAAAGATGGGACACTCGAAGAACTGGCAGAACAAATCGATTACTCTACAGCATATTTAAGCCGTCTGTTAAAGAACACTACAGGACACAACTTTAAAGAACTCCTGCAGCAGAGGAAATTGGAGGAAGCGGCTTACTGTCTTGAGAATACAACGATGACTATAGAACAAATCATGAATAGCATCGGATATGAGAATAGTTCATATTTCTTCAAGAAGTTCAACAATAAGTACGGCTGTTCGCCTAGAATGTATAGAAATAAGCACAAAACAAAATGATGCTATTAAGATGGTACGAAAAAGACTTTGCAATGAACTAATTACATGATAGTATACTGGATGTCTTAGTACTTTTGGTATGTTCGTCTTTTGTCCCAAATATAAATCAGTGGAGCCCAAGCAGAGGAAAGTTATTTGAGGCTGCGAAAGAACTAGATCTGACCGGATTCCTTTGGGTATCGGCGGCTATATTTGTGCTGGGCCTTATACTGTGTTTAACAGGAATATCGGATAATAACAAATAAAACCCAATATTTCAAGCAAACAGCGGGGAGTTTAACACACTCCCCGCTCAGACTGTAGACAAAGCGAGTGCGAGAGCAGGGCTGAATGCTCTGTTCTTTTTCTTACTCACTTATTGTGCCCGTAACCGCAACGTTATAGAGTTCCGATCCGTTTTCGACTCTTTCATATCGGTTTCCGTTATACGAGTCATACCAACCGTTCTTGGCATAATATATTTCACCGGTTTCTTTGTCATATATTCTTTCTCTGCCAAGTGTCGCGTCGGAGTACGCCTGCGAGCGGATATCATACGAGTTATTACGCTTCTCCCAGCTTGACATGACGCTGTCGCTCATCGCTTTTGTGCTTTGAGATATTGCCTGCGAGGACTTGGTAATCTGCGCCCAGGCGGAATTCCTTTCTTTCCAGTATTCGTTGGAAAAAGAAAGCGACTCAAAAATTTGGGACAATACCGGTTGCCAGTTTACAAAGTCTGCTTCGGGTGCCGTCATTATCATTATGCCTTCATCAAGGTCAAACATAACATTTGAGCCAAGAACGTAATTGGTACCCATATCTATTACCGTTGCCGAGAATAATCCCTCCAGAACGGTCTCATCTTTAGCTGTTGCCTTGGCCTGAATAACACTTCCGCCATATCCGTTACTTCCCAAGTCGGCTATTTGCTCAAATCCGCTGTATCCAAAGAACTTTCCGCTGTTTTCAAAAAGAGACAGAGTGGTCGCTTCGGGTGAAATCGGTAACTTCGAAGCTCCACCGTAAGCCACCAGCATGTCTATAACATCCTGCGACTCGTAAGAGGTTTGCGTTGTGGTGTATGTGAACTTAATATTGTTATTCTCAGGGTGATAAACCGTTATCGTGTAGACTATTGTGTCGGTATTGTTGCATCTTACCTTCCACCCGCTTGGTATCTTAAGAGATACGTACCCATCGTCGGACGTATAGTCTTTAAAAGAAACCGATGCATTTTCCGTAGGCTTAACCATTACTCCTCCACGATTTTCGGTTGTATCCTTGGCTGTTTCAGTCGTATCGGAAGAAGCTTTTCCTGTGTCAGGATTCCTGCCTGCACTTCCTACATCATTAAGCGCCACCCAGATGCAAGGGCGAATACCCATATCTTTGGTGGAATCTGTGTAATAATATATATGGTCCATGTCAACATATGCTATCGCTCTGGATCTGTACTTTTCTTTGGCAATAACAGATCTTAACCAATATCCACGGGAATAGTAGTTTCCCGCGTACTCGTCACCATGATCGAACGCTCCGGAATTTGTCCATTGACTTTCCTTGGCTCCGTTCAAAATTGCCTGTGGAGTAACAGGCGCCAGAAATGCCGCACTGGCCCATTCCGTCCAAGCCTTTTTTAAATTCTTTCCGGTACCGGTGTAGGCATCAAACGAGGCATCAAAATCAAGATACTCTTCCGCTTCTTGTATGCTGAGAAGAAAGACATAGTCTTCGGAATCATCTGTCTTTTCGCTTACATATGTCTGCGTCCAAGACTGATATTCTTCATTGCGCAGTTTGGAAAGCAATACCTCTTTCTTTTCCTCTTCAGAGAATACGTTTGAATAAAACTGTTCGTTCAGCCATATTCGCAGGTCGCTATCCGCCCAGCACATATTATCTCTGGCACTTGTGCTGAAAATATGAGTGTCTAATACGCAAGCACTCATAAGAAGCATTCTGTCATCCTCTTTGGCAATAACAATCCATTCAATAGGTTCGGAGCCGTTGCTGTCTCTTCTGTCTTGCTCATAGCGGCCATACCATACGTGGTCGCCCTCTTCATAATCTGTCCGACTGAACTTGAAACGGTTGGGGTCTTCTTTAACAAAAGCATCTTCCGTGATACCATTGCCGGGAGCAACCGTCACGCTGTTATTGGAGGAGGCAGTCGTTGCTTTTCCTAAACTTGCCGTTTCTTCGGCACTCTCTGTGGATTTGCCGCAGGCTGAAGAAATCATCATAACAAAAATAAGTGCATATGCAATAAGCTGTCCTTTTTTCATTAATGCCTCCGAATTGTAAATTTAAGAGTTGGTTTAAATCTACCATCCGTACATTAAGTCTTGATTAAAAGTAAAAGGCGCTTTGCAATCAAAGCGCCTCAGAGTGTAGACAAAGCGGGTGCGATGCACTCCCGTTTGAATTACTGTATTGTGATATTTAACTGCGGGCTCACCCACAAATAAACCGTAACAGCAATCTGTATCAAAAGAATGATGGGAAGACCGACAGTGAAAGCTTTGTGATGGGTCTTGTGCCTGAAAAAATGCATACCGACTATGGAGCCGATGCTTCCGCCTATTATGGCAAAGAAGAAGAGCATGGCTTCCGAAATGCGCCATTTGTGGTTCCGGGCACGATATTTGTCAATGCCCATGGAGGCAAAGCCAAAGAGATTGGCCACGGCCACGTATGCAATTATCCAGATTGCGGTTCCGTTCATTAATTACTTTCCGTTCTTTTTGTTAACTTCCTGCATCTTCATGGCGCGAACCTTGGTGGAAAGACCAAAGAGGTTGATGAAGCCTTCTGCGTCGTGATGGTCGTAAAGGTCGCCTGTGGTGAAGGAAGCAATCTTTTCGTTGTAAAGTGAGTAAGGTGAGGTGGTACCTGCCTTAATGATGTTACCCTTGTAGAGTTTAAACTTAACTTCGCCGGTAACGTACTCCTGAGTCTTCTCGATGAATGCCTGGCATGCTTCGCGAAGAGGAGAGAACCACTTGCCTTCGTAAACGATCTGTGCAAGCTTGTTGCCCATTTCTTCTTTTTCACGATAGGTGTCGCGGTCGAGGATTAATTCCTCAAGCTGCTGATGTGCTTCATAGAGTATTGTACCACCGGGAGTCTCATATACGCCACGGGATTTCATACCTACAACACGATTTTCTACAATATCGATGATTCCGATGCCGTGCTTGCCGCCGAGTTTGTTAAGTTCGGTGATGATTTCGGATACCTTCATCTTCTTGCCGTTAACAGCTGTGGGAACACCTTTTTCAAAAGAAATGGATACGTACTCGCCTTCATTGGGAGCCTTCT
>JAEEGJ010013727.1_pt1 | contig 19514 bp, 14 predicted proteins | sample 8958761 | NCBI WGS metagenome assembly JAEEGJ01 (sample SAMN16246546, study PRJNA631951) | gut metagenome | biome: gut microbiome; feature: rumen; material: RS-attached | host: Bos | place: Iran: Karaj | collected 2018-10 | reverse complement strand
ATCACATCGGTTGAGCCATCGGGCCAGTTCAGGGTGATGTCCTCGTCCATATCGGCGGCTCCGTCTATCTCACCGAAACAGAGACGGTATTCCTTGGGGTTGGCTGTGGTGTCAACTGCCTCGACATACAGGCCGTACATAACAGGCATATATGCTCTGGTATGGATGCTGTTATTAGGGGTCCTGGAATCCCTGACAGTATAAGTCTCACCTTTGAAAGTCAGGGCCATGCCGGGCATATCGGGCTGGATGATTGACTGCCCTGCTGAGTCAGAAGCGTAAATGTAGATGTTTACGGGAGACCAGTCAACGATAGGGGATTCTGTGTCACAGCCGCATAAAATGGCGCTGGCCAAAGCGGCAATTGCAAATAAGGTTCTTTTCATAGACATATTGATATAATTAAAAAGTAGATTGTCTTATTTATACGGGTCTTTCATGCCAGGCTTCCAGGTGCAGCCGCCAGCCAGGATGGGATAGACTACAGACGGGAAACAGAGGCTCTGATAAATGGTGTACTCGTTATTCTGGTAATTGTCCAGAACGTCTATGTAAGCGCGCTCGCGGGGAGTGCTGCTACGGCTTATGACCGGGTAACTGGGATAGTTGCGTACATAGTTGCCGGCACCGAATACCAGAATGCCAGGACGCGGACCCCAGCCCTGCTCAATGGTATAGGCGCTCTCGCGGTCATGCGGCCAGTGAACCTGGTCGAATCCCAGGGTGGTCATGTAGCACTTGCCGAGCGGGTTGAGGCCAAGCGCGTAGTCCATCATCTGGCTTACTGCGTCGATGTAATCCTGATTGCCGGTGAGTTTCCACATAAGCACGATGGGGAATGTGTACTGGCCCTGAGCCACGTTGCTGCCCCACCAGTTCACGTTCATGGGTGCGCCGTTGGGGTAGGCGTTCTGGGCGAATGCATCCAGCTGCTTATCGACTGTAGCCTGCAGGATATCCTTGAATGCCTTTACGGTGGCGGGATCGGTCTTGCTTGCCGGAGCCAGAATGTAACTGAAGAAATATGAGGTGAGCCAGCCGCGCTCTGCGAATATCTCACTTCCCTGGTTGTAGGTGGTGAGAATCTGCTCGGCATCGGCCACATGTGATTTGATGTACTCGTGGCACTGGGCATCGCCGGTCATGAGGTACTTCTCAACGTTGTAGTACATCTGGAATGAGGCAGGCATCTGGCGGTTACGCTCGCCGTATACGCGGACCGATGCGTTGTAAGCCAGTTCTGCACGCTCGGAATACTCCTTGCTCTTGGCCTCATCGTAAGGCTTGATTATGCGGGCAAAGTGATAGAACAGGCCCGATGCCCATGATGATGTGCGCGGATCAAGTGTCTCTGAACCGAACAGATGGTCCTCAAAGTCATAGGTGGTGAAGGGTGAGTAGCCGTTGGTCTCGGTACCCCATGGAATCTGACCGTCCTCCTCCTGGAAGTATTTCCAGAACATGGTGCCCCATTCGGCCTCGTCAAGGATATCGGGTATTCCGTTGCCCTTGCCCAGGATGTTGAACTGCTCGTCAAACTTGTCGGGGATATTGAACTGGTCATCGGTAAAGAGTTCGGGGAATGCCTCGAATGTGGTGAGCAGGGTACTGGGCACGTCCATGTGATAGGTACGGCGGTCTGCATCGCCTGCATCGTGGTAGCCGCCCCATGCCTGGATGGTGGGCTCGTCGCCCTTTACAACCAGACGGGCCTCGGCAATGCGGTCATAGGTCTGATAGATGGTCTCGTGGCAGCGCTTGGTGCGGTAACTGAAATCTGAGTAGGGCTCGATGATCTGTATGCCGCAGCGCTGGTTAAAGAGTGAACGGAAACTGATATATGAGAGTTTCTGTGAGAACTGGCCGCCTACACCGAAGGGGTAGGATGAACCGTAACCGTCAACTACGATCTTGTAGGGACCGCCCTCAGGAACCTGTGACAGGTCTATACGGTAAACGTAGTCACCCGATGACTGGTCCTGACCAATCTCTTTAAGCTGGCCTGAAGTTACCTTCTTGCCTATCTTGTTTTTCTTGAACTGATAAATGGTGTAGTTGGGCAGAGCACCCTCAATCTTCTTTGTGCCGCCGTCGCCCAGATAGATGGCAAAGTTGGCAAAGCGCTTTGTTGAAAGTGCACTGTATGCAACCTGGTTGGTCTTGATGGCTTCGCAGAACACCTCCTTATCAGAGAACTTGAAGCTGTAGTTGCCGTAAGGGGTCTCAATGCTGTATTTCTGGCCGTTCTTGAGTGTGGGGACGGTCAGGTAGATGAAATGGTCGCACTGATCGGCAGCTGCGGCTGTACGGTTTATGGCCAGCACTTGGGCGCCGTTGACTTTCCACTGTGTGGCGTCGGATATATCGGCCTCATTGACATTGAGGGTATCACTCAGGAAATAGAGTTCAATTACATTGTTAGATGCAGTGCGGATCTGCTGAAAGGTTAGTTTGGCGCTTGCCTGAACTGAGAGCAAAAACGCTGCGATTGTTACCAGGACAGTTCTCATGTTGATGATAATAACAGGTTGTAGTGCTATAATTAGGATTGATTCCTGCAAAGTAAAGTGTTTTTTTATATGTTTGCAACATGAAAACCAAATACACTGCCTTATTATCTTTGTTTGCAGTTCTTATTCTGACTTGCAATGTCCGTGCGTTCGCACAGTTCACAGTTCTGAACGGAGAGAAATCATCAACAAAATGGACCCGTACTCTGACCGGTAATTATATGGTAATATACCCGGAAGGAGAGGATTCACTCGGTATGCGTTTTGCCAACCTGTTGGAGTATTACCGCCGTCCGGTGGGATTCACCGCAGGTTATCTGCCCAATCAGCAGTTTGCAGATCCTATGCCGATAGTGCTTCATACACACAATGCCACCAGCAATGGAGCTGTGATAATGGCTCCGCGCAGGATGGAGATCTTTACGTTCCCGGAAGCGTATTCGGCTACACCGCCCGTTTCATGGGAGAGGCTGCTGGCCATACATGAGAACCGTCATGTGGCCCAAATGCAGTTTGCAGCCTCGGGTTTCTGGACATGGTTTAAGAAACCTTTTGGCGAAATGGCTCCTTTATTCATTGAGAGTCTGCATAAGAATATGGCCCTTGCTGAAGGTGATGCTGTCGTGGCTGAGACGGCATTGACCAACTCGGGGCGTGGACGTACCGCCGATTTCCTGTCATACATCCGTATGGCTTTTGACAACGGTGATACCCGAAACTGGTTCCGCTGGCGTTACGGCTCCCAGCGTCGCTATACCCCTGATCATTACCGTGTAGGTTATATGACGGTTGCAGGAGCCAGATATCTCTATGACGCTCCCATGTTTATGTCCGAGTATCTGCACAAGAGTTCGTACCCGTTCCGTTTCAATGCCATGGCGTCCACCCTGAAGGATTTCTCGGGCAAGAAGTTCAAGAAAACCTGGGATGAGATAACGAATGCATTCTCTGATATATGGAAGGCCGATGACCTGGCGCGCGGACCGTTCCAGACCATCGAGACCGTATCAAAAGACAGGTCAAGATTTTACTCGGTGCTGAAGGGTGCAGTTGAGACTGACAACGGAAAGGTCTATGCCGTACATGCCGCATTGGATAAGGCCACGGAACTGGTCGAGGTGCAGCCGGACGGATCGCTCAAGCATATACGCGCCTTCAATGCTGCCAGCAAACTGGCTTATTCACCGTATACCGACTGCATTTACTGGTCAGAGACCGTTCCCGATGTCCGTTGGGAGATGTACGAGAGTTCACGTATCAGGATGATCAAGCCGGGAAAAAGTACCATTTCTGATTTTACGGCCGGTGGAAGATACGTGAATCCGGCTGTATCGACCGACGGCAGGTTACTGGCTGCAGCCGACTACTCCGTACCGGGACAAACCGGTCTGGTGCTATTCAGCCTGGAGGACGGCAGGGAGTTGCGCAGCATAAAGTCTTTGCCCGGCCTGCAGATCACTGAGTTGGCGTTCCAGGGCGATGAGATTGTGTTCACGGGTATCAGTGATGACGGAATGGGTTTGTACATGACTGATTTCAACGGCATAAGGATACTTGAGAATCCGGTTCCGTTCAAATTGAGTGACATGATTGCTCATGACGGTGTTATCTATTTCACTTCGGACAAGAACGGTACTCAGGAGATTTACTCTTACCAGGGAGGCGTAATGAAACAGGTTACAAATACCAAATACGGAGTGTCAGGTCCGTTCTTCAGAAACGGTGAACTGCAGTTTATTGCGCTTACACCTCAGGGAAAGGTGATTTCACGTACCAATGAAGAGTTCGGCAAGACTGTTGCATATGCAGACCGTGCATCATATCCCATAGCCGACACTCTGACGGCTCAGGAGAGCAGGTTCCATTACAATCCCGGTAACAGCGTGCGATTCTATACGGAGAATTATAATAAGACGGCATACGCATTCAATATCCATTCCTGGGTTCCTATATATATAAACAGACAGGGTGTAGTGGGCTCCATGAGCGGTTACGGTTTTGAGAATGCCTCTTTGGGTGCCATGGCCTATTTCCAGAACCTTACATCGACGATTGACGGCTCCATGGGATTATCCCTGCATGTCAATCCGTTTGAGGCTATGGAATCAGACGAGAAGGATGACCAGGGAAATCCAGTAGTGCCGTTGTCTGCCTGGACGGCAGGTTTCCACCTGAATATGAATTACACGGGTCTTTTTCCTGTGTTCAACCTGACTCTTGATATTGGTGACCGTCCATCGGTCAAAGTGGTTCAGGGTATAGATCCGAATAATGACTCGGTTTATGTGGCCAGTGCCAGGTCAGACAATAAACTTCCTTATATAGGCGGAAGTCTGACCATGTCGTTCCCTCTCAACTTCTCACATGGAGGATGGAACAGGATGCTGAAACCGTTCGTGGGCGTTCTGGCCAGCACGGACCGGTTAGCAGACAGCTATTACAAGATAAAGTATAATGAAACCTGGGGCGTGTATGAACCCGATGAGGCGTTGACATATGGATTCCATCGTAATATACGTTTTATAGCAGGTGCAACGGGTGGAGTGGAACTTCCTGTTCCCCAATCGGCCATTTATCCCAGATTAGGTGTAGGAGGCGGCTTCCAGTATTCATCGAATATGCTTTCAGACAGGCTGTATGCAACCGTTTACGGTTATCTTCCCGGAATCACATCGACAAGCGGTTTGAAACTGACTGCATCAACACAAATCAAGACAAAGGACAAATATCCTGATATATGGGGCTTTGATACGTATGATATGGCTCCAAGAGGTTTTGATGCCATTTACATGATGGATGAGGCATTTAAGTTCAGTGCAGATTATGCCATTCCGATTTTACCAATAGACTTGGCGATATGGCAGTATGCCTATATCCGCAACCTGGATTTCATACCTTTTGCCGATTATTCGGTGTTGCGGGATAAAATGATCAACGATGACCTTTACAGTGTAGGTGCCGAACTGCTGTTCCGATTTGAGAAACTGCTTTTCATCAGCAACACCCTCAAGATGGGCGTACGGGGAGCATACAACGGCGGATCGTTATATGACAGGCTGGGAATGGACAACAGATACTCCTTCCGTTTCGTAATAGGAGCCGATATTTAATCATTAGGAATAACCTTGAACTCAGGCCTCTGTGTGTAGTTGGGATGGATATCGTAGCGGGTCATCCGGGTGTCAAGTATGTTTTTCTTAAGGTAAAGCGTTACGGCAAGGCCCTTGTAGGTGTTGGGCGCACTCATGTTTGAGATGTAGTTGCCCAGGGACCAGACGGTCAGATGACGTGATGGGCGACCGCGGTAGTCGGGCAGGGTGCGGACCGGCTGAACCACATGCGGATGCCCGCCTATGATATGGTCCACTCCGTGGGCGTAGAGCCAGTCCTCCAGCCGTTTCTGGCTGGCATCCGGCTGCAGTTTATACTCGGTTCCCCAGTGCATGCAGGCAATTATGCAGTCTACCTTAAGTTCTCTGGCACGGGCCAGATCCCTCTTTATGACTGTTGTATCAATGTAGTTGACTATGCAGGGTGGGGCAACGGGAATCCCGTTGGTGTCATAGGTGTAGTTGAGCAGGGCAATGCGTATGCCGTTGTGATCCAGGATATAAGGATAGAGCGAGTCGCGCTCGGCCTGGCTGCGGTAGGTGCCCAGATGTCTTATTCCCAGACTGTCAAGCACATCAAGGGTGCGCACAAGACCTCGGTTACGGCGGTCCATGCAGTGATTGTTTGCGGTCAGGAAGATGTCAAATCCGGCATCCCGGACAGTCTGGGCATATGCGTCGGGCGAGCAGAACTGTGGGTATCCGGAATAGGGTGCTCCTCCCAGCGTGGTCTCAAAGTTGCAGACAGCAATATCGGCTGCCTCAATCTCAGGGGTTACCTGAGTGAAACAGCCGCTATAGTTATATGTACCGTCGGGTTGTAATGCCGCATCCAACTGGGCCTTATGCTGCATCATATCTCCTGCAAAATAGAGGGAGATACTGTCAGGGGTTTGGGCCGATGCGCATAATGTGCAAACCAGCCATATCCCGATGAATATGGCAGATCTGGTCACGGTTTACTCGTAAATGCACTTCTGACCTGCAAGCAGGGTGTTCTTCATAAGCGAGCAGATGGTCATGGGACCTACGCCGCCGGGAACAGGAGTGATGAAACTGCACTTGGGGGCAACCTCGTCAAACTGAACGTCACCGCACAGGCGGAATCCGCTCTTCTTGGTTGCGTCGGGAACGCGGGTGGTACCTACGTCGATGATTACGGCACCCTCCTTGACCATATCAGCCTTTACGAAACCGGGCTGGCCCAGTGCGGCTACTATGATATCGGCCTGGAGGCACTCCTCCTTGATGTTGGCGGTGTGGCTGTGGCAAACGGTTACGGTGCAGTCACCGGGGTTGGACTTCTGCATGAGCAGGCTGGCCATAGGCTTGCCTACTATGTTGCTGCGGCCCAGAACTACAGCTTTCTTGCCGCGGGTCTCAATGTTGTAGCGCTTGAGCAGCTCCATGATACCGTTGGGTGTGGCTGAGATGAAGCAGGGCAGACCTATGCTCATGCGGCCTACGTTGATGGGATGGAATCCGTCCACGTCCTTGCGGTAATCAATAGCCTCTATCACATGCTGCTCGTTGATGTGCTTGGGCAGGGGGAGCTGGACAATGAATCCGTCAACATCGGGGTCGTTGTTGAGCTCGGCAACCTTATTGAGGAGTACTTCCTCAGTGATGTCGCTCTCAAAACGGATAAGGGTTGACTTGAATCCGCATACCTCGCAGGCCTTTACCTTGGCTGCAACATATGTCTCGCTGCCACCGTCATGACCAACCAGAATGGCGGCCAGATGGGGACGTTTCTCACCTCTCTCTACCATTGCGGCTACCTGTGCCGCAATCTCCTGCTTAACCTGTTCGGCTACTGCTTTTCCGTCTATTAACTGCATATGTCGTAATGTTTACCTTCTCATCATTGAACCCAAATTGGGGAGTTTGGCGCCGGCCACGTTTTTCATCATCTTGCGGGTCTGCTCAAACTGCTTGATCATACGGCTTACCTCCTGGAGTGACTGTCCGCTGCCCTTGGCGATGCGGTTCTTGCGTGACTGGCTCTTGTCGAGCAGTTCGGGGTTGGCACGCTCGGCGGGAGTCATGGAGTGTATCATGGCCTCGATGCCCTTGAATGCATTGTCGTCAATGTCAATGTCCTTAAGTGCCTTGCCAACACCGGGAATCATACCCATGAGGTCCTTGACATTACCCATCTTCTTGATCTGGCCTATCTGCTCCAGGAAATCATCATAGTCGAACTTTCCCTTGCCCATCTTTTTCTGGAGGCGTTTGGCCTGCTCGGCATCAAACTGCTCCTGGGCACGCTCCACGAATGATACGATATCACCCATGCCAAGAATGCGGTCTGCCATACGGTCGGGGTGGAACACATCGAATGCATCCATCTTCTCGCCGGTTCCCACAAACTTGATGGGTTTGTCAACTACGGTACGTATGGAGAGGGCGGCACCGCCACGGGTGTCACCGTCAAGTTTTGTCAGAATCACACCGCTGAAGTCCAGACGCTCGTTGAACTCCTTAGCCGTATTGACGGCATCCTGACCGGTCATGGAGTCTACCACAAAGAGTATCTCGTTGGGTGATACGGCCTCCTTGATGGCAGTGATCTCCTGCATCATCATCTCGTCAATGGCCAGACGGCCGGCGGTATCGATGATTACCACGTCAAAGCCCTTGGCGCGGGCCTCCTTTATGGCGTTCTGTGCTATCTCAACGGGGTTTTTATTGCCCTCCTCGGTGTAAACGGTTACGCCTATCTGCTCACCCAGTACCTTCAACTGGTCAATGGCAGCGGGACGGTAAACGTCGCAGGCTGCAAGCAGGGGCTTCTTGGCGCGTTTGGTTTTGAGCAGGTTGGCAAGCTTGGCGCTGAAAGTGGTCTTACCGGAACCCTGCAGACCGGCCATCAGGATGACTGCGGGATGTCCCTTGATATCAATATCGACGGCCTCACCGCCCATCAGGGTTGCCAGCTCGTCATGTACCACCTTGACCATCAGCTGGCCGGGACGGACCGATGTGAGCACGTTCATGCCAAGGGCCTTCTCCTTTACGGTATCGGTGAACTGCTTTGCGACCTTGTAGTTGACATCGGCGTCGAGCAGGGCCTTGCGTACATCCTTGAGGGTTTCGGCAACGTTGACTTCGGTTATTTTACCTTCACCCTTCAGTATTTTAAGTGACCTTTCAAGTCTTTCTGATAGATTTTCAAACATGGTTCTTGTTTTGAGACTGCAAAGTTAGCAAAATTATCGGCCTGACAGATAGAGCATCTGATGGATTTCGTCATTGAATTTGCGTGCTTTAAGCAGTTTTTCTATTGTAAGGTGCATACGGTAGCGCCAGTAGTTGTTGGAATCGGCCGGTACGTTGATGCGTTCCGATGCCGGATCCTTGCTTCGGAGTGCCGAACTCATTGAAAGCCAGTCCTGAAGCGGGAATATGGCCAGCATCGAGGGCGATGCCAGATGGGCCGATATCACGCTGGTGCATGCGGCCACGGTTGCCTGCTTGGCGGTTATGACCGGGTTGGGCTCCATCTCATCCTCGATCCAGGTGCGCAGGACGCTCATATCGTGAGTGGATGTGGTGCATACCGACATATAGGGGTAGGTTGAGGGGTCCGATACGCTCACACCCATGTTCTTGGGCATACGCTGCACCTCAAGGGCGATGATGCGCAGACGGTCCATGACCTCAGGGACGCAGGCGGGAATCATACCCAGGTCCTCACCGCAAACAAGCATATCGGTGGCCTCAATCAGAGCCGGGAGCTTGGACATGGCCACATCACTCCAGAATTTGTTGTTGCGGCTATAGTAGAAGTCGTCATGTATGCTGCGGAATGCATCTTTCTCTGTGTCTGTCAGCGCCTTGAACATATCTGTGTCAAAGGCCTCTATGCGCGGGTGATAGGTGCCGGGACGGTGGGTGTCCTCAAGGAATAGCACGTTGGTTTCAGGTGTTCCCTGCGGTGCCTTGGCATGCCGTGCAGGGTTGAACGGGAAACCCTTGTCCCACAGTTCCTGTGGGGTGTAGGTGAGGGCGGGGTTGAATCGGCCCATAAGCCCGCTGTGATACTCCAACGGAACCTCCCAGATGCGGAAGAATCCCAACAGATGGTCTATACGGTAGGCGTCAAAGTAATCGGCCATCTTGCGGAAACGGGCCACGAACCAGGCATATCCGTCACGGGCCATGTTCTCCCAGTTGTATGTGGGCATGCCCCATTTCTGACCATCCTTGGCAAAAGCATCGGGCGGAGCGCCGGCCTGGCAGTCTGTGTGGAACAGTTCGGGATGTATCCAGACATCGCAACTGTGACGGTTTACGCCTATGGGAATGTCACCTTTTAGGAGTATACCTTTTTTATTGGCATATTTCTTGACATCTGTCAGCTGCTTGTCAAGATGAAACTGTATGAAGTAATGCTTGCGTATCTCAATATACCGGTCGTTGCCCGGAGCACAGTATCTGTCAAGCAGGGCGGGGGTGTATTCTGATTCTTTCCATTGGCTGAAATCGGCCGTACCGTACTTGTCACGCAGGTAGCAATAGAGGGCGTAAGGCTCCAGCCAACTGCGGTTGGCGCTGAAGAAAGCCTTGTACTCCCTGGAGCGGAAACACTGCTCTCCGTAACGGGCGTACAGACGGTCCAGATACTGGCTTTTTAGTCTGAACACACGCTCATAGTCTATGGAGGGAAGGGCGTTGAGCTCCTTCTGCTCTCTGCGGGCCTGCCTCAGGAATTTGGTGTCATCAAGGTCTCCCACCAGTTCCAGGTCTATGTAAATTGGGTTGAGTGCGAACGATGAGTTGGCGCTGTATGGGTATGAGTCACGCCATGTTCCGGTCATGGTGGTATCATTGACCGGTAAGGTCTGGATGATGCTCTGTCCTGTTGCGGAAGCCCAGTCAGCCAGCAGTTTCAGGTCAGTGAACTGGCCTATTCCGAAATCCCTCTCGGAACGCAGTGAGAATACGGGAATTGCAGTGCCGGCACCTTTCCAGCGGGGACGGTTGTTAAGATGAACGTAGGGTAATGCTACGGTGCGCTGCTCTATGCTCTGTCCGCCATAGTCTTTCCATCGGTCGGAAAGAACCAGACGTTTGGCGCGGGTGTAGGGGATGGTGTGGAGCGAGCCCTCCTCGCGGCGGGTTATGGCGCCGTCGGTCTGGACCATGTAACAGTAGGTTATGTCACCTGCAGCCAATTCGTCGTCGTTGATGTCATAATCGGTAAACCATGTTCCCTGACCGTTGTTGGCCATGTCAAGGCACTGCTGGGTGCCGTCCGCCATGTTAAGGCAGAGGAAAAGGTTTTCGCCCCAGCGGGTTATGTATTCTATCTGAAAGTGTATAGTCATCGGACCTTGAAACGGAATGCTCTACAAAAGTATAATAAGGTTTTCAACCGTTCCCGTAAAGTTATTAACAATTACCAAAAAAGCGGAGTTATTTCTTTTACATTTTTATGCGCGAAATTATTTTTGCTAACACGTAAAAACAACTTTAAACATTTCGTAACCAAAACCGTTAATAATCATGGATTTAAAACAGGAAGGCATCTATGATGCCAGTACCCTTGGTGGTGGTAAAATGTTTGTGCTCGGCTGTCAGCACATGTTCGCTATGTTCGGTGCTACCGTTCTGGTTCCGCTTCTTACCGGTCTGTCAGTTTCGGCTACACTGCTGTTTGCAGGTATCGGCACGCTGATTTTCCATCTTATCACAAAGATGAAAGTTCCCGCATTCCTGGGTTCTTCATTCGCATTCCTGGGCGGATATGCTGCTGTAAAGGAATTCGGTGTAGGTCTGGGCATGACTGAGGGCGTCGCTCTTACTTATGCATGTGTGGGAGTTTTCTGCGCAGGCCTTCTCTACTTCGTGCTGGCCGCTCTGTTCAAGTTCTACGGCGTACGTCGCACAATGCGTTTCTTCCCGCCCGTAGTTACCGGTCCTATCATCATCTCTATCGGTCTGATCCTTTCATCGAGCGCCATCAACAACTGCCAGAGCAACTGGTGGATTGCCCTGCTGGCTATCGTGATTATCGTGATATGCAATATCTTCGGTAAGGGTATGATCAAGATTATCCCCATCATCCTGGGTGTTATCGGTTCATATATCGTTGCAGCCTGCTTCGGCCAGGTTGATTTCTCGGCCGTTAAGGAAGCCGCATGGTTCGGTATGCCTTTTGCATGGGAGAACACCGCTTTTGCAGTTCTCAAGGATCCTGACTGGTCATTCGTATGGACTGCAATCATTGCCATCGTGCCTATCGCTTTTGCAACCATGATTGAGCATATCGGTGATGTATGCGCCATCTCATCAACATGTAACCGCAACTATATTGCCGATCCCGGTCTGCACCGTACTCTTATGGGTGACGGCGCCGCAACCGCTCTGGCTGCCCTGTTCGGTGCTCCCGCCAACACTACATACGGTGAGAATACCGGTGTGCTCAACCTGACCAAGGTGTTTGATCCCAAGGTTGTACGTATTGCAGCATGCCTTGCTATAGTATTCTCATTCTGCCCCAAGTTTGCCCAGATCATCTACGCAATGCCTGTTGCAACGGTAGGTGGTGTTTCTCTGGTGCTCTACGGTATGATTTCGGCTGTTGGTGTACGTAACCTGGTTGAGAACAAGGTTGACTTTACAAACAACCGTAACGTGCTTATTGCAGCTCTGATTCTGGTGCTGGCCATCGGTATCAACTTTGGTCCCGGCAGCATATCATTCGGTAAGATCTCTCTGTCAGGTCTGGCTGTTGCCGCTCTGGTAGGTATCATCCTGAATGCCGTTCTTCCCGGAAACGACTTCCACTTTACCAGTGATTATGCCAGCGGTAAGCGTGCTGAGGCCGAGGGTAAGGACCTGCCCGAGGATTTCAAGAAGCCTCTGCATGATGATCCCAAGTACAACGGATAACTTATTAACTCATTATATTAACTTATAAGTTTTTGTTATGAAAAAATTTGTAGCATTTGCAGGTTTCGCCCTGCTGTCAGTAGGTGCATTCGCACAGACAAATCTCCAGTTCTTCTACGATTTCGGTAAGGATCGTAAGATGGTTACCACTACTCTTGAGATGTTCAAGGGCGATGATTGGGGAAGCACATTCTTCTTTGTTGATTATGACTATTTCAACAAGGATTATCGTAACGAGGAAGTTGCTGGTGTCAAGATACATCCTAACACTTACGGTGCCCGCAGCAGCTATTTCGAAATTGCTCGTTCTTTCAACTTCTGGCAGGAGTCAAGCCTGGGTGCACTGAGCGCACATATTGAGTTCAACGGTGGTATAGGTTTCGGCAGCCGCAACTGGTTGTTCGGTGCTGAGTATTTCCTGCACAACGACGATTTCTCAAACACATTCACATTTGAGCTTCTGTACAAGACCTTCAAGGGTTCAGAGAGCCATCTGCCTCTGCAGTTCACATTCGTATGGGGCATGCAGAACCTCTTTGGTGTTGAGGGCCTCAAGTTCTCAGGTTTTGCCGATATCTGGGGTGAGGATACTTACCTCTGGGCTGATATGGACAAGTGTGAGAAATCACTTACATTCATTTCAGAGCCTCAGATTTGGTATAACGTAGGTCAGTTCTTCAACTGCCCCAACCTGAGCGCCGGCGGTGAGGTTGAGCTGAGCTATAACTTTGCATATAACGAGGGCTTCATGGCTAATCCTTGCCTGGGTCTTAAGTGGGAATTCTAATAAGGTATCTGGTATAACTTAAAACTATACAGTTATGTCATTTTTGAAAGTATTAGGATTTGATCCCGCCAAGCACAATGTCAAGACTGAGATTGTTGCCGGTATCACCACTTTCCTGACCATGGCTTATATCCTTGCAGTCAACCCTGATATATTCAGTGCTCTGGAGGAAATGGGTATGCCTAAGGGTGCTGTCTTCACAGCAACTGCTCTGGCAGCCATTGTTGGTACTCTGGTTATGTCTATTTATGCAAAGAAGCCTTATGCTCTGGCTCCCGGTCTGGGTCTGAACGCATTCTTTGTTTATACCGTCTGCCTGACCATGGGATACAGTTGGCAGTTCGCTTTGACAGCTGTTCTTATTGAGGGTATCATCTTTATAATCCTCACTGTTACCAATGTACGTGAGGCCATCATCAATGCTATCCCCAAGTCAATGAAGAGTGCTGTATCAGCCGGTATAGGTCTGTTCATAGCATTCATCGGACTTGTAAATGCAGGCATTATCGTTGATGACGGCGGCACAATCATCAGTCTGGGTACTATTACCAGTGGTCCAGCTCTGCTGGCCATTGTAGGTCTGGTTATCACATCAGTTATGATGATCCTCAAGGTGCCCGGTGCAATGTTGATTGGTATCATCGTTACCGCTATCATAGGTATTCCGTTTGGCATCACCAAGTTTGACGGTGTTGTAAGTGCTGTGCCTTCAGTTGCTCCTATCTTCTGCAAGTTTGAGTTCCACAACATCCTGACATGGGATATGATTATCGTTGTATTCACATTCCTCTTCATTGATATGTTCGATACTATCGGTACTGTTATCGGCGTATCCAAGAAGGCTAATGCAATGAATCCTGACGGTACAATCCCCGGCGTAAAGAAGGTTCTTATGGCCGATGCAGTTGCAACTGTATGGGGCGCTATCTGCGGAACCAGCACCACTACCACTTATGTAGAGAGTGCATCGGGTGTTGCTGAGGGTGGTCGTACCGGTCTGACATCATTCACTGTTGCAATATGCTTTGCAATTGCACTGTTCTTTGCTCCGGTATTCCTTGCAATTCCGTCAGCAGCAACTGCTCCTGCTCTGATTCTGGTAGGTGTAATGATGATGTCATCAATACTGGATGTTGACTTCAATGATTTCTCAGAGTGCATTCCTGCTTACATCTGCATGATTGTAATGCCTTTGGCATACAGCATCTCTGACGGTATCATGCTGGGTATGATATCATTCGTTGTTCTGAACGCCCTGACCGGCAAGTTCAAGAAGATCAGCGTTATGATGTGGATACTGGCAATTCTGTTCATATTACGTTACATACTGCTGTAACTGAAGTGACAGAAACATTAAGGGCGGTTCCTTTCGGGAGCCGCCCTTATTATTTTTATCTTGCCTGGTTACTCTATTGTGAGCACGGCACCTGTCGTGGTGTCAAAGGTGATTTTGGTATCGGCCATCTTTCCCATTATGGATGATGAGATGGTCTCTACGTTTCCGAACTGGGCAATCTGAATCTCCTGCTCAAGGAATGTAGTGCGGTTGTTGTAAATCCTGAGTGCGGCACGTCCGGGCAGGCGGTAGTAAAGGAATGATGCTTCCTTCTTTGATTTGGCTGCCTGCAGTTTCTTCTGCTGGTCGGGGTCCATGGTGTAGTTATCAGACATCTTGCGGTCTGTGAGGTCAATCCATACAGGCTCGCCGGCCAGATTGTCAATGGGGAGCACACCCAGTTTGGACGAGAAACGGAACAGTATCTGCTTGTTGAGCGCCTCATCGGGGGTGACATTTATGGTGAATGTAACATCCTCGGTCTCATTGGTGCCGCTGAAGAGGGTGAGCAGGGCGGTCTCCTGGGCGGTAAGTGACTCCAGCATGAACTTGAGCGATTCGCCATCGGTAGGTACAAAGTCGGCCTGGCCGCGGGTTATGTTGTTGCGGCTCTCACGGATGTTGTAAATCTCCTTGGCGGTGAGTTCGGCCATCTTGGCGGTTGAACTGGCCATAAGGATCTCCTCAGTCATGTACTCCTGGGGATTGACCTTCTTGACCTGTTTGGGTGCCGGGGCCTGGACGCTCTGTGCGGGCTGTTCTTTGCGGCGTACGTTTACGGCCGATATCACTCCGTCATTGGTGAGCTCAAAGTAGGGGCGGTTGCCCTTGGCGGGGAAGGCCAGGGTGTAGAGATTCTCCTTGTCGGGTACACCGGCGGTGGATATCTGGACGTCTGTTATTGTCCAGACCTCCTCGGCCTTATCCTTGACATCGCTCAGACGCAGGTAGCGCTCGGCGTAGCGTGAGAACTCTCCGGGTTTGAAGGTCTGTTTCCGGGCTGTCACGGTTACGGTTATCATTGTCTTGGGAAGCCAGTAGGCGACACCGTCCTGGGTCACTCCCGGCTGATAGGCCGATGACTGTCCCTGTGCCGGTGCGGCAAGGACCGATAACAGCATCCCTGCGGTGAGGGCTATTTTCTTGATATTCATAATCATAGTGTTTCTGTCATTTGTAACCAGGCTGCAGGCAGGGAGTCGGCAATATCGGCCGATGTCATGGCGGTCATGCTTAACCGGCGTGCCGCAATGTCTCCTGCAAGTCCGTGAATATATACTGCTATAAAGGCGGCCTCATCATGGTTGTAACCCTGTGCGAGCAGGGCCAGAACCATTCCGGTCAGCACATCGCCTGAACCTCCTGTGGCCATGCCGGGATTGCCGGTGGTATTCACAAAGAGTGTTCCTGTAGGTGATACGGTAACGGTGGGCGCACCTTTCACTACAACCGTAATGTTATTCTCTGTTGCAAGCCCGATGGCTTTGTCAATCATATCCTCAGGGTCGCGGAAATCACCTGTCAGACGTCTCAGTTCACCGGGGTGGGGTGTCAGTATTGAGCCGGCGGGTATGTACTCCATCAGATACCGGCTCCGGGATATGATGTTGAGTGCATCGGCATCAAGTACCATGGGGTATGAAGAGCTCTTGAGCAGTTTCTCAAGGATGGCTGTCTGCGAATCGCCCTGACCCAGACCGGGACCGGCACCTACGGCATTGTATCGGCTCAGATCGGTATTGGCGTAAAGGTCGTCGGCCGGTATTGTCATAGCCTCGGGGACCGATATCTGAAGTATGTCGTTGTTGCATGACGGTGAGCAGACTGTAAGCAGACCGACTCCGGAACGCAGGCATGCCCTGGCGGACAGGATTGCGGCTCCTGCCATACCGTGACTGCCTGCATAAAGCAAAGCATGACCGAACGTGCCCTTGTATGCCTTGGGATCACGCGGCTTGAGCAGTGATTTTACATAGTCCTGACCGACAGTTACTTTGTCCATAGTTTGGCAATTGCACTCGGCAAATGTACGCTTATTTTGTTAAAAATGGATAGTATATCGGTATTGCCGTGCTTTTTTTGAGTATATTCGCATAATAATAATTCAAGACAGTATGGGAACCATTCAGGTAAAGGACAGAGAGTTTGAGGTTTTCCTCAAAGAGGAGGATATCCAGAAGGAAATCAAGAGAGTCGCAGCTGATATAAACCGTGATTACGTAGGTAAGGAACCACTGTTCCTGTGTATCCTGAACGGCTCTTTCATGTTCGCGGCCGATCTGCTCAAGAACGTATCGGTACCCTGTAACGTCTCATTCGTAAAGGTTTCCTCATATCAGGGAACCGATACCACCGGAAAGGTAAAGGAATTGATGGGTCTCCAGGAGGATGTAGAGGGCCGTCATATAATTATTGTTGAAGATATTGTGGATACCGGTTACACCATGCGTGACATACTGGATTCACTCAAGGATAAGAAGGCTGCATCAGTTGAGGTGTGCGCTCTTTTGTGCAAGCCCGACAAACTGAAAGTTGACCTTACGCTCAAATATCTTGCCTTGAATATTCCTAACGGATTCATTGTAGGATATGGCCTGGATTATGACGGCTTTGGCCGTAACTCACGTGATATTTATAAAATAGTGAAATAACTAAACGGTTTGCAATGGACAACATAGTGATATTCGGAGCCCCCGGTTCAGGTAAGGGGACATACAGTGCTGCCCTTGTCGAAAAATTCGGATACAACCACATTTCCACAGGTGATGTGCTCCGCGCCGAGATAAGGGAGGGCACAGAACTGGGCAAAATTGCCGAAGGATATATTGAAAAAGGACAACTCATACCTGATGACCTTATCATAGACATGCTTGCCGACGTGTACGACACCATGCGTCAAGGCCCCGGAGTGATATTCGACGGCTTTCCCCGTACCATCGTACAGGCCAAGGCTCTCAAGGAGATGCTTGCCGAGCGTGGCGAGAAGATATCGGTTACACTTAACCTTATAGTGAGCGAAGATGTACTGATGAAGCGTCTTCTGCACCGTGCTGAGGTAGAGGGCAGGTCCGATGACAACGAGGAGACAATCAGGAAACGTTTCAACGTTTACTATACCCAGACACATCCTCTTATTGAATGGTTCAAGAAGGAAGGAGTGTTGTCAGAATTCACATTCAAGGGTGACAAGGATCTGATGATCAAGGAAATAATAGAGAAGGTGGAGTCAATCTGACCCCACCTTGAGTTTGAATATATGGCAGAATCAAATTTTGTAGACTACGTAAAAATCTTTTGCAGGTCGGGCAAGGGCGGTCGCGGATCGGCCCATCTGCGTCATGATAAATACATCCCTAACGGCGGTCCCGACGGCGGTGACGGCGGAAAGGGCGGAAGCGTTATCCTGAAGGGTAACCGCAACTACTGGACATTGCTGCATCTGCGCTATGAGCGTCACGCTTTTGCCGAGAACGGCGGAAACGGCGGCAGCAACAAGTGTTTCGGCAAGGACGGCAATGACGTTATCATTGAGGTGCCTTGCGGAACGGTAGCCTACGATGCCGAGACCGGTGAGTATCTTTGCGATATAACCGATGACGGTCAGGAGGTGGTTCTGCTTAAGGGCGGCCGCGGAGGTCTGGGAAACTGGCATTTCCGCACAGCCACACGCCAGGCGCCCCGTTTCGCACAGCCCGGCGAGCCGGCCCAGGAACTCATGGTGGTTCTGGAACTGAAACTGCTGGCTGATGTGGGCCTGGTGGGATTCCCCAACGCAGGCAAATCCACATTGCTGTCAGCCATATCGGCCGCAAAACCCAAGATTGCAAACTATCCGTTCACCACACTTGAGCCCAACCTGGGAATTGTCTCATACCGCGAAGGCAAGTCATTCGTAATGGCCGATATCCCCGGAATCATTGAGGGGGCCAGTGAGGGTAAGGGTCTGGGACTCAGATTCCTGCGTCATATTGAGCGTAACTCGCTGCTGCTGTTTATGGTGCCGGGCGATACTGATGACATAACACGTGAATATGAGATTCTGCTCAACGAGCTGGCTCAGTTCAACCCCGAGATGCTCGATAAGCAGCGTGTGCTGGCCATCACCAAGTGTGATTTGATTGATGATGAACTCATGTCAATGCTGGAGCCCAATCTTCCGGCCGATATTCCTCACGTGTTCATATCGGGCGTAAGCGGACTGGGACTGCAGCAGCTTAAGGATATCCTTTGGAAGGAGCTCAACAGTGAGAGCAATAAGCTTGACGCTACTTGGAAGACGGAGCATATCGTGCACCGTTCAAAGGATGCAGGTGAGCTGCACAGTGAACTGGTGGCTGCCGGAGCTGACTTTGAATTTGATTTTGATGACCTTCCGGACGATGAACTTGATGACGATCTGGAGGAGGTAGAGGTTGAATTGGATTGAAAAGAGAATTATCCCAAAATATTTTTTAAAAAAAGTACTTTTCCTTTTTAACTTTCATTTTTACCGATTATATGATAGTTGTATGAATTTGTTTTGACAATTCACCTTTTACTAATTAATAACTTAAAACAAACAAAAATGAAAAAGATGTTTTTGGCAGCTGCTCTTATGGCAGTAGTATCTCTGGCTAACGCACAGGCTCCCGCAAATGCACCTTACGGTGTTAAGTCAGGTGTTATCACCATGTCTATGGATATGATGGGTAACGAGATGATTACTGAGACCTATTTTGACGACTACGGTCTGAAGACCGCTAACGTATCAGAAGGTGGTTTCATGGGTGGCGAAGGCAAGACTCGCACAATCACAGATAAGGACGGCGCTCAGATCCGCATCAACGATGCTGAGAAGACCGCTACCAAGTTCCCTGCAGGTGGCATGGGTA
>JAEEGJ010013725.1_pt1 | contig 19515 bp, 13 predicted proteins | sample 8958761 | NCBI WGS metagenome assembly JAEEGJ01 (sample SAMN16246546, study PRJNA631951) | gut metagenome | biome: gut microbiome; feature: rumen; material: RS-attached | host: Bos | place: Iran: Karaj | collected 2018-10 | reverse complement strand
GAAGAACCGCTGCGTGTATGCGATGCCGGAGTTAGACGGGAACGTGAATGTCAGCGGTTTGACGATGACCTTCAGGTTGCGTCAACCCAACAAGATCTACCGTCTGCAGGTGGGCGTGTTGGACGCCCAAGGCAATTTCACATCCGTGAAGACGCTCAACAACGCCAGCACGGGCACGGAGGATGTCACGGTGGATTTCTCCAACTACACGGGCAACGGTCACCGGATCGCGTTCCGCAACACGCTGACCAGCGGTTCCACGTTGGAGTACAGCATCAACTACCTTGACAACATCAATATCGTCCGCACTGTCAACAACAAGAGTGCTGAGGTTACGGACGCGACCGCCGTGGACGCTCTCGCCGCCGACCGCGATAAGATAGATATCGTGGTGTATCCGAACCCGACGAAGGACGTTGTCAATGTACAATGTACAATGGACAATGTACAATGTTCGGGTATCGAAATTGTTGACGTGTATGGTAAAATCATCACCACCGTAGGGACGCGATTCATCGCGTCCGCTGATTCCCCCGCGTCCGCCCCGACCCAAATCAACGTCGCGGGTCTGGCCGCCGGTATGTATTTCGTGCGCGTGACCACGGATAGGGGAGTGGTGACGAAACCGTTCGTGAAGCGGTAATCTCCGCGGATCACACGGATCTCACGTATAAATAACGGGTATCGGTTCTACAACCGGTACCCGTTTTTTATCGTCCTTCATCGTATTCGGAAAAAATGTATTTTTGCCATCGGATTAAAACTCGAAATATGAAAAATCATGTGGTGATTATGGCTGGTGGTGTGGGGAGCCGTTTCTGGCCGCTCAGCACACCGGAATTCCCGAAGCAGTTTATCGACATCCTGGGTTGTGGCCAGACGTTGATCCAGCTGACCGTGGATCGTTTCAAAGGAATCTGCCCGATGGAGAATTTCTGGGTAGTGACCAATGCTGCGTACGTGGAAATCGTGAGGCAGCAGCTGCCAGAGATTCCTGACGCACACATCTTGGCGGAGCCCGCCGCCCGTAACACGGCACCCTGTATTGCTTGGGCCTGCTGGAGCATCAGGAGAGAGTCGCCTGATGCAAATGTGGTGGTGACACCGGCGGATGCGGTGGTGATGAACCCCGAAGAGTTCCGGCGTGTGATTCAAAACGCCTTGTCGTTTACTGAGGAGAAGTATGCCATCGTCACCATTGGGATTACGCCCTCCAGACCAGAGACGGGTTACGGGTATGTGGAGGCCGCGAAGGAAGTGTCTGGAGAGATTCGCAAGGTGGCCGCGTTCAAGGAGAAACCTCAACGGGAGGTGGCGGAACGCTATCTCGCAGCGGGGAATTATTTGTGGAACGCCGGCATCTTTGTTTGGAATGTCAACATGATAACCTCTGCCATACGAACATACAAACCGAACATTGCGGAAAATATGGATCGAATGATGGAGACTGGTGATGTGCAGCACATTTTCCCGCAATGCGAGAAAATTTCCATAGACTTCGCAGTGATGGAACCTGCTGCCGCGGACGGGAAAGTATTTACCCATCCGGCTGATTTCGGGTGGAGCGACCTTGGCAATTGGGCCTCTTTGTACGACAAACTCCAGCATGATTTTGCAGGGAACGGAGTGGTTGGAAAGGTGCGTCTGTATGAATGCAGCAATTGCGTTGTACACGCCGAGGATGCCGGAAAGGTGGTGCTACAAGGCCTTCAAGACTATATAGTTTCGCAAAAAGGCGACCGTCTGTTGGTGTGCAAAAGAAGTGAAGAACAGAGAATCAAAGAATTTTCAGCAGAATGAAAAAAGCATATCTTTTCCCTGGTCAGGGAGCCCAGTTCTCGGGGATGGGCAAAGACCTGTACGACAGTTCCCCGACCGCCAAGAGTCTTTTTGACCAAGCGGATGAAATTCTCGGTTATCGCATCACTGACATTATGTTCAGTGGGTCTGACGAGGACTTGAAACAGACCAAGGTGACGCAACCCGCCATCTTTCTCCATTCGGTGGTGACAGCGATGTGTTTGGACGATTTTCGTCCTGATATGGTGGCTGGACACTCCCTTGGTGAGTTTTCCGCCCTGACTGCCGCTGGAGCCCTCCGTTTTGAGGACGGTCTGCGTTTGGTATATGCCCGAGCCATGGCTATGCAGAAGGCATGTGAATCAACACCTTCCACGATGGCTGCCATCATCAACCTGCCGGACGAAACCATCGAACAGATATGTGCCGAGATCAGCCAAGAGGGTGGGGTGGTGGTCCCTGCCAACTACAACAGCCCGGGTCAGGTGGTGATTTCCGGTGATGTGGAGGCTATCAAAGAGGCGTGTGCACGGTTGAAGGCTGCAGGTGCGAAACGCGCGCTTCCGCTGGCAGTGGGTGGCGCATTCCACTCCCCGCTGATGGAGTCCGCCCGCGTTGAGTTGGCCAGTGCCATCGAACAAGCTCCTGTCAATGCTCCCGTATGCCCGATATATCAGAACGTGGATGCTTTGCCGCACACCGATCCTGCTGAAATCAAGGAGAACCTCCTCAAACAGCTGACCGCTCCTGTGCGGTGGACTCAGTCCGTGATGAATATGATCGCCGATGGCATGACCGATTTTGTGGAGTGTGGACCCGGTACTGTCCTTACGGGACTTGTCGGTAGAATTCAAAAGAGTTTGGAAGGGTAACTTGACACCTTCTGACACGATGATTGGATACGGTTCCTTAATAAAAATAGGGAATCGTATTTTTTTTCAAAAAAAGCGTACCGTTTATATTTTTTTTATTTTTGCAATTTATTCTTAAAATAACTATACGAGCGTTGAAGTTGACAATAAAGAACTGAATCATTGAATAGTAAGTAAAACGGATAATCATATTACTATGGCAAATTTTTTTGACAAATTAGCTGGTAAGCTTTCAACATTTTTGGATTCAAAGGTGATTTTCCTTTTGGATTGCCTGATATCCGTATCAGCTTCTTTCATAGCCTTGCTCTGTTTGGGCTACTTAAGGGGCAACATGTATTCGACGGCGAGCTTCGCTCTGCTTTGGCTGATTACCTCGCTTCTTTCAACGATAGCGGCTATGCTGATTTTCAAGGGCCACAAACTGATTATCCGGCATACGTCGTTGCATGACCTGCTCTGTTTTGTGAAGGAAGCTGCATTCAAATTTGTTGTCATGTTCGTGGTGATGCTCATCAAACACCGATATGTTTATGTGGGTGTCACATTTGCTTTGTTCGCGGATTTCCTGTTCACAATCTCTTTGTTGGTCTTCGTTCGTCTTGCGATGATTACTGTTTATCGCTATTTTCTGTCCAAACGGCAGATTAAGCGGGTGTGCAAACGGGTGGTGTTGTTTGGAACTGGTGACAAGTCTATAGCGGCGGTGGTGCGGCTGCAAAATTCCACCCATTACAAGGTGGTCGGCTTCCTGACCGAGGATTCGCAGCCTTCCGACCTTCTTTTGGCCAACTTGCCGGTGTTCACATACCAGAACCCGGGAAGATTCGAGCAGATGATTAACGATTATGATGTCGATGCCGTGTTGTTCACCACTGAGATTGACGCCAGGAATGAACGTGACGGACTGGTCAAACTCTGTCTGGAGAAGAATGTAAAACCGTTGATTATCCCGAATATTGACGATATTTCGGGACGCGTGCAGCATAACAATGTCAGAAATGTGAAGATTGAGGACTTGCTCGGCCGTGATGAGATCAAGATCTCCATGGATGCCATCAGGGAGAATTTCAAGGACAAAGTGGTGATGGTCACGGGTGCGGCCGGTTCCATCGGCTCGGAATTGTGCCGCCAATTGGCTGGATTCGGTGTCAAGAAACTTATCCTTTTCGACAACGCTGAGACTCCGATGCACAATATCCGTTTGGAACTCGAGGAGAAATTCCCGAACCTGACCTTTGTGCCGGTCATCGGCGATGTGCGCCAGGGACCTCGTGTGGACTTCGCTTTCAGAACCTATCGTCCACAGGTTGTGTTCCATGCTGCCGCTTACAAACATGTTCCTCTCATGGAAGAGAACCCCTGCGAAGCCATCCGCGTCAACGTACACGGCACGCACACCGTCGCCGACAAGTGCATCGAATATGATGTGGAGAAAATGGTGATGATTTCCACTGACAAGGCTGTGAACCCCACCAATGTGATGGGCTGCTCCAAACGTATCGCCGAAATTTATGTTCAATCGTTAGGCCTGGCCATCGAACGTGGCGAAATGAAAGGACGCACCAAGTTCGTGACCACTCGTTTCGGCAATGTGTTGGGCTCCAACGGTTCTGTGATTCCCCGTTTCCGTGAGCAGATTGAGAAGGGTGGTCCTATTACGGTAACCCATCCTGATATCACACGATTCTTCATGACTATCCCAGAAGCTTGCCGCTTGGTGATGGAGGCTGCCACCTTCAGCACAGGAACGCAAATTTTCGTTTTTGACATGGGCGAATCGGTCAAGATCAATGATCTTGCGAAACGAATGGTTGACCTGGCAGGTCTTAAACTCGGCGAGGATATCCAGATTGTCTATACTGGTTTGCGTCCCGGCGAGAAATTGTACGAGGAGGTGCTCTCCAACAAGGAAAACACCACCGCGACCGCTCATAACCGCATCTATGTTGCCAAAGTGCGCGAGTATTCGTATCAAGATGCCTTGGCCGCCATCGAAGTGATGGAGGAACACTCCATTTTCGTGCGAATCCCGGAAATGGTGATGAAAATGAAAGAATTCGTGCCTGAATTTGTCAGCAAGAATTCTGTTTTTGAAAAATATGACAAACATGAGGAAAAATAACCTTTCCCATATAGTTGTTTTGTAAGTTAATAATTTTTGTATATGAGTGAATATCATATTGTTGGCATTCAACAAGTAGGCGTTGGGACGGAGGATATGAAAGCTTCATGGAAATGGTATGCCGACATGTTTCAGATGAACATTCGGATGTTGGAGGATGACACGGTGGCGGAGAGAATGCTGCCCTATACCAACAACCGACCGGAGAAACGTCATGCCTGTATCGCTGCCAATTTACAAGGTGGCGGCGGCCTTGAGATTTGGCAGTATTCGGAACGTAAACCGATACCAATTGACTTTGACGTGCAAATAGGCGATTTGGGCGTGTTCTCGGTCAAAGTGAAATCTCACGACATCGCTTCTTACCATTCCGAGCTGGCTGCGAAATACAAAAACGTCTCACAGATTTTCACCGACCCGCGTGGTCTGCCCACTTTTTATGTATATGACCCCAACGGAAACCTTTTCCAGGTGGTGGAGGACAACTACATCTTTATTGATGACAACCTCTTGTCCGGCGGCGTAGTTGGCGCTATGATTGGTGTCTCGGATATGGACAAGTCCCTCGAAGTCTATCGCGATATTCTCGGTTATGATACCATTGTGTACGATAAAACCGGCGTTTTCAGCGACTGGCAGACTTTACGTGGAGGCACGCAACAATATAGACGTATGCTCCTGACCCATTCCAAACCGTTCGTGGGACCTTTCTCCGAACTTTACGGCAGCAGTACTATCGAACTGGTGCAGCCTTTGGAACGCACTCCGCGGAAAATTTTCGAGAAGCCGCGCCAATGGGGTGACCCCGGCTTTATCCAACTTTGCCTGGATGTGGTCGATATGCGTGCGTTGGAGAAACATTGCAACCAACACGGGTATCCTTTCACGGTGGACAGCTGTCCCGATTCCGGAAACTTCGACATGGGACTGGCCTCTGGGCATTTTACCTATATTGAAGATCCCGACGGCACGTTGATTGAATTTGTTGAAATCCATAAAATTCCAATCAGCAACAAGTTTAATATTTGCATAAACCTGATGAAGAAAGACCGCAGCAAGCCTATGCCGAAATTTTTATTCAGGTTGATGAAATTGAACCGCGTGAAATTCGACTGACATGGGAAATTTGCTTGATTTGATTAAGAAAGACCTGCGCTACGAGGAGGCTCTCCATGCCTGCATGAACTGTGGCATGTGTACTGCAGTATGTCCGGCGGCTGAGTTTTACGACTATGACCCGCGCCGCATTTGTGACTTGGTGCAACGCAACGACGAGACCATTATCGAAGAATTGCTGCGTTCAGAAACTATCTGGTACTGTGGACAGTGCATGTCGTGCAAGCCCCGTTGTCCGCGTGGCAACGCTCCCGGCGAAGTGATCAATGTGCTGCGGAAAGTCTCCCAAGAAACCGGCTATTTCCGTGACAGCGAAATGGGCCGCCAGCAGACTCAGCTCATGAACAGCATCGAAAAGAACATTCTCGATATCGGCTACTGCGTCCATCCTGATCGTGTGGATCCTGACTATCACGTTGAACAAGGTCCGGTTTGGCGGTGGTTCGTAGAGAATATTGAAGAAATCGCCCCGAAGTTAGGCGCCAACTACCACGGAGAAGGAGCGGGTGCCCTGCGAAACATCCCTCACGAAGATATGGATGAGGTGCATAAAATCTTCGAAGTCACCGGCGGCTTTGACCTGCGCAATAAAGTGCTGTAATCTGCGTTATATTATACTTTTAACTGGTTTTTATGTATGACTTGAATTTGTGATGTAAGACTTTCGAATTACATATAATTCAGTGTCTTATAGTTATAGTCATAGTCAAAGTCATAGTCGAATAAATAGTATGAAAAAAATAATCGCTATAATATGCTGCTTGATACTGCCGTTTGTGCTGCTTGCGCAAGACAAGGTCAACGTTACGGACAAAAACGGGAAAAAACAGGGTGTATGGAAGAAGTATGAACAGGGGAAACTCTTGTACGAGGGTCAATTCAAGGATGATGTGCCTTGCGGGACATTCAAATATTATCACGATAACGGCAAACTGAAGAGCGTCACGGAGTTCGTTCAGGGTGTGCATAAGGTGAAGACGGTTATCTATTACGAGAATGGGAAAAAAGCTTCCGAAGGGGCGTATATTGACCAGCAAAAGGACGGACTTTGGCGTTATTATTCCAACAAGGATACTCTCATCAAAGAAGAAAGCTATTCGGAGGGGAAACGTTCCGGCCTCTGGAGAACCTATTCCTCAGACGGGATACTTCTGGAGGAATGCAACTATTCGAACGATAAAAAAAACGGCCTGTACAAGTCCTATTATTTGAACGGCAAAGCAAGCCTTGAGGAAACCTATCTGAATGGCAAAACCAATGGGAAAAGCACTTCCTATTATCCGAACGGAAATATTTCAGTGACAGGTGATTACCATAATGGCTGGCGCGACGGCGAGTGGAACACTTACGATGTGAACGGAAAGATACGTTCCACGGCCGTGTATAAAAATCAAAGATTGGAGAATACCTATATTTATATGTATCAGAAAGGGGTAGGGCAGAAGCTGAACCAGAATGCCGTGGCGTATTTGGTTAAAAACCGCGACAAGATGACCGTGGTGTTACGAAGCGGAAATAAATTAACCATAGATGAAAGTATGGAAGAGGTGGAGCAATGGATTGATTATACGGAATTCGTGCGGGTGAATCCTCGCTATATCGTTGCTGTGAATGCCATTGTGAGCTATAAGCCCGTTGATGACGCGGAGGATGCCATCATCGTCAAAGTGGTGCCGGACCCTGGCGAAGAGATCCGATCGGAAGGGGTGGAAGCCAAGATGCTGAAAGCGCTCTATAACCCAGACAAACCTAAGGAATAGCCCTTGAACTTTGAACTCCGCCCTTATTCGATGAACCGCGAAATCCTCCGCATTTCTATTCCCAGTATTATTACCAACATCACCGTCCCTTTGCTCGGTATGGTGGATGTGGCGATTGTCGGGCATATCGGCAATGCCTCCTATATTGCGGCCATCGCACTCGGTACGATGGTTTTCAACCTGATTTACTGGAATTTCGGCTTTCTGCGGATGGGCACTTCGGGCATGACGGCACAGGCCTTTGGCGCCGAAGACAAAACGGAGTATCTTAACGTGCTGGTGCGCGGGATGGTCATTGCCCTTTCGGTTGCGGCAATACTGATCGCATTGCAATATCCGATCGCGTTGTTTTGCAAACGGTGGATTCAAAGTTCGCCGGAAACGATAGGGCTGATGCTCACCTATTTCTATATTCGGATATGGGCGGCACCGGCCACCATCAGCCTATATGTGCTGAAAGGGTGGTTCCTCGGCATGCAGAACGCAGCCTCCCCAATGTGGATTGCCACGTTGCTGAATGTGGTCAACATCATCTGTAGCCTCCTGTTTGTCTATGTCTTCGATGCGGGCATCGCCGGCGTGGCGTGGGGCACTGTGATGGCGCAATACAGCGGGCTGCTGCTCGCCCTGATCATCTGGATTCGCCGATACGGGCATCTCTGGAAGGATATCCGCTGGCGTGCCGCGCTGCATCTGCGCAAAATGCTCCGCTTCTTCCAGGTGAACGCCGACATCTTTCTCCGCTCGCTCTGCCTTATTGCGGTGTTCACATTCATCCCCTACATTTCCGCCACCATGGGAGAGGAAATCTTGGCCGCCAACACCCTGCTGATGCAGCTGTTCACGCTCACCTCCTACGTGATGGACGGTTTCGCCTACGCGGGCGAGTCGATTGTGGGCAAATATGTCGGGGCGAAGGAACCGGCAAAGCTACGCCTGACCGTCCGCTATCTGCTTTACTGGGGGATTGGATTGGCGGTTTTGTTCACGTTACTGTTCGTGTTCAGCGGAGAATGGCTGTTGCGTATCCTCTCTAATGACGAAACGGTCATCCGAACGGCCATGCGCTTCATGTTCTGGACCTACCTGCTTCCGTTCACCGGTTTCGCTGCCTTCATCTACGACGGTATCTATATCGGGGCCACCGCCACCGCCGCCATGCGCAACGTGATGTTCGTGGCCACGGCGGTCTTCTTCATCCTTTATTATGCCCTCGCCGCCGTCTGGCAAAACAACGCCCTCTGGTTCGCCTTCATCTTCTTCCTGATTTTCAGAGGGTTGCTGATGCTGATTGGACAGAAGCGGTTTGTCTTTTCAACGGTGAACCGTAATTAGTGATATAAGTTTCGCATGTTTGATTTCCAATCATCTTATCATCCAATCATCTTATCATCTTTTTTCATCGTCATTCATCGCTTTATCGTTTAAAAATTTTGTATCTTTGCCGCTAAATATTTTGTATAAGGTGAATGATAAGATGCGAAAAATTGCGCAAAATATTGACAACCAGATAATTACCCTCCCCCGTTTTGCGGGCGTGGTGATTCCTTATACATCTTTTCCCTTTCATTTTCTGACAATTTCCGCCTGTTTTGCGAAAAAACGGGCTGGGGTTGTTTTTCCATTTGTCAAATAATTTAAATTTCCATAATATGAAAAGATTTTTTACCCTCCTGTTTTTCTGCTGTCTGAGTGTCGCGTTTGCGGATGCGCAGCCGGAGACCGTGAACGGTTTCGCGGTGGGCGGCGGCGTTGACGCGGCCACCGGCTCCGAGGCCATCATCGGGCAGCCGTTTTCCGAGTATGCGAAGACGGCCAGCTACAGCGTCACTCTCGGTGTCGGGCAGTCGCAGTTGGTCACCGAGGCCTACACCGCCACGGTGAGCTATGGTGACGGCTACCACGACGCGTGGTTCGACTATGACGCAAGCACGGCGCCGGGCACGCACCTCGGCAAGCGTTACCTCGCCAACGGTACGCCGAAGAAATACGATCTCCTCAAGGTCTTAACCCTCAAGATTATAGGCGGTACCGGTGGTTGCTCGGGTACGGTGGCGGATGCCGACGGCCACGTTTACCACATGGTGCCGGTGGCACACTACTGCTGGACGAAGGAGAACCTTTACGCCACGCACTACGCGGACGCGGGTCTTACGGCCATCGCACGCACTGGCGTGTATAACGCCCCCGGTTTCACCGACGAGACGGCGAACGAGGGCACCTACGGCCGCCTCTACACGTGGTATTCCGCGGTGGGACTTCCCGAGGACGGCAGCGGCACGCTGACCCCCGATGCCAACGGTTACGTGCAGGGCGTGTGTCCCGTAGGCTGGCACATCCCCACGGCCGTGGAGAAGGCCGCCTTGGACGCGCTGAGCACCGAGGATATCCGCACATCGGAGCTGTGGCTCTCCCCGAACAGCAACACCAACAGCACGGGCTTCACCTCACTGCCTGCAGGCCTGTACAACGCCGCAAGCGGACAATTTGAGCAGATTCTCATGAACACGGGCTATTGGTCGCTCTCCAACGGCACGGCGGCTCCCACCACCATCGCGACATTGCCGTATTACTGTAACCATCCGATTGAGAGGGCGGTTTCCGCCTCGGATATGCTGAGTGTCCGGTGCGTGAAAAACGATTAACAATTAACAATGTACAATGTACAATGTACAATGTACAATGATGAAGGTAACAACCCCAATTATAAGAAACATCTTCCTTGAGCAGCCCCGGTAGGGGCAAGAGCTCGGTAGCGGAACGATGATGAGGATGATGCGATGATGCGATGACATATTGCCTCGGAGAGACATCAAGAAAGAAACAAATAAAAACCCAAACAATATGAAAAAAGTAACAACAATCTTAGCAGCGATCCTGCTGATGGCGGTCGGGGCGGCCGCCCAGAAGCTGAGCTACCAGGCGGTGGTTCGGAACAGTAGTAACGAATTGGTGCCTAACACCGCGCTGACGGTGGAGGTGAGCATCCTGGACGCCGTGGGTGCGGTGCAGTATGCAGAGACGCACAGCGCGACCACCAACCAGAACGGTCTGCTCGTGCTGACCATCGGCGACGGCACGGTGACCGCCGGCACCACGGTGGCGGATGTCGATTGGAACGGCGCCGCCATCCAGAGTGTAGTGAAGAACGGCAGCACTGTGGTGGCCACGATTACCAGCCCGGTGAACGCGGTGCCGTACGCGCTACAGGCGGGAAATGTTTCTGCGATGAGTGTTGCCGACTTGCTGGCATTGGTGGGCAGTATGACGGATGCCGAGAAGGAGCAGCTGCGCGACGCGCTTGGCGTTACCGGTGGCGGCAGTAGTGACCCCACCACGTTTGTCTGCGGCACGTCGAAGATGGTTGATGCCGACGGCAACGAGTACGAGACGGTGCAGATCGGCACACAGTGCTGGACGAAGACGAACCTGCGCAGCACGAAGGCGGCCGACGGTTCGGCCATACCCGCGGGCGGTTCAACAACCAGCAACACGGAGCCTTACTACTACGTTAATTCGGCTTTTAACCCCGCTGTTTACGGTTACTACTACAACTGGGAGGCCGCTAAGCTGGCCTGCCCGACAGGCTGGCACCTGCCGAGCGATGCGGAGTGGACAACGATGGAGCAGACGCAGACCAGCATGGATGTGACGGGAACAGGCTTGCGCGGCGACCATGCGGGCAAGTTGGCCGGTGAGGGCTGGAACCCCTCAACGACAGCTGGAGCGCCCGGCAACGCGTCAGACCCCGATCACAACGCTTCGGGCTTTTCCGCCGTTCCGGCAGGCTACCGCTACGGTTCGTCGTTCAGCGGCGCGGGCAACTACGCCAGCTTCTGGTCCTCTACGCCGAACTACAGCAGCTTCTACGCCTACAGCCGCATCCTGTACTACGCCACCGCGAACGTGTACAGGAGCAACGACGACTACGACAAGAGCGTCGGGTATTCTGTCCGCTGCCTCCGCGATTAAAAAAAAATAGATTCCAAAACCGGAAGGCCGACGATAGGAGGCCAACCGGTTTTGACCTTTTGGAAAAGCACCGCCCGAGCGCGATAGCGCCGGGGGGTGCTTTTTAATTAAGAATTAAGAATGCAGAATTAAGAATTGATTGTGTTTCGTTAATTCCTGTCCTTGCGAGTCCGAGGTTCCGTTTGGCCGGTCTCTGTCTCGCTTTTTCGTTATGGCAGTGGGGTCTGGAAATGCGTGTTGTTTTCGTTAGGGGAGGGAGGCCAAACGGAATGGTGCAATTGCTGTTTGAGACGGTTTCCTTGTCCGGTGCGTTCACGAAGACAACCGCGTTAGCGGTTGCATGTCTGTAGCCGGATTGGGGGCGCGAATCCATCATCGGAGGATGGTGCAGTTCCGGGGTTCGCGGCGCGGAAAAAAGGTACGGGCGAAGGTGTTGGATAGTTCGCCGCGAAACGGGTGGATGGTTCGGACGGCCTCAAATGGTTATTGGTTATTGAAAAGGGTGTTCGGAACAATGGTGGTGGATGGTGGTTACGCCGCGCCGGCTCGCCCAAATCATAAAAACAATCGTCAAGCGGAAAAATGCATTATGACCAAGGGGAAAGTTTAAGTCTGCCATTTTGTCAGCCCCAAACACTTGGCAATGTATTTGCATTTATTACCCCTGCAAAAAAAACTCCATTTTATTATAATTGTTATTTCTTTTAACCTCATTTTTAACATTTAACGAATTTCAATAACCAATAACCAATAACCCATAACCATTAAAAAATATGAACCCCAATAATTTAACAATCAAAACCCAGGAAGTGATTGGCAATGCCCAGATGTTGGCGGCGCGCAATCAAAACCAGCAGGTCGATACGTTGCACATCCTCAAGTCGATGCTCGACACGGATGACAACGTGGTCCCTTTCCTGCTGAAGAAACAGTCGTGCAATCCGCAGACCCTCAAGTCGGCGGTGGAGCGCGAAATCAACCGTCTGCCCAAGAGCAGCGGCAATGAAATCTACCTCGGTGGCACCACGCAGACCGCCATGCAAAAGGCCGCCATGTTCTGTGATGCCTCCGGTGACGAGTACATGGCGTTGGAACACCTGCTTTACGGTATCCTCATGGCTGGCGGACAGGCAGGACAGATGCTTAAGGACGCCGGCATTACCGAGAAAAGCCTTAAAGCTGCCATCGCGGAACTGCACAACGGCAAGAAGGTGTCCGGCGAAAATCAGGAGGAAACCTACAACGCCTTGAATAAGTATGCCAAGAATCTCAACGAGATGGCGCGGAAGGGCAAGCTCGACCCCGTCATCGGCCGTGATGAAGAGATCCGTCGGGTGCTGCAGATCCTTTCCCGCCGTACCAAAAATAACCCGATTCTGATTGGTGAGGCCGGTGTCGGCAAGACCGCCATCGCCGAAGGCTTGGCGCAGCGTTTAGTCAGCGGCGATATTCCGGAGAATCTGAAAACCAAGAAGTTGTTCTCCTTGGATATGGGTGCCCTGATTGCCGGTGCCAAGTACAAAGGCGAGTTTGAGGAACGTCTGAAGAGTGTCGTGAACGAGGTCATTGAATCCAATGGCGAAATCATCCTCTTCATCGATGAAATTCACACGCTTGTGGGCGCGGGCGCATCCGGCGAAGGGGCCATGGATGCCGCCAACATTCTGAAACCCGCTTTGGCCCGTGGTGAACTGCGCTCCATCGGTGCCACAACGTTGGACGAATACCAGAAGTACTTCGAGAAGGACAAGGCTTTGGAACGCCGTTTCCAACCTGTAAAAATCGAAGAACCAGACAAATACAGCGCGATTTCCATCCTTCGTGGTTTGAAGGAACGTTATGAGAACCACCATCAGGTGAAAATCATGGACGAGGCCATCATCGCTGCTGTGGAGCTGTCGCAGCGTTACATCGGCGACCGTTTCCTGCCCGACAAGGCTATTGACTTGATTGACGAGGCTGCTGCCAAACTGAAACTGGAAATCAACTCAGTGCCTGAGGAACTGGATGATGTCCAGCACCGTATCTCCCAACTGGAGATCGAGCGTGAGGCATTGAAGATCGAAAAGGACGAGGCGAAGGTGGCGCAACTGAGCAAGTCCATTGCGGAATTGCAGGAAAAGCGCAATGCGTTATCGACCAAATGGCGCAGTGAGAAGGAGATTATGGACAAAATCCAGCACTGCAAGGACGAAATCGAAGCTTACAAGCTCGAGGCCGCCGATCAGGAGCGTCAGGGCAACTATGGACGTGTCGCGGAATTGCGCTACGGTCTGATCAAGAATGACGAGGACCAGATTGTAAAGCTGCAGGAAGAATTGGAGAAGTTACAGGACGGTCATGCCATGATCGACGAGAAGGTCACCGCTGACGATATTGCTGAGGTGGTGGCGCGTTGGACCGGCATTCCCGTCACCAAGATGATGCAGAGCGAGAAATCGAAGCTGCTGCACTTGGAAGAGGAACTCCACAAACGGGTGATTGGTCAGGACGAAGCTATCACGGCCGTGTCCGATGCCATCCGCCGCAGCCGTGCGGGCTTGCAGGATGCGCGCAGGCCATTGGGATCGTTTATCTTCATGGGTACCACCGGTGTCGGTAAGACCGAACTGGCGAAAGCCTTGGCCGAGTACCTCTTCAACACCGAGGAGGCCATGACGCGGTTCGACATGAGCGAGTTCCAGGAATCCTACTCCGTCTCAAGGCTCATCGGCTCGCCTCCAGGATATGTCGGCTACGACGAGGGCGGTCAACTCACCGAGAAGGTGCGCCGAAAACCGTACTCCGTGATTCTGTTCGATGAAATCGAGAAAGCGCATCCGGATGTCTTCAATGTGCTGTTGCAAGTGCTTGACGACGGACGGCTTACCGACAACAAGGGTAGGGTGGCGGACTTCAAGAACACCATCATCATCATGACGTCCAACCTCGGCTCCAACATCATTCAGGAGAACTATTCCAACCCGAACGGACAGTCCGAGGAGGAAATCTTCCAAAAAACGAAGGCTGAGCTTAACGAGCTGTTGAAGAAGACGTTGAAACCCGAATTTCTGAACCGTATCGATGAAATCGTGATGTTCCAGCCGCTGTCGAAGCGCGAAATAAAGGATATCATCAACCTGCAGCTGAACAACTTGCGTAAGCTGTTGGAGCAGAAGAATCTGAACATCGAATTCAGCGACTACGCGATGAAGCTGTTGGCTGACCTGGGTTACGACCCGATGTTCGGCGCCCGTCCGCTGAAGCGGGTCATCCAGAAGCGGATTATGAACGAGCTGTCGAAGCTGATTCTTTCCGACGGCGCAGGCCCCGGCGACACCATTATGGTGGATTCCGTGGAAGACGGGAAGTTCGTGTTCTACAAAAAATAAGACGATGATGCGACGAGACGATGAAAAAAGGCGTAGGCTGTTTCAAACAACCTACGCCTTTTTTATGGTCTTAAGTCTCAAGTCTATCGTTTCACGAATTTCGTCGTCACGCAGTTCTTTCCGTCGCTCAGGCGCAGGAAGTAGTTGCCGGCGGCGAGACTTTGCGTGTTCATCTCGATTTGGTTGTCACGGACGGCTTGCGTGTTGATGAGTTTGCCGTTAATGTCAAACACGGACATGCTCGTCACTTGGAAGTTGTTGGTGCGCAGCGAAACGGTGAGTTGGTCGGCGACAGGGTTCGGGTAGATTACAATGTCGTTTTCGGTGAGATATTGCGGGAGACCGGTGCCGAGGTCAGCTCCGGTACGCGGAATCAGGTAGTACTCGCCGTAGGAAATCTTGTTCACGCCTGAGAGGTTCACTGGAGTGGTGGGGACGGCTGCGCCCGTGAGGCCTTCGATATTGTAGAAATGGATCCACATTCCGTTGCCCGTTTGTCCGTTTTGGGTCAGTGTGTATTTCTTTCCGTTCTCGAAAGTGCTGGAAGAGAGCGGATTGATGGTTACATTATCCATGTGGATAAGCTCGCACTGGTGGGCGTTCATGTAGCTCACGTTTTGCAATTCGGAAAGCGTGACAGTCAGCGGGGTGACATCGTTATATATGGAAATGGCTGATGCGGTGTAGGCTTCAGAGACGGCGAATTGCAGCAGACCGTAGTAGTCAGTGAGTTTGCCGTAGATGTCCGCGATTTCGTCTCCTGTCTCCAATGCGCTGGTGATGAGTCCGTTGGGGTCGTCAATGACGATGGCACCGGTGGCGTCTTGGATGAAGATCTGGTGACGGTAGCTATCGTTGATGCCCGTGACAATCACGTGTCCGGTGAGCTTATAAACATCGTTGCCGAAATGGGTACCGTTGACATCAAGTTCGTCGGTCCATTTGGCACGGAGGGCGGCAATGCTGGCCACCTGGAACTGTTGGTCAACCCCAAATGTGAAGTCCGTAGAGTAGGGGAGCATCACATTGCCGTTCACGTCAGCCACATTGGAGATATTCATCGTATAGGATTGTCCTTCGGAGAGGCCAGGTGTGGCGGTCAGGGTGACAATGTTACCGGCAAGTGTGGCGGTCATGGTTTGTCCGGCAATTACATAGTTGGCTCCGTTTTGTGCGGTGGAAGCATCCAAAGCTTCGTTAAAGTTGACTTTAATAGTGGTGGCATTCTCTATGGATATGGATGTGACAACAGGAGGATAAATGTCCGGGCCAGCCATGTTGGCACGGAACACAACATTGTCGATGCGGTTGTTTCCCGAACCGGAAGTGCAGCCGTCAACGGTAAGTTTGATATAAACGTTGGTTGCATCGTTGAGTGCTGTTGCGGCTGTGAAATTTACTTCGCGAAGCGTGAATGTCGTCACGTTGGTGCCGCTGATGGTCTCCATCTCTGTGAAGTTAACGCCATCGGTGCTGTAGGACCAGGTTTCAGTATTGAAACCTGTTGCTGTGCCACGTTGAGCGTAGGAGAGTTGCAGGTTTTGGAATCCAGCCATGGAGAATTTGAAAACCACAGATTTGCCGTTTGCGGATGTGCTGGCAATGGCAACGGCTTGGGATGCGGATGGATTGTCACGCGGGTCGTTGAGGACATTGCCGCCGAATGCGTTTATCTCAGGGCTCTCCCCGTTGTTTAGATCGTCAGAACCATTGGTGCCATCGGCGTAGAATGTGCCAGCACCCCATTCGGTGTTAGCGGATATTACCTTTTCCGTGTTTGATGCACCGGAGTTAGCTCCTGTCAGCCCGTCAAAGGTCCAGGCGCATACAATGTCCTGCCCGAAACCGAAAGTCACGAACAGAATACTTGCCATAAGTAAACTTAATTTCTTCATATTGCTACATTTTAATTTTAAGAATTTTCTGTTAAAATTTGAACCTGCAAAAATATAAAAAATGTAGTCGGATGGGATAGAAAATATGAGTGAAAATATTTTTCAAAAAAAATAGTACTTTGCGATACAAGGTACTAAAATTTTTGTATCTTTGCCGCGTGAAATTTTAAAGCAAGAAACGATGAACATCAATGCAGAAAATGTGAAATCTCAGATGCGGAAAGGGTATTTGGAGTATTGCATCCTTTTGATTATCAATAAAAAGCCTGCGTATGTTTCGGATATAATCAACGAGTTGAAGGAGGCGAAGATGATTGTGGTGGAAGGCACGCTTTATCCGCTTCTTTCCCGACTGAAAAACAACGGCATCTTGCAATACGAGTGGCAGGAATCCGTTTCGGGCCCTCCGCGCAAGTATTACGAGCTTACCGAAGCCGGCAAGTCATTCCTCGCCGAACTGGAATCCGGATGGGAGGAGCTGAGGGATGCGGTGGAACATCTGAAGAATGCTGAATTATGAATGCTGAATGAAGAATGTAGAATGAAGAATGAAGAATGTAGAATGTAGAATGATGGTACGAAAAAGCCCCAATTCCCCCCTTTAGGGGGGATGCCCGCAGGGCAGGGGGGTAAAAATCCAACGAATAGATAAAAACGTAATATGAAAAAGACCGTAACAATCAATCTTGGCGGGGTCGTCTTCAACATCGATGACGACGCTTGCGATCGGCTGAGTCAGTATCTCGCCGACATCGAAAAACGTTTTCCCGAAGAGGAACGCGCAGAAATTATCCGCGACATCGAAGAACGTATGGCGGAACTCCTGAACTTTAAGCTCCAGAATCGCAATGTGGTGGAAATCCACGATGTGGAGGAGGTGATAGAGGTCATTGGGCGACCAGAGCAGTTCGATGACGAGAGTGGGGTGGGGCAACAAGACGGTGGTAACTCCGCTGACAACGCCACGACGGAAAATTCCGGTCGGACAACGGAACGTCAACCGCGTCGCCCGCGCAAGCTCTACCGCAATAGCAATGACCGCATGGTGAGCGGTGTGGCGAGCGGGCTTGCCGCCTATTTCGACATCGACCCAGCCATCACCCGGATTTTGTTCATCGTCCTTACCCTTATCAGTTTCGGCTGGGGCATCCTCGTCTATTTGGTCATGCTCATCATTATGCCGGAAGCCAAGACCAAAGCCCAGTTTCTTGAGATGCAGGGCATAGAACCCACTTTGGAGAATATCGATAATTTCCATCAGGAACCTAACACCCGAAGTGATGGTTCAAATACTTTTGGTAAAATATTGAAAATATGTCTAATAGTTGTTGGTGTTATTATAGGTTCAAGTCTTGCCGTGGCCGTTTTAGGTATCTTCATTGCCATGTTCGTGGCTTTGCTGACCCACGCGCCTGGCACGTTCGGCGATGCCATCGACATGGGGTTGTTAGGCAGTTGTGCTCTCTTCCTGCTCTGTCCCGTCATCGGCATCGCCGTGTTGTGCGTGCGTGCCGCTAACGGCGAACGCAAACACAAATGGGTCGGCTGGACCTTGTTGGCGGTATGGCTTCTGAGTCTGTTCGGCATCATCGGCTTCGGCATCGAGATGGACAAGCGCGATGACATCGGCAAACGGCTCGAGCGCACGGGTGAGCAATGGGAACGCTGGTTCGAAGACCACGACTACATCAGCACCGACAGCTACTACGGCACCAAAGAACTCGACAGCATCATTGATCCCGTTCTCGACGAACTCCGCGACGAAAACACCTCCTACGACATCACTATCCAAACCAATCCCGACAAAGGTGTGAATTTACATATCAGCAACAATAAAAAGGCGAAGCAAAACGTTAATCCATCTGATTCGATTTAGTAAGATTATTTAAAAAATTATTCCTTAAGCAGCCCCGAAGGGGCAAGACGCGCGAAGCGCTAATAACCCCACACAAGCGAAGCGCAGTGTGGGGACCATCCCACAGCAAGGCGAAGCTGCAGTGTGGGGCGAGAGAAGAGAAAGGAAAGGTACAATGATAATAGAACTACGCGGAATCCATAAAACCTACGACAACGGCCAGCCCTTGCACGTGCTGAAGGGCATCGACCTCGGGATTGACGAGGGTGAGTTCGTCTCCATCATGGGGGCATCCGGCTCGGGAAAATCCACGCTGCTGAACATCCTCGGCATCCTCGACAATTACGACGAGGGGGAATACTGGTTGGACGGCAAGCTCATTAAGAACCTGAGCGAGAAGGAGGCGGCGCATTATCGCAACCGCATGATCGGTTTTGTGTTCCAATCGTTCAATCTCATCAACTTCAAGACGGCGGTGGAGAACGTGGAGTTGCCGTTGTACTACCAAGGGGTGAGCCGCAAGAAGCGCAACGAGCTGGCAATGCACTTTTTGGAGCATTTCGGTTTGGCGGACTGGGCCACGCATTACCCCAACGAGCTGTCGGGCGGGCAGAAGCAGCGTGTGGCCATCGCGCGGGCGCTCATCACGCAGCCGCGCATCCTGCTGGCCGACGAGCCCACCGGCGCCCTCGACTCCAAGACCTCCGTGGAGGTCATGGACCTGCTCACCGAGCTCAACCGCACCGAGA
>JAEEGJ010013723.1_pt1 | contig 19516 bp, 16 predicted proteins | sample 8958761 | NCBI WGS metagenome assembly JAEEGJ01 (sample SAMN16246546, study PRJNA631951) | gut metagenome | biome: gut microbiome; feature: rumen; material: RS-attached | host: Bos | place: Iran: Karaj | collected 2018-10 | reverse complement strand
CCCAAAGAAGACCTTTGATACGGTCACGGCGTCTGCCGCAGAACAGGAAGAGTGCGCTGCTGAACGGATCGAGCCGGAGCTGTCCCTGTATTATCATGGCAAGTCCGTCTATGGAGCGCCTCAGATCAGTGTAGCCTGTGACGAGGTAGACCTGCTGATTTGAAGAAATATCGTTCAGCATAGGGCTTTCACCAGAGCAAGGAGGGTTTCAGGATCAATATCTGACGGCAGCGAGATCTGAAGATCGTTCTTCCCGATGCGGATCTCTGACTGACATTGCTGCTGAGGAATGTTCAGTGGAACTATTGCCGGAGCTTCAAGGAACTGTTCACGGATCTTTTTCAGCCGGCAGTAGTAAGTGTTCGGCTTGATGCCGTTTTCTTCACACCACTGCTTTATGGTCAGGCCGCTTGACTGCTGGGATTTGATAAGTTCCGACCATTCCTGCAGGCGTACTGCCTTTCTGATCGTTGCGATCTCTGTTGTTTTATTCTGCATAATGCTCCCTCCCGTATCCAACGGACTCCAATTTACTACATGGAGCTTTTTGGAGTTTTTTGGAATGTCCAATTTACTCCATCAAGTTTCCTGGAGTTTATTATACATCATTGGACAACGAGAGGGAAGACGCGGGATATTTTACTCTTACTTTCCATGAGTTCTCTTTTTCGTCTTCCCATAAAAAATCAGCCTCCTGTGATATTAATTCTATTTTATCACAGTTAGCTGACTTTTTATAGACTTTTTTCAGAGGCTCTTTGTGTAAACGAGAGAATAGTTCATTGATGAATAAGGCTCTCTAAATCCATTAAATAACTATATTGTTAGTTTTGAGATTTCGAAAAGAACTTAACACATCACGTTTCATTTGCCGTTTGTGCAGCGAAGGGAACCTTGTTCTGTAAATCTACTGTTCTCCTCTTATTAGTTCGTTTCTACATACCTTTAGAAGATAGTTATTTTAATCGATATGCTCGTCCGTACTCATCAAATATTTTTGCGTTTTCCAGTCTAATCCGCGGTTATGCTTTTCTATTCTTTCAAAATAATCTACGAATGTATTCCGGTAATCACGTTCAAAAGAAAAATCAGCAGTGCTCACCTTTGAATTCTTGTTTACAATATTGTTAATGAAGTTATGCATTGCTTTTCTTTGATTAAAAGGATCATTATCCGGAGCATTCTGCTGGAAGAACTGCATTGCATTCATGAATTTAATAGATTCTGCACTAAGATCGTCGCATTTTGTTTCATCAACTCTATCAGAATTTTCAAGTTCTTTTTTTATAATTCTTTCCACGTTCCTTGAAAACAGGTTTTTATTAAAGAAAGGATCTCCGCCTTCCAGGTATTTTTCAAGTATTGCCCATCCTTTATCGCCATATGTCTCAATATAATTGGCATACATATTTAAGATTCTGAAATTAACAGTCTCACTATATTTACCATCAGCTAAATATCTGGCAGCCACTTGATATGTTTCGAGATTTCCACTCTTAAAAATTTCATTTTCTGCAAAAAGAATAGTATTTTTCAGTTCTTCACAGTTTTGCATAGCGGTTATACCACGTATATTTGTATTACCATCATCAACATTTCCGTTAAACAAATCTTGAAAAACGGAATCATTTTTAGCATAAAAATGAGATACCTCATGAAGATACAAAAGATGTATGGAATTGGGATTATAACTTATAGATTTTTCTATATCTATGCTTGTATTTATCCAACCTTTATCACGTGGTACTAACACGGCGGGAATACCATTTTCAGATGGAATTATATATTCATCCTTACAAGGACAAGTACAATTCTCACTAAATAAAGTTTCCGAGCCATCAATAATATATACCTCATTTCGCTTGATTCCAGTAATATCAGATAAACTGTTTATAAATCTGCTCATTGTTCTCAGCCAGGTCTGTGTATCATCTTCATTACTGAATATATATTTCATCGTAATATGGTAATTCTCACCGTTTTTACAAATTACATCATATACTTTGTAATCATCGTCCGCGCTGTTAAATTGAAGCTCTAATTCTTTGTTTGGATCAAGATCTAAATCAGTTATGATTCCAAAATCTACTTCATCGCCTAAACAAGGAATATTTTTTTCAGTCAGTTTGTATGTATCCGTATCCGTTTTTTCAATAAATAAATAATCCGAATCGGTTCTCAATTTGTTTACATTTCCGTCCACAAGATTGAATCGATATTGATAAGTAAAACAGAAGTTTTCCCTGATATCTTCTTCTGAAATATTTTCAGCCTTAATTGTAGTGCTTATATCAACTCTCCTCATCATAAGTCCATCATCCTGATAAAGATTAGTGTATCCTGTAGTATAGTTATTGTTTTTATTCTTTGAAAGTGTTCTTGAACAGTTGATTATATACTTATCAGAATTACTTGAATCATTATAACGTTGGGTGATTTGAATATCTTCATCGGGGATTGATAGTTTAGGATTTCCGATATAACTATATCTCTTTTTATCATTTGAATAAATACATAGCTTTCCGGTATCAGTAACGTAAAGAGTTGATTTTCCCATTCCACATGTTTTTGTATCATTTACGGCTGTCGTTCCGTCTGATTCATATAATACCAAATTTCCATCTGTTTGTAATCTGCATTTTTTACCAGATTTTTCATCTGTATTGAATTTCCACCTAACCTTGTCGTTCTTATCGTGTACTTCAAGATTTCCTGTTTTACTGCTGAACACAGCATAATATTCATGATTCGGAGAATAGTAATATCTATCAGGAACTAATTCAATATCACAGTTAGTAACGGTAGCAATAGCTTGGCTTGAAAATGTATATCTTCCCTTTTCAGCAGAATAAATACATAGTTCACCGTTATCACTTAGATAAAGTGTAGAATTATTATTTCCAAAGGACTGTGAATTCCATACTGCATTCCCATTCTTATCATATATAACAAGGTTTCCATCATGTTGCATTTTACATACATCAGCATCCTTACCGTATGTTCCGGCGTGCCATACAGCCGTGTCATGGAATCTGTTGTTTTTTATATTTCTATATACAACAAGGTTTCCATCATTCTGAAATACGGCATAATACTTACTATTCGGAGAATACATATAAAATGTTTTCTCACTTGTCGAATCAGCATTCTCATTTTCTGGTTCACGCTCCAGTATAATATCATTTTTCTCTGAAGCGGCAGCAACAGGAGCATAAAATAAAGAAATATTTCCCTTTGAGATAAATTTATCAGCATTTTCATCAGAAAAATAATAGATATCTTCATCAGCATAATAAACACAAAGTTTACCTTCATCAGTGATAAAAAGCTTTGAATTAGGTTTATTATTTGTTCGTGAATTCCACAATGCATTTCCATTCTTATCATATATAACAAGATTTCCATCCCATTGCATTTTACATACATTAGCATTCTTACCGTATGTTCCAGCGTGCCATACAGCCGTGTCTTTGAATCTGTTGTTATTTATATTTCTATATACAACAAGATTTCCATCGTTTTGGAATACGACATAATACTTGTGATTTGGAGAATACTTGTAAAAGGTTTTCTCACTTGTCGAATCAGCATTCTCATCTGCTGGTTCACGATCTAATATAATATCGTTTTTCCCTAAAGGGGCAGCAATAAGTTTAGCGCAAATCGGGGCTTTTTCCTGGCTTGCAGAAAAAAACTTTCTTTTATTCATAATAAAGTCTTGTACTTCAATAACATCAGCATTATCAACTATACCATCAACATTAACATCAGCAGCAAGAAGATTAATTGATGTTGATCCAGATTTAAGAACTTCTTTTTGGATTAATACCAGATCAAATGAGTCTACTGAATTGTCATTATTTACGTCGCCGTAAATTAAAGATGTTTCTGCTGCCTCCGCTTTAATACAATTTTCAATTGTCAAATTATACCTATTTGATTCAAAAGAGGACATTGCCGAGGCCGTAAGAGTACATAATGCTATAAGCACTCCTGTAAGCTTTTTGAAATTCATGTTTACCTCCATATTAAAAAATTTTTATAATGAATATAAATATTCACAAATAATTATAATCAATATGAAATATTTTGTCAAGTATATGTTTGCTGATAAATGAAAAAAGCATTTACAAAAATTTTTATCCGCACTCACAGCGGGTATATGCCTTTTTGTTGTCTCAGTCTTTGACTTCAACGGCAGCCAGTTTACTGCAAATGTCGCCGACTATCTTGAAAACTATGAAAACGGTAGATATATATTAGGGGAGTAAAACATTTTGCAATTAAAGGGCAGTTTTCGACATGTTTGAGAGATGACTCAGTGAACAAATAAAATAATGTATATATTTATTGTTGCAAGCTTCGGCCTGCTTTTATAGCATTGAGCATTTGTTCAAGGTCTGCATAGTCAAGCTTGGAATCCTGTACAAGGTCGGCATTCTTTTTGGACGACAAGGCCATTTGGGCTGCTGATGTAAACGGCGACGGTGTGGTTGACATAGAAGATGTTGTTGCTATCATGAACCAGATCAACGGAGTAAGCTCCTTTGAAAAGGATGTTGACAGCGAAAACTATAGAATTTTAGAAGAAGCACATAATACAGTAACAAAACCTGCTGCAACCACCACCACAACAACGACTACAACTAATACCACCACTACAGCTGCAAAACTTACTGTTACAAAGCCATGCGATGTAAACTGCGATAAATCTTATTGTTTATTACGTCTTCTGAAAGAATTTTCTTTGCTTTCTCAGGTTCTTCAAATAAAGGACTGTGCGCCGAATTTTCAAATGTGTAAAATCCTTTTATATCAGCCTGAACAAGCTCGAAATACTCTTTCTGAAGCTCATAATCTGTGGTCATGTCGTATTTACCTGCCAGTACATAAAACGGTATGTCAAGCTGTTTTGTTACATCGACTGCTTTAAAGTTCCCGGATGAGATATCAGCTTTTGACACAAAGGACTTTCCACGCCATATATTCAGCCTTTCTTTCTGCGTAAAATCAGTCATTTTCAGAGTAGGGAAGAAGATGCCCGTAATAACGGAATCCATATTATGAAGTGTTCCCACACCGTTTTCGTGCATTGCCTTATCACGTGTTTTGGCAAAATATGAGTGCATTTCCTTACACGACATATCAATGTCATTGTTTTCGTTACTGAACAGATCGTAATACTGCTCCATTTCGGAGACCATCTTTTTATTGCCGTCTTTTTTGTATTGTTCAAGCATATAGTGATATGCTTTTCTCTCTGATCTTACTTTATCCACGCTCATGCCCATAGCTATGTATGCTTTGTATTTTTCAGGATATTCCGCAGCAAGTTTCAAGGCAATAGTAGTTCCGAAGGAATGTCCCATAAGATATATCTTTTCCTGATTGAAACGCTCCATGAGGTAGTCGGTTACCTCGACTGCATCAAGTTTCATCTGCTCAGAGGTTATCGTTTCAAGCGGTAAATCAGAATCATATGAAAGCGCAGTACCTCTGTAGCACAAATAGCATACGGTGAAATACTCGTCTATACCTGTCGGATATTCATATTCCATCCAGTATTCAGGTATACCCGGACCTCCGCCCATAAACAGTAAAACAGGATTATCAGCTTTTGCTCCTTTTATTACCATTCCAAGCTTTGTGTCGTTAATGTCAAGAAATGTTTTTTCACATACCTCTGCATGATTGTTATTTGTTATTGTTCCTCTGCTTGACGGAAATAAGATAAGCATAAGAATGAATAGTATTATAGCTATGATCGTAAAGATAAACAGTATTTTCTTTCCGATTCTTTTCAGTTTTTTATTCATTATAGAATGAGAAAGGAACTCCGCCGGAAGCATTTTCCTGTGAATCATACCAGTAAGCCTTGTTATCAGCAGACCTGAATTCTATCGTGCCGCTGCCGTCCGTATAATCTATCGTATTACTCATGTTAGAGCCATCACCTGCATAGCTGACGGATTCTTTCGTACAATTGTTGTATGTCACTGTAACTGCCTCATCAGTTGCTGTAACATTACCGCTCATCGTCCATACAGAAGAATCAGAAATGTTACCGCTCCATGTAATTACTATAGAAGCCTGATCTGTACCAATGCAGGAAACATACATCATAGCTCTGCCGTTAGAATAATTGCCAATGTAATTCATCAATGGATTCTGCTTGCCATCCGGCTGAATCCTGTTATCCGGATAGCAGAACTGATATCCGGAATAATAAGTTACTGTTTCAGGTCTGTTTTCGGTTGTTACAGGCTCAACAACAACTACCCAGCATTTAAATCCTTCAAGACTTGTTCCCTCTGTAACGCTGACGATTTTTGCACCTGATCCTGCCAGTTCTTTTACATTGCTGACAGCTGTTTCACGATCTACGCCGATGTTTTCAGAATTGTCGGTGGAAGTGCTGCCTTCAACATTAATGTTATCAGCACTGTCTTTTGAAGCAACTTCTGTTGTTTTAGTTGTTGTTGCCGTTGTTGTTTGGGATTCGGCAGTGGTCATAACTGCTTCGGCAATGGTTGTTGTAACTGCCGGTTTGCTCTCATGTGTATGACTTTCGTTGCTTTTTCCGCAGCTTGTAAGTGATGCGGTGATCATGAGTGCTGTGATAATATTAATTCTTTTCATTTTTTATTTCCTCTTTCTTTCGGTTGAATGCTGTATTTAGCTTATTCTATATATCGCTTCTTGTGATGTGAAACAAGATAAGCCATATTATTATACACATACCGTTTTGAGTTGCTTTTATTATACCACATACCTTCTGTTTCTTCAAGATGAAAACGGAAAGATATATTGTAAATAGAGTTTATGTGTGCTATAATTAAGAAAAAACACAGGAGCAGATTATGTCAGTAGAAAATGGTGAATGGATAATGCACGGGCTGGCGTGGGACGATCCGTACAGGATACGCAGTCCTAAAGAGTTGGTAAATTGGATAAATGAAGTGGGATTTCTGCCGCTTTTCGGAAATGGAGTCAAAGGTTTCTCTGTAGAGGAGCACGTTTCACCTGACTACTGGTGGACTGGTGACAGGGAGCAGGATCCGTGGGAATGGCGTGAGATAATAGCGGCAGGACATAAAGTCGCATATGGTAAGTTCTTCGATAAGAAGGCAGGCTTTATAAGTCTTGAATGGCTGCCGTATTTTGCAAATTACAGGCGTGATGGTTACGACTTTGACTCCGCGTGGGAGGATAGTAAAGTTAACCGCCGCGAAAAGCTTATAATGGACGTTCTCACTGATATCAACAGTGACGGAGATATTATCTGGACTGATAAGCAGATACTTTCAACAGAGCTGAAAAAGCTGGCAGGTTTTGAAAAGTGCGGAGAGAAGAACTTTCCCGGAATTACTACAGATCTGATGATGAAAACATACCTTGTTACAGCGGATTTTCACAGACGCAGGAATAAGAAAGGTGCGGAGTACGGTATGGCTGTATCAGTATTGTTGCCACCTGAGACTGTATGGGGATATGACGTGGTAACTTCTGCATACAGTGAAGCTCCGTATGAATCGTGGAAGCGTATAATAAACAAAGTTAAAGAGCTTTATCCCGATGCTGATGAAGTTGAAATAATAAGGCTTATAGGGAAAGAGCCAAAGTAATGAACTTTGCTGATCGATAAAGAGAATTGTTTACAAAAAAATGATATATTCATGGATACGTAAGTATGAAGAGAACGGCGTAGATGGTCTTAATGATCGCAGGGGCAAGTCGAAGCCTGAAGATATGCTTACTGAAGCAGGTAAGCTTCGCAAGGAAAACAAGATACTACAGGCAAAACTCAAAGAGATGGAAATGGAGAATAAGTTGCTAAAAAAACTCAGGGAGCTGAGAGGAGGCGATCACTGAGCGGAGTACATAATGAAGATATATACCTTACCATCAAATACATGAATGAGTCAGAGAACTATCCTATGATAATATGAAATGGTTTGAACCTGTTGCAAGATACTCAAATAACAGAATAATTTTAAATGACAAGTATACTGCTTGGATGGCCAAATTAAAAAATGATATTTTATTTTCAAAAATAGATTGACATCATCTCAGAAATATGATATTATAAATATACCATAAAGAGTACGCGAGGGACAAGCCCGTTGACCGTACAGCAACCTGCAAGGGAAGCAAGGTGCTAAAGCTTGAACGATGGGATAATTTAAATGCTGAATCAGCGATCCTGTCGTAACGATGGGGTCGCTTTTGTGCTCTTATGGAATAATTTATAAGGAGTGCATATATTATGCGTACAATCAGAGAAGTGTTCGGAAACGACGAGAAGGTATGGGTATACCTCAACAACGAGAATGCCTGGAAACAGTTTGTCAATATGGCTGTAGCTGAAGGTTTCCACTTTGGAAATTTACCTGTGGAGAGGTGGACATTCGGATATGTTATCGCTGTTCATAGTAACGGTAATATTGGACATCTGCCGCTGTTTGTATGGTGCCGTTCTTTCTCTTTGAATGATAGGAAATGTCCAAAAAAGATTGATTTTATGAGATATATTTCCAATGAAGATGATTACTGTTGCAAGAATTCTCATTTTACTGGTAAAGTCAAGTGTCGCCCATAATGATGACATTTTTTATATTATTTACAATTTTACATAGAAATCATCCAATGCAATATGTTATAATTCAATTAGAAAACAGGAAGGCGTGATAATATGCCATTTCAAATCATTAGAAACGATATCACCAAGGTTGAAGCCGATGTTATTGTCAATATAAATTGATTTCAACGATACTCTTCACAGGCTGCCGCAAGTCCTATAGCGTTTTTAGCCATAAGCTCACAAGCTCTTGATATGCAGACAGAGATAGTGAGATTACGGGAAGAAAATGCGGAGTTGAAAAAAGGTACTGATATAGAGAATAGCTTTATAAGGCACGCGCAACCGTATTTGACAATAGACGGAGAAAATCCCAAGACATGCTACTGTGCTGTCTGCTGGGGGAAAAGTCGTAAAATGGTGCAAATGGACAGAATCAATTGGGATCACGATCAAATCAAACTCTACTGCAGTAATTGCAAAAATCATTTCATAGAAAGTAAACAGTAATGGAATTATAAGAAATAAATATGACTTCAAAAAACGATGTGCATACAAAAAGCATTCTTACTACTTTTTTTCACGCAAAAGTTTTTTCTGAAACAAAAAAGTCCCCACAGCCGGAACTGTGAGAGCCTTGTTGTTTTATAGATAAACCCATTAACGTGAATATCTTTTCGGATAGATCTCCTATGTTCAGATGTTTGAGAAATACGGGAATAAAATTAGCGACATTTGCAGTTGACTGCTTCCTTGACAAATATGCAAAGTCATGTTATACTAACAGTAAGTTATTTAACATGAAAGGATGATTATTATGTCTCTGGAATCACAGGTAGGACCGAACGAGCACATTCTCTGGTCTGGAACAAAAAACAAAAAAGTTTCTGTTATGGAAGCAATTTTTAATCCGCTGCTGCCGTTTGCATTGATTTGGGGATTAATTGATTTGGGATTTATCTTCATGGCGACAGGTGCTTCACATTCTCATTCATCAGCCAGTGCAGAAAAAAGCTTCTTGGGATTCCTTATTCCATTTTTTCTGCTTCATCTGATGCCTGTCTGGCTGTATCTTGGAGGTGTGCTGACTTCTGCTGCGAGAGCGAAAAATACATACTACTGCGTTACCGATCAGGCAGTTTATATTCAGCACGGTATTTTCAATACCACCACAGAGCGCATTACCTATCAGCAAGTTATCTCAGTTGGTACACACCAATCTTTTTTTGACAAACGCTTATTAACGGGCGATGTTGTTCTGAAACTTGACGAGATCGTATATGCCGGCAAGCAGCGTACACCGCATCAGCGCGATATCAAGATTGAAAATATTTCGGATTACGAAAATCTTTATCAGACAATCATGCAGTATCAGCCGTCTTTTGCTACTGGCATGCCCGGAAATGCCCCGAGGGATATGCGTTCGTATATGCAGCAGTATAATAATTCGCCTTATGATAATTCACCTTATGACAATGAGAACAATGACAGGCGATGGTGATTTGAAAGATCCGATCACATCCCGTAATATGTTAATTATAGATCAAAAGCGCCCTTTTGCAGAGGGCGCCTTTTTAATGAGAATGTCTGACGTCGTGGCCTTTTTCTGCCGTCCAGATACCGAGAGCATTTGCTACAGCCCCTTGGATACAGTTGCTGCTGAAGGCAGCACCTATGACAGTGTCAACATCTGTGCTTTGCGCTCTTATCATCAAAAGAAGATGATTAATTGTAATTAAGGTGTCCACGATCTTCCGCTATCTAAAGAAAAATGCTTTTTAGCGAGTGATCTTTATCGTTCGATTCTGACAAAGAGAGCATACAAAACGGTACAAAGTGACTTGATACACCTCTGAAATGGCTGTATTCTGCGGCGTGTCCAAGTGTCCACAAAAAGCTTTCTATATAAAGAAAAACAGATCGTACGTGAAGTTGGAGCATTTGCGAATAAAATGATTAGATAGATGTAAATGGTAAAATAAGAATGCAGGAAAAATGGCATATAAGTATGTCGGAAAAACTACATTCTTATTTTTTCTTTTTTTCAGAAATATGATATACTTCTATCTGTAGGAGGTATATCATTATGAATTATCAAAACAGAGTTGATCAACTAAAAGGAGATCTCATGATATTTAAAGCATTGAAGTACAAGTATGACAATGAAGTTTAAAGAGAAAACAACTTCAAAAAATAAAGCAATTATCTACCTGCGCTATCTTGATAATTCGAGGTATTTTCCGTTGTTAAAAGTATGGGATATGGATGATAATCTTTTGTTTGAAACAGATTTACCGGAAACAAACAGTCTTGATGCCTATGGAGAAATACAATTGAGTTCAAAAAAGGTTACTATTAAACCAACGAAAAACGCTTTTCTGAATAAATCAGAACCTCTAACCTTCATTATATCTTAGTGCCAGAAAGTTACGTACACGATACTTGAAAACTATGTTGGATTGTTTTGAAACTAAATTTCAGCTTCAAAGAGGGGAGTATTTGTATACCGCCATACATGATTATCTGTCTATGACAAAAATATCGCCGCTCAGTACGAACCTGAACGGCGTTTTCATTGAAAATATACACCAAAACCGCTGGTGTTTTCAATAAGTCGATTGTATATGATTGGAATTTTAAACCTCTCACTGCTTTAACGACCTGTTTGACAGCAGTGCTTAATAAACAAAGAACAGGCGTTGCAACATTAGGTGTATCATGGGCCAGTTACGCTCGAACGAATTATCTTTTTGCTTGCTGTTTTTTCAAACTCTGTCTCACGGTAAACTATGCGAGTTATTCGTTTTGCAGGCGGAAAGGTTTCATTGACTTTGTCTACCTTTGCCTGTATTTCAGATTGTATATCGTTGGAAACGTATTCAGGTTCAGGGTATATCTCAGCAGTTATCTTCTGCTGGCTTTCATATACAATTATCTCTTTAATCGGACGGAAAAATGCAAACTGATTCTCTATTTCCTCCGGCGAAACGTTCTCGCCATTTGCAAGGATTATGAGGTTCTTTTTCCTTCCTGTTATGTACAGCCAGCCGTCCGTCTCATATCCGAGATCGCCTGTGCAAAGCCAGCCGTCTTCTGTCAGGGAATTTGCAGTCTCAGTAGGATCATTATAATACCCCTTCATTACAGAGGGGCTTTTTACCCTTATTTCGCCGTCAACGATTTTTACCTCGCATCCGGGAACTACACGTCCTACAGATTCAGGGAAGGGGTTGTTCGGAACGGCTGTGCAGATACGTGGCGAACACTCCGTCATACCATAGCCCTGAGAGATGTCTATACCGAAGCTTTTGAAGCCTGTTGTTATCTCCGGGCTGAGGTATGCTCCGCCGGAATAGATAACTTTGAAGTCATCGCCAAAAACAGTTCGGCCTATCTCAAGACGGTCTTTGCCATTTTCAGCCATCTGCTCCATACGGTTGAGGATTGATGCAGATATCATAGGCACAAAGGTCGTATCATCAGGCTGAAACTTTTTTAAATTCCTTGTGACGTGCATAAGCGAATCGTTAACGCATACGGTTCTTCCGTACCATAATGAAGTAAGAATATCACAGGTTAAGCAGAAAACATGATGTATAGGCAGAACGGAAAGGCGCTTCCATCCGCGATAGCCGAGGTCAGGCTCACAGGTAGCATTGTCTGCAAGATTTGAATGGCGAAGCATTACGCCCTTGCTCCTTCCGGTAGTGCCGGATGTAAAGAGAATAGCGGATAGATCCTCAGGGGCAGGAGTTATTGAAGAAATCCTTCCTGCATATTCCTGAACAATGTCGCCGAGAAAGAGCATACCCTCAGTACTGTGCATAAGATGTACGAATACTATTACCTGTGGACATAGTTTTCTGAATATTTCAAGCTCTTCTGCGTGGCGATCGTCCATAAACACAATGGTACTGTCAGATCGGTTTATCTCGTCAGCAATTCTCTCAGCATTGTTGGCATTATCAAGTGGGACGGAAACACATCCGCATACCTGAATGCCAAAAAATGCTGTGAGATATTCCGAGCTTGTTGCACCAATAACAGCGGCGTGAACGCCTTCGGAAAAATTATCCTCTATCCACGCGCCGACTGCATCGCAGTGACTTTTCAGTTCAGCAAAGCTAGTATCATGGAAGCTTTTTCCATCAAGCTCGCGTATAAATGGCTCATCGCCAAAACACTCAGCAGCATCATAAAGAAGCTCTTTAAGGGTTGTCTGTCTTTTTTCCATCAGCAAAGACCCTCAAGGTATTCAACAAGGCTTCCAACGGTCTTTTTACCGGCTGCCTCACTCTCGTTTATCTCTACATCCAGAGTATCCTCAATATCGCCAAGCATACACATAAAATCATAGGAATTGAAGCCGAGGTCCTCAGCGAATCTTGCCTCTTCCTTTATCTCGTCTTCAGAGACGGAAACATAGCTCATTATCATTTCTTTTAGTTCGTTAAACATAATATATCTCCTGTTACAATATAATTAACGGGTAAAACCTTACACACCAGTAATGGGGGGACTCATACTGCATTAATAATTTATCAGACCATATTCATTATTTCTTGAATTGTTTTGTCAGGATTTTCGATACTGCGGAACAGTACTCTTCCTGTATAGTAGTAGAGGAACTCTATTTCCTGTGGAGTTGCACTTTCAAACTGATATCCGAAGTAGAAGTTCAGACCGCCGTCACCCGGACGATGCATAGCTGTTACATAGAATGGCTGAGGCTGTCTGCCTGAGGTGTACCAGCGGCTCTTGAATGGAATATCGCGCAGATACGGAACGAGAGCTTTTGCACTTGCAGGCTGATAAGTGAACGCAACACTATGATAGCAAGCTCCCGGATCTCCGCCGTATTGCATACGCTCCTCATAGTAATATTTAAGAACTGAATAGTCTGCGTGCATAAATACCTTCTGCTGCTGTTCCTTTATTATCTTCATCGAGTCCAAAACAGTGGTATCGATAGGCATGATAGTCCTCAGCGGCAGGCAGTGCATACGAACGCCTCCGCAGCGCTTGTTTGCAAGACTTGAACGTCTGCTTATGAAATCTTTTATAGTTATGTCAGTTTCATTGTTGTTGAATTTACACAGCACTGTGCGTATAGCGTGGAGGATTATAGCACTTACCGGTATATCATTCTTTTCAGCGAATGCTATTATCTTGTTCGTTGAGTCAACATCAAGGCTGTATGTGATAGTACTTCCAGCGCTGTCCTTGGTTGGAAGAACACACCATCTCAGATTTGGATTGTTTTTCTCCTGACGGAGCGTCTGGAGACGTCCGGGACCTGTAAAATCCGTGAACATAGGTTCAGGCCGTTCAAGCTCCTTATGCCAGAAATCAGCATCTCTTGCTTCTCTCTTGCTCCCTGAATATGCAAGGTCACGCTCAACAGATTCGATATATGAAGAAGTCGGCTGAGGCTCCGGCATATGATACATAAGCGAGCAGTATATCTCAAGAACGTCCTTTGTGAAGGCAATAACTGAAGCTGAATCAGCGCATACATGGTGAACGTTGAGATAGTATCCATTATAACCATCGGGAAGCGATACGATAACTATTCTCGATAGTGCATCCCGGTATGTATCAAAGGGCTGGGAAGTCCACTTCTGCATAACAGAATGAGCGGTCTCCTCGTCCCAGTCTGAGAAGTCATAATACTCGAAAAACTGGTTCTTATATGGCATTACATACTGCCATATCTCGTTTGATTCTGGGTCGAGCCATAGACGCAGACGCATTGATTCACATCTTTCGACTGCTCTGTTGAGGGCTTCTCTCAGCGCGGCTATATTCAATTCTTTTTTGAAAAACTGCCCTGTTCCTATGTTGACAACCTCGTCTGTCGGGCTGAATTTCAGTGTGTACATATGTACCATCTGTGCGGGCGTCAGCGGATAACACTGACGTTTTATACCGCCTATAATTTTTTCCATACAATTCCTCCGTAGATTATTGAAGCATTGAGTAATATCAGTAGTGCATCTAATCTATTTTATCATGTTATACACTTTGTGTCAATCTGCATTTGATGTTTTTGGCAATATGTACTAAAGCGCTAGGCATATCATAGAATCTATATACTGTCTGCTAACAAATATAACTAAATTTTTTCGTTTTTTGTTTTTTTATCTTGAAATGATGAGAATTATGTGACTAGCTTATAGGACACGTATCGAATTTGTAGTATGAATCATAAATCGTAACAGCAATCAAAGAAAGAATGACATAAGTAGAATAGCGAAAAAACAACGGGGCTCATTGAGTCCCGTTGATATATTTTTATGTTGAATTCAGTTATAAGGCAATGTTTTAATAAAGCGCTTTTGGGGGGAGTATCGTAAACAATCCGGCAGTAGTAATAATGAATGTGAGATTCATGGTAATATCACAGTGGGTATCAGCGCTGAGAAGTCACTCAGAAGGATATATGAACATATCTATGAATAGAGCGGCAAAGTAGTTATTGGCAGATAATACCTGATCTTTCATAATCATGCTGTCTGCAGATTTGTCTTATTGTTCTTGCGAATGATATATCAATTACAATGAAACAGATTCAGAACTACACCGGTCACAGATGCTTTCTCAATACGTTTAGTGTAATACTGATGATTTTGCCAAGAATTCTGAAACAGACTACATAACAAACTGCTTCATGAGCATGTTCGGCAGCATGGATGAATAAACATAGAGCAGGTGTTTCAATATTGTAAGTACCTGATTGTCATTTCATGACAGTGAGAGTTTTTCGTTATGATATTGTTTCCCCACTGTGCAGAGCAAAGAGCTTGTCGCCAATGATGTCCTTCATCAGTTCAAATGCAGGGATACCTGTACAGTGACCACTGTAAAAAATGGTATTGAGCTGTGAAAGCTCCTGTGCAGTCTGAATGATTATAGCTTTTCTTCTTCTGTATGCTCGCCGTCTTTTTTCATCATATGGAATCCTGTGATAACGTAGTCGTGAGCGTTTCCGTATATCTTCCTATAACGGTCTAGAATATTGAGAATACCGTTATGGGAACAGCCCGACAGCAGCCATCTCTTACCGTTCTGCTTTATGACGAGGCATTGTTCATGTACGAAATCATCTGGAATTTTAATACCGTTTTTTATGCATGAGAGCTTAAGATTGCCTTGTGGATAGCACCGCCTGCCAGTGATACCGCTGAACAGAAACAGCTCTTCATCAAGCTGAACATCTCCGTCAATAAGTCGTACATAGTCTATAAGACGTATGGTCTCAAACTCATCAAGTGACATTACTATTGTAGCGTTTGCGGTGTCCTGATCTGGGGCAAAGCTCCAATAATCGGGATAACAGCAGATACGACGAGACTTCTGCGGTCTGGGCATATGAACATCTCCTTTCTGACTTATGTCAAGTATATTCTTCAAAAAATCAGATTTACTTGACTTATCCTTCTATATTTGTTATAATTAATTCAATTTGTGCTAGATTGAGACAGGCAGTAAAGATTGGAACCAAAAGCTCAGGGGGAGGAGCTTCGTGAGTAGTTCAAATAGTGTTGCAACAATGTGGTAATCATGTCATAAAACAAAGAATTTTCCGTAATAAGGAAGGATAAGAAGGAGGTATTTTATACGCGGTTCGTGTACATTAGAGAACGAGCCTAAATACTATAAAGCAAATTTCAAGGGGGACACTGTGATTTATCAATGTGATTATCAGTTCAACCTAGTAGGATAAAACTATTACTTCTTAACTACATCATCTCACAAATATAGTTTCAGATAAAGAATCTTTTTAACTAAAATGGTTCTTTTCGCAGAAAGGCAGATAATTAAATTGAACGACAAAATAACAACAACTAACTTAACTAAGAATAAGCAAAACATCTTTCCCAAACAGCGTGAATCCAATTTAGAGCTGTTTCGTATCATTACCATGATGCTTATCGTAGCACACCACTTTGTTGTGAATTCGGGTTTGATTGCAGCAGACGGTCCGATCATAGCAGCTCCTACCTCCGCATCATCCATATTCCTGATATTATTTGGCGCATGGGGCAAGATTGGTATCAATTGTTTCGTGATGATCACAGGCTATTTCATGTGCAAATCGCAGATTACAGCGAAGAAATTTGCTAAGCTTGTTGGTGAGTGGCTCTTTTACCGGTATGCGATCCATCTGGTTTTCATTGTTCTTGGAGTTGAGCCAGTCTCTCTAAAAGGATTAATTAAAATGATTGTTCCGATTACCACTTTGTCGAATAATTTCACAAGTTGTTTTGTGGTATTTTGGCTGTTTATTCCAATACTTAATCGTTTGATCGGTGCAATAAATGAACGTCAGCACCTGTATCTCTTGCTTCTCGCTGGATTTACTTATGTGTTCTTCGGTACTGTACATCGGGTGACAACGAACTATGTTTCATGGTTTATGGTAATTTATTTTATTGCTTCATATATTCGTCTTTACCCAAAGAAATGGATGTCTAGCAAATTGCTCTGTGGTCTCTTACTACTGATTTCAATGGCATTGTCAGCAATCAGCGTGATTGTTTGTGCATATAAAGGGGTTTCATTATTCTTTTTCGTGACTGATTCCAATACATTTCTTGCTGTTATGGTTGGTGTGTTCGGATTCCTGTTTTTCAAGAATATTCGCATTCCATACAGTAAATTCATCAACACAGTAGCAGCTTCGACTTTCGGTGTTCTCTGTATACATGCACACAGTGACAACATGCGACAGTGGCTTTGGAAAGATACCCTTGATAATGTCGGTCACTATGGTGACAAGCTGATGCCGTTGTACGCTATCGGATGTGTTATTGGTGTATTTGCAATCTGCACGATCATTGATATCATCAGAATCAATCTGCTTGAAAAGCCATTCTTAAAATGGTGGGACAGCTTTGAAATATGGCTCAAAAAGAATGTGAAAAAGCTGTTTCAGAAGTTGAATGTCAGGGCTATATTCAGTTCTTAACATATGATCTGATTATTTAAGAACTGGGCAAAGTTTTGGCAACACCCCGTTGGTTGGTACAACAGTTGCTGTTGAAGAGATTATGAAATGATAGCTCAACGGCTATAATACACAGTTTATAGTATCCTGGCAGGTCTTATGGTTTGTCAGGGTTTTCTTTTTTTAGTATGTTTTGTGCCTGCCACTTATTTTTTTGATCCAATTATTATTATGACCGAATGAACATACTGTTGCATTTATAAGCGTCTGTAATTTGATATTTTCTATAATGCGTAGGTTCATAAGCGTTTCAAAATTGAATAATACGCATGTTTGTTATTATCTGATACCGATAATATGAAAGAAAAAAATAATCCTCTTGACATAAAGAGGATAAGAAATCTATTCAAAATAGTGATAACTGTCCGTTTATCCAGCTGATCTGATCCGATTTATGAATTACTACTCCATTCGGTAGCGTACCAACAAGGAGCGGAGATGAAGGATCATGTAAGTGAATATTACGTCTTACGTTTTCTATGTTATAGTTTGCGTAACAGTATCTGCATAGATGACCGCAGGTATCATAGGCGCCAATATCAGTACCAAGAACGCAACTGCATTCCTTACGTTGCGATTTCTTTTTAGGTATATCAAGAGTACTACCGATAGCTGCTTCAAATGTTTCCTTTGTCATACATCCTTTGCAGTCTACTCCGTATGGAGCGAGATCATTTCCCTCAGCACAGGCTTTGATCGTTATTCCAAATTGATGACCTATCTCAGCAAAAGCTTTTCCGATAGTGATACGTTCCTGAGGAGTTACTGTTCTTACCTGCGGAAAATTCCTTATGACTTTTTCGTACAGATCAATAAAGCTTATAACACATACTTGTGTATATCCTGAAAGTGTATTACACATTTCCTTGAAGTCTGATATATGTCGTTCCAAAGTGTATGTATTGTCAATGAATATCGGATCATAGCGCCATCCGATACAGTTGACACCAACTGAATCTGACAATTTTATAAAGTCCTGCATTACAGTTTCTTTCAGAGGAACACTCGGCTCAACGTCCTTTCCGTACGGAGTTATCGTTACAAACCAGTACTGATTAAAGCGTTTGAGTTCGTCTAAGTTTTTTAGCATCGGAGCAGGATTCTTAGTGCAGAAGGCTATACAGTCCACAACCTCCGGATCAAGCTCATATCTTGTAATCCAGTCTGGGCGATAAGGATTTCTAACCAGAACATATCCTTCTCGTATTCTATTTATGAACCATTCTGAGTAAAATGCAGGGATATCTGTCCGCATACCTGTGTTTATTATCATATATTTTCCTTTTACTTCAAGATATGCTTTTTATAAATAACTTCCGTAATGAAGATATATTTCCTGTCCTACCGGAAGAGACATAATAAGCATATCATATGTGTTATTATTAGTCTTTCTTTTATTATATAGAATAATTGAAAGAAAAGTCAAGAGGGAAATACTTATATGTAATAATTGTTGTTACACCTTGTTGTTGCATATCTTTTTGGTATGTATAATGTTATTAAGCAGAAAATGAGAAACAATGGAATAGTGAGCAATCGACACTCATTTGAAAATAACTGCTATTCAATAATAGCGATGGCCTTTAAACGATGCATCTACACCGTTTGAAGGCCACTTCTCTACTTGTAACTGTAAAAACTACGGAATATATCCTAGTCTGTTTCCTCTGCTTTGCTGTTTTCTATTTTCAGAGGTTCTTCCGTAATCGCACCTTTTGACTTAATAATGTTCTTCTTTGAAGACTTTTTTACGTTCTCTGACTCTTCTACAGCCTTGTCAGCTTCACCACTCTTTATGAGCTTCTTTGCCTTGAGCTTTTCGATTATTATTTTGTTGTGCTTTCTGTCGTACATATAGAAAAGCGCTAGTATTATGATACCGAGTATCAGAGTAACTATTCCCATATTGAAGCCTGGAGGGGTATACT
>JAEEGJ010013722.1_pt1 | contig 19517 bp, 13 predicted proteins | sample 8958761 | NCBI WGS metagenome assembly JAEEGJ01 (sample SAMN16246546, study PRJNA631951) | gut metagenome | biome: gut microbiome; feature: rumen; material: RS-attached | host: Bos | place: Iran: Karaj | collected 2018-10 | reverse complement strand
GCCGCGCCCCGGCCAACCCAGACCGTTTCCTCAACTGGGACGAACTTTCCGAACGCCTCATCCCCTACCTGAAGGAGATGGGCTACACGCACGTCGAATTCCTGCCGCTCGCGGAACACCCGCTCGACGAATCCTGGGGCTACCAGGTGACCGGGTACTACTCCCCCACGAGCCGCTACGGCACGCCCGACCAGTTCCGCCACTTTGTGGACCTGTGCCACCAGAACGAAATCGGCGTGATCCTCGACTGGGTTCCCGCCCACTTCCCGAAGGATGCGCACGCGCTCGGCCGTTTCGACGGCACCGCCTGCTACGAGCATGCCGACCCGCGCCAGGGCGAACACCCGCACTGGGGCACCTACATCTTCAACCTGGGCCGCAACGAAGTCAAGAACTTCCTTATCGCGAACGCGATGTACTGGCTCAAGGAATTCCACTGCGACGGCCTCCGCGTCGACGCCGTGGCCTCCATGCTCTACCTCGACTACGGCAAGGGCCCCGGCCAGTGGGTGCCGAACAAGGACGGCGGCAACATCAACTACGACACGCTCGAGTTCCTGAAGCACCTGAACAGCATCATGGGCCGCTTGACTCCGCACGCCATCCTCATCGCCGAGGAATCCACGAGCTTCCCCTCCATCACGCGTCCGCCTGAACAGGGCGGCCTCGGCTTCCACTACAAGTGGAACATGGGCTGGATGAACGACTTCCTCTCCTACATCGAACACGAACCCATCCACCGCAAGTACCACCACAACCAGCTGACCTTCAGCATGATGTACGCCTACAGCGAGAACTTCATCCAGGTGTTCAGCCATGACGAAGTGGTCCACGGCAAGGGCTCCATGCTCCGCAAGATGCCGGGCGACAACTGGCAGCAGTTTGCGAACCTCCGCCTCACCTATGCCTTCCAGTACGCGCATCCGGGCAAGAAGCTCAACTTCATGGGCAACGAGTTCGGCCAGTGGCGTGAATGGAACGAGAAGCAGTCGCTCGACTGGCACCTCATCAGCTGGGACAGCCACGGAAAGCTGCTCGAGATGATGAAGGTCCTGCACCACCCCTACAAGGAAAACGCGCCGTTCTGGGAAATCGACCATTACCACACCGGTTTCGAGTGGATCTGGTGCGACGATGCCGACAATTCCATCGTGAGCTTCGTACGCAAGGACGACCACGGAAACCAGATCCTGTGCGTATTCAACTTCACGCCGGTCGTGCGCCACGACTACCGCCTGGGCGCCCCCTCACGCGGAGCCTGGAAGGAAATCTTCAACACGGACGCGGACATGTTCGGCGGCTCCAACGTCGGGAACTTCGGCGAAGTCTGGACACAGGACATCCCGTGGCAGAACCGCGATTGCAGCCTGAACATCCAGCTGCCGCCGCTCGCCGCCGTGTTCTTCCAGCTCGAACGATAATACAGGCAAAGGGCTTCTTATGAAATTTCGGCGTTTTGCTGTTGCACTCGCTGCGGCATCCGCATTCTCACTTGGTGCCAGCGACAACTATCCAGAAGCCAAAGCTCAAGAAGCCAAAGAGCTTTCGCAAAAATGTGAATCAGGAGACATCCGTTCCTGCTTCGTATTCCTCTCTTTTATCGACACAGTCGCAGCAATGACGCCCGAAGACAAGCTGCGGTTCGAAAATGCAGGCGGTTACGCAAGAACACCGGAAGCTCTAGCCCAGATAGCAAAAGACCTTTCCCAAAAGTGTGATTCAGGTATTATGCCAGCCTGTTTCATGGCACTCACAATTGCAGATAAAGTCGCCCACATGTCGGCCGAAGACCAAAAGCGTTTTGAAGATGCCGGCGGTTTCGACAGGCCATCTAAAGACAAGAAAGATGCCGAGCAAGCATCGGACTCACTAAAAGAAAACTAAAACATTCTTCCCTATACAAAAAGCCCCGCCGGGATTTCCGGCGAGGCGAATTTTTTAATGGGGATCCCCACCTTGGTGGGGATGACACATTACCGATTACTCAATCGTGATGAGCGTGACGGTGCGCTTGCCGACCTTGATCGGCTTGCTCACGTCGACACCCTTCTTGGCCTTCTTGGACGGGTCATTTTCCCAGCCGGCCTTGAGCTTTTCGGAGCTCTTGTCAAGCGTCTGGACGGTGGCCTTGCCCTTGAAGCCCGGAATGTCAATCTTGAGTTCGTAGTCGCTGTACGGGCTCTTGTTAATCACGAGGAGGCTCTTCTTCTTGCCGTTTTCGGTGTAGTAGGTCGTGATGAGCGATTCCTTGTCACCGGTAATCACGGTCTTGAGGAGCTTGCCGCGGAGAGCGTCAGAAGCCATCTGGAATGCCCAGTAGCTCGGGCGCGGGCAGTTCATGCAGTCTTCTGCAGAACGGGTCAGGTAACCGTAGTCACCGCCTTCCGGAGTGATGTCGTTGTGGATATCCCAGTACTGTGCGTTGTCCACGTTTTCGGTGGCGAGCATAGCGAGGTAGTCAGCAACGAACAGGCCGTTTTCGAGAGCGATGGTCTGCGGACCCGGGTTGAAGTCCACGGAGTTCCATTCGGTGAGCCAGAGTTCGAACTTCTTGTCCTTGTTGAAGTGCTTGGTCCACTTGTCCACGAGCTTGTGCAGGCGGCTGTAGATAGGCACGAGGTCCTGCGGGGCGCTGAGCATGGCGAAGTCGTTTTCTTCACCGAAGTGCTGCGGGTAGTGGTGAACGATGATACCATCGGCAATGTCACCGGTTTCCTTGAGCACGTTGTCGTTCCACTGACCGTCGAGAACGCCGAGCACCGCCACCTTGATGGTCGGGTCAACCTTCTTCATGGCTTCGATGAACTTGCGGGCGCGCTTACCATAGATGGTACCGCCGTCCTTACCGTACTTTTCGTAGTACGGGTGCCAGTTACCGTAGACTTCGTTACCGATTTCCCAGTACTTGATGCCGGCCTTCTTGTCGATGTTGGTGTGCTTCACCCAGGCAGCGGCTTCCTGTTCGGTGCCGGAACCGAAGTTGACAGTGAACATGGCGTTGGAGCCGGTCTTCTTGAGCCATTCGAGGAATTCGTCGGTATCGACCATCCAGTCATGGTTGTCGAGGATTTCCTTCCAGTGGTCGTCATCGGCACGGAGACCACCCGGGTAACGGATGATGCCGTGGTTGATGCGCTTCACGAAGTCGCGGGTCTGGACCTTGAACTTCGGATTGTCAAGCATGTCGCCATCCCAGAGGGCAGCGTTGATACCGAAGAGGCCGCCCGAGATGTTCGGGTTGATCACGTCGCCGGTACCCTTCACGTCGACCTTCACGACAGCCGGACGAGCGGCAGCCTTGACTTCGCGCTGGTTGGTGAGCTTGATGTTGTCGATTTCGAAGGAGCCGTTAGAACCTTCTCCACCCGGTTTGAAGTCGAGAGAAACGACGTTCTTGAGGTCGAACACGCCGTTTTCCTTGGCGTTAGGCGGCTGGTAGTACGGGAACTTGCTGAAGGTGCGGAACGGAACAATCACAGTGGTACGGCCGCGCGGCACACCAGTGTTGGACACGAAGAGCTCGTTGCCGGCGTCACCGATCTGGACCGTGATGGACTGCCATGCACGTTCAGAGTAGACATCGAACATAATGCCCCAGTGCTTGGTCCAGTCGCGGAGCTTGGCATCGTGAGCGGCAGTGTTCTTGGTGAAGTCAAGAACGAAGTCCACCCAGTCAGACATTTCGAAGTGCTTGATGAAGAGGGAGTTGCCATCGAGCTTGGAGCTCTTGTACGGCATCTCGATTTCGGCCTTGGACTTCGGGCCGAAAGACGGTTCCCACTTGTCCTTGGCAAACTTGCCTTCGAAGTCAGAGATAATCAGGTCAGCTTCCTTAGACTTCCAGTTGTCCCACTTGATATCCGGGTCAACCCAGTCGATGGTTTCGGTGAAGGTGATCTGGTCCACAAAGATGGTCACAGGAGCCGGCTTGCCCGGTTCGCCCTGGTTTTCACCCTTGCCCACAGAGAAGCGGATTTCCTGAATCTTGTTCCACTGCACGTCCTTGGCGACTTCGGCTTGCTTGTTAGCATCCCAAGCCTTACCCTTGTCGACGAACTTCTTCAGAGGAATCTTCACGAGCTTCCAATCGGTGCCGACCTTGGCGCCAGCAATCCAGTCGTTCAGGCTGACCTTGGTCTGGCTCTTGATGTCGTTGCCCTGGTTGTCGAGGATACCGACGTACACCTTTTCGCCGCCGAGCTTACCCTTGATCCAGAAATAGAGACCGCCCTTGTTGCGGACCTTGGAAAGGTCGATGAACTTGCCTTCGCCAAGAGAGTAGGTCACGCCGGACCAGTCGTTGTTATCGATGTAGAGGGCGAGAACGTTCTTGTTGCCAGCAGTCTTGGACTGAGCTTCACGCTGGGCAGAAAGGCCACCGTAGCTGTAGCTGAAGCCCTTGAGACCGTCGGAGTAGAACGTACCGTTAGCCACCGGCTTGACCTTGCCGTCGAGTTTTTCGGGGTTCTTCGGGCCGTCGATGACGTCGTTGTTTTCATCCCAGTAGACAATCTGCTTCTTCGGGGCAGCCTTCTTGTTGCCCTTCACGATTTCGATGTTGTCCACCCAGATTTCGAAATCAGATGCGCCGCTCTTGTCGATGGAGAAGCGGATTTCTGCAATCTTGTCCCAGTCGATACGGGCCGGGAATTCGGACTTGCGGGTGTTGTCCCAGTAGAGACCACGGTCCGGGAAGTCCACGAGAGGAATGGAAACCTTCTTCCAGTCCGTCGTAACGGCACCGCCCTCGATGTACTTGTTCATCGGGAGCACAACCTGAGTCTTCTTGCCGTCGGAAACTTCTTCATCAAGGAGACCAATCTTCACGGCTTCGCCGCCCTTCTTGCCCTTGATCATGAATTCGACCTTGGAATCAAGCATGTACTTGTTCAGGTCGAAGAACTCGTTGTACAAGCAGACGGAAGCACCGGAGTATTCCTTCGGGTCCAGCTTGATGTTCAGGGCGGCCTTGGACTTGTAACCGCCGTCCTTCGTGATGGTGATACCCTTGCTAGAGCCACCGTAGGCGTAGTCGAAACCACCCGGACGGTACTGCTCGTCGAAGAACTTGTAGACGACCGTCTTCGGCTTCTTCGGCTGAGCCATTGCAGCCACGCTGACACCCAGGAGGATGACGGACGCGACTTTCAATGTTTGCTTAATCATATGTCGTTCCTTGTTGTTGTTTGTTTTGCTTTAAATTTAAACTTTTGGCGTAAAAAAGGGTACACGCCTAGACGTTTAAGCGTGTACACCTGAAAACACTACTTGGCTTCCTTGAGGAGTTTTTCCACGAGGTCCGGGCTGAAGCGGTCCTGACGCTTGCCGTTGATGTAGAAGTTCGGGGTACCCTGCACGCCGACCTTCACGCCCAACTGGAAGTCCTTGTCGATGCGTGCTTCCATGGCAGAGTCGAGGACCATGTCCTTCTTGAACTTCTCGATATCGAGGCCGATTTCGGTAGCAACTGCGATATAGACGGAATCGGAGAGTTCGCGGCTATGCGGAGCGAGGGCGTAGCGGTATTCCCAGAACTTGCCCTGCTTCTGGGCAGCGATGGAGGATGCGGCAGCGGCCTTGGCATTGCTGTGGAAGCTGAGCGGGAAGTGCTTGTAGACGAACTTGATCTTGTCCGGGTACTTCTCGTTGAGTTCCTTCATCACAGGAGCAATGCGGGAGCAGTACGGGCACTGGAATTCGGTGAATTCAACAATCGTGAGCTTCGGATCCTTGGTGTTGCCGAAAACCGGGCTGTCGTCAACGGGGATATCCCAGACCTTGTTGGCCTCTTCCATTTCTTTCTTGGCATCCTCGAGAGACATGCCTGCACGCTTTTCGAGAATGTAGGCAACAGCTTCCATGTTTGCTTCCATTTCGGTCACCTTCTTTTCGAGGGAGTCGATGCGGGCCTGCTGGTTGAAAGAACCACCGGCAGAGGCCTGGTTGCAGGCGACGAAACTAGCGGCAAGAACTGCCATAGCGACGATAGAGATACGTTTCATGTTTTTCCTTTTAGTTGAATAAACCATCCAACGGGCGAAGTCCGCCCGCATTTTGATTGAAATATATAAAATAGTTGGCAGAAGGCAGAACTTAGTTGGCAGATCTTAGCAGGTAGAAGGCTGTTTGTATTTACAAAAAAAAGCGGGGGTAAAAAATACGCCCCGCAATCCAAAAAACCTTACTGAAATTTTACAAAGACTTCACCATGAAGGTATGGCGCGATTTTGCAGAAATTACGCGAACCTGAAGCACACCCTTCGCGCGGAGCGAAAGCATCGCCGTGCCCTGCAGGCCCTTGAACTGTTCAACCATCTTGCCGGCGAGGTCGAACACCTGCACGTCAAATGCAGAAGCGTCCATACCCGAAAGCGTGATGGTAGAGCCATTCTGGACAAGCGAAAAATCGGGAGCCTTCGCCACCACCGGCACCACGTCTACCGTATCCGGCTTTTCTTCCTCGCCAGGCATAGTGACGGGCGCCTTCTTGCTGAGGATGTACCCGAGCGCACCCACGAGAGGCGCGTTCATATCGACGCAGACCTCGTTCACGTTCCAGGCAGAAACAGTCCCGTTGTGGCTCCCGCTGTTAAAGTCTCCCGCGATAAGGCCACCAAGCAGCTTGTTCTTTTCGGGCGGCTGGAGTCCGGAATCCACCTCGCGGCCCGTATCCTCGTTGCCGTAGTACCCGCGATGGTGCGGGGACTTCGGGGCATTCGCACCGTTCTTGGTAAACCCGACCACATAGGACTTCTTGTTGCTGTTGTCACCAAGCAGGTAAGCGACGTTCTTCTCGATAATGTCATCGAACTTGGTTTCGCCGTAGAAATTGGACATGAGCGCATACAGGAAAGCGCCACCCGCCGGAGAACGCACGGAGAAAGAGCCGCCACCGCCGGTTTCGCCCATGAAGATATCGTTCTTCGCCTTCTTCTTGTAGATGTTGTCGAGGAACTGTTCCGCATCGTAGAAGGAACCCGAGGAAGGCGCCCAGTGGAACACGCCCTCACCCATCACCACGGAAAGCGGGACGGCGTTCGAGTAGTTGAGGCGCGTGTAGCTGCCCGAACTAAAATCGAGGTCGAAGAACCATTCGTCGGCTTCGGTCTTGTATTTCTCATCTTCCGTCGTGCGGTACAGTTCGAGCGCGGCGAGGAACGGACCATCCTTCCAGCGACCATCCCACCAGCTAGATTCGTAGAAGCTGCTGGAATTCGTAACACCCTTGTGCGACTTGGCGTAGGAATAGGCAGTCTTTGCCGCCTCAAGATACTTTTTCTTGTTGGCTTCGTCGGGGTCGACGCGCGCCATCACGGCAAGCATTGCTGCCGCCATACCCGGAGTAAAGCCGTCGTTGGCATCGCCCTTGACATAGCGGGGTTCACCGCCCTCGCCCTGGCCAAGCGTGCTCATCTTGCCCGCAGTGACCCACTTGGTGTGGTCGGCATTGCCGTCGCCCTTCACCGTCACAAAAGCAGAGCTGCTGATAGCGGCCTTCACCCAGAAATCAGCCTCGTAGCGGAGTTCCTCGAGCAGGTCACGGACCTCGTTGGGCTTGCCGCCCTTGCGCGTGTAGTCCTTGCTTTCCTTGTAGTCGGAATAGTCGCCTGTATAAAGGTCATAAAAGCCCTTGGTGAATTCGGCATAGCTGAGTGCCAGAATGTAGGAGGCATAGCCCTGCGACTGGCCATACATCACGTGGTCGCCACAGTCGAACCAGCCACCCGAAACATCCTTGCCGTTGTAGCTGTCCTTGGTAAAGCTCTTGGTGTAGTTGGTGCCGTCGAGGATCCAGTTCGGGCCCTCACCAGAACGCTGTGCGCCAAAGAAACGCGTAGTCATCCAGGCCGCCTCGATGTAATCGTCTGTGCTGAGCGCCGCAAGACCGGCAGAGGGTATAAAGGCCATCAGGGAGAGGGCCGAAACAATAAGTTTTCTACAATTCATGTGTTCTCCGGTAAGGTACACCCACACCCACCGGGCAACAATATAAGATTTTTTAGCGAAAAATCACACGAAAAGATTGTTTACACGGCCAAAGTCGTAACCAGCGTCTCATGAAGCAGGCCATTCGTGAAAATCGCCTGCTCGGCATCCACGAATTCAAGCGGTTTGCCGTCAATGCGGGTAGATTTCCCGCCCGCTTCCTCTACCAGCAGGGCAATCGCCCCGATATCCCACGGGTAGCTCATGGTCATCACGAAGCAGTCTATGCGCCCGCAGGCCGTAAAACAGCCCTCGATGACGGCAGAACCCAGGCACTTGACGCGCTCGAAGGCAACCGCCTCGCGGGCAAAGTTGCGGGAATTTTGTTCGTTTATCTTTTGCGCATCGCCCACATTGAAATCGCCGTTGCTCACGATTGCGTGAATGGAATCGCTCTCGCGACTCACGTGAATCGCCTTCCCGTTCATGAAGGCTCCCCCGCCCTTGCTGGCCGTATAGAGCTCGCCCAGCTTGGGGAGGTTTACCGCCGCCACCAGAGGCTTGCCCTCAAAATGGAGCGCGATGGAGATACCCCAGAGCGGAATCCCGCGGCTAAAATTCACGGTGCCGTCCACCGGGTCGATAATCCACAGGTAGCGCGGGTCCGTGCCCTCGATGACGCCAGCCTCTTCCGTGCGAATAGAATGCGTGGGGAAAGCCTTCCGGATTCCCTCGACAATCAGCTTTTCGCTTGCAATATCGGCGCGGGTAACAACATCTTTCTTGGACTTGTAGTGAATTTCGCCCAAATCCTGCTGGATTTCAAGGCAGAGGTCGCCGGCGCGCCTGGCAAGCGTTTCGGCAACGGAAAGGAAAGTTTGTGTATCTTGCATTTTAGTGGGCAAAACTTAGTTGGCTGTCGGCAGGCGCTCTACTCCGGGTAGGCGCAGCAGCGGAAGCCGATAGTCGGGGACTTGTAGAATGCAGCGGCCTCGCGGTAACGCACCTTCTCGCCCGTGAGGAACACCACCTTGACTTCGGAGGGAACATACTTCAGGCCGTTGCCCAGCGTGTCGAGCCACGCGTCGCCACCCTTCTTGTACTCGGAGTACAGCGCGTAGTCCTCGCCGATGGTATTGCCCGAAGAATCCTGCACGGTAAAGAACTGCAGGCTGTCCGTGAAATCCTTCTGCGAAAGCACCTTGAAGAGCGTGCGCGATGTATCGGCAGCAAACACGGTATCGACCTTCGAGCCTTCTCGGTACAGGTACACGGAATCGGTCGTGTATGCGGGCCTCGTGAAATACGGGTACGAACGGTTCGTGCACAGCGCAAGCGATTCTCGGTCAAGCCCACTATAAATCTTGTAGCTAGAACCCTTCGCTACGGCAACCGTATCTTCGGACCTGCCAATGACCCATTCCTGGTACTGGCCCGGCATGTCGCGTACACCCATCGGGTTTACGCACCGGTAATCGCGCTTCGAGACATCCGCCGCAGAAGCAGAATCGTTCGTGCCCACGTTGCAGTAGCTGAACAGGTATTCGCTCGCATCTATGTCGAGTTCGTTCAGCACGCCGTACGAAAGCGAACCGCCCGAAAGGCAAACCAGTTCCCAGTCGCGCTCCTTGCACAGGCTGACGGTGAACCCGCTTGCCGAAACGCCCTCGCACGCGGCAACTGCCTCGGAATGGAGCACGTTGTAGACGAACTCGCCCGAATCGTTCCTGTGTTCAAACTTTTCCATGCAGAAGCTGGCCGAATCGCCCGTAGAAACAGGCACAAAGCCTTCGGGGCATTCCATCTCGGATGCAAGCTTGCCGGGAGAAACCGCAATGGTGTCGATAAGCGCCGTCGAGTAATACCCGGACTTGTCCTTCGCACGGATGCGGAAAATAATCGTATCGCCCGGGGAAACCCAGCGGATAGTATCGGTCACGAAAGTTCCCGTCGCGGACACCGTCATGGTATCGCCATCGACCGCGTAAAGCTTGTTGAAGCGGCCCGAACCACCCGCATAGCCATATTCCTTCCACTCCTTCAAGTTCACGTCGTAATGTTCCACGACATAGACCGCGACCGTATCGTAACACAGCGTGAACAGGCACGTATCCGGAATCAGCACGACCGTATCGGATTCAATCGGGTGGTCCACCTTGTAGGGGTCCACTCCCCTGCTCCAGAAAATACGCAGGCGGTTGTTGCTATCGAGCCGTGCCATTCCCGGGAACAGAGAATCCTCCATAAAGTAGAGGCGCGTAGGCATTACGGGCGCAACGGAATCCGTAGTCAGGAACAGCTGGTTCGTCTCGACCGTAGAAAGGCCTTCCGTTCCCGAGGAATTGCCCACGGAATCCCAGGCCGAAATGCCAATCGTGTATTCCGACATGGACTTGAGCCCCTCGATCACCATGCGGAACCGGTTCAGCGAATCGGCATCGAAATCAAAGCCCTTCCCGTCGGTAATGGAAATGCGCAGGTAGTTCTTCACGTTATCGCCGTGCGAAACGGAATCGAACCACACGGAATCAGAGCTTGCACGAATCCTGGAATGCCGCGTGTAGTAGGTCGAACCGGTAGAATCCACCCCGTCGGGGCCGGTCAGCGTAATCTTCAGGTCGCGCAGGTCCTCGTCCTTGTCCGAAGACCAGATAACCACGTTGTAACCGACAATCATCCCCGAAAGGAACATCGGCTTGTAGAAGTTGGTCTGGTCAGTCGGGCGGTACCATTCAAAAAGAGCGCCTGTCGTCCACACGGAATCGTACACCGTCACCCGCGAAGGCGGAATGTCGTCACCAAAATGCAGGAACACGCGCTGTACGGAACCGGGGTCGCCATCGGTGTACTCGCAGAACAGGGCCACCTGCACGCTATCGTACCCCTGGTCCACATAGTCCTTGACCAGCTCAGTCAAGTCAAGCGTATCGTAAACACGCTCGGTACCCGAAGAATAGTCTATGGACTTGGTCGCCTTGTCAATCTGCTTCGAAGAAACCGCCTTCGAGGTATCGTCCACGACGGTCGTATCAATCCAAACATGAATGTAGGCAAAGTCTTCCCTGTCGATGGGCAAACGGTAACGGACGCTAAAACACGCAGAAGTGTCGTTTTCGTCGGCACACCCCTGGATTACGCTCAGTTCCATGATTTCGCGGTCAAACAGGAACTCGGTCCCTTCTTCCTCGTCGGAACACGACACCGCCAAAATACAGAACGCAAAAAGCAGGAGCAGTCTTGAAAAATACTGTTTCATCGTATATGAATTTAGCAAAATGCACTTGATGAGCCCCAAAAGCACGCCAAGAAACGCGCCGAAAACCTCCGAAAAAGGGATTTTCACGCATTATATGCACCCAAAAGAGGTTTTTTGTGGAATAAAGTAAATTTTTTCAGGAAAAAATGTACGCTACGTCACAATAAAATGTAGATTAACAAAAAAAAGAGGATGTTTATGAAGAAACTTATGATACCCGCACTCGCCATCGCAGCGCTCATGCTCGCCGCCTGTGGCGATAGCAGTTCCACCAAGTCATGCCAGACCATCGCCTATTGCTACAAGACAAGCGACGCTCCCGACAAAAGGAAATGCGAACTGGACAAAGCCTTTGCCGAGCAAAAAGTCAAGGCTGCTGAAGAAGCCGGCACTCTCACCACCCCCCTGTACGAAGACTGCTGGGAATTCTAGCACCAAGCCTTCTTGCGCATTTACGAAAAGCCTGTCCGCATGGACAGGCCTGTTTGCTACGTGCAACTAGGAACGACTACCAAGAAACAAGAGGCGTACTCCAGGCAAGGTTCACAACCATGTTGTGCACCGCCCCTTCCCAATCTCCCTTAGAAACGGCAAACGTATACCCCATGGAGCCTTCGGCATGGCCATAGCCCAGAAGTTTCTTTGTCTTGGCATCGTAGAACGCATACTTGCATTTTGACATAAACACATTGGTGGAATACGAGCCTCCCATCGGATTCGTTCCCAAGGGGTCCATTGCCTTCGCCTGCGCAGTACCCGCCTCGTAGCGGTGCACCTCGGTATCGCGACCAAGCCAAATGTCGGACACGACGATGTATATATCGACATTGTCCTCCATATTCGCGAACGCAGGCGTATCGAAGTCCTCCTTACCCAATTTTTGCTTTGTGTAAGAGATATCCCCCGGCTGCACCTGCTTCATGGAGAACTTGATTTGATTCCGTGATTCCGCATTCAGGTAATCTTTCACCTGCGGGCCGAACCACTTGGCAAAGTTATCCACGTATTCGGGCAAGTCGTCTTTCAAGTCGTCGGGATTGGCAACCGTAGGCTTTGCAAACACGACCTTTGCCGTAGTGGGTTTCGGCATGCTTTTCCACTCCGCATCGATGTAATAGCGCGGGGCGGCACACGCCGTAAAGAACACTCCCGCAATTATAGACAAAATAACGAGCTTTAGAAATTTCATAGGACCTCTTTTTTTATAATATAAAAAACAAGCGTTTATTTAAAACGGGTTACCGGAGTCGTACCAAGAATTCTCAGCATCAACTGGCGAAGGTTATCGTACCAGCCCGTCTCGGCGGCAACATCTTCGTGGTACATACTATCTTCCAGGTGACCATACGCAAGGCGCTTACCCGTCTTCACGTCATAAACGACGTAATTGGCATCGATTCTTGTAGATTCTCCCTTGAACGTAGGGCCGATAGCACCTCCCATCGGCATGCCCGTACTCGGATTATAGGCGGGCCCCATATTCATAGTCGTCACGACCTTCGAAATATGCATCTCGATTTCGTCGAGAATCAGGTAGACATCGAAACTATCCGACATCGCCTGCACCTTAGGAATCTTGACCTCGACGCCATCCATGTTCTCGGTGTCACGAGAGATATTCTTCTTCGACACACGCTCCACCACGCTCGGGACATTCGAATTGAACTGCATCACGTTATCAATCTTTGCCCTGAACCAGTCCGAGATAACCTCCATCGCCTCGGGTATCTCGGGTTCGTCGCTCTTAAAGAACCACTCTATAATAGCATTCGATGTGGATTCGTAGTCCGGGCTCGTCGACTTGAACTCCGTACCCCCGACTATGACCTTTGGCTTCGTGAATAGGATCTTCATCTTTGCGGGTTTCTGCGTCCAGTCAGCATCCAGGAACTGACGTTCCGACGAGCAGCCAACAAAAAGTAACACTAACAAACAAAGGGCAACCAACTTGGTTTTCATACAAACTCCTTTTTTACTTATAAAATAGCAAAAATCCCCTCGCGGATGCGAAAGGATAAAGTTTTGATGCGGGTTTAGTCGCGCGAACTAGTCGCCAGTGCGATAGTTCGGGGCTTCCTTCGTGATGGTCACATCGTGCGGGTGCGATTCACGCAGGCCTGCGCCCGTAATACGCACGAACGTCGCCTTCTTGTAGAGTTCATCGAGGTTTGCTGCACCTGCATAGCCCATTGCGGAATGGATACCGCCAATCAGCTGGTAAACGGTGTCGCGGAGCGGGCCCTTGTAGGGCACGCGGCCTTCAATGCCTTCGGGGACGAACTTGCGCGGTTCCTGCACGCCACCCTGGAAGTAGCGGTCGGCAGAGCCGGCCTTCATTGCACCGAGGGAACCCATACCGCGGTAGCTCTTGTAGCTACGGCCATCGGCGAGAATGACTTCGCCCGGAGCTTCTTCGGTACCGGCGAACAGGGAGCCCACCATCACGGCGTGACCGCCGGCAGCGAGAGCCTTCACGATGTCGCCCGAGAACTTGAGGCCACCGTCGGCGATAATCTTCACGCCAACCTTGCGGGCCATCTTGCCGCATTCCACGACTGCGGAGAACTGCGGGTAACCCACACCGGCAACGATACGAGTCGTGCAGATAGAACCCGGGCCGATACCGACCTTCACGATGTTCGCACCGCACTTGGCAAGTTCAGCAACCGCTTCCGGCGTGCAGACGTTACCGGCACAAATCGTGAGCTTCGGGTATTTCTTACGGACGGTCTTCACCATGTTGCGCACACCGATGTGGTGGCCGTGAGCCGTATCGATAATGAGCAGGTCAACGCCGGCTTCCACGAGGGCGGCGACGCGTTCAAGAGTATTTGCAGACGTGCTGACAGCGGCACCCACGAGCAACTGGCCATTCTTGTCGAGGCTAGCGTTCGGGTTGTTTTCGCGCTTCAGGATGTCCGTCATCGTGATGAGGCCCTTCAGGGCACCGGAGGCATCCACGAGCGGGAGCTTCTCGATACGCTTTTCGGCGAGGATTTCCTTCGCCTTGGCGAGGCTCACCTTGGGGCTAGCCGTCACCGGATTCTTGGTCATGATCGTGCTGATCTTCACGTTCATGTCGCTCACCGTGCGCAGGTCACGGCTCGTGAGCATACCCACGAGCTTGCCCTTGGAAAGGATCGGGAAACCGCTCACCTTGTTGCGGGCACGGAGTTCAAAAGCAGCAGAGACCGGCTGGTCCGCATCGAGCGTCACCGGGTTGGTAACGATACCGGACTGCCAGCGCTTGACCTTGCGGACCTCTTCGGCCTGCTCCTCGACGCTCATGTTCTTGTGGATAATGCCGAGGCCACCCTGCAGAGCGAGGGAAATGGCGAGCGGAGCGGTCGTAACCGTATCCATGGCGGCACTGATTATAGGAATGTTGAGCTTGATATTCGGGGCGAGCTGGGTGCTCACGTCGGTCTGGGCCGGCAAAACAGAAGATTCAGCGGGAACAAGCAGGACGTCATCGAACGTCAAGGCTTCTGGCAAAAGTTTCATAATATACCTCTTTTGCGTAGTAAATATAGTAAAAAATCACTTGCCGTTGTAGCGTTCCATGCACTTTTCGATGCCGAACTTGAAGTAGCATTCCACCAGTGCGGGGACTTTCGCGATGGCCTCGTCAAAGGCGGGGCGGTCTTCGGGCGGGAACTTGGCCAGCACCCAGTTGCTGAGGTCGAACTTGGGCGGGCACTTGCCAACCCCGAAGCGGATACGCGGGAACTTGTCGCCCACATGCTCGATGATGTTCCTAAGCCCGTTCTGCCCGCCGTGACTGCCGTTCGCACGGCAACGGATACGGCCCACGTCCAAATTAATGTCGTCGCTAAAGACCAGCAGGTGGTCGGCCTTGACCTTGTACCAGGTCATGAGTGCCTGAACAGCCTCGCCCGAAAGGTTCATGTAGGTTTGCGGCTTTGCAAGCAGGCATTCCTCGCCCGCTATAGTCACCTTCATGGTGAGCGCCTTGTGTTCGCTCTTCCAGTCCTTGTTCGGGTCGGCAAGCTTTTCGACCGCCATAAAGCCCGCGTTGTGATGCGTATTAGAGTACTGAGTACCAGGATTTCCGAGACCTACGATAATGTACATGCAACAAATCTAGATATTTAATCCTTGACGCAGCGGACGGAGAGCGCACGCCCACCCTTCGTGTCGTAATAATAATCCTCATTGGACTTTTGATTGGTCCAAACCATAAAATAAGCCATCTCCGGCCCGTCCTCATCAGAAGTCCAGTAAGAAGACGCTTCGGTATTCACCTCAGAACACTGAGTCACCAATAGTTGACTTTCCGTGGAGCCGTCCGGCGCAAAGCCCGAGACCAGTTCGCCATTCACATATACCGGAACATAAGGATCCTCCGTATAGGACTGTACTTCTTCCCCTTTCGAATTTTTTTCCACTTCAACCGTCTCGCTACCCTTGAAGTATTGAGCCTGTTCGAGCTCGACACCGTCAAACGGTTCTATGTAGTCGCTGTAAGGATGAGCAATAATCGACCAGCCAAAACGGAAAGCGTCCAACGTCCGCCACTTGACCTGGAAATAGATTTTCCCAGATGCCGGGAGCGTTCCATGAATTATAACCGGCAAGAAGTATTCTCCGCTATCATCTTCTACTGCTGTATCGAAGGATATGCTTATAGGCGAAACCTCCCCAGAAGCGCTAAATACCTGCATAATGTTGCTAACAGGAGCATCCCCGTATGGTTCGGCCCCCAGATACAGGCGCAACGCCACATTTTCGTAATCAACGTCATCATTGTTGACGACCCTGACGAACAATTGTGAGCATTCCTTTAGAGTCCCGCAACTTTCTTCTTGATAAGAAGTCGGCTTTATCGATACCATGATATTCGCTGCGGGCATATATTTATCGGACAAAGCGCAAGACCAGCCTTCCATTTTCTTAGCCAGATCCTTCCCCCAATCCGTGGAGAAAAAGCCGCTCCATTCATTCTGGGAAGGCAGGTGCCAACCGTCGGGACACGCCTGCATCGCGACATCCCATGTATAAAAATGTCCGTACTCATCACAAGATTCGTCATCCTTGAAGCAGTAACTTCCTTCAGCTTCATAACGCAGATTTTCCACCATCCATGCCCTGCCGCCGATTGTCACAGCCTTATATTCTTGACCATCGCGGGAGTCCTCTAACTTAACCGTGCGCCCCTCGTTTTCAGAATCCGATGAGGGTGAGGAACTTCCATTATTAGATATTTTGAATGCTCCAGAATTTGCACCCTTACTCGAGTTTTCATAGGGAACAACGCGAATGATGCCTGTGGAAGCAACCCCGACAAGATCTGCCGACAGCGTAACTTCTTGCACATAGCACGACTGACCATTCGGATTTTCTTCTCCGGCAGATTCTTCAAGCAGGTCGACACCCGCATCATCTTCCGATGTCTTGAACACGAACCGGAAACCCGAGCCCTTCACATCGGAACCATATATCACAGGGATGGTCTCGCCCACCTTGAACGATTCGCCACCTTCCGGATACAAGACCTTAACGCCATCCGATACGGAACAGTTATACTGATCCAGCAAATGGTGATAATCAACAGGTTCATCATTACCCGAGTCACCCGACTGAGAAGACCCACCATTGACTTCCTTCACACAGCGCACGGCGAGTTTCCACTGTTCGTGGCAAGGTCCTGCAATTTGGAACGAGCCACTCTCCGGAGTGATGGATAAGCACTTTCGGTAATGGCTGCCGTCCGCTTCGTCATTGGTCCAGAAATAGGCAGCTTCCCCATCCTTGTTCAAGGACCTATCTCCACTCATATACCCCTTATACACGTCATTGTCAAGCGAATAGTTCCTAAAAGCCGAGGAATTGTAGAACTCTTCCCATTCTTCGTAACTAGGCAAACGCCAGCCGTTCGGGCACACGTAATCCAGTTTTGTGCCAGGGTAAAGGAATCCCGTTTCAACGCAAGTCCTCTCGCTAGGTCTCGGGCAATCCGCCTTGTCCTCTTCGTCATGGTTGCGGTAGAACTTGTAGGCAACGTTGTCTAACATCCAGTAGAGGTTCCCTACCTTGGCAACATTATAGGTATGTTCATCGCGGAGATCCGTCAACGTCGTGCCATCGATTTTATAGCCCTTGCTGCTCTTGCCATAGCCATATTCATCCTCGAATTCCTCGTAGTAACTGGTACAGGCGGTGAGGAGGAACAATAAAACAAGAGCAAATATGAAATGTATGGATCCTCGCCTACGCGAGGATGACGACGCGGGGATGGATCCTATCGTCGCTACGCTCCTCCAGGATGACTGTGCATGATTTCTATCAAACATCATATATCCCTCCCCTAGAACACGAACGTGAGGCCAAAGGCGACAAGTCCAACACCACCGAGAATCAAACCAGCACCACGCATTTTTTCAAACCCATCAATGGTATCAAGGCGATTTTTATACGATGTCTCGCCATCAGGTTCCTTGTCCCTGAAATGCTTCGCGCCGATTTCACCAGCGATGGCGGCACCGAACCCCAACAGCGAGGCCACACCGAACGTAATCTTGAGCCCCAGATGCGAACTCTTCTCGGGCTGTTCCACATTCGTAGGAATCGTATCGCCCGGCTGCGGTGAGGTTACATCCGGTTGGGCGGCAACGTCGACCTTATCCGCAGATTCAACGTAATCAAACGTGGTCACCTGCCCCTGTTCGATTTTCACATCTACAGGGTGCTCGCCCGCCTCATCGGCGACCGCAACTTTCGCACAGACCGGAACGCTCCCCGTATAAGGTGTCATGCCGACCTTCTCGCCATTCACGATTACAGACAAATTCTTCTCTTCACCGGATGCCGCATGCGCCTTGAGCGAAAGCCCACCCATAACAGGTCGCAGCGATTCCTTGAACGTCTCTTCCTTGTCCCGGACTACGCCAACCTTGAACGATACGGGATTATAACAGCGATGAGCGATAGAAACCTCGCGATTACCCGGATCCATCAATACCTTGTTCGCGGCAGGCACCAGTTCACCGTCCACCTTAATCTTGAGTTCCTCGTACGAGCCACCCGTCGGGAAAGCGAGATCCAGATTCAGGGTACCGTAGCGCGGAACAAGGTCAAGGGTAATTTCCTGATTGTTGGCACTGACCGTAACAAGGCCTTCGGCATCTTCGTGATGGTCGAGCACCGCGACAAAGCGGTGGTCGCCCGCATCTACCATAATCTGGCACGGGGTCGCCATGCACTGCCTGACCGGACGGCCGTCTATACTCAGCGATGCGCCCTGCGGGTTGGTAGAAACGTTCACGACAAACGACTGGTTCTCGGCACCGTCAAAACCGGTACGCACGATGCCTGTAGCACCGCCACGCGCCTTGCGGAAGAATTCCGGAGCCTTCGCCTTGATGACCGCCATGAGGGCATCTACATCGGCACCCAGGCCGTTGAAACTCGCCACAAGCTTGCTGCCCGCAGTCTCGTACAGTTCCACGCTGATAGAGATGTTCGAGCCAACCTTACCGATACGCGCCTGCGCCACGTAGTCGGCAGCGATGTTCTTACCCGTCTCGGCAAGGCAACTGCCCTCGCAATCCTCGATGGACTTGCCCGGAGGAAGCATCATCATGATGTTCTCTCGCGTCATGATGGTGAAGTTGAGTTCGGCAGGGAGTTCCTGCACCGCCTGCTCGCGAAGCATGTTGGTGAGGTACTGGCGCTCCGAAAGGGTCAGGATGTCCTTGCTGTCGGCCACGGTCTCGAGAACCGCGACAAACTTCGCGAAGGACGCTCCCACCAGGAACAGCGTCAGCATAAGAATTTTAAACATATGTTTCATACAATCTTATAAATAACTTTTTTTTACACTAAAGACAATACCCCCCAATCCTATTCTATTCCAAATCGGACGAAGAAGAACAGCCTAATCCATAAATTTCTATCTTTGAGCCCGTATGAAGAACGTCGATACTATTGCAGTTTTGGACTTTGGCGGGCAGTACGCCCACCTGATTGCTAACCGAGTGCGCCGTCTGGGCGTGTTTACCGAAATCCACTCCCCTGCCGCCCCGGTCAGCGAGCTCGAAGGCGTGAAGGGCATCATTTACAGTGGCGGCCCCTCCAGCGTGTACGCGGCCGACGCCCCGGAATACAATCCCGAAATTCTGGACCTCCCGGTGCCGAAGCTCGGCATCTGCTACGGTCACCAGCTTATCGCCCAGCAGTTGGGCGGTCACGTGGAGCCGGGCAAGGTGAAGGAATACGGCATTGCAGACCTCATCGTGGGCGACGAAAAGTGCCCGCTTTTGAAGGGTCTCCCGAAGGCCTCCCCCATGTGGATGAGCCACGGCGACCAGGTCAC
>JAEEGJ010013721.1_pt1 | contig 19518 bp, 15 predicted proteins | sample 8958761 | NCBI WGS metagenome assembly JAEEGJ01 (sample SAMN16246546, study PRJNA631951) | gut metagenome | biome: gut microbiome; feature: rumen; material: RS-attached | host: Bos | place: Iran: Karaj | collected 2018-10 | reverse complement strand
GATCTCTGTCGCCACTCTTGCGTACGTCAGCCCCGACTGACCCCTCTTGCTCCCACCTGCGCCGGTTTGGCCATTTTCTCATGTGGATTGTCTATTTTCCTGTCCGTGTGGAAATCGGACACTTTCTCGCACGGAGCTATTATTCTCCTTTCCCCGTGCGGGTTTTGGCTGTTTTCTTGCACGGATTTGTCTTTTTCTCTTCACCCGTGAGATTTTTGTACATTTTCTCGCACGAGTGTCACTTTCATCCCACGTCTGTGCGAGTTTTGAGCGTTTTTCCGCACGAATGTTCCTTTTTCTTCGCTTCCGTGCGGGATTTGGGCGTTTTTCCGCACGGGTTGTCCCTCATTTTATTATTGGTGGGGGTATTGGGTATATTCTTGCTCGGGGGGATGTGAGAAGAGGGTTTGGGGAGTGGATTTTTCGTATTTTTGTGCAGGATTCCGGCGGGGACGGAGTTATAATGTCGGCTGTTGGAAATAACGGGAACTGAATGGAACCGCTGAAACTGAGGCGCAGGATTGCGCTGGACATAGTCAGGAGACTGCAGGACGAGGCTGTCGGGGAGCATGAGCTCCGGCAGCTGTTCTGGGAGTGTACGCTGCGCTGCAACCTGTCCTGCAGGCATTGCGGCAGCGACTGCCATGTCCAGTCGGTCATTAAAGACATGCCTATCGAGGATTTCTGCAAGGCGCTGGATTCGGTGGCGAAGGCTTATAACCCTCATAAAGTGATGATCAACATTACCGGAGGCGAGCCGCTGGTGAGAAAAGATCTGGAGAAGTGTGGACGTATAATCTACGAAAAAGGCTTCCCGTGGGGTATAGTTACAAACGGCCTGGGATTGACCCCCGAGCGCTATAAGAGCCTGCTGGCGAGCGGCCTGCGGGCCATGAGCATCAGCCTCGACGGCCTGGGCGAGGTCCACGACTGGATGCGCGGCAGGCCCGGAACCTTCGAAAGGGCCTCGAAGGCAATCAAGATGGTCATTGATTCCGGTCAGATAGAATTCGACGTAGTGACCTGCGTCAACAAACGCAGCCTGCCTCAACTAAACGACCTTAAAGAGTATTTGATTGGTCTCGGCCTGAAGTCTTGGAGGCTGTTTACCATCTTCCCCGCCGGACGCGCCGCAAACGATCCCGAACTTCACCTGTCCGGAGAAGAGCTAAAAAGCTTGATGGAGTTCATAAAGGCGACCAGAAAAGAAGGCCGCATTAAGGCTTCGTTTGCATGCGAAGGTTTTCTTGGCAACTATGAGGGCGAGGTCAGGGACCACTTCTATATGTGTAACGCAGGCGTTACGGTAGGTTCCGTCCTCGCAGACGGCTCAATCTCCGCCTGCCCCAGCATCCGCGCAGATTACACCCAGGGCAACATTTACCAGGACGATTTCATCGAAGTCTGGAACAATAAGTACCAGGCGTACCGCAATCGGGAATGGATGAAAAAGGATCTCTGCGCCGATTGCCGCTACTGGAAGTATTGCAAGGGCAATGGAATGCACCTTCGCGACTCTGAAGGAAAATTGATTCAATGCTTAATACATAAAATGTCAACCATATGAAACGCTTCTTGAAATATCTCGTCTCAATGATCCTCGGACTGCTTGGGTTCGCTTCCTGCGAACTGATAGGGTTTGGACTTTGTATGTACGGCAGTCCCCATGGAGATTTCAAAGCTCTTGGGACGGTCACGGATGAAGAAGGCCAGCCCATCGAAGGCATCAGGGTAGCCGTCACTAAACACGACCATTACGAGAATAGTGAGAGTGTAATTTACGACCAGAACGATTGGTACCACCACGACACTCTCTATACCGACTCAAAGGGTGAGTATCTCCTGCAGCAAAACGTCTTCAGCGCGCCTCAGGAAGTCACCATCGTCTTCGAGGATATCGACGGCGAAAAGAACGGCGGCGAGTTCGAGTCGGCTCAAACTATCCGCAAAGTAGAACGGACGAAAGACGGTGACGGAGAGTGGTATAACGGTGCCTACGAGGTCGAAACCAACGTCACCCTCAAGAAGAAATAATCTCTGTTAACGGCTGTTGCGCCACTCAAGCGGAGTCATACCCGTAAGGGCCTTGAAATTCCGGAAGAAGGTAGTGCGAGAGGAGAAACCAGACTCTTCGGCGACTTCGTCGAGGAGCATTTCCGGTTGCTCACGCAGCAACTTCTGCGCGTAGCGGACGCGATATCGCGTAATCAATTGGGTGAAACTTTCGCCCGACATATTATTCAGCAGAACGCTGACATAAGTCTTGTTCGTCGCAAGTTCGGTCGCCACATCAGTGATGCGTAAGTTCTTGCGACGATATAGTTCCTTTTCCTCGATCACGGCCGTGATCTGCTCCATCATATTGCGGGGCAAAACAGTCTCGGCCGGCGCGGCTTCGGTAGCCTCCCTGCGCCTGCGGACGATAATCCATACAACCAGCCCGCACAGAATCACCGCCAGCAGAACAATAGTCCACAGCGGAACGCCTGCCTGAACGACCGGCTCGGTATACAAGATATACGCCTCCGAACTGGTCTTGAAGTTGTCGACCATAACGGGGACCTCGCCACGCTTCCAGTTAGTGCCGCCCGCTAAAACGAAGCGCCCTCCGGACATCAACTTCGCGCAGTTGGAGGCAAATCCCTCTGGCACATCTGCGTAGTAAAGGGTAAAGGCGGCCTTGCCCCCGTCGAAGGTGGCGTCATATGCGATTCGGGCCAGGTACAGGCGGCCTGTTTCCACATCCAGACCCTGGACCCAGATCAAACGTGCAGGACGGTCGACCTGGAGATAGCTCCAGCCGATCAGGTTCCCGTCCGGCCCGAGAGTCGGAAGCGGCTTTTCCATCTCCAACAGGGAGAACTTGCCTGCCGCAACCTTCAGAATTGCAGCCTGCGGCCCCGAGCGACTCACGAGCGGGACAAGGTAGGTATAATCGGCAATCCGTGAGTCCTCCGGGAAAACGTAGTAGTTCTGCTCCGGAGCCCATTCTTCGAGCAGCGGGATATATTCGAGCGCACCGCCGAAATGCTCGACCCTGCCTCCGGTATTACCACCCATGGTATCCCATGGCCCGAAGACGATAATATCATCGCGCGAGGCTGGAAGGACGTGGGGCTCTGCCCAGCCGGGAGCGAGCGGGCCGCCGGGGACGAAGCCGCCCTCCGGAGTCCAGGTTTCCCAACTGTCGGGAGCGTGCCAGTTGCCCACGATGACGACGCTGCCGTCGGGCATGGTCAGGGCCGAGGACATGGACCGTTTCACGGCCATAATGCCGACTGCAGTGAAAGCATGCGTCCCGGGGTCATAGATCTCCGCGCCCCAACTCTGGCCGATTCCGAAGGCCTCCGGGCTGCCACCGCCGAGCAAGATACGCCCGTCCTGGAGCGGAGCAGCGAAACCGTTTTCGTGGGTGTAGAGCATGCGGATGGTGTGCCACGCTCCGCCTGCGTAGTACTCGGCCGTCTCCACCGGCTTGAAGCCGTCTGTATGACCGCCCAGGACTACCACCTCCTCGCCGAAAACCAGAGTGCGGTGGCTTCCGCGCGGGGTACTGAGGTCCGGCAGCTGCTCCACGGTCATCTGCTGCCACTGCGTCCCGTCCTCCGACGTGAGGACACGCCCTCCCGGCTGCGCCTGGGAGCAACCGGCGGCCAGCAGAGCGGCGAACGCGAGTATGTTGATGGTGCGGTTCACTGCGTAAATATACGAAATCAAAGAACAGTGTCCACCGTCGTCGCGCTAAGAGGGACCTCTAGTCGCGAGGTAAGGGTGGTATTCTTCATACTGACAAAGGAGCCGTTGGGCTTGTAGGCCGCAGGGATGGCCTTTGTCCCACGATAAGTAGCCCCATCCTCGTCCACGACCGTAAAGGTAAACACTTCTTCGTTGGTTTCATCACCGTTACGAAGCGCCACGAAGAAGGGATTGGTAGTCGCCCATTGAAGAGAAACATGGATGTCTCCCTCGGTCACTTCAGATCCGTCCAAAGACTGATTTTGAACCAGATGTCCTGCCGCGCCGGAGATATTTACCGACTTAGTGGTAATAGCTGTCTTGTCTCCCACTCCGCCTTTCTGGAAGCGGAAATTCATGCGGTAAACACTCTGAATCGGCTCAAAAGTAGCCATTTCGGTAGTGATGTTAGCGGCATACGCTTCTGTCACAAGGACATCTTGAGCTATCGTGTAATGATAATTCTGTTCAATGGGGTTTGACACTCCATAGGCGGGGAACAGGTTCCCCATTTGACCGGTGTAGTCTATCGTCTGGCGTGGAGTCAGGAAAGTGAGCCTCGTAACGCCAGGGGTAACGTTCGAGAGCGAGACTGTCCCGTATAGGACAGACGTATGCGGATCGACATTATCCGGCACTACTCCGAGAGTCCCTATACAGTCTGTCCCAAGGAAGACCTTCACCTCATCCTCCACCTTCCAAATAGATTGAAGTGTGGTTGTTGTGGCCTCTTCTCCACCGTCGAGATCAAGACCTTTGGTTTTTTCTGACTGGCCGGAACCTTTAACGGCCTTGACGCTTATTGTCCAGACAGAGTCCTTCTTCGCGGAAACTTCCTGAGGAACCGGGTCGTCTTCCATTTGGATTTCTTTCTGGCAACCAGTCCACACCAGTGCGCTAAGGAGCGCAATCGTTGATAGTATTATCCTTTTCATCTTATTCGGCATAATAGGCTTTTCCTGCGGGAATGGTGCTTCCCGTATAAACGAAGAGTTTGGGTGTTCCTGCGGACACGCCGAGGACATATACAGTCCCGAGAGGCGTTTCTATTTCAGTATCGGAACCACTTAGAATATTTCCATACTTTGCAGCTACGGTGGTGCTCTCAAGTTCGGTTAAGGTAATGCTAGAGATATCAGAAATAATGATAACAGCATTACTCATAGGAATAACCCTTCCATCTTCTCCTATTTGATAGAACACGACATCCGTACCGTCAAGTTCGGCCGTGTAGGCCTTTGCTCCTTCCGGGAGCCTATAGTGGTGCGCTCCGGAATAGAAGGTCGTCACGTATTTGCTCTCGCCGAAGATGGTTGCAGCAGTAGCTGACGCCAGGGCAAGTGTGGCGGCATTGGCGAACAGTTTCAAGTTCGGCTTATTAGTCACCGGATCTTGAACCCATGTGCCCCCGCTGCCTCCGGCATCCAGAGCCGCAGCGACGCTACCGTCAGCCGCCTGTGCATAAGAGACTGCTGTCTGGTAGGCTGAGGCGGCAGCAACGAGATCGGCATCCGCAACATCCGCCAGGTAGAGATTGTTTGTTCCGTTTAGGGTCGAGCTGTTTCTCCAATTGAACATAGAGCATGAAGTGCAATCAAATGATGCCATGGAGAAGCAGTTGGTCATTGTTAATGTACTGCTATTGGCGACAAAGCCAATGCCTCCTACATATGTCACGTTGGACCCACCTAAGATACTTGCGGTGGTCATACAATCACTTACGGAAACGGTTGCCGAGTGCGTCTGGCCAAAAAATCCGCCGAGACGCATTTCGGTAGATGTTGATACAAATCCCGTAAGAGAAACGCTTGATTTACACTTCGTGAAAGATAACGTGCCTTTTATGCCGCCCACGAAACCTCCAGCATATTTCTGCGTTGTTTCCATCGTGCCTTTCACCCAAAGATTATGAATGGTAGCACCATCTGTCCAGCTGAACAGACCTCCGTACTGATGCTGAAAACGGTTTCGGCCGGTAAAGTTAACGGTTATACTGTGTCCCTGCCCATCGAAAGTGCCGGTATAAGCGATGCAATGGCTCTCATCATACCCCATTCCTACCGTGAGTTCATTACCTGAGAGGACTATATCCGTTTCGAGCAAGGCATTGACCGAAGGATCGCTTCGCGCTATGACGGCAAAGCGGTTGAAATCTTCGGCCGAATTGATAAGATACCAGCCATAAGCATCCTGCGCAAGAGGGCCTAGCTCCGTGGTCTGGATATCCGTGCCGGTTGCGTTTGATCCTGGGGGCAGGATGATGGTGATGTAATCCAACTTTGTTTCTCCCTCATATCTTGTAGTTGCATCGATGGGCCCATTGTAGAGATCCCATACATCCGAGCAGGCGCTCAAGTCCAGTTTCTCAAGAGGGATGCACCCTTCGACAATGTTGGTCCCTATCGTCTGCACATTGCGAGGAATGACTATTTCCGTCATAGCGAGGCATTCTCTGAAAGCCTTATCACCGACACTCCTTACAGAAGACGGTATCGTGACTGAAGGTAGACTCTTACAGTCATTGAATATCAGGTTGGGGAAGCTAGTAAGCGCACACGGTTCTTCAAAGGTTACCGAAGTGAGGCCTATACACCAGCTGAATACGGCATTGCCCAACGTGGTGACGGAAGACGGTATTGTCAGACTCGTCAATTTATAACAACTACGGAGGCCATATACACCTATTGAGGTCACGCCAGACGGTATCGTCAGCGATGACAGATTCTTGCAATTGTCAAACGCACTATCGCCTATCGTGGTTACAGTAGAAGGGATATCGATTCCCGGAAGGACCGAACAATAAGCAAAGGTCCCATTGGGGATTGAGGTTATACCTATCCCGCTACCGAACGAAACTGAAGAGAGACTAGAACAGTTGTAGAATACATTTGTCCCAATGGAGGCCACGCTGGCGGGAATGGTAATTGCCGAGAGAGAAGTGCAATCATAGAACACGGAACTACCCAAAGCAGTAACTGTGGTCGGAATAATAACGCCGTCAAGCAAAGAACATCCGTTGAAAGTGTTGTCGCCCAGCGACGTGATTTTGCCGCCACCGGCGAAGGTCACTGAAACGAGTTTTGAATCTCCTTGAAAAATCCCTCCGCCCATAGATGTAACGGTATTTGGGATTGTTATTTCTGCAAGTTCATAACAATAACGGAATGCTTTGTCCCCTATCGTAGTAAGTTGTCCTCCCGGTTCGAAAGTGACAGAATTCAGAATTTCACAATACGAGAAGGCATATTCACCGATGGTTCTGACATTCGATCCAATAACCACCGTAGTGAGATTCTTTTTGGACTCGCATAAGCTTGCAGGGATATTCCGACAGTTTATGTTTAACTCCCTAATGGCGCCGCATTCGTTGAATATATAGTTGCCGATGGATGTTACACTCGACGGAATCGTCACTTCTTCCAGGCTCACGCAATAACTGAATGCATATGTACCAATGGTAGTAACAGAGGAAGGTATGATGATTTCTGTCAGCTGCCTGCAACTTCGGAACGACCAGCCCCCCAAAGAAGTAACACCTGATTCAATCCTAACAGAAGTTAGACCACGGCAATTATCAAATCCGTAATCAGAGATAGTTCTAATACTAGACGGTATGGTGAGGCTGCTAATACCGTCGCAATGATAAAAAGCGGAGGCGCCAACAGTCGTTACCGATGAGGGAATAGTAATACCCTCAAGTTTACTACAGTAATAGAAGCATCTGCTTGGAATAACCGTCAAGTTAATCCCGTCGGCGAAAGTAGCCGTTTCCAACTCACTACAACTTTCAAATGCGCTTGCTCCTATCGATGTAACTGTAGACGGGATCGTTACACTAACCACGGTTGTCTTTCCCATGAATGCACTCTCTCCTATGGACACAACAGGCATACCGGCAATCTCATCGGGAATGACAAGCGCGTAATCTGCCGGAGGGGTAAAAGCATCCGCAAAGCCCAGGATGGTGACTTCACCAGCTGCTGCGATGTACATCAAATCCGTTGCCGGAGCAGGGCCGGCCGAAGCAACAATCTGGGGCACAGGATAGCCCAATACCGGATCCTTCACCCATACCGTCTCGCCTCTGCTGGCCTGAAGCGCGGTAACGGTAGTGCCGTCGCCAAGTTCCTTTAGCGTAGCGGCCGTTCCTTGCGAAACGTTGAGAACTGTCTTGTAATAACAGTTCGTGAAGGTGCAGTTACTATAATTCCTGACAAATGTACAGCAATCCGAAGTGCCGATATTGACAAGAGTACCGTACATCAGCGAGTTGTTGATATTGATGGTACCGTTACTCCTGTAACAAACGAATCCTGCGGCTCCGGTATGATCAGTTCCTCCGGTAATCGTTCCGTCATAAAGGCAATCGTTTATGGTCAATGCGCCACTGTCATAGTTCATATAAATAATGCCACCGATACCACGGTGATTGTCAGTATAGGTGAGATCGACCGAGCTCCGGCAGTTTTCGATAAGCGTCGAGCCGTTCACCCAGCCGGCTATACCGGCAATGCCTTCGTGAGTGGCGGATATGGTGCCTGCCGTGTGGAGGTTGCGGATGGTTCCGCCCATGACGTAACGGAAAGGAGCGCATCCCAAATATGAATGAACGGCGAGTCCTGCATCAGTCAATTCGTTTACCACGCTTGCGGTAACATAGTGGATAGTCAATGTATGCCCCTGGCCGTCGAATACGCCGCTGAAGGGTTTGCGGTAAGAAGCATCACTGCCATATCCATATCCAATCATAGTCTGGTCACTACCCAGATCGATGTCGGCGGTCATTCGGGCGTTCGCCGACGCATTTGTCTCAATCAATGCGGCGAAGTCCTTCCAGTCCTGCACGGAACCTATTAGGTAGTAGCCTTCGCCGTCGGTATCAAGGGCGCGGGCCTGGTGTGTTATGGCAAAGAGGGCCAGAATCACAAATATATTTGAATACTTTTTCATACTTCAGTCCTCCTTAATCTTCATCCAGATCATGATAATCATAATCTCCAGTTTCATTGGGAATACTCTGGTCTTCAGACGGAGTAAATGTCCATGTATCGTTTGAGACGTTTACTGTCGAAACATCCATGTTAAGGCTGGGATCAAAACTGACCAAGCCGACTGTGGACGTATAGATTCCCCGGCCAACCGGCTCTACAGCGTCCGTGCTAGGACCTTTTCTTGCCACAACCCTTGTAATTCTAGGGCCGATGGTTATGTTGCCGCAAACTCCGGATGCGTAACTGCCGGTTCCTATCGCGGCCGCAATGCCAGTGCCTTCAGTGGCGCCGATTGCCGTCACGGTTCCTCCTGTAATCGTGATATTTCCACAGGACTCAGCCCTATTTCGAATTCCAATCGCGGGGCTGCCGGGGCCTCCCTTGGCCAGGACGGTTCCGCCGCTGATAAGGACGTTCCCCAAAGCGGTGATACCGGTGTAGTCTCCGGTATTGTACTCGTTATTGCGCCCCCATGCGGTGACATTGCCGCCGGTAATTGTGATATTCCCGCCTGCGTTAAGGCCATTCTTGCCTTCGGCGTACACGATGCCACCTGTGATTAGGATGTCTCCAGAGACTTGTACGCCAGGATGTAAGTCCTTCGAACTCCAGCCTGCATCCGCCTTAAACTTTCCACCCGTGACAGTGAGGCTCCTGGCATAAAGGCCGGTGGAAATCTGCTCGGAATAGCACTGTTGTGCTGTAATCCTGCCACCTTCAATGAGCACGTCAAGCGTTCCTGCCGAGCCCATGCTGTAAGTGCTTCGTCCTCCCGTCTGCGAGAGTAAGGTGGCGAGTTTGTCTCCACGGATGGTAATGTTGCCCGGGTATGCGTCAGCGACGTAGAAGGGCTTTCCGTCTTCAATCGCGATGGTATTGTTCCCGCTGAGGACCACCGTCATATCTCCGAAGGAATATAAACGCTTCAGGGTAGCGTTGTCCAGAAGAACGGTCGAATTGTGGCCGACACGGACAACATGATCGGAATTGCTGCCGGTTAGCTTTACATAACTTAGAGGACCGAACCAAAAATTATTGGGAGTGGACGACCACGGAGACGGTGATGCGAGGTTGACTACAGCCAGAGAGTTGTATGAAAGGGAAATGTCTGTAATAGCACTTCGTTCAATCACGACGGTTTTGTCCGACTTCAGGAACTTGATCTGGGTAAGACCTTCGGTCGTGTAAAGGCCAATCTGCAAATTGGTATAGTCTCCGGGGGGAAGCGAGAAATAGAAGGAAGTGGGCGTAGATGAAATGTTCACGCCTTCTTCTCCGCAGTCCAGAGAAACATAATTGTCTTTATCCAAGCTTGAGGAAATGACTGCAGCGTCGCTCTCGACTGAAAAAGTTCCGCTTAGCTTCTGATTCGCAAAAAGACCTATGCTCCGCACCTTTTGCGAAGCCATGCTCGTACTGATATTAAGCCTGAGGATACCGCAGAGGTTCTTAAACTGAAGATCTGTCGTGCTGCTGGAAGCATACATAGGGGCTTCTGCTATATTCCCTGGGGTATATCTCTGTACATCTGGGAGCGTTGGAATGCCGCCATTATAGATGGATGCCGGATAGTATGCCTCATAATCCGCGGTAGTTACTTCATCTCCGCTACTATGAGTGAACGTACCCGAACTGGACGTACTCGTCGTTGAGTATATGCCGACGTGGGCCGCCCCGTCTACAATAGCAATTGCATCACCATTGCTCCAGTTTACCGAATAACCTGAAAGATCATCTCCGTCTAGGGATGTCTTTGTTACGGGTTTATCAACCGACGCCGTAAAGACGAGGGCTTGATGATTAACACTGGGGCTGATTTCAAGTTCGCAGGATGCGACAGAAAGAAGCGTAACGAACGCAATGATTATCACTCTTTTCATTTTACGCCCTCCTGTTAATTAAAATCATCGTCTCCGTACGAGGAGCCGAAAACGTAGCCTTCTGTCTGGCCGCTTTCGCACAAAGGACCGGAATACTCAAACTCAATAGCCTCGCACTCCGGAGCAGAATAGTTTTGTCTCATCACAAGGAAAGATTTCATTTGACTTGACAAAATAAGACCTCACGCGCATACGTGAGGTCTCACAACGAATAAACGGAGTATCAAAAAAGAAAAAGTGCTGGAACGAGGTCGATTAGCGCCAAGGACGCAGAAGAATTCGTTCTGTTTCCATCTTGGGAACAAATTTAAGTAAATAATGTTTATATTTGACTCGAAATTAACTTTCTGATTATGAAACCGTTTTGGAACAAACTCGTCGCTGTTGCTCTCGGAATGCTTGGCTTCGCATCGTGTGCGGAGATAGCAAATATAGATGACGATCCAAGTAAAGAAAACATATGTATGTACGGAGTGCCATCCGCAACATATAAAGTTCTCGGCACGGTAAGTGACGAATCCGGGTCGCCTGTTGAGGGCATCAGAGTCGCTATAGAATCAAAATACAGTTCGTACTCGCAATATGACACTCTATATACAGATTCCAGCGGCAAATATCTATTCAATCGAGGAGAGAGGGGCTTATGGCCAGATAAGGTCGTTGTTGTATTTGAGGACATAGACGGCGAAGAAAACGGAGGAGAATTCGAATCTGCAGAGGCAACGCCCGAACTGAAGAAAGTCAAGGAAGGAGACGGAAGCTGGTATATAGGAATGTTTGAAGCCCAGGCGGACGTAACGCTCAAAAAGAAGTAGTTGCTTTCTCAATTATTAATATTACCTTTGCAGTCCCAATGGGGTATTAGCTCAGTTGGTAGAGCGTTAGGTTCGCAATCTAAAGGTCACGAGTTCGATCCTCGTATGCTCCACAAAAACAGCAGGCTTCGGCCTGCTTTTTTTGTGGAGCCTTTCCGAATTATTTGTATCTTCGTAGATGTTATGAAAGTACTGGCATTAATAGATCCGCAGAACGATTTCGTGGACGGATCGATGGGCGTAGGAAAAGAGAAGTGGGCCCCGGCCTACGACTTTATTCTCGACCTTATCAACAAAGGAGAATACGACAGGGTGATAATGACTAAAGACTGGCACCCTATCCATCACTGTTCATTCACCCCTCAGGGCGGGCCGTGGCCGGAACACTGCGTAGAGAACACCCCCGGCGCCGAGGCTTTCGACAACCTCGAGATCGTAGCAGACAGAATCATCCTCAAGGGTAAGGACCCCGACACGGAAGAGTATGGGGTCGACCTGCTGGAAGGCGAAGTCAATGACGAAGTAGATATCGACGTAGTAGGCCTCTGCTACGACTACTGCGTTGCCTGCTGCGCGAAAATGACCTCCGAGGCTCACCCCAAGGCAAAAGTGACGGTTTACGCTAAGGGTTGCGTCGCAATCGACCCCGCAGCCGAGCCGGATTTCGGACTGGCGACTGTCAAATGACACTTTTTTTAGTATATTCGCAACGTTTAATTAAATAATTACAATTATGCTCGCAACAATTATTGCTATCCTTGGCTGGATCGTAGCCATCTGGTGTATTATCGACATCCTTAAGAAGAAGTGTGACCTCATCAAGAAGATCCTTCTCATCGTCCTCGTTCTTGCTCTGAACTGGATCGGTGTCGCTCTCTACTACTTCTGGCTCAGGAAGGCCGTCAACTAATACGGCTACAATCCTGGCTTGAGGAAAACTTCACTCATATTTATATTTCTACTATTTCCAGCCTTGGCTTTTGCACAATTGTCAAGGCTGGATAGCTTGTCGATGGCCTCTATCGACACCCTTGACGCCGCTGTCATCAGGGACGAAAAGACCATCAGACAGATAGTTACCCAGACCAGCCTTCAGAGAATAGACGGCTCTCAAATCGGCCGCAACTTCGCGGTACTAGGCGCTCCGGACCTTATCAAGACCCTGCAGATGATGCCTGGCGTATCGGGCGGAGCGGAACTGTCCTCCGGACTCTACGTGCGCGGAGGCGACGGCTCGGACAACCTCTTCCTGCTGGACCAGGTCCCGATGTACCAGATCAGCCACTTCGTGGGGATGTTCTCGTCGTTCAATACGGACGTCATCGACTATGCCGACTTCTACAAGGGCGGCTTCCCTGCCCGCTTCGGCGGCAGACTATCTTCTGTCGTGGACGTTGGTGTGAAAGACGGCGATTTCGAACACTGGCACGGCACCGTCTCCCTGGGCCTTGTAGACGGACACGTTCAGATCGAGGGCCCGATTATCCCCGGAAAGACCTCCATGAACTTCGGAGCCCGAAGAACCTGGACAGATATAGTCAAGAGCATCGCCATGCTCTTCATCAAGAACCCGAACACCGAGGAGATGGCCGGAAAGACGCACTACGATTTCGGCGACTTCAATCTTAAACTTGTCCACAAATTCTCTCCTGTCAGCAAGCTTTCCTGGTCCAGTTACTACGGTCAGGACCTCCTGAAAGCCGGACTGGTTGTAAACCAGAGGGAAGACAACTCCTCTACGAGAGCAGATCTCGACTTCAACCTTAAATGGGGCAACATCCTCAGCACCCTCACCTGGGACAGGCAGTGGTCTGAGACCTTCGATATGGAGGCCTCGCTCTTCTACACAAACTACACGTCCCGTATGGAGGCTGTTGTCAACGCCTCGATGGTCGAGGTCGACGAGGATGGCAATAGGACCAATATAGGCCTCAACCTGTTCGAGAACAACCTTTCGCGAGTGTACGACATCGGTGCGAAGGTCAATTTCTTCAGCAAGCGCTGGGAGGGGCACCACATCCGCTTCGGCGGGAGCGGCCTTGTCCACACCTATGACCCGTCGCGCGATTCCGGAATCAAGGTGAAGATGAACGGAATGCCGGTTACCGACATGACCCCCGACAAACAGAGCAAGCACTACCTCGGAGGGGAGCTGGCCGCGTATGCCGAAGACGAAATCACGCTCGGACGAAGGTGGCGCCTGAACCTTGGCCTGCGAGACGCCCTTTACCTCGTGGACGGCAAGGCCTACAACCGGATAGAGCCCCGCGCCGCAGTTAAATTCATGGCAACGGACTACCTCGACTTCAAGGGCTCTTTCTCGACCATGAACCAGTTCGCCCACCAGGTTTCGGCAGTCTACATCGACCTGCCCACCAACCTCTGGATGCCCTCCACGGCCAAGGTCAAGCCGATGAACTCGAATCAGTACGTCCTCGGCGGAACTCTCAAGCTGCCCGTCGGAGTAAGCGTTGATATCGAGGCGTTCTACAAGTCTATGACTCACCTCTACGAGTATACCGGCACCAACGCCATCCTGCCCCAGATCGACCGCTGGGAGGAAGTATTCGAAGAGGGTATCGGCCGCGCCTACGGAACCGAACTGAGCATCGAATACGAGTCGAAAAAGTTCCAGGCGGCGGCTTACTATACGCTCTCAAAGAGCGAACGCCTGTTCAAGACATTCTCCCATTCCTGGTATCCCGACCGTTTCGACAACCGCCATAAGATTACGCTCACGGCCTCATACCGCTTCAACAAGAAATTCGAGCTCTACGGCGCCTGGCTCTACCACAGCGGCAACCGCTTCACCGGCAAGACCGGAGTAATCTGGAACGGTGAAAACGAACTGGGATACGAACTTTACGGCTCTCCGAACAACTTCGAACTGCCGGCCTACCACAGGATGGACGTGGGCCTCAACTTCCACAAAAAGACGCGCCACGGTTTCGATTCCACGACCACGATCAGCCTCTACAACGCCTATAACCACGTCAACCCGATGTTCGGCTTTACCGAGCAGCACGAGGGCCGCATGGTCGGCGTTTCCTACGGCATCATCCCTATCATTCCTACTATTAGTTTCTGTCTAAAGTTCTAACGTCCTATGAATAAAAAGTTTGCTTTGATTCTCGTTGCCGCGCTGGGGCTCTGCTCCTGCGAGGAGCGCTTCGAACTGAACGACGTGGGCGGAGAACCCAGAATGTATGTCGAATGCTATGCCGGACTCTCAGACACAACGATAGTCCAGCTCTACAAAGCTATGCCCGTTAACGCCAAGGCCTCAGACGGAAGGGATTTTACCCTGAAGCGCCTCGATTTCAAGATTAACGGAACGCCTGTCAGTCTGAAATCTTTAAGCGACTCTCTGTCTTGGTTCTATACAGACAGTCCTATCAGCGCCGGCTCTGAACTTAGCCTTGAAGTAGAAACGGAAGAGACAGCGCCGATAAGCGCAACTGCTACCGTGCCGACCAAGCCCGCATTCACTACTACCGCCCAGATGATCGGAGGACCGGTAATGCCTTATATTCAGTTTACGGTCAACTTCCAGGGCGAGGTCGCTCCGACTGGCCGCTATGGAATCGGAATAAAACAGTACATCAAGACCCACCGCGACGACGGCTCCGAAGATATCGAATATGATATGTCCGCCGCGCCGACTATGATCAACGGAGATATTGCGGCAGAGCATAGCCTTACTGTAATGGGATATCCCGAGTCATTCCATTTCGGGATGTTCAGCGGAGAAGATCTCGAAGACGGTAAGACAATCAACGCTATAATGATGTACGACCCCCGCGAATACACCTGGGAGGAAATCAAATATGACGACGATGGTAACGAAACCGGAACCGTCACGGTAACGCTCTCACTAAAACTTCAGATACAGATACTGAGGTTCTCGGATGAGAGCTACGGTTATCTCAATTCTCTTTACAACCGCCAGGACAATCTCCTCGCTATGCTGGGCTTCTGTCCCCCCACCGTCGCCTACACCAACATCTCCGGCGGGTACGGCGTACTCGGCGGGCTCTCGCTCGCAGAAAGCGAAATAATCGATATCGCGGATCTACTATAGTCATGCCCGGACTATAGTCATGCCCGGCTTTGACCGGGCATCTTAGATTCCCGATCGGGTCGGGAATGACATTATGCACTATGCGCTGCCGTATGCACTATGTGCGGCCGATTGAATCACCTCCCCAAGAGTAGGATGAGCGTGGATAACCGACTGAAGGTCGGCTAAAGTCGCGCGCTTGGCGAGCAGCGCGGCGATTTCCTGCACGATATCAGCGGCATGGGGCCCGAAAAGGTGGCAGCCCAGCAGGCGGCCGTCCTGCTCGGAGACAAGCAGCTTGCAGAATCCGTCTGCATCGTCCATGGACACGGCCTTGCCGTTGGCGCGGAACATCGACTTAAGGCAGCGGACCGGGATTCCGGCAGCCTCAGCCTCTTCCTCCGTCATGCCGACCGTCGCCGCCTCGGGCATCGTGAACACGGCCGCGGGGATGATGCCGAAATCGATCGAGTCCGGCTCGCCACAGATATGGTTCAGCGCCCGAAGGCCCTGGAACGTGGCGGCATGGGCCAGCATCATCTGGCCGAGGACATCGCCTATCGCATAAACGCCGGGGACGTTAGTCTCCATATTCTGGTCGACCGTGATCCCGCGGCGGGTGAATTCGATCCCGATGTCGGCGAGATTCAGCGAGTCCAGGTTTGCCCTGCGGCCTACGGCCATCAGGACCACGTCCGCCTGGGCTGCCGCCTCGCCCGCCTTCGCAAGATACGAAACCGAAAGTCCGCCCTCGACCTGCGAGATGCCGGTAACCTGCGCGGCCGTTTCGATTTTGATACCCCGCTTGCCGAGCGCGAGCTTCAGCCTCTTCGCGAGGTCCACATCGAACCTCGGCAGGATAGTCGGAGCGTATTCGAGAACGCTCACCTCGCTGCCGAAGCTCTTGAAGATCGAAGCGAACTCCAGGCCGATAACTCCGCCGCCGATGACGGCAAGGCGCCTGGGGACCTCCGGAAGATTCAGGATCTCGCGGGAAGTGATAACGCCCGGGAGGTCGGCGCCCGGAATCGGGAGCGATGCAGACACTGAGCCCACAGCGATTATAATCTTGTCGCCGGTGATTTCCTCGCCGTTAACGATAACCGTGCGCGAGTCTTTTAGTGAAGCGTGGCCTTCGACCAGCGTGATGAGCTTGTTTTTCATCAACTGGGCGATTCCGCCCTGGAGCTGCTGGACTACCTCCGCCTTGCGTTCGAGGACTTTTGAGTAATCGAACGCCGGCGCGGCGGCTATTCCCAGCGCCTCCGCCTTACGCATTTCTTCGATAAGACCTGCATAGTGGCAGAAGGTTTTAGTAGGGATGCAGCCCTCATTGAGGCAGGTTCCGCCAAGGGGACCGTCGCTGATAAGAGTTACTTCGATTCCCCTTTTTGCCGCTTCAACTGCGGTTTCGTATCCGCCAGGACCGGCGCCAATGATTATAATTCGCATTTCAGGATAGGATTGCGTGCTGCTGTTGTTTCGTCGGGACGGGTGATCGGGGCCTTATGAGGTGCGTTGTGGAGGATATCCGAATCCGCCGCGGCCTCGCGGGCGATTTCGTGCATTACATCGATGAACGCGTCGAGCGTCTCCTTCGACTCGGTCTCGGTAGGCTCTATCATAAGGGCCTGGTGGAAGAGCAGAGGGAAGTAGATAGTCGGTGCGTGGAAACCGAAATCGAGCAGGCGCTTCGCTACATCGAGGGTAGTCGCGCCGGGCTTGCCGGTCGAAGAGCCGTCGTCGATAAGACCGTCAAAGACGAATTCGTGTTTACAGACGGTAGGGATAGGGAGCTTGTAGGCGTCCTTCAGGCTCTCCTTGATGTAGTTGGCACCGAGGGTCGCAAGCTTTCCTGCCATCTTTACATTCTGCTTTCCTAGCATAAGGATGTAGGCATAGGCGCGAAGGATAACTCCGAAATTGCCCATGAATGCCGAGACGCGACCGGCCGATGTCTCCGATGAGCCCACGACCGTGAATTTGCCGTTCTCCAGCTTCTCCACCCTCGGGACGGGCAGGCAGTCCGCGAGCTTTTCGCAGACGCCGACGGGACCTGATCCGGGGCCGCCTCCGCCGTGGGGCGTCGAGAAGGTTTTATGGAGATTGAGGTGCATCACGTCGAAGCCCATATCGCCGGGACGGACCGTTCCGAGCAGCGGGTTCATATTCGCGCCGTCGTAGTAGAGCAGGCCGCCGCATTTATGGACCAGGGCCGCGATTTCCTTTATGTCCTTTTCGAAAAGGCCGAGAGTGTTCGGGTTGGTCATCATAATGCCGGCGATGTCCGGGCCAAGGAGCGGCCTGAGGGACTCCACGTCGACCAGGCCGTTCGCGCCGGACTTGACCTCGACTATCTCGAGGCCGCAGACCGCCGCTGAGGCGGGGTTGGTTCCGTGGGCACTGTCCGGGACGATGACCTTCGTACGGGCGGTATCCCCGCGAAGGAGGTGATAATTGCGGATTATCATCAGGCCGGTGAGTTCGCCGTGGGCACCGGCGCAAGGATTGAGCGTGAAGCGCTTCATTCCCGTGATGGCGGCGAGAGCCTTCTGCATTTCGTAGTAGACCTCGAGCGCGCCCTGGATAGTGGACTCGTCCTGAAGGGGATGCAAGCCCTGGAAGGCGGGCATCGCGGCTATCTCTTCGTTGATTTTCGGATTGTACTTCATAGTACAGCTGCCCAGCGGGTAGAAGCCGGTATCAACTCCGAAATTCATCTGGGAGAGGTTGGTATAGTGTCTGACGAGATCGGGCTCGCTTACCTCCGGAAGAACCGGGGACTCTGAGCGCAGCAGCCCTGCCGGGATTTCAGACAGGCTGGCCTTAAAGCCGTTGTTAGGAAGGGTATAGGCTGTACGCCCAGGCTTCGAAAGTTCGAAAACAAGTTTATCGTAGTATTTCATTGATGAGCGTGTCTATATCTTCTTTACTTCTCTTTTCGGTCACGCAGAAGCTTGCGTAACCTTCTTCTGTCTTAAGCGCGGCGAAGAAGCCGGCCTGGTAGAGTTTCTTCTGAAGGGCGTCAAGATCCACGAGCGGCCTGAGGACAAATTCCTTAAGGAAGGGTTTGTCCGGGAAGACGGGCTCGAATTTTCCGGTCTTGAGCAGTTCTTCATAAAGGTAATGGGCTCCCGCATACGATTTCTCGTTTACCTCGCGCATTCCCTGAGGGCCCATCAGCGACAGGTAGACCGTCACATAAAGGGCCATCAGCGACTCGTTCGAGCAGATGTTCGAGGTCGCTTTCTCGCGGCGGATGTGTTGCTCGCGCGCTTGGAGCGTCAGGACGAACGCGCGCCTGCCCTCGGAATCGACCGTCTGGCCGACTATGCGCCCGGGGAGCTTGCGCATATAGTCCTTCTTGCAGGCCATAAAGCCCACGGACGGGCCGCCGAGCGTCATCGGGATTCCGAGACTCTGCCCGTCGCCCACAGCGATGTCCGCACCCCACTCTGCCGGCGACTTGACGACCGCCAGCGCCGAAGGGTCGCAGTACTGCGCGAGGACCGCGCCCGCATCATGGAGGGCTTCGGCAAAGCCTGTAAGGTCCTCAATGATGCCATAGCGGTTGATCGAAGGAACGATCGCGCCGGCTACATCGCCTCCTGCCAGCAGGGTCTTAAGCGAAGAGAGCGAAGTCTGGCCGCCCTCGAGCGCGATCTCCTCTATTGTAGTCCCATAGTACTTGGCGTAGGTCCTGATGACCTCGAGTACGTTAGGTAGAAGGCCCTTCGATACGAGAACGGTGTTCTTTTTCTTCGCACAGGCGACCGCCATCCTCATCGCCTCGGCGGCGGCGGTAGGGCCGTCGTACATAGAGGCGTTGCTGACATCGAGCCCGGTGAGGTTACAGATCATAGTCTGATACTCGAAGATGTAGCGGAGAGTGCCCTGCGAAATCTCACACTGATAAGGGGTGTAGGCTGTAAGGAACTCCGAACGGGAAAGGAGGTTCGGGATTACCGCCGGGCTATAATGGTCGTAAGAGCCCTCGCCTACGAAGACCTTGAGCTTCGGGTTAAGAGCTGCGAGTT
>JAEEGJ010013719.1_pt1 | contig 19521 bp, 12 predicted proteins | sample 8958761 | NCBI WGS metagenome assembly JAEEGJ01 (sample SAMN16246546, study PRJNA631951) | gut metagenome | biome: gut microbiome; feature: rumen; material: RS-attached | host: Bos | place: Iran: Karaj | collected 2018-10 | reverse complement strand
CTTCCAGTCGCCATAGAACAACTGAATCATGTTGTAGTCGGTGAAGTCGAGCGTATAGCTTAAGATCATTTTGACACCCTTGCCGTAGTTCTCAAATCTCTCTCCAGGAATCTGCAGCTGGAGGCCGTCGCCCCAGTCGAGCATCTCGTCGCCTTCCCAGAACACCTCGCTGGTAGCAGGCTCTTCGCCGCCTTCCTTGGCTATGGCCTTGAGCACAGCCTTTTTCAGCAGAACACCATGTCCCTGGAAGAGCATGCCCTTCTTCTTGAAGTTCTGGAAAGTGGCAGCGTCGAAGCTGAAGAGGGTGGTGTGGTCTGTGCCTGATGTGGAATTATAGAACTTGTTGACTTCCAGGGTCTCTTTGATTTCCTGTTCATCGACGGTGAAGTTGATCATCGAGCTCCAGTCGTTATACCAGAACTGCAGGTATGAATTGGCCTCATCGCCAGAAAACTGATCGAACTTCTCGGTATAGGTCAGTTCCACTTCGGCATCGCTGAGACCGTCGAAGAGGCTGCTGGGAAAGTTGATGGCCTGGCCCCATTCCAGCTGCTGTTCTCCCTCAAAGACAACGGTCTCTGCAGGAGCTTCATGTGTAGGATATTTGCCATCGAAGGCCTCACCGTGCCAGGCTTTGGTAATGGCCTCGGCGATGGCGGGCTGGTTGAAGGCGGGGTAGGTGCGATAGATGCCGTCGGAGAGGCCCATCCAGTAGAAGGTGGCGATGTTGTTCTCCTTAGTCTTCTCGACCATGTATTTGCAGAACTCCAGGTAAGCCTTGGGTGCCAGGTCGTAGTCGGTCTGAGCCTTATCGACATTGTTGGTGCCCCATTCGCCGATGATGACCGGACCTTTGGGCAGCAGGTGGGTGTTGACCATTTTGATAATCTCGTCGACCTCGTTCTTTCCATTATTGAGGCCGGGGTAGGCGTGCACCTCGAATGCCAGGTGATTCTCAGTCACATCGGTGGGAGCCTGAAGCTCTGTCAGCACGTCGGCGAGATGGGCATTCCAGTTGCCGATGCCATTGGCCGAAGCATAGGTGTTGATGACGAGGTTGCGCAGGGCATTGTTGCCGCCAGTAGATCTCACGGCATTCACAAAGCTCTGGGCGTAGCCGTTCAGACCCTTGTAGGCAGCGGCGGCCTCGTCGGCATTATAGCCACCAGGGCGCTGGAATCCGGCAAAGCACCAGGAATGGTATTTGTCGAGCATCTCGTTATAGGCCTCAAAGAGCAGGTGCTGGTCGTAGTCCTTGAACTCGTTGGCAACCTGGGTCCAGAGGTTCTCATAACGGGCCTTGGTCTTCTCGTAGTTGTCGTTGTCGGCCACCACCCAGGCATTGTCGTGGTCGCCAGTGTCGTGATGCACGTTGATGATACAATAGAGTCCTGCGTTAATGACGTAGTCGACCACCTCATGTACGCGCTTCATCCAGGCAGCATCCACATTGCCGTCGGCATCGATATGAGCATACCAAGTGATGGGCACGCGGATGGCTCCAAAGCCGGCCTCCTTCATCATCGTGATGAGTTCAGGCTGCGTGACGGGCTGTCCCCAGTAGGTCTCTGACTTGACCACATCGCTGACGCCTGTTCCGTTGGCATCCAGCGTGTTGCCGAGATTCCAGCCCACACCCATGTTCTTGACTGCGTCGGTAGCCGACTCAAAATCCTGTGCTTGAATGTTGCTGCCGATCATTAACAGCAGCGCTAAAATTGTACTAAGTCTTTTCTTCATATCCGTTTGTTTTAATCAATTAGTCATGTCTCTGCTGCAAAGATACGACATTTTCTTGGAAGTTACAAATAATTTGTGTAATTTTGCACCACAATTCGAAAATCAAAGTAATTATCAACAAATATGGCAACAATTAAACCGTTTAAAGGTATCCGCCCTCCGAAGGAGTTGGTGGAGCAAGTTGAGAGCCGTCCTTACGACGTGCTCGATTCAGAAGAGGCCCGTGCAGAGGCTGGCGACAATGAGAAGAGTCTGTATCACATCATCAAGCCCGAGATTGACTTCCCCGTGGGCACTTCGGAGTACGATCCCAGAGTGTATGAGAAGGCTGCCGAGAACTTCCAGAAGTTCCAGGACAAGGGTTGGCTGGTGCAGGACTCGCGCGAACATTATTATATTTATGCTCAGACGATGAACGGACGGACTCAGTACGGTCTGGTGGTCTGCGCCCATACCGACGACTATATGGCCGGGCGCATCAAGAAGCACGAGCTGACTCGTCGCGATAAGGAAGAAGACCGCATGAAGCATGTACGTGTGAACAATGCCAACATCGAGCCCGTGTTCTTTGCTTATCCTGACAACGCTGTGCTCAATGAGCTCATCATGCGCTATGCCGCTACTGAGCCTGAGTATGACTTCGTTGCACCCATCGACGGCTTCCGCCATCAGTTCTGGGTGATCAACGACGATAAGGATATGCAGACCATCACCGATGAGTTTGCCAAGATGCCTTCGCTCTATATCGCTGACGGCCACCACCGTTCGGCAGCTGCAGCCCTCGTGGGTGCTGAAAAGCAGAAGCAGAATCCCAATCACAACGGCACAGAGGAGTACAACTTCTTCATGGCTGTCTGCTTCCAGGCTTCGCAGCTCACGATTCTCGACTACAACCGCGTGGTGAAGGATCTGAATGGCATGTCATCAGAGGAGTTCCTCGCTGCCCTGCAGGTGAACTTCATCGTGGAGGATAAGGGCACGGAGATCTACAAGCCTCAGCAGTTGCATGAGTTCTCGCTCTATCTGGATCAGCATTGGTTCAGTCTGAAGGCGAAAGAGGGCACCTACGACAATAACGATCCTATCGGTGTGCTCGATGTGGATATCTCCAGTCGTCTGATTCTCGATGAGATCCTGAACATCGGCGACCTGCGCTCTTCTCAGCGTATCGACTTCGTTGGAGGTCTTCGTGGACTGAAGGAGTTGAAGCGTCGTGTGGACTCTGGCGAGATGCGTGCAGCCTTGGCACTCTATCCCGTCTCGATGAAGCAGATTATGGATATTGCCGATAGTGGCAAGATCATGCCGCCGAAAGCCACATGGTTTGAGCCCAAGCTGCGCTCTGGTCTGGTGATTCACAAGTTGAGCTAAGTGTATCATGTTCTCCCCCTTAGTAAGGGGGAGCCAGAAGGGGTCTGAACAGAGGAAAGTCTAGCACTGGTTCAGACCACCCCTAACCCCTCCTAATTTAGGAGGGGAATTTTTATGGATGATATTCAAAATGCTGGTAGTCTTTCATCGTTCGCCACGAACCGCCCCAGGTGAAGCCGTTCTTGATGAAAAGCTGATAGCAGAGGTCGTTCTTGTTGATCTTGTATTTGAAGTCCTTCTTGCGATCGCAATAAGGCTTGGCTGTAGCTGGCTCAACGATCTGCTGACCATCCTTGCCAGTCCTGATATAAGGATTGTAAAGCGGGTTGATGTCAACGGCCAACCCTCGGGCGTGGTAGGAAAGATGCTGTCGGCCTGAGACCCTGCGGAAACAAAAACAACTGGTATTGTTGTCGCGCATCTGTCGTTCATCGTCGGCATCATATTCATCGGCCAGTCGTATCCGTTGGATAGGGTAGTGCTGGCGATAAAGTTCCATAAAGATACGAATGAGTTTCTGGGCAATCTGACGGTTGCAGACCATCTCTCCATGATGCGTCTTTCCATCGTAATCCCAATGCATCAGCCGCAGATAGCGCAGGTCATTCCGACCTATGACATCATTTGGCTGATAGGTTTTGCCCTGCATCTTCTGCCAGACGCTGTCAGGAATCTCGTGGATAGAGAAACCCGCAGAAAAATCCTGGCTCTGTGCAGGATAAATGCTACAGAGCCAGAAAAGTATGATAGTCAATAGTGTGGTTCTCATCAGCGTATCACCTTCTTGTCACCTTGGATGTAAACACCTTTCTGAGCAGATTCGCCATCGACCTTTACACCTCCAAGTGTGTAGACGTCAGCCTTCTTCTCGTCAGCTGTGATGGAACGCACGCCTAAGGTTCCATCGAGTTCTTTCTTGACACGTTCAAACTGCTTCAGGAACTCATTGCTGTTGTGCAGACGGGCATAGACGGCAGAACCCACCAGACGACCAGCCTCCACATCACTCTGCCAATGGTAGCCAGTGATGACACGGCCCTGACCATACTGATAGGCACGAGCCAGGAGGTCTTCCTCTGCGTCAGGATTGAGCTCTGCCAATACCAATGCATAGAGCCAGCCCGTGGAAGCATGGCCAGAAGGATAGGCACCAACATTCTTCTCGATGTTCTCAGCAGGCGGATAGGCTGTAGCCTCATTCAACTGCTTGTAAGGACGGGGGCGCTTGTAGTAGTTTTTACAACTGCGTGTAGCACCGTCGCCCAGAGAATGCATGTTCTCGCACAGCTTATACAGTTCTGGCGTCGTCGTTGCTGAGAGTGTCTTTCCAAAGGGTGCGGAGAAGATCTTCAAGAGATAATCGAGATCGTTGTCCACGTCGTCGATTGCAATCTGTCCCTCGTCCGTCGGACGGATGCTCTTGCCTTCGATGAACTTGTTCAAGTCCGTAGTAGCCAAGGCTGATACGGTGTCGGGAGGAGCCGGCAGATAGTTGATGGCATCGGGCAGGTCGTCGTTACTGTAATACTGATTACCGTCTTCCGTCAGTGCAGGACTGACATAAGCCACACCTGAAACCTTCTCAAATTCTGCTTTGGCAGAGTTGATCATCGAATTGACGCCTGTGTGGTCGTGCAGACGAACCACCAGCGCACTTGCCAGCAGACGGGCAGCCTGGACATCGCTGTCCCAATGATATCCTGTCACCACAGAAGCCTGACCGAACTGATAACCGCAAGAAAGGATCTCGTCTTGTTTCTCAGGACTGATCTCTGAAAGCAGCAGGGCATACATCCAGCCCATCAGCGCTTCACGTGAAGGGAAGGAACTCTCGTATGTGTAATCAGACTCTTGTTCAGGAATGAGCGACTGCTCATCGAAACGCACATAAGGGCGTCTGAAGAACGCAAACGAACTCTTGGCCTGCTTGATGCTCTTGTTGCCGTACTCCATACAGTAGTCGAAGAGCTCAGCGATATACGGCGTCTCAGTACTCGACAGCGTGACTCCGATGGCCTTTGAGAAAGTATCCAGATAGTAGGGTGCGTTGGCATTGAAGTCATTACGGGCCTGAATTCCGAGTTCTGTGCCTCTCATGGTCTTTCCCCAAGCATACTGGAGATAATCCTTGATATACTCTACGGATGTTTCCGCAGGAGGTCCGGGGAGGAATCTGCCAGCATCAGGTACTGCCTGAGCATGAAGGTTACCGCAGCACAAGACTGCGATAACCGTTGAAAATAATAATCCCATGTTTCTTTTATACATTATATAAAATGATTATGCAAATGCAACTGTCAGACCAGCCATGACGATAGATACCATCGACATCAGCTTGATTAGGATGTTCAGCGACGGGCCAGAAGTGTCCTTGAACGGGTCACCGACGGTGTCACCGACGATACAAGCCTTGTGGGCAAAGCTTCCCTTACCACCGAAGTTGCCTTCCTCGATGTTCTTCTTGGCATTGTCCCAAGCACCACCGGCGTTGGCCATGAACACAGCCAGCGTGAAGCCACCAGCCAGACCACCAACGAGCAGACCGAGAACACCAGCCACACCGAGAACGATACCTACGATGATGGGGATGAGGATGGCGAGTACAGAGGGAACCACCATCTCATGCTGTGCAGCACGGGTAGAGATTTCCACGCAACGGCCATAGTCAGGTGTGCCTGTACCTTCAAGGATACCGGCAATCTCACGGAACTGACGACGAACCTCCTGTACCATCTTCTCTGCTGCACGACCTACAGCCTCCATCGTCATACCGCAGAACAGGAAGGCAGCCATAGCACCGATAAAGGCACCTACAATCACCTTCGGGTTCATCAGGTTCACCTGGAAGTAGTTCATGAAGTCGGGGATTGTAGCATCAGTAGCACTGATCACATCACCAGCCACATTCGTAATGGTCTGACCAGCACGGGCCATCGCAATCTTGATCTCCTCAATATAAGAGGCGAGCAGAGCCAATGCCGTGAGGGCAGCAGAGCCGATAGCAAAGCCCTTACCTGTAGCTGCAGTGGTGTTGCCCAGAGCGTCGAGGGCATCTGTGCGGTGACGCACTTCCTCACCCAACTGAGACATCTCAGCATTACCACCAGCATTGTCGGCAATAGGTCCATAGGCGTCAGTAGCCAGCGTGATGCCCAGGGTAGAGAGCATACCTACAGCGGCAATACCGATACCATAAAGACCGTGAGCCAAAGAGGTTGACGACATGGAGAGATCGAAGCCATTGGCACAGAGATAACTCAGCATGATGGCCACACCAATCGTGATCACAGGGATACAGGTTGAAATCATACCCGTGCCTATACCTTTAATAATAACGGTAGCAGCACCAGTCTGTCCAGCCTCAGAGATCTTCTGCGTCGGCTTGTAAGAGTGAGACGTATAGTATTCGGTTGCCTGTCCGATGATGACGCCAGCAGCCAAACCAGAGATGACAGAGAAGGAGAGACCCAGCCAGTTCTCAATACCCAGGAGGTAAAGGATGGCGAAGGTAGCAATGGCGATGAGGATAGCCGAGACGTTCGTTCCAAGCGAGAGTGAACGCAGCAGGTCCTTCATCGTAGCGCCTTCCTTCGTACGAACGAGGAAGATACCTAACAAAGAGAGGAACACGCCTGTGGCAGCAATCAGCATCGGAGCGATGACGGCCTTCAGCTGAATATCTATGCCTGCGACGGCAAAGGCAGCAGCACCAAGGGCAGCGGTAGAAAGAACCGAACCGCAATAGCTCTCATAGAGGTCTGCACCCATACCAGCAACGTCACCCACGTTATCACCCACGTTATCGGCAATCGTGGCAGGGTTACGAGGATCATCCTCAGGAATGTCGGCCTCGACCTTACCAACGATATCTGCACCAACGTCGGCAGCCTTCGTATAAATACCACCACCGACACGGGCAAAGAGCGCCTGTGTAGAAGCACCCATACCGAAGGTCAGCATCGTCGTAGTGATGGAGATCAGTCCGTCGTGATCGAAATGGTTAAGAACGATGAACCAGATGGCGATGTCGAGCAGACCAAGACCTACAACGGTAAGTCCCATCACAGCACCGGAACGGAAGGCAATCTTCAGACCAGCATCCAGACTCTCACGGGCAGCGTTGGCTGTACGGGCAGAGGCATAAGTGGCGGTCTTCATGCCGAAGAAACCAGCCAGTCCGGAGAAGAAACCACCAGTAAGGAATGCAAACGGCACCCAGGGATTCTGCACATTCAGCCCGTATGCCATAAATGCAAAGAGGGCACAGAGCACCACAAAGACAATGAGCACGACCTTGTACTGCTGTTTCAGATAGGCCATAGCGCCATTGCGCACATAGAGTGCGATTTCTTTCATACGCGGCGTACCTTCATCAGCTGCCATCATCTGACGGAAGAAGAAATACGCCATTCCCAGTGCCACTAACGATGCGATGGGCACGAGCCAAAATACTTCAGGAATGTTCATTTAATATAGGTTTTAGTTGTTAATAATGAATTACTCTTCTACAAAATCAATGAGGTTGGCGGCCTCGTCGTCAGGATCTTCGCTTCCAAGGTCCATCATCGTCGAGTAGTTGTCCTCGGTGATCTCGTCATCATCGGGATCGCTCACTTCCTCGTCCTCATCATCATGGGATTTATAGTCGTCCTGTACCTCGTAGTCTTCATCTTCATTATCATTCTCCTCACGCTCTTCATCGTCATCGTCAGCGTGACGCATGTGGATCTTCTCCTGCTCAGGCTTCAGCTTGGCGAAGATGGCTTCTACCCATCCGCCTTTCTCTACCTCGAGTACTTCAAAACCGTCTTCCACCTTCTTCTCATACATGCCGCCCTTCTTGTGCAGACGGTCTTTGGGAAGGGTTGTGGTCGAGATGTCGAAGCCGCTGAGGATGATATCCTGAATAGACTGTGACAGAGAATCCCAGCCACCACCGAAGTTACGGTCGAGCACCTCTATCAGCTTAGCTGCAGAGATGTGGCGGATGTTCTCATAGGTGAGATCTGTCACACGCATAATGGGTCTTTTCTTGATGGCCCATGCAAACTTCATATTCTCGTCAAACTTGATCTGAGCCACCTTATAACCGCGCTTCTCATAGCTTTTCTTCACGAGCATGACGTCTTCTTTGATCTCCTCAATCAGGAACGCACTCTTGAAGATGTCCAGATAGTGATTGACGTTTTCCTTGACTTCTGCATCCTTGGAGGCTGCTTCCCACATACGGAAGACATCGTTCTCCTGAATGTCCCAAACACTACTCTTTGTGACTGCCTTAATCGACAATGACGGATTGCTTTCCGGCTGTTGTTGCTTTGTTCTTGCCATATATATTCTTGTTTTTTTGTGCAAATGTATATACTTTTTTTGTTATTAGCAAGTTTTTTGATGATATTTTTTTGTGATTACCACATTTTAAAGTAACTTTGTACCCAAATTATGGCACAACCACTGGCTGAAAGACTCCGTCCTCGCACTTTAGACGACTATATCGGACAACAACATTTGGTGGGCGAGGGGGCCGTCCTGCGGAAGATGATCGAAGCAGGGCGCATCTCTTCTTTTATCCTTTGGGGACCTCCAGGTGTGGGAAAAACCACCCTTGCGCATATCATTGCCAACAGGCTGGAGACACCTTTTTATACTTTGTCGGCTGTGACCAGCGGCGTGAAGGATGTGCGCGATGTCATTGAGAAGGCACAAAAAGGCCGTTTCTTCAACGAAGCGTCACCCATTCTCTTTATCGACGAGATTCACCGGTTCTCCAAGTCGCAGCAGGATTCGCTGTTGGGGGCCGTGGAGAAGGGCGTCGTCACGTTGATTGGCGCCACGACCGAGAACCCGTCGTTCGAGGTCATCCGGCCGCTCTTGTCCAGATGTCAGTTGTACGTCCTGAAATCGTTGGAGAAAGACGACCTATTGCAGCTTCTTGACCGTGCCATTCATACTGACACCATCCTGAAGGAAAGAAATATCCAACTGAAGGAGACCGATGCCTTGCTACGATACAGTGGAGGTGACGCTCGTAAGTTGTTGAATATCTTAGAGTTAGTTGTAGAATCCGAATCTTTGGATGAAGTCGTTGTAACGGACAAAATCGTCGTCAAACGCCTGCAACAGAATCCCTTGGCTTACGATAAGGACGGCGAGATGCACTATGATGTCATCTCTGCCTTCATCAAGAGCATCCGGGGTTCTGATCCTGATGCTGCTCTCTATTGGCTCGCCAGGATGATCGAGGGTGGGGAAGACCCGCAGTTCATTGCCCGTCGCTTGGTGATCAGCGCTTCAGAGGATATCGGACTGGCCAACCCCAACGCCCTGTTGCTGGCTAATGCAGCCTTCGATGCCGTCATGAAGATAGGCTGGCCTGAAGGACGAATACCATTGGCCGAGGCAACGGTCTATCTGGCCACTTCGCCCAAGAGCAACAGTGCTTATCTGGGTGTCGATGCCGCTCTGGATCTGGTCCGTCGCACAGGTAACCAACCCGTTCCTCTGCCTATCCGTAATGCCCCCACGCAGTTGATGAAGGATTTGGGCTATCACGACGGCTACCTGTATCCGCACGACTATCCCGGTCATTTCACCCCACAGCAGTATCTGCCCGATGCATTGGTCAACGAACGCCTTTGGCACGGACAACATAACCCCGCAGAAGAGAAACTGTACCAGCGGATGGTCAACTACTGGGGAAAGAGATATGAAGAGTAATTTAGAATTTAGAATTGAGAATTAAGAGGAAGAATTAAGAATTTAGAGATATATGGCAGAACAAGAGAATAACAACCGAAAGAGACAACGTCGTCAAGTGCCCTTAGACACTACTTATGGTCATCTGCCACCCCAGGCGCTGGAGGTGGAGAATGCGGTCTTGGGTGCCCTGATGATCGACAAGGATGCCTACGCCGTCATCTGCGAGATACTGCATCCTGAGAGCTTCTACGATCCGCGTCATCAGATGATCTATACGGCTATCCGTGACCTGAATATGGACGAACGGCCTGTTGACGTGCTGACCGTTACTGAGCAACTGGCTAAGTCAGGCAACCTGGAGGAAGTGGGAGGCCCTGGCTATGTGGCCGAACTGAGCTCCAAGGTCGCTTCGTCTGCCAATATCGAATATCATGCGCAGATTATCGCCCAGAAATCGTTGGCCCGTCAGCTGATCTCCTTCTCAAGTGTCATTCAGACGAAGGCTTTCGACGAGACGGTGGATGTGGAGGAGCTGATGCAGGAGGCGGAGGGTTCGCTCTTCGAACTGTCTCAGCGGAACATGAAGAAAGACTACACCCAGATCAATCCCGTCATCGACCAGGCCCTGAAAGTGATCCAGGCTGCTGCCGCCAATACCGACGGTCTGACGGGTATCTCTACCGGCTATTATAAGCTCGACGACATGACGAGCGGCTGGCAGAACTCCGACCTCGTGATTATCGCCGGGCGCCCTGCCATGGGTAAGACTTCATTCGCCTTGTCGATGGCAAAGAATATCGCGGCAGATGCCCGCGTGCCGATGGCTTTCTTCTCGTTGGAAATGTCGAACGTGCAACTGGTGAACCGTCTGGTCTCCAATGTCTGTGAGATCCAGGGCTCGAAGATCCTGAACGGTCAGTTACAGCGTGACGAATGGGACCGGCTCGACAAGCACATCAACAACCTGATCGATGCACCTCTTTATATCGACGACACCCCCGGTCTGTCGGTGTTTGAACTGCGCACCAAGGCCCGTCGTCTGGTGCGTGAGCACGATGTGAAGCTGATCATGATCGACTACCTGCAGCTGATGAACGCCAACGGCATGCGCTTCTCTTCCCGACAGGAGGAGGTCTCCACCATCTCTCGTTCGTTGAAAGGTCTGGCCAAGGAGTTGAACATCCCCATTCTCGCCCTCAGTCAGTTGAACCGTGGCGTCGAAGGGCGCGACGGCATCGAGGGCAAGCGCCCGATGCTCTCCGACCTCCGTGAGTCGGGTGCCATCGAGCAGGATGCCGACATGGTGGTCTTCGTTCACCGTCCTGAATACTACCACATCTACCAGGATGATGCCGGCCACGACCTGCGCGGCATGGCGCAGATCATCATTGCCAAGCACCGTAAGGGTGCCACGGGCGACGTGCTGTTGACCTTCCGCGGTGAATACACGCGCTTCGAGAATCCCGAAGACCGGAGTCTGGGCCACCGTCCGCCGATGGATGGTGGTGAGATCAGAGGCTCGAAGATCAATGGCGAGGATATGAATCCGATTCCCCCCATAGACAACGGACCCTTACCGTTCTGATATGCAATAATGCAAAGATGCAATGATGCAATGAAAATCCCCTCCTGGTCGGGAGGGGAATTTTTATTTTATGGATATCAACCATTTATTATCGCACCAAGGAGCGGATCGGGTTCTTGTACCAGTCTGACGCGAGATAGGAATTCATTCCCCAGGTGTTGAAATCAGGATAGGCCGTTTTGACGGGCGTCCTCTCTGTGGGATACAGGAAATCGCCAGGAATCATGATGCCATGAGGGTTCTGTCCCTTGGTAGCTAAACGTACTCTATTGTTTGTGGTGATATCGCGGATGTAGGGCTGCTGAGTGGTATCCTTGAAACTGAAATCGGCTGGAACCGTCTTCCTGCAGGATACATAACCATAATCGGAGCCGTCGGTATTGATGAAGGTCTTGGGGTCATCCACACCGAAGAGCTTGTGGACCTCAGCACCATCGACGATGGGGGCTACGTTGATGTTCATGACTGTCACCTCGTCGTGGGCACCACAAGCCACGATGCGGTATTCGATGGTGGTCTCATCAACCCTGATAGCCTTGATTACCACGTCGTTCAGGTCAAAGTCGCCTTGCTCCGTATCCTCAAAGCAGTAGGTGTACACCTCAGGATCGGGAACAGGAATATCGGGAACGACCTTACCGCCTTCCACCTCGACGAAGATATCGTTGAAGTCGCGATCGGTACCCGACTCCCAACTCATGAATGTCTTATTTTCAAAAGTCAACCAATAGAGACGGGGGAAGTCTTTCTTATCGTCAGTGTTGAAACCAGAGCTGGCGAAGTTGCCCCAATTGTTGATATAGTTGTTCAGACGGCCGTCGCCATAGAGCTCACCTCTCTTTTTACCCTTGTCGGCATCGGTATTGGCTTTGATCATAAAGCCAATCTTATAGCCTTTGGGGAAGATGAACGAAGCCGGCGTGTTGGCTGTAGCGGGTGTCAGATTGTTAGGTGTCTCAAAGTACAAGAGAGCGAATGAGCCGTGCTTGCCAACCTTCTCATCCTCGGTCTTGTCGAACACCCGATTGAAGGGAATGGCCTTGTACTTAGGCAGACGCTGGATGTACGACACGAAATCGCCCGACACCTGAGCGGGATCATAATAATAATAGTAGAGCTCAGAGTTCCATACCTCATAGCCGTACTTGGTCGGATGGTCGCACTTGTACATCGGGGTCAGGATGACAGGCTGCTCACCGTCGGTTACAACATAGCAATTGTTGTTGTATTCAACGGTATTATACACTTTGCCTGGCGTGTTGTCATTTGGAATCGTATGTGCATCATCCTCCCATCTGCCGTTGGGCAAGAGATCGAGGATGTATTTTCTGAAACCGGTCTTGAAATCGGTGGAGTAATCAGCATACTCTCCTTCGGCGGTCATCTTCAGACCCTCATAGTCGTTGAGGTAATAGAGCACCTCTCCGGGATTCCATCCCTGTTCACTCTGCGAAGCCCACGACGCTTCACTGCCTGCCACATGGAACTGGCTTGCGTTGGGCAGCGTGTAGCCATTATCCAGTTTCATGCCTCTGGTCTTGGCGGGGCTGGTGAACGAAGCGGCGCCGTTCTCCACCTTTCTTAAATAAAGACTCTCGTCGGTGATGAAAGCTACATAGAGACCGAGGTTGTCCTTCGGTGCATCATAATAGAGTGTGAAATTGGTCCGTCCACTGGTCTCTGCCTGGTTCAGAACCTTCATCGAGTTGCGGGTGACATAGGAGGGTGTCGACTCGTCGGTGATGTCAAGGACATCGACCAGCAGCTGTACTTTCTTCACAGAGGCATCGGCGGTGATCATCACCTGACCGCTGACGGTGGTACACCAATCGTGGTTAGGATCAAACTTCACGCCAAACACCTTTTCTGCATTTGTCTGGGTCACGACTTCCTTGTAGGCTTCTCTGGATTCAACCAGGTCTGCTTCATGTCCGCAACTGACGAGCAGCATCGTGCCTACGGTTAAGATAAATAGTTTTGTGTTCATATTTTATAATGATTTTAATGATTTCGGGCGCAAAATTACAAACAAAACCAGAAACAAAATGTTTAAAATCCGACAATGGTGTTTAAAATCCGACAATTAGGTGTGTGATTTTCGTCAAAATAGTGTGTAATTTTCGACAATTTCCGTATTTCCTTGCAGAAAAATGCAGAATTATCACTAATTTTGCACAGTCATGAGAGAAATGCAATTTACAGCCATCGTGCTGATGTCGCTGCTGACGCTGAAGCTGCTGATGTTGCCTTCAAAGGCAGTTGTCAGTCCTGTCACCAGGCGTGCCTGGTGGATGATGACCGTCGGCATTGCACTGGTTGGCGTGCAGTTTGTACTGCAATACATCTTTAATCTACGGGCGATGGGCGTGACACAAGCCGTCATGCTCAACCTCGCTCTGTTCATCCCAGCGTCATGGATACTGTCCTTGTCGCTCATCTGCCTGCAACGGCGGGGAACCATCACCCGCCGCAACTATCTGGTGGGTCTGCTGACGTGGCTCGCAGCCCTGTGTCTCATGGCCTTTGCCTCCATAACCGACGGAAAGCCGCTGTTAGCCGGCTCGGAGACCATGCGGCGGGCAGAGATAGCTGCCTCCGTGGTCTATGTGGCCATGATGGCCTACTATCTCTGGTGCCACTTCAAGAACATCAGATACCTGATACATGCCTTGAAGAACTATTACGATGAAGATGCTGACGATCTGCTGCAGTGGATGCGGTTCATCGCCCTCATACTGCCCGTCTTAGGCCTGATGGTGCCGGTTATGATCTTCGCCAACGGCCAAGGGCTCTTCTATTTCGGCCTGCTGATGTTCTGCTTCATCTTCTTCCTGGTTGACAGTTTCTGCAACTACGTGGTCAGCACAACCCCCGCCAAGGTGCGTGAAGCTGAGGAGCACGAGGACGAAGAAGAGGCAGCTCAAGAGGAGGATCCGCATGCCAACCAGTATTCTCCCATGCACCGTGTAGAACAGGCCGTCAGTCAATGGGTGGCCGACGGCAAGTACCTCAGGAGCGGCCTCAAGCTGCCCACCGTGGCCGATGAGCTCGGTGTGCCGCGCTATCTGCTCACGGCCTGGCTTCGCAGCAAGGGCCTGAAGTACGCTGACTGGATGACCGACCTGCGCATCGAGGAGGCCATACGTATTCTCAATAAGCATCAGGGCTGGTCAAACGAGTACATATCCCAGCACTGCGGCTTCACCGACCGCACCTACTTCCAGCGGAAATTCAAGGAGAAGACCGGACTGTCGCCGACCGACTATCAGACTCAGCAGACCAGCTTATAATCAGGCTTTAAAAACCTCTTCGCCGTCAACGATGGTGGCTACGATATTAGCCTGTGCGACCTTATCGATGTCGTCGTGCAGGAAGTCGCAGTCGTACACAGTCATGTTAGCGATCTTACCGAACTCGATGGAGCCCAGGCGATGCTCCTGGTGCCATGCATGCGCCACGTTGATGGTCAAGGCACGCAGTGACTGTTCGCGGTTGATGGCCTCCTTGACATTGTGACTGGTATCTACACCGTCGAACATACCCTTTGGAAGAGAGCGGGTTTCCGCCATGAAAACGCTGATGGGAATACTGAATGACGGAGAAACCGGGTAGTCCGAATGGAAGACTGGGCATGCGCCTGCGTCAAAGAAGGACTTGATGGGATAAGACTGGCTGGCCAATTCCTCACCGACATACTTGACTTCAATGTCATAGAAGCCCGGAATCATCGCCGTCCAGAGTGGAGGCACGGCCGGAACAGAACCGGTTGCCGCCATACGGCGGATATCCTCGTCGGTTACGAAGTGCAGGTGCGCCAGCACGTTACGCTGATCCTTGTCGCCGGTAATCTTTTCCGCGTCCTCGATGCAGCCGAGCATGAAGTGGGTAGCACCACCACCTTCGGAGTGTACATGAACAGACATGCCCTCCTTGTCGGCTTCAACTATCAGCTCCACCATCTTGTCATGGTTGTTGAAGCGTTCGTTGCCGTGATAGCCCGGCTGATCGGCATAATCCTGATTCTGCCAGCCCGTGTGCGCTTCGGTCACACCGTCCAAAAACGTCTTGACGCCGACAACATGGAAATATTCACCGCTGTACTTCGCACGATCCGCAGCGATGCGGGCCACCTCCGCCTTCGGATCTTCGGGATTGTCCGGGCACATCAGGTAGGCATAAGTGCGCAACTTCAGCTTACCCTCCTGTTCCAACTCATAGAAAGCCCTCGTAGCGATGGCGTTGGTGACCTCCACGCCGGCGTCGGCCACAGCGGTGTAGCCGTTGGCGAGAGCCATGTCCTGCCAGGCGAGCAGATAGTCCTTGGCATTCTCAAGGGTAGTGGGCAGTTTGGGGTACACTTCGAATACAGGGGCCTCACAGATGTAACCGTCCGGTTCGCCGTTTTCGTCCACGTGCACCAGTTCATAGCCCATTTTCTTTGCGTAGGCTGCGTCGATGCCCGCCCATTCCAGTGCCTTGGTATTGAGCAGCATGGAATGTCCCCCGCCGGTTTGCATAAACAGCGGCTTGTCGGCGCAGATCTCGTCAAGATACGCTTTGGAGACGTATTCTTCATTTTCAACCCACCCAGATGCCAGGTAGAACTCACGCTGTGGGTTCTTTTGGATAAACTCCTTGATGATCTCGCGGTATTTAGGATAATCTGTCAAGCCTACCTGCGCGAGGTTCGCCTGCCCGATGGCGCGGTCACCGGCCAGATAGCTGTGGCAATGGGACTCCATGAATCCGGGATAGATGTAGTTATCACCATAATCCAGCACCTGCGCATCCGCGCCTGCGAGTTTCTTGGCTTCTTCTGCGCTGCCGATATAGGCAAACACGCCGTCCTTCACTAATGCGGCCTTGGCAAAGGGTCGCTTCTCATCCATCGTGATGATGTTGCCGAGGATAATTGATTGTCTCATAGATGTCCAGTGTTGGTTAGTTTATTAGAAAGGATTGAACGCCTTAAGCTCCACGCCCTTGTCCTGAATGACCTTCAGCAGGGCATTGACGGCGGTAAAGGGCTCGTCGAAGCTCTTCAGCAAGGCCTCATAGTTCTGACGGTCGGTGGGGCTCATGCGGTCATGAATGACACGGAAGTCGCTCTCACCTTTGAAGCGCAGGGCGACGGAGGGCAGGTTGTCGCCGTCGATGACGTCGGTGATGAACTTACCATCGGCCTTAACGCCGGTACTCTTCTGCGTCACGGTGAAGGCGACGGACTTGTTCAGCAGATCCGTCCAAGGATCGATGGTCTCTTTCGAGGGCTGCTGTCCGCGGTACTTCAGGGCGTTGCCGGCAGCCTTCATGCATTGGCCTGCGTCGAGGATGTCAACGTCGAACAGAAGGTCGTCGGTCACGGCTATCTCAATCTTGTCGGTACGGCTGTTGAAGGCCTTCAGCAGGGTGTAGCATCCTTTCCAGAGAGGAGCGATGTCGCGCAACTCGCGCAGCTGCTCCAGTTCCTCGTCGGAATAGGGGTTGGCAAAATTATGGGCTTTGATACTCATCACGGTGTTGCCGTTAATGCCGAGGCTGGCATTGGTCTCCACAGTGTGGTCGGCGTGGTGGATGAGTTCGCAGGCAGGCAGCTCGTAGCGGTCTGCTTTCTTGGCCTCGGTGGTGAGCGTCGCCTTCCATTCGCTGCGCTTCAGCGAGATGTATTTCTTGCCGTCGGTTGACTCCATCGTCAGTTGTCCCTTCATCACCAGCTCTTCATCCGCGTCGTTGCCCGATTCTGAGCGCAGAAGTTCCATGTCGATTGCATGGGGGAACTGGATAGCTATGGGTAAGTTGCCAGCTTTGATAAGGAAGATGATGACACCGTCGTCGGCTCCGCTGAATGTCATTCTGACCTTGGTCACAGCACCTGTTGTGGCGTTTTTGCTACTGATGATGAAAGCCTCGTCGTCGATGGGCTCAAATCGTGCCGTGTCTTTGCCGGTAGTGAACTCAACGTTGTTTTTGCTTAAGGCGATTTTGGCATTAAACAGGACGAATTCCTTGGCAGATTCTACGGCTACGTTCGAATTGTCCATTGCCCACTGTGCCCCTTCCGCCTGGGGGTCTGAGAAGGATAAGGTTTTCCCAAATTCTGGCCTTGAGAGGATGTTGACGATGATTTTGCTAAATTGAGGCCCCAGGGCGTTAATCTTCATCTGGTCAATGAATTCGGTCAGCAGGTTGACGGCTCTCATCGTCGGGTCGAGTTTGATATACTGCTGTGTATCAGCCAGCATCTTCGACAGCTGTGCCTCGAAGTTCTGACGGTCGGGCGATAGGGAAGAGAGGGTCTCCTCGATGGCTGCCCCCTTCTCGGCATCGGCCTTGTTGAGGGTACCAGTAAAACTGCCGTTATTCACCTCCACACTACCGTTGGTATAGGCCAGGCTCGTGTTGGAGACCTCGGTCATACCGTCGCCATAGCTGTTGTCGTTGTCGCCTCGGCTGCGGGCCAGCGTATAGGTCTCACCTGTAACAGGATCACCAAGTAGTACCCTGCCGTCGTTGAGCAGACGCCATGTGAAGCCAGCATCCTCAGGACCGCCATAGACGGCCAGCGGTTCGTCGCTGGTGTTGTCGAACACGCCTAAGTAGATGCAGCCGGTATGGTCGGCATCAGCCTTCACGGCCAACAGCACACGGCTGAAGGGTACGCCGGCCTCAGTCACGTCGGCATATTCAAACTCATCCCACCACAGGCCGACAAGGCTCTGTTCAAGGTCTGTCACATTACCCGTGGATGGATTGTCCACACTCGTGCAGCTTGTCATACCCACCAGGAGCACAGCTGCCATCATTGCTAATAAATACTTTTTCATAACATGTAATTTGATGATCGTTTTATTTTTCAGTTTCAGTTGCAAAGTTAATAAAAAAAGTCTAACCTTGCAAGACCTTAACGCCCGCCGCCTGCAGATTTTTACGATTCTGCAACAATATTTGTATATTTTGAAAGTCGCCTCCTTTTTAGCGAAAACTCAATAACGCATTTTAAACATCAATTCGCGGAAATTCAACATGGGCTGGATGAACGAAAACCGGTTTTTTCATCAAATTGCCACTAATTTCCCTTCTCTGATCATAAAATTTCTCCATATTACCAATGAAGGCCATGTTATCCAGATTGCTCCAGATGTCCTGACTGCTTTTGAAAAAATATCCTCCTTGGCATCATCAAAGATGCTGTTTGCAGGATTGTAGTCGACCAACATTTCCAGCGCCTGTGTGTCTTTTGTGTTTCAAATGTTTCAAATGTTTCAATGTTTCTTTTGGGTTTTACGGTTTTATTTCCGGGGGAAGAAGGGGGTGAATGATATATTTATATATTAATATATTAAAGATTATATATATATTATAATATATATATAATCTTTTGTTCCACTGCGACTTTTTTTCGCTTTCTGAAAAAGCGGGTTGAAACATTTGAAACATTTGAAACATTGAAACATTGACTCTTATATAATGCTCATAAGGTATTGATATTCAGATATATACAAATACCTGCGACGTTGGGTGAACGCGGCGTGCAATACTGAGTCGTCGCCCACGGCCATGCGGATTTTCTGCCAACCGTAGCGGCTCGGCAGGTGCGGAAAGACCTGTTTCGCCACGGTCTGCTTGGTGAGTAAATCTGGATAATCTCTTAATCTATATGCCATACTATTTTATTTTACACCACAAAGTTACGTAATATTTCTGAGAATCGGCAAAGAAATAACACTTAATATAGAATATTACTTTACGTTTGCAAATAAATCTTAAAGTGAAAATAGACGCTTCTTTTTTCTTGCAAACACGGGAATAAAGTTGTAACTTTGCAGTGGAATTAGGGAATTCCCGTTAGTCTGAATCAGCACCAACGCTGCAAACTCAAGGTCTGAAAGGTTGTAATCCGGAATAACCACCTTTTATATGAAGAGAAACCAGCGTTCGTACTACCAGAAACTAGGGATTAAACCTAACAGAATGTAAAACAAGAAGAAAGGTTATAAGAATTATGGCACAGAATGTGATTAATTTCCCCGTAGCGCTCAAGCAGAACACGAACGACGATTCGACTGCTTTCGGCAAGTATTTCTGGGTTCCCGTTTGGCCTAAGACGCTGAACCTGAAGGGTCTCA
>JAEEGJ010013716.1_pt1 | contig 19525 bp, 18 predicted proteins | sample 8958761 | NCBI WGS metagenome assembly JAEEGJ01 (sample SAMN16246546, study PRJNA631951) | gut metagenome | biome: gut microbiome; feature: rumen; material: RS-attached | host: Bos | place: Iran: Karaj | collected 2018-10 | reverse complement strand
AGCGTTTCCTGGCACTACCAGCAATGGCGGCGTTATTCTTAAAAAGGTGGATATGGATATATACAAGGCTTGGGTTGATAACTATGAGATACGCAACGGAATTAACGGCGTTCCTTTGACTGACGAACAGCGCAGGACAAGAGAACTTGAAGTGCTGTCTATCATATCACGCAAGATAACCGACCCTAAAACGAATTTGAGTTTTATTGAAAAATGGAATGTGTCAAATGTGGGGCGGTTTAGTTATTTTGCTGCCAACAATCCATATTTGGTTGAGTTGGGCGATTTGCGCCAATGGACTATTGGAAACTCCGAAGATTTAGCGACTTATGGGTTTGCAGGATTTATTCAATACTGCACCGCGCTAACAACGTTCAAAATGCCGTCGTTTCCGCGAGGCACGAATGTTACCGACATTGTGCGAGGCTGCACAGCCCTTGCAAATATCGAGGTTAGCCAGTTGAATGTTGAAGCAATATCATTTGAGGATTGCCCACTGACAAAACAAAGCGTCCTGAACCTGATAAACGCGGCTACAACCGTCAACGACACCACAACCATAACGCTGTCAACCACGACCTATAACGCCGTCAAAGACGATAGCGATGTGCTGGCCGCAATAGACGCAAAGGCGGCGCAGAATATCTTTGTGGTTATCGGCGATATGAGCGAGTACACCATAACCTATCATTATGGAGCAAAAAGTAACGGTCAATTCTTAAAAACCGAAACGCAGACCTATCACACTGGCGATACTATTGTGCCACTTGAGGGCGATTTGAATTATGAGTATTCCGACGAGCCTCAATATGCGTATTATAGTGCTGGCACTTATTCTGCCGATTATGATTCGGAAGAATCGTATTGGTTCAATAATTTCGACCACTGGGCGAACCTGCCAGCCACTATGCCAGCACAAGACATTGACATTTACGCCGTGTATGAATCGGAAAACGATATGTGGCACGAGGGTTACGCAATGGATATTGGCGAGGGATAATTAACCTAAAACTTTGATAACTTATAACTTAAAAACTTTAAAACTATGAACGCATTACCTTTCATTCTTGCAATCAGCGACGAGGGCGCAGCCCCGAAAATCGTTGAGACCGTCAGCGAAGATAATATGTATGTAGGCTATTGCACGCCTGACTGCAAGGGCTACGACGACCCGAAATGGCTAATCAAGCACATTTGGACGGAAAGCGGTGTCCAGTACATTTTCACCGCCAACGGTAGCCGCCAGTACAACCAAAAGTGGGAAGATAGGAACAATCTCACCTACAAGCCGACGGAAAACTTTGTGTTTTAGTATTTTGTGTTTTCATAATTTGTTTTGTGTGTGTCAGCCGCGCCGCGATGGTGCGGCTGGCTTATTTATTGCCAGTCAACACCAGCGAGGCTGTTTACTATTGTCGCACGGCTGCTGTGAATGTATGACATTGCTTCCTCGATGTTGGAGTGGCCGAGAATCTGCATAATGGTATAGGGGTTGCCAGTCTTTTCGGCCAGCAGCGTCGCGCAGGTGTGCCGCGCGATGTGGAACGTAAGCCCCAAGTTGCGGATTTGCGCCCACGCCGCGATGTATTTGAGTTTCAGGTTCGTCTTTTGGTCGCTCAACGGTGGAAAAACGCGGTCGTCGCTGCCGAAAACGTTGAGAGCCAAGTATTTCTGCACGATTTTTTCAGGCTTGCCGCCGAAAAGGTGGCGAAGCGGCAGAATGACCCTAACGCCAGTCTTTTTTGTTATGCGGTCGATTATCAAGCCGCCGTCGGTGTCGTCGTACTTAATATCGGTGCGGCGCAGGTCGCCGTTGTCCGATATGCGAAGCCCAGTATATACCGACAGCAGGAAGCGGTCGAGCGCGAGTTGTGTGATGGGGTCGAGCGCACCGTTTTCGGCCATCTGCTCCAGCCGCCTTATTTCGCCCATTCCGAGCGCGTCGCGCCCCTCCTGCTTTTTCTCTTTAGGCCGTTCAATCTTAAAGTCGTCGAAAGGGTTTTTGAGCATTTTCCCCTCTCTCACGGCCATCGTAACGTACTTTTTGAAATATACAAACTGCTTCCGCACCGTCTCCCAACTTGTGTATAGCCGCTTGTAGAAGATGTCGATGTCGGCCAGCATATCGCGGTCGAGCGTGCGGAAAGTGATTTTCCGCGCCGATTCCCTCTCAAAGTCCTCTAACTTGTTGCAGAACGAGCGCAGGTGCTTCGCCGTGCCGTCGGCGTACTTGTCGCGGCTTATCTCCGTCTCAATCAGGCCGCGCATATAATCGACGAGGCTTCCGTCGTCCACGGCCTGACCGTTCAGTGCCTTGCCGAGCGTTTCGGGTGTGAAAGGCGTGTCCTTGTTCATACAATCCAGTTCGATTTCCTCGTACCTGCGTCGGAAATTTTGCAGGTAGAGGTTGATTTTGTCGGCGGCTGGGTAGTTCGGCCTGACGGTCTGCGAGTATTCGTCCCACGCCGATTGTGGGAGTTTCAGTTTTGTCGTGATGTACGTGCGTCTGCCGCCGCCGAAATTGATGTAGAGTTCGACGCTGCTGCTGCCCTTTCTGCGTCCGAGCAGATACTTGAATTTTGCCTTTGCCATAGTGTTATGTTTAATTTTGTGTGTGCCGACCCCGATTTTGTGTCGGGGTCTCATTCCAATCATTCCGTCAATTTCCGTCAAAAAACAAGTGCTACAATCGGTAATTGTTTGTGTCTCAACAACTTTAGCCTTGTAGCACCTTGTATAATATTGATTATAAACAAGATACCGCCAAACAAACGCCTGATTGGAGCGATATTTTGCCGACAGCCGACCTGCCTACGAAAGTGTAGCGGTCGGAAAATCGCCAAAACCAACTATATTTGTGATTTTCAGTTAGATGAAACGATAGAGGTGCTACCGCCGCTTTTTCAGGAAACTCAAAATCGGTGCAAACATAAGGAAATTTCGGGGGATTTGTGGGGGATTTGTGGGCAAAATGCTACAAAAAGTGCTACAAAAGCCAGCGCGGTTTTTATTGGCAATCGGCGGTTTTACGGTTTAAATATCTCAAACACAGCCGTTTAACGAGCAAAAACGACCGAAAGCGGCAGGCGATATTTTGCATAAAACATTATAGGCCAATCAGATACAAAGGAATTTCACCAAAATTTCAGGCAAAAAGAAATCCCCTAAACCGTTGATTTAGGGGATTTTAGGGGATTTGCGGTCGTTTAGACCCCGTGAACCAGCTGGGTTTTGAACCCTGCTGTGAATCAGTTTGTTATAAAGAGTAAAAACAACTTTTGTAACAGCGGTTTTGTGGCAACTATTTGGTTTCCAATAATTTACATAAAACCTTAATAGGTGTCGCGTTGTGTTACTTGTAGGGAGACGAACTTTAATTGATAATCAGCAATATACAAGGCAGAATCATCAATGGTAACAAATTTTGTAACAAAGGATAACAAATGTAACAAACCGTAACAGCCCATAACAAATATAACAAGCGATAACAAAACAGCCGCCCAATATCACATCGGTAGGCTGTTTGCGATTTACATTTTAAATGTAGGCTAATAAAAGTATCGCAAATATAAGAAAATCAATCCAGTCCTGCAAGCGTTTCGGCCAGCAGTTTACGGCCTCGCTCCATTTTGGCTTGCTTGCTGGCCGACGGTTGCGCGTTGGTTTGGCGCGGCGGCAGCACATCAATCTCCTCGTAGCCGCCAAAACGGTTTTTGCGCGGTACGGCTTTCATATTCTCAACGTAAACCTCGACATCGACATCGTGCAGATATTCTTGCGAACCGCGAAACGCGCCACTCTTTGTGGTTTGGAAAATGTAAACATAAAATTTATCAGGCGGCAAGGCACGCAAATCTTCGGGCGAAAGCCCTGCATAGTTGACGCTATCTATAAAAATAAACTTGTAGGGCGCAAAATTGGCTGGCACGCACTCGCCAGTTATTGTCAGGTTCGGATTGGCCGCACCCAACCGTTGTAATTTTTCCTGAAACGAATAGCGAAAACCCTCCTCCGCACTCACATAAAGCGTCTTGTAGCCAAGCGTCCGCGAAACGTATGCGGCAAACTGAATAGCAAGCGTTGACTTACCATTGCCAGGCCGTCCGTAAAACATAATCTGCGCGTCGGACTGCGGACGGCCAATGAGTTTGCGCCATCGGCCAGTCATTTCGATAATCGAAAACTTTTCATTCATAAAGTCGCAACTATTGAGTTTGTCGCTGCGTGAAAGCCGCCGTTTCTGCGGCTCTTGCGTTTTTTCAGGCTGTTGCGGCTCAATGCCGTCCAGCACGTTGTTGCCGCCGCGTTGTGGCGTGGCTGTGTGTATGTATTGATTGAAAGCGCGACCCAACTGGCGTTTCTGCTGCGGTGTTGCTTTCAGTTTCGGGTTGAATTTGTCGATTAACATAATTTTTTCGTGTTTTTATTTGCTGTTTCAAATGATTTTCCGATATTTGCAGTGCGGGGGGTTTTCCTTTTAGGAATCCTCCCGTTCCTCTTTTATGGAAGCCTCATAAACAATTCTTTCGTCCTGAATACATATTATTTTCTCGAATCGAACAAACTGGTTTCCGCTTCCAACATTTTTCAGGCCAATATATCGGCCTATCGCTTGTGTTGTTGTTGTCAAATCAAAACCACCATTGGGATAATATAAAACGGCTATTTCGGTTTTCTTCTTTCTTGCACAATGCTTCAATCCCCTGAATATGTTGTTTTGAGTTGTCGTTTCCGCAGCCGCTATTTCAAAAAACATACCGTCCCAAGTTCCTTCGGTGTGGCGCGTGTGTGGTTCGTAGTCGGTTTCATCTTCCAGTATGACGCAATGGCCGTAATGATAGCCGACGTTGATAACCTGCTTTTCGTACACTCCTTTGTCCTTATCGAACCTATGCCCTACGTGTATCGCTTTCAGGCCACCGTTTGTCGGGTTGTAATCGACATCGTAATAGTTGCTGTCGTTCAGTAATTTGAGATATAATTCGTGTGTGTCGGTGCTTCCCATACCCTGCAAAGATAGCCCCAAACCGTCCATTTTCATCAACTCCAGTTTCATTTTCAGGGCTTTGGCCTTTGCTTTGGCGAGGCGTAGGCGGCGGTCGTGGTCGGTTGCCCACTGGGGCTGTGCAATCTTACGATACCATTCCTGCTGGCCGCTTATTGTCATTTGGCGGTTGCGGTGAGGCTGGTGCGTCTGCACACACCAACTATCGACGGTGTAGAACGTATCGCCGACGGCTGTAATGTTGTGAACCCACAACTTGCCTTTGTATTTGCCGCGCTTGGCCTCGGCCACAAGCGGAAAATACTCTATCCAGTCGCCAACATTGAAACGCGGAGCGTCGCCTGACAGCCCAAAAAGTTCGTGATTGACTATCTTTGCGTCGGCTTCGTCGAAAATGACATAACATTCGCCGTCGGAATAACTGCTGTAATGTATGCCGACAAATCCGCAATCGTGCAGGAATTGGCTGGCGCGTCGGCCAGCGTCGGCTGGCTTCATATCTCTATAATTGTGTTCGTAATCAAAGGCCGCGCAAAATTCTCTGTATAGGATTTCGCCTTTCCAGTTACCGCCGCGCAAGTAAGAATACGGTTTGCCGTCGGGGTTTGTGTATGGTTTTAGCCAATCGTTAGTGCGAACATCAATAACTTTCCATCGGCTTAAACCGTCCAGCACCATTTGTATTTGCTTGTCGGTCAAATTCTTTTGTTCTTCAATATAGTTTGTGCCGTCGTTGTCGGGAATTTCAACCTCGTAGTGGTGGCGTTCTTTTTCGACGCGCTCAAAATCATCGGGGTTTAATCTTTCAAACGCAGCCAATTCTTCCTCATTTTCGACACACACCGAATCGCAGGTAGTTTCGTATTCGTTTATGATTCGGCTGAAAGCCATACGGTCGTATCGCAGCGACGAAGCAATGTTCATATATACATTTCGCCCAGCCTCGCTGTCGCCAAGTATCTTATCAATCTTCTCGCACAACTTTTGTCTTTCAACCGATTTGTTCCAATATTTCACGCTGTCGTCGCCGATATTTTTGATTTTTAACAGCAAGGCCAGTTTTTTTTCTACCAGCGCAGTATTTATCTTAATATCGCGTATGTATTCTTGTATAAGTTCCTCTACCGTGCGTTGCGGATATAAGTCCATATCGCCTAATATGCACATTGCAATGACGCGCTCCGTTCTTTCAAGATTGAGTTTGTCGATTTCGTCGGACGTTACCCCTTTGTATTTGTTGGGATTGCGCTGATTATTAGCATAATTTCGTCTATCATTCTCACTAAAATAACTGCCCCAGCCGTGCGCCTGACAACCCTCGCCACTTGCCATAAAGCGGTGGTCGAAGCCTAAACGCTCACCAGTTTCGGGGTCGATAAACGAGCCGTCAGCCCTTTTCAGCAGATAGGGACTGTTATGCGTTACGGCCATTCCTATATTGCCAAGTTTCATATCGCGTTAGATTTTCATTAACTCCAGTTTCATTTTGATTGCCTTTGCCTTTAGTTTCAGCAGTTTGCGCTGGCGGTCGCGGTTGTCGTCGGCTGACGGCGCGGCTTCGGCTGCGTCGTAGCAGTTGTCGAAATAAACGCCGTAATCAGTATCTACTTGTTGCGGCGGCGATTCCAACGCCATCAGCAGAATGTATGACGGCACGCTGTCGTCGGTTTTATAGACCAACATATACCTCACAACTTCGTCCATTGTGCCGTCTTTTTTCTTGTGGCGGCTGACTGCCTCGTTATAGTAGAACTTGCCTTTGCCCAAATCCATTGCCGCCGAAACAAACTGCAACAAGTATTCGAGGTCGAATCCTGCTTTGGGCTTAAAGCCGTTGTGCGACGGTGTGTGGCTGAATATGAGCGACACATTGTCGGCAGACCAGCAACTATTGCAGCCTTTCAGTTTGGCCTGACGCTGGCGCAGGGTGAGCCATTGCCAAAAATCGAGGGCGTTGAGCGCAAATTCGTGCAGACTATCGTCTTTCGGAATGATTGCTTGCCAGTTGTAATAAGTGCCGTCAATCTTCTTGCCGTCTTTTGTTACAACCGTTCCCGATTCCTGATTGCTGCTGATACGGTCGGCGGCAACAGCGGCTAAAATAGCCGCGTTGGTGGCTACATACCAGCCTTTCGGGTCGTTGTAAACACCGTTCCCGATTGGCCGCAGGTCGTCGTGGCCGCACATTCCGTAAAGGTGTTCAATGAGTGGCTGGGAGCGATATTTGGGCTTAACATCGAATTGCTCGGCGCAGTATGCCTCAATGAACTTTTTGCGAAGCCGTGAGCAAAGCGTTTTGTGCATTTTTATTTCAGTTATGCGGTGGCGAATCAGGTCTGCGCCTTTGGCCAGCAGTTGCTGTTGGTCGTCGGTGGGCAGTTTGATTTTTCCCATCTGCTCGGCCACAAAAGCCAGCATTTTATCGTTGTCGATTTTTGCGAGGGCTTTTTTCAGGCTCGGCAGAAAATCGTCAAGGCCAATACTGATTTTATTTGGCCTATTGAACTCTTTGAACACCCTAACGGCAAAATCCTGCTCGGTCAGTTGCTCTTTCAAGGCAGCGAAATCGCGTCGCGTCCAATACTGCAATTCAGGTGCAAGTCCTTGCAGAAATTCGATACCATCAAGGAAGCGGAGCGCGTCGTCGAGTTTGGTAAACAGCGGTTTTTTATCGCCACTGACGGCTTGCGGCAGAGGAATAAATCCTCCTAAATGTTGCTCCAGCGCAATCAATTCTTCGGCGTTTCCTACATTCACCTCAAAAAAGTGTTCGGGCGTGTAGTAAATATCAAGCGGCTGGCCGTCGCTGTAAATACGACCGTTGTCGTCGGCGGTGTAATCGTCGGGCAAAAGGCCACGCAAGATTGAAATGTGATTCTCGGTTTTCATAGTTTTTAGATTTTCATTAGTTCAAGTTTCATTTTCAGGGCTTTGGCCTTTGCTTTGGCAAGGCGCAGACGACGGTCGCGGTCGTCGGGTGTGTTTTCAACCAATTTGTCGGTTTCTTTGTCATAATGTTTGTTTTCGCGCAGGTCGGCTATCATACAAATCATTTCATATTCCAATTCGTCGTTGCCGTCGAAATCATCTTCAACCAGCGGAAAGCGGTCGTAAGGCGACGATTGAATCCAAACCTCGTCGCAGGGTCGTACAATTCCACCTTTTATGTGGCTTCCTTGGGCGTAAGTCCTGCATATTTTGGCCTTTGAGTGGTATTTGTCCAATATAGCCTGAACGCGGCTTTTGAACGGTTTTACTTTATTGTAGAAAGCCTTTTTATCTTCCCATTCCAGCGATAAAAGTTGTGTGCTTTCGTTGCCGTAAAAGGTGCAATCTTTGAAAATTTGGGCGGCTGTTTGAACACTATACGTGGAATCGTCCCAAGAGCCTTTGTCGTTAATCTTTGCAATCCTGCACTCGTCGGCGGCTGTTTTTTCATCACGATAGGCTTTAACTACTTGATACACCCATTTATCATCGTAGTACACATTGCCAACCTTGAACATTTCAGGCTTTCTTTCCAATGAGGGGTAATCAATTTGTTCTTTTACGTAGTCAAGTATGGCCTCGTCGTTTTTAATGGAATATGTTATGCCTTGTTTGTTTTTTTCGCGAGAAGATATAAATGATTTGAGAATGTCCTTTCCCAATAAATACTGATTCAGGCGTTCTTCAATTTCCCCAAACTTGCCGCCCAAACAATAAGAAAGGAATATGCCGTCGTAGCCGACGGTTACAAACGATATTGGCTTTTTAAAGCAATCAATGCAAATGTAATTGAGAACACGCAAACACTCGGCTGGGTCGTATGGCTTATTGCGCTGAATCAACTCCAGCGAATATTCCTCGTAATTATACACGCCGTTGCTGCCGTCGTATTCATATTTTCCTTTGATTTTATGCACTTTCTTAATGGTAAACACCTCTCCGTAAGAGGGTCTGCCCATCGCCGTACATTTAACCGTGTCGCCAACTTTGAATTTTGCGTCGGAATAGTCTATTCCTTGCAAAATATTGTCGCTTTCAGGGTTGAACTGGCCGTTATTACGGCTGGCTGATTTTATTTGGTTTGGTTTGAAAACAACAAACAATTTATCGTTTTCGTTAATCGGGTTGGTTACGATTATGCCGTCATAGTCGCCAGCCTCGTATTCGTGCAGCAACTTAAATGTCAAATAATCATACCAATATTGAGTGTCGTAGCCCTTATGTTTTGCTTTAAACTCGTCAACCTGAACAAGTAACGGTTTTTCAATCCGCAAATAAACATCTAACACAATCGGCTTGCCGCCCTCCCATTCAACAGCACCCTCGGCGTGGTCTTGTGCGGTGTTTTTATCGGCTGTAAAGAAAAAGCCCTTGTCTTTTAAAGGTTTTTTATCGATAAAATCCCATTTTGTGCCATTATCCCAATGACCGAATTTATTAACATCGAATGTGTCAAACTCGGCGTTTGTTCCGTGATAGACAACAAGCGGCTGGCCGTTGGTGTCAACCACTTTTGAATCGCCAAACCAACGCTTAAATTCAGGTGTGTATATTTGCTTCCTTTCCATCATCAAACCAAATATCAGTAAGTCAAACAAAAACAAGGGCGCGAGGCGGAATTGAACCGCCGACCCCATAAGGGTCTGCCTCTAACTTTCGCGCCCTTGCTGTATGCGGCTTAAAGGATTCCTGCCAGTCCGAAAATGCCCTGCAACTCGCGTGCGGTTGCATAAACGGTTTCGGTTTCGTCGTCGATATAGGCGCGGAGTGCCTTTTTCATTGTTTCAGCCTCGGCTGAATCGCTGCCTTTAAAATCGTGCTTCAAAATACTCTCGTAGAGTGCTTTGGCCTTTGCCTTTTGGCCGTCCTTGCCAATCAGGGCAACGAATGAGCGCGATATGTTCGACAACTCGGTTACATTCTGCTTGGCTACAATCTTGCGGAGAGCGTCGATACTCTTGATGTCGATTTCCTCGCTGGCAGAGTGTTTGCCATTGACGGCCTTGATGAGGCTGTCCTGCATAGCGTTGATTTCCTTTGCATATTTGCTGGTCTTGCGAATCTGCTTGTTGATAATCATTTTTTGCAGTGCGGCCAAAATTTTACGCATTTCGTCGGCCACCTTGCCGTACTTTTTGCCGTGCAGGGCAACGTAGCGGCTGATTATGCGAATTTCAGCCGAAAGTTCAGGCACAAGTTCGCCAGTGTTGGCAACGGTGCGCGGTGCGCGTGTTCGTGATAGGTCTTTCTCGGCCACCAGCGATTGCTGTTTTGAACCAACATACTCTACGTGATAGAGCCAGCCTCGCTCGTCGTCGTAACTCAAACGCTCCGAAATGATACCTGCGCGGTCGGCTTTGTTGTCGATAACCCACGCACCAGTCTTAAACAAAGCGGCTGGGGCTTTCTTTTTCGATTTTTTGTCGTCTTTCGCTGGCTTTTCCTCGCTTTTTGGGGCGGTTTTGGGCTTTTCAGCCGATTTTGGCTCGGTTTTAGGCTTTTCAGGCTCTTTTTTCGGTTCAGGCCGCGTTTCATCGTTTTTTGACTCTTTTTTTGGCTTATCTTCCTTTGTTTCAGGCTTTTGGGGTTGGGCCGCTGGTTTCTCGTTTTTTGCGAGGTAGGCGTTGGCCTTTTCGAGCCACAAGTCGATTGTTTCGGTCAGGTCTGCGTCCTCACCGTAAAATTCGAGCATATCCCTTACACCGTCGTTGTAGTGCGACATAAGGTCGTCAGGCAGTTGCTGTTTTGCAATCTCCTCTTGCACATTTTTTGCTGTAAGTTTCATCTTAATAAAAATTTAAAGGTTTGAAAATGAAAAGTTTATTTTGCTAAATATCCGTAGGTATTATCGTTTTCGTTGACCCAAAAGCGGTCGATTTCCAAATTTTTGTCGGCAATTTGCTCTTGAATCCATTGATAAGCAAAATCGTAATCGTCGCCGTAGAGGTCGTCAATCTCATAGATGGGCGTGATAGTACCACCATCGTAGTCAACCGCCAATTCAAATGGTTGGTCAGGCATACCATAATTGCCGCGTTGGTCGATTGCCAAATGATACCGATATGTTACAAAGGCTTTCAAATTTTCGTAATAACTATTCTTGAATTGCCAATAGTCGCGGACGAATATCTTTGTATCTCTCGCGTCCATATCGGGAAAACGCTTTGTCAAAAAGTCGCAAGCGGCTTGTTTGTCGTAAGGTTTATCTTCGCCATCACAGCCGTTAAACTGGTGGTTTTGCCGCCACTCGTTTTCTTGCTTCCATTCGTTGTAGCCCACGTTAAAGGTGGTTTTGTCGTACCGACGCAGGGCTGTACCATAAGGCATAGGTCTGCGGTCTTTGCCGCCAATGATAAAATCTTCTTCCGACAGCGATTCGCCAACCTCGTTCAAATATTCTTCGTATTCGTCGCGTGTTCCGCTGTTTGCGCCATTAACGCCAGCGGCCATTGCTCCATAAAGGACAAAGAAACGCCACGATTGAGTGCGTGCGTCATAGCCCGACGCTCCAAAGTGCCAGCCGCTGCCGCGCATTACTTTTTCGTCCACCTTTTCGGCGCAGAAATCGCGTGCGGCCTCATACTCATCAGGAGCAAATCCGTAAATGTAAGCGACGCGGCCTTCCCAGTCGAATGTGAATCGCGGCTCACCGTCGCCATCGCAGCCGTTCAATAGGCAGAAATGACCCTTTTTGTTTTTGTGCCAAATATCGCCGTCGAAATCGGTGTAAACATACTCGCCGCGCTCCGCGTCCCAATGTTTGGCAAAGTGTTCGCGCACATCGTCAACCATTTTGCGTTGTGCCTTGCGGCTCGGTGCTACCGTATCAAGCGCGTCCATTCCGTCGAACAGCGTAGGCTGGCCTATGCCGTCGAGTTTCATTAACTCCAGTTTCATTTTGATTGCCTTTGCTTTGAGTTTCAGTAGTTTGAGGCGGCGTTCCTTGTCGTCGCTGGCGGCTGGTTTGGCTGGCTCTGCCGTTTTGCCTTTGGCAATGAAGCGGTTAACCATCTCGCATATAGCGTCAACGGCGCGGCGGCAATCGTTGTCCTCGTCGTAGAACTCAATCAACTCAAATGTTTCCTGCACTTTGGAGCGCATTTCATCGTCTTTCAGGTATCGCTCGTATGCCTGAAATTCGCTTTGTAGGTTGTCTTTTGTAATATTCATCTTATTAGGTTTTAGAAAGTTAGAATCATTATCTCTGCCGTTTGGCGTAAGCCAGCAACTCTTTTGCCTTTGCCTTTGCACGGCGCAGACGCGCTGGGCGGTCGGTGTCGGGGCTGGGCGATTTGCTGGTTGGTATGCGGCTCACATCGGTTTTCAGCGGCTTCCAGTTGCCCTGCTTCAGCGTGTTGGCTTTCGGCTTGCCAAAATATTGTTCGGCCTCGGTGGGCAGCAATTCAACTTGGAACTGGTATTTTTCCAGCAAGTCGCAAATGGTATTGAGTGCCTCGCGGCTCTTAAGGCTCGTCTTTTGAAATTTCATTGAAGCGGTCAACACACCACAATTTGAATGTGTCGTCGTCCCAGCCGTGCGGCCATTTTTCCTCGCACCACTTTTTGCCTGAACCGCCATTTTCGTAAATGTAATCTAAAGCCTTGTCGTAGCCTTTCTTTGTTGCTCCGTAGGAAAGTAGGATTTCGTCAATCCTTTTGCTCATCTTTTCAAGATACTCCTTTTCTGCCTCGTCGGTTTTAGGTGCTTCGGCCTTGCCGATAATCTCGCTTTGAGAAATAAAGTCAGGTTTTGTAATATTCAGTTTGTAGTAAACCTTATCGTTTTCGATTTTAACATCGTCAACCAAACCTCTTATTTTCCCTTGCGTGTTGTGTTTTATCCATACCCACTCACCGACATTGTATTCAGGCTCAACGGCTGGCTGCGGTTCAGGTTCGTTTTCAGGCTGTTTGGCCGTAACGCCCAAAATACGCTCCAAATCGGCGCGTTTTGAGCGTGGGAAACGCCAGCCCTGCGCCATCGGCCTACCCTCAATGTTGATATACTTATCCCATTTGCCGCCGCCCAAATCTTTGAGTTCGTGATATACGTGCTTGGTGTAACCCAAAACAACCACCTCGTCGGTGCGGTAGTCTAATATCTCAATGTTTGAACCGCGTTCAGGCCGCGTCGATTGCGTTGTGCTGCGGTCGGCGTTGCGTCGCCAAACCCAAAACTCATCGGGCAAATCTTTGCGCTCCAAAACGTGGCCGCTTTTGTATGGCGGCACACCGTTCTCGTCGCAACTGCGGTAGCAGAGGCGTTTGTAGTTCAGGTATAACTCGTAGTAGTATTTGCCGCCACCCTCGCTTGTCTGCTTGTAGTAGCCGATGATGTCGCCCGATTGCAGGTCGGCAAAATCAATCTTTTGAAATTTGTCGTCAAACGGATTGTCTTTAACCCATTGCTCGTATTCTTCTTTTGCTTTCTTTGCGCGTTCCTTGCGTGCTTCTTCCTCTTTTTCGCGCTCCTTTCGGGCTTCCTCCATACGCTGTTCAAATTCGGCGTGAGCCTTTTCAATGTTCTCCCAGTTGTCGGCGCACACTTGTTCAAGGAACGGCCTGATATTCTTTTCGTAAATGCCTTGCAGATAGATAACTACCTCAAAATCATAGTCGGCAGAAAACCTATATTCGTGTTGCAAAACGTCGATGTAGCCGTAAAACAGCGATTGGTCTATACTCTTAACAAACTGAATAACACGGTTGTAAACCTCGTCTTTGTTATCCTTTGTGTATTTGAATCTCCTCACATAGCAGTACACCTGCGAATCGCTGTATGTTCGCCAGTCGTAGCAGCCAACATAATCGGCAATACGGCCTTTTTTGCGTAGGTCAATAGCCAACCAGCGCACGCCCAGCGATTTGTTGCTGTTGATAACCAGCGCGGCGTAGCCGTAAACCTTGTTAGATTTGATTTTGTCGCAAACGCCGTGAATTGTTATCTGCGTTTTGTAGTGGCAGATAGGCAGGTGTGCCACCTCGTCTAATTGCTCCAGCGTTATGCCCTTATTGATTGTTTCTATAAGGCTGTCGGGGATTGGTGTGTTCGGCGCAAGGTTGTTTATGTGCTTGCTGTCGAAATTGCTGTCGATTGAAAAAATCGGCTTTTCGTCTTTAAAGCCGTTGGAGTACAAAATTATCGCTCCAAGTTCGTTGTTTTCGTTTTCAATGTTGTCCATTTCCGTATGTTTTAATTCAAAAAAATCGCTCCAAAACGCGGATTTTGCCGCAAAAGGCGTAAGAACCGAAAATCAGTCGAGACACAACAACATACAACAGCGTACAACTACGCACAACAAAACACAACAAAACACAACAACAAACAACTGATTTAGAGAACCTTACAACGGTGTAAGGTATAAGGCAGATTTGGTTTAATCAACGGCGATTTGAAAAATGGGTAAAAAAATAGGGCAAACCTGAAAATGGTCTGCCCTATTTTGTGATTAGCAGCAAAAGAAAACATCTATACACCGCCGCGCGTATTTTTCGAGGCCGTCGGCCTTTTGTCTTGCGTGTATCAGGCGGTCGGTGCGCTCATCTTGCTTTTCGGGTTGCAGGTGCTGTTCAATTCGGCGGTAGAGTTCGGCGTAGGTGTCAATGCGGCTGTCGGTGCGCTCGGCGTAGGTGTGCCAAACGTGGCTGCGCTCGGCGTTCCACTGGGTGCGTCCGTCAATCAGGAGTACGACAATAGGAAAAGTTGTGCCTTGTTTGCGGTATAGTTGACCGTCGAGATAGATTATATCGGCAATTCGATACTGGCGGTGCAGGTAACTAACAAACGTGCGCCACTGGCCGAACAACGCGCCATTTTTCCAGTACGAATCGCGCCAGTCGGTTAGTTTTGTTGAGATTTTGCCGCCGACAATGATTGCGGCGCGGCCTTTGTCGGCCATCTGCTCCAGCGCAAGAATGGCTATTTTGTGGTCGAGGCGTTCAAAGGTGTAGGTTGCCGCGCGTCCGTCAATCGTGCCGCTGCGTACAAGAAAATCCTTTTTGTTGCGTAATGTGTCAAAAGGTGGATTCATTATCACGCCTGAAAACGGCTTGCAGTCGCCGCCAATGGTGGTTGCGTCGAGTTTTATAGCCGTGCGGAAGCCCATCTGCGCGAGGCTGTTGTAGCGTAGGTCGTCGAGTTCGTTAACGGTGGTTTGTTTCGGCGGCAGCGCAATGGTAAGCAGTCCGTTTCCTGCGGTTGGCTCATAGAACGAATCGCCGCCTTTGGAGCGCACCCACTCACCAAGCATAAAGGCCAATGGGCAGGGTGTGGAGTATTGTTGATATGATTCGCTTAACTGGTCTTTCGGTTGAACACTCACCTGACGGTCGTAAAGGTCGCAGAGCGCGTCGAAACGCTGGCGAAGCGGCTGGCCGTTGTTGGCTATCCGTCGGGCTTCAAGCACTACGCCAACCTCGCACGCTTGCATAAGTTCATTTTCAGTCAGGTCGAAGCCCTGATTGCAGATTTTTCGGGCTTTCCGCAGGTCGAGTTTGTCGCCTTGTTTGTAACGGTCGGCGATTTGCCGTCCCAATTCAAAAATTCTTTCGGCCTTTGGTTTGGTGTTGAGAGCCACAACTGGTTTGAATGAATACTCATCACAATTTTTCCATACACGGCCATCGGGGGGTTCCACATCGCACTCGTAGCGTTCATAACCGCCGCGTGTGCTTTTTCGCACCGACAAAACAGTGCAGACGGCCTTGTATGGGATATAGTTTTCGGCGTTGTGTTCGTTTATCACCTTGTCGCCCTTTTTGAATCTGCTTACTGCCATAACTGCTTGTTTTTGATTTACAAGCGCAAAGGTAAAAGGTGAATTTGGCTTAATCAACGGCGAAAAAACACAAAAAAAGCCCGACGGTTAATCGGGCTTGGTATTAAAAAGATAATTATAAATCAGTTAATGTCCGATTTTATTGTGCTTAACCCCATTTGTGGAGATAGTTTCATTACGTTGTAGAATATGGCAAAATCGGATATGTTATTTGTCAGTATGGCATCACATTTTGCCTTTTGACTTAACGCATAATGCACACTATCTTCAACATCATCGTTTGACTGATTGAAGCCAGTTTTTATATCGTCATAGGTCAGGTCTAATACGGTGAGTTTTTGAATAATACCGTCCAGTTTTAATATTGCCGCCGTGCGCGAAAACGCCTTGCGAGTTTTCTTTTTGGTTTGCAGATTGGCGATTGTCTGCACAATAGCCAGCGACGACGTAAAGAGGTTTTCCTTGCGGCGTTGTGAAAATATGTAGCGCAAAGTTTGCACATCGGATTGCTGTCCAGTGCAATAGTTTATAAGCACATTGGTATCAATATAGATTCTAATTGCCTTGTCGCTCATAATACAAGCAGGTCAAAATGTTTTTTTTCCGCACTTGTCAAAACATCAAGATTAGCCTTTATAAACCGTTGTTCAGCCAGTTCAACAATATCTTTATGTTTTGAACCAGTTTTTTTTAGTAACAACTGTAACAGTTCATTTCTTTGCTTATAGATTGCCGCCAGTTGCTCTTTTGTGTACTTTGCCATAGTGTTATGTTTTAATTCTTCACAAAGATAAAGATTTTGCGATTAGCGGCAAAAGAAAACTATTATGATAATTGCAGTAAACTTTTAACCCTATCTCGCGCTTCCGACGATATTATCCATTTATAATTCTTTATAAACGGATTTGCTGATAGTTTTTTAACATCATCAGCAATGTATGTTTTCCCTAAAGCACTTGCAATAATATCGGCTTTTTCAGGTTCGGTTTTGGCGTTGATAAATTGCTGTGCCACATCGGACACTTTATTGCCGTTGCTTAATGTGTTGTTGTAATCGGCTTCGGCAGCGGCTATCATCTTTTCTGCCCTCTTTCGCTTATAGATTCGCCAGCCGAAAAATGTTGCTGCGCCAAATCCTAACACTGAAAGCCCGATTATCAATCCTTTGTTTTCCATATTCTTTGAATTATTAAATCATTACAATTATTGTCGTTTCTTACGCCGCAATTCAGCGCGGCGGCGTTCACGGTCGGATTTAGAGGCTGGAGCGTCCTCTCCTTTGCTGTTTTTGCCAGCCTTGAACGCAAGATACAAGGCCAGTGCAATGGCAGCGGCAATGCCGCCGTATTTGAATAGGTTGCTCTTTTTACCATCATCGGTGGTGGCTGGCGTGGCCGCTTCGGGGCGCACCAGTTCACCTGCTTTCAGCAAACCCAACATTTTCAGGTTCTGCTCGGCTGTGCCAGTATAGTCGGCAATGCCGTTGGCGTTGGCTATCTGCTTGCGATAGTCAAAACTGCTGTCAATCTTCATTTCGACAAGAGCGTTTACAATACTCGATTGCTCCGCTCCAGTGTATTTTGCGTATTTTTCCATATTACAAACAATAAATTCCAAGAAACATCATAACCACAACGGCCAGTTCAGCCCAAAACGTGAGGTTTTGGCGGCGGTTGATTAGCCAGCCAGCCAGCCCGAAAACCAAACCCAACACCATTGCCTGCCAGTTGCCCACAAGTGCGAAAAAGGCCGTTGCCGCGCCAGCCCAAACGCCAGCGGCGGTGTAGTGTACGCTCTTTGTCAGCGTTTCTTTGAAAGCGGCGGCTGCGCCAACAAACATCATTCCCGAAACCGACAAGAACGGCAGAAACTCATAGCGCCCTGCGCACTTGCCAATCCAGCAAATGATTGTGAGAATACCAACCAGCCACATAACAAACGTAAACAAGAAACGCTTGTTGAAATACACACCCCATAGGTAGTAGGTGTTGCTGATACTGCACGGCACGCCGTCGCACAAAAAGGCGGTTGCCGCAAGATAGACAGCGATAATGCCAAATGCGATAATCAATAAAGTGTTCATATTGTTTTAGTTTTTAAGGTTTTACAAAGCAAAGCCATACGCCGACCTAACAGCGTATGGCTTACGCGGTTACTTTTTACTGATACGCTTTTTGGCGCGTTGAATGGCGCGAGTTGTCGCTTTCGACGCTGCCTTACGAGCGCGTGCGAAGATTTTGCCAGTCTGCTTGCGCACGCTGCGTGCGGCTTTGGTAAACTCCTTTCGCACAGCCTTTTGGCTGATACCAGTGCTGCAAGCCGTCGGCTTGCTTGTTTCCTCGGCTTTTTCAGCCGTTGCAGCCTTTTTAGCCGCAGGTTTGGCGGCTTTTTTGGCTCTCTTCTTTTTCGTTGACAATTTGGATTTAACCTTGCCAACTAAATCCTTGAATCCGTCCATAAGATTTGATTTTAGTTATGAAAATGAAAAAGGGTTATTTAATGACTAATTCCAGTTCGGGCAGGGTGATTTGCTCCCTCAATGCCCTGATTTCAAGCACTTCGAGCAACTGCCCCATAAGCGATTGCTGTTGGCGCAGCAATTCATCGGAACAAATTGGCTCAAATGTCAGCACTCCAGCCTTACGCTTGGTGTTCATCGCCTTTAGCCTTTCGTAGCGGATTTTTGTTTGACAATACTCTGCGACGAAACGCTCTTTGTAGTCGTTGCTACACATTGTGTTTACGGTGTCTTTTAAGTCCATAATTTTGATTTTTAAGGGTTTAAATATTCATTAACTCCAGTTTGAGTTTCAGGGCTTTGGCCTTTGCTTTTGCAAGACGTAGGCGGCGCTCGTTGAGAAGCGTGTCGCTGCCCGAAACGCCCTCGAAAATATTGTCGCTATCGGGGCTGAAATGGCCGTTGTTGCGAGAGGCTGATTTGATTTGGTTGGGTTTGAAAACAACAAACAATTTATCGCTTTCATCAATCGGATTGGTTACAATGATTCCGTCGTAGTCGCCAGCCTCGTATTGGTGTATTATTCTGCTGGTTTGAAAATCATACCAATCTTGAGCGGTGTAGCCTTTGCGTTTTGCCTTGAACTCATCAACCTGAATGTGCAGCGGCTTTTTAATCTGCAAATACACATATAACACAATCGGCTTGCCGCCAGCCCATTCTACTGCGCCCTCTGCGTGGTCTTGTGCGGCGGTTTTGTTGGCCGTGAAGAAAAAGCCTTTGTCTTTTAGTGGCTTATTCTCTTCAAAATCCCATTTTGTGCCATTGTCCCAATGTCCGAATTTAGCCACATCGAAAGTGTCGAACTCGGCGTTTGTTCCGTGATAGACTACAAGTGGATTTCCGTCTGCGTCAACAACTTTTGAACCACTGAACCAAATATCGAATGGGGCGGCGGCATTGTGCAGACGAAGATTAGCCGATTTCATATCGGCTTTTTTTGTGCCTTGCAGACCTTTTTCCGCTTCGTGTTGCTGGTCTTTCCATTGGGCAAATTCCAGCAGACAATCCATTATCATATCGCAAACGGCTTCAACGGATTTTACCCTTACTCCTTTGTCTAACAATTCCCCAGTAATACGTGTAACAATGTCGTGCGCTGCCATACGGTTTTGAAATAGTAGGCTGTCGGTGGTGTTTTCAGGGCTTTCGTACTGGCGTTTTTTCCATTGGCTGATTTCGACCATCGCATTAACCAACATCAACGACAATTCCTGCGCCGCTTCAACCTTTACG
>JAEEGJ010013715.1_pt1 | contig 19536 bp, 10 predicted proteins | sample 8958761 | NCBI WGS metagenome assembly JAEEGJ01 (sample SAMN16246546, study PRJNA631951) | gut metagenome | biome: gut microbiome; feature: rumen; material: RS-attached | host: Bos | place: Iran: Karaj | collected 2018-10 | reverse complement strand
GTCCATATTCTCGCCGGTCACCTGCTGTCCGTTCACGCGGTAATCGGCCAGCACACCCACCTGGTAGGCCAGCATCACCTGCGGCTGGAAGCCGAACTCGGCGGCTACTTTGGCAAAGGGATAATCCTGGTGCTGCAGGGTTGCCTGGAAATCCTTGTCGCACTGTTTGAGGAAGGCTTCGGTGCTTTCCTGCGAGCAGTCTCCGGCCAGGGCCAGGGTGTTCACGAACATACCGAAGCTGTCGGCCGTCTTGAGGTTACCGCGGCCGTTGCTGATGGTGCAGATGTAGACCTTTTTGTTGGCGTTGTAGGCACTCAGGGTAAGGTAGGCGGCGCCCAGATAGAAGCTGGCGGGCGAGATGCCCAACTTCTTACAGAGAGGATGGATATCGGCCCCTACAAACTTTCTCAGATAGATTTCCCGGCCCGGCCCGTCACTGTGCTCCAGGTCCGGAATGACGGTGGAAGCGCTCTCCATGCCGGCCAGCTGGCCGGCAAAGAAATCCCGGTCCTGGGCATAAGCTTCGCTGCCTTCCGCCGCTTTTTGCCAGGCGGCGTACTGGAAGTAAGTGTAGCTTTCGGGGGCTATGTCCTTGCCCTCCAGGGCGGAGCAGAGTTCCTCGATGAAGAGGTCGTAGCTGCGGCCGTCAAACACTAGGTGATGGAAATCGCTCAGGAGACAGGTCTTATCCTTTCCAGGAACGATAACCACCTTGGCCAAAGGGCCTTTGCTAAGGTCGAAGGGAAGGATGAAGCTTTCCTTTATGGCCTCCAGTTCCCCTTCCTGGATGGTGACGGGAACAGGAAGGTCGGTAGGAACCTGGCACACCTGTCCGTCTACCTGCTCGAAGCGGGACTGCAGGGCGGGGTGGGCTGCCAGGACTTTCTGGACGGCCTCTTGCAGGTCTTCCGCGGATACTTCTCCGGGGAAGGTCCACACCATGGGAATGTTGTAGATGGTTTCCTGCGGGGCTTTCATGCATTCCAGGAACACGCCGGCCTGCTGGTTGGTAAGGGGCTGGGGTTTCAGCGCACTGTCATCGGCGGCCTGGCCGGGCGTACCCTCTCCCGACATCCAAAGTTTGAGAATCTCGTTTTCTATGCTCTGGAGGCTGGCGGTCTTGGCAAAGGTGTTCATATCGGCCTGGATGCCGTAGCGCTTGAACAGTTCGGTGGCCAGGCGCAGGCCGCTCAGGGAACTGAGGCCGTAGAGCATCAGGGGTTCGGTGAGGCCGGCGCCCTCGATGCCGGTGGTTTCCTTGAGCAGGGCCGCCAGTTCCTCTTCCAGGACGTTGAGCGGGGCCGCCGACTGGTTTTCGGCCGCCTTGGCCTGCGGCTTAGGCAGGGCCTTCTTGTCCACCTTCTGGTTTACGTTCAGGGGGATGGCGTCTATCTGCATGGTTACGGCCGGTACCATATACGGCGGTTTGCGCTCCAGGATGAAGGCGTTGAGGGCGGCTGTATCCACCTGTTGGTCGCTCACCACATAGGCTGCCATGAACTTGCCGCCGCCTTCCTGGTCGAAGGCCTGCACGGTGACGTCCTTGATGCCCGGGAAATCGCGGATGACGGTCTCCACTTCCTTCAGTTCGATGCGGAAGCCGCGAATCTTCACCTGGGCGTCTTTTCGGCCGATATATTCAATATCTCCGTCGGCCCGGTACCGGACTATGTCTCCGGTGCGATAAAGGCGTTTAAAGGCCTTATCTTTCTCGTACGGGTTGTCTGCGAAGGACTCGGCGGTCTTGTCCGGGCGGCCCAGGTAACCGTCACCCACCTGCAGGCCGGCCTCCAGCAGTTCGCCGGCGGCGCCTACGGGCACCCTGGCCCCCGCCTTGTTCACCACAAAGCAGTGGATGCCGGGCTGCGGAACGCCGATGGGAATATTCTCTTCCTGCTTCTTCACTTCCTTGGAAACCACGTAACAGAGGCTCTCGGAAGGGCCGTAGCAGTTGAACAGCTTGTAGTTGGGCAGCGGCAGGGCGCTCAGTTTCTCACCACCGGTGTAGAGTACTTGCAGGCCCTTGCAACTGGGATAGTTGATGGCAAACTGCGTGGCCACCTGGGTGGTCATGAAGCTGTGGGTAATGCCGTTCTGCTCAAAGTAGTCGTGCAGGGCCTTGAGGTCCAGCCTTATCTCCTCGGGGATGAGATACAGGGTGGCTCCGGCCACCAGGGCGCCGTACAGGTCTCCCACGAAGGCGTCAAAACCGAAGCTGGAATAGGCCGTAAGCTTGCTCTTAGCCGTAATGCCCGTGCGCCAGGCGTGATGCTGGGCAAAGAGGGTCACGTTGCGGTGGTTGAGCATACAGCCCTTGGGCGTGCCGGTGGTGCCGCTGGTGTACAGCAGGACAAAGAGGTCGTCGGGTTTGGGGTTGGATGCGGGCTTGCCCTTGGGCAGGCCGGGAATGTCCCGGGTGGCCAGGACGGGTCCCTCGAAGCCTTCCACCAGCTCCGCCAGGCCGTCATCGGCTATGAGCAGGGCGCTGGAAGCGTCTTTTACCATAAACTGCAGGCGCTCCTTGGGATAGGAGGGATCCAGCGGCTGGTAGGCGCAGCCGGCCTTGACGGCACCCAGCGGGGCCACTACGGTATACTCGCTCCGGCCCAGGATGATGGACACCACGTGGCCGGGTTTCACGGTCTTTTCGATGTAGGCGGCCAGGTTGTCGGACAGCTCGTCCACTTCCTTGTATGTCAATTTTTTATCGGCGCAGACAAGGGCCGTCTGGCCCGGGGCTTCCTTTACCCGCTCGCGCCAGAATTCCACCACGGTCTTCTCCGGGTCACCTATGGATTTTCCGGGGTTGAAACCGTCCAGGACCTTGATTTGGGCGGCGGAGGCGAACTCCAGCTGCCCCACGGTATCGGCCTTCCGGAGGGACAGGACGGCGGCGGCCATGCTCTCTGCAAAGTTTCTGAGGATGCCCTCCGAGTACATGCTGGGACGGTACCAGAAGCGCATCATGTAGGGCCCTTCCACTGGGGTGAAGAGCTCCACCGAGAGGTTGAGGCCCGGCGGATTGGTGCGCAGGTCTTCTCCCTGGACCCGCTCCCCTCCCAGGATCAGGGAAGGGACTTCCACCACAAACTGGCCCTGGAAGCCAAAGTTGATGCCCGGGCCCAGGCCCAGGTACGTTCCGCAGTCTGCCATGGAGAAGAATGGACGGGCCCTCAGCCCCATAGTCTGCGCCTTCATCCGGTCCAGCACCTCGCTCACGGGGGTGTCAGGGGTGGCGTTCACGTAGGCAGGCAGGGTATGCACGCACATCGTGAAGGCCGTTTTGGACGCGGCGCTCTTGCGGCCGTTCCAGATGGTGGAATAGCTGGCGGCGTGGTCTGCGTTCCAGGAAGCCAGGGTAAGGCCGAAGAGGGCGGTAAAGAGGATGCTGTCGGCGTACCGGTAGCGCTCCAGGACCTCCCGCATGGCCACGCTGTCCAGGGGCAGCTGCACCAGCAGCGAATGATAGGCCGAAGGCTTGGCGCCATAGACGTCCGGCACGATGCGGCTTTCTACCTCCGTTGCCGGGCCAAACTCCTGCGCAAACCATTGCTTGGCCTCTTCGAAGGCCTCGCTTTCCCGCAGTTTCTGCTCTTCCAGGGCCACATCGGCCCCGGTCATCTTCTCGGCGGTTATCTCCTTTCCCTCGTAGGCGGCACCCAAATCCTGCAGCATAATGGGGATGCAGGCGCCGTCCGCGATGATGTGGTGGAAATCGGCGTAGAAATAGGTGGCCTCGGGCGTTTTGTAAAGCTCCATCCGGAAGAGGCGGTCTTTGTGCAGGTCCATGGGCTTGGCAAAGGTGCCCCTTACCTGGTCGATGCTGTCTATTTCCTGGATTTGGGCGCTCCACGTTTCCTGGAGCTGTTCCATACAGGGGACGCCCTCCACTTCCTTCACGTGCGAAAGGACGTAGGGGTGGGCGGCCACAAAGGCTTCCAGGGCCTTTTTGAACTTCTGGATGTCTATGGTGGGCGGCAGTTTGAACAGCAAAGCCTGCTGGTAGTTGCCGGATTTGTCGTCCAGGCCCTGGCTGGCCAGGAACATGCTCAGTTGCGCTTGGGAAAGGGGAGAGATCATAATGGGTCGTTTTTATCCAAAATACTGTAACGTTCGGAGCATTTCAAAGGTCAAGTCGAGGTATTCGTTGGAAGTGTGGTCCCAGCGGAAGCCCAGCCGGTGCAGAATCTGCATCGTATACACGGTGGAGGCCAGGGTTTCCACGCCTTCCGTTTCGGCGTTGGACTGCTGGTAGGCTACCAGCGGTGCCATGATGCGGGTCTTGGCGGGGTTGGCGTTGGCTTTCTCCACGCGGCGGGAGAATTCGTCCATTTCCACGTATTCCAGCGGCTGTCCGTCAATCTTCTCCAGGCGGGTGAAGATATCGTCCATAGGGATGATATGGTTGTTGGAAACGTTGAAGACGCAGTTTTCCAGCGGGGTGGTGGCCAGCAGCACCATAGCCTGGGCCGACTGGTCGATGGGCGAGAACTCCATCTGGCCTTCCAGCATCTGATACGGGCAGGCGCCCAGCATCTTGAGGGCCTTGAGACGGCCCATCGAGGCGTTGGCGTTGAGGTTCACCTGGAACTCGCCGTCCTGGGCACGGGGCGACAGGTTGCCGGCGCGCAGGATCTTGGCCTTGAGCTTTCCGTGCACCATATGCTCCAGGATGTGCCTTTCGGCCAGGAACTTGGAGTGGACGTACTGGTTGTCCGTGAGCTGGCCGAAGAAGAGCATCTGTTCGGTGAGGGTGTCCGGAACATTGCCCGGGGTAAGGCCGCCCACGCTCTCGGTGGAGACGTGCACCAGGAAGGCATCGTTCTTTTCGCAGAGGTCTACCAGGTTCTTGACGCCGCCGTAGTTGATGTCTTCGATGTCCGTCCCCTTGGAGAAGTGCTTCACGTTGGCGGCGCAGTTGAACACCATATCGATGTCCTTGAGCGGAGCCAGGGTCTCGGGCTGGGTAATGTCTCCGGCCACGGGCTTGATGCGCGTTCCGAACAGGCTGCGGTAGTCTTTTTCAAAATAGTACACCAGCATTTCCTTGAGGCGGCGCTCCGGGGTCAGGGTGCCCTTTTCGCGGAGAAGACACCAGACGGTGGTATCCGGACCGGTGGTTTCCAGCAGTTCCTTGAGCACGTGGATGCCCAGGAAGCCGGTGGCGCCGGTAAGGAGGATGTTCTTGCCCAGCTGCAGGCGCTTTCCCTTGAGGAAGGACTCCAGGTTGTTCTGCGCCAGCAGGGTATCGATGGCCGAATAGTCGTAGTCGGTAATGTTGCTGTCCTGCTCCTGCGTGCCCTGGTCCCCCTTCAGGAAGGCCGCCAGGGAGCGGGCCGAAGGATGGGAGAAGACATCGGAATAGGCAAAATGCAGCCCCTGTTTTTCGGCGTTCACCATCACGTTGGTGACCATCAGGGAAGAGCCGCCCAGGTCGAAGAAGGAATCCGTGGCACCTACCTTTTCCACGCCCAGAACCTGGGCAAAGATGTCGCAGAGGGCCTTTTCCGTCTCACCTACAGGAGCAATATACTCGTCCAGGGAGGAAGGCGTGGCCTCCGGCAGAGCCTTGCGGTCCACCTTCTGGTTCACGTTGAGCGGGATGGCGTCCAGCTGCATCCACGCGGCGGGAACCATATACGGCGGCTTGCGCTCGCGGATGAAGTCTGCCGCGGCCTTGGAATCAAAGGTACCGTCGGCCACCACGTAAGCGGCCAGGAACTTGCCGCCGGACGGGGCGTCGAAGGCCTGTACGGTCACGTCCTTCACGCCCGGGAATTCCTGCAGCACGCCCTCCACTTCCTTGAGTTCGATGCGGAAGCCGCGGATCTTGACCTGGCGGTCTTTTCGGCCCACGAATTCAACGTTTCCGTCCGGGCGGAAGCGTACGATATCACCGGAGCGATACAGCCGCACACCGGGCTGGTAAGGGTTCTCGATGAAGCTTTCGGCCGTCTTTTCCGGGTTGTTGAGGTACCCGCGGCCCACGCCGTGACCGCCGATGAGCAGTTCACCGGCCGCGCCAACGGGCAGGCGGCGCATCTTCTGGTCCGCCACATACAGCTGGACATTGGACAGAGGATGGCCGATGGGGATGTTGTCCTCGCGTTCCAGGACGCGGAAGACGGAGGAGAAGATGGTGCATTCCGTGGGGCCGTAACCGTTGTAGAAGGCATAGGAAGGCGGCGGCATGGAAATGAGTTTCTCTCCGCCCACGGACAGGTGCTTCAGGACGGGATTGTCCGGGAAGTTACGGGCATACATCACGCCCACCTGGGTGGTCATAAAGCTGTGCGTAACGCCGTTGTCTATCAGGAAGCGGTTCAGGGCACCCAGATCGTGCCTTACGTCTTCGGGAATGATGCAGACGCAGGCTCCGCTGGTCAGGGCGGGGTACTGGTCCATCATATTGGCATCGAAGCCGTAACTGGCAAACGCGGCTACCTTGTCGCCGGGCTTGAGCTGGTAATAATCCCGGTACCAGGCGCAGAAATTGACCAGGTTGCGCTGCTCCAGCATACAGCCCTTGGGCGTGCCGGTGGAACCGGAAGTATACAGCAGGATGAACAGGCTTTCCGGCTTGGGGCCGCCTGCGGGCTTGCCTTCGGGCAGCTTGTCCAGTTGGTCGGTGGTGAGCACGGGACCCTTGTACTCCCCTACCAGCGGCACCAGTTCCTTGTCGGCTATGAGGAGTTTGGCGTGGGAGTCCTTAATCATAAAGTTGAGGCGCTCCGGCGGGTAGGAAGGATCCAGCGGCTGATAGGCGCAGCCGGTCTTCAGGGCCGCCAGGGAGGCCTTGGTCATCCAGGCGTTGCGGCCGATGAGCACGGCCACCACGTCTTCCCCTTTCAGGCCGAAGGAGAGAATCTTGGCTGCCAGGGCGTCCGTATAGTTGTCCAGATCCTTGTAGCTGATGGTCTTGCCGTCAAAGAGCACGGCCGGGGCGTCCGGAGTGGCTTTGGCCTGCTTGCGGAACAGGTCCACAACGGTCTGGGTCAGGTCTACCTTCTGGGTGTAGTTGTTGAAGCTGTCCAGTTGCTTGAGGCGCTCGCCGTCCACGAAGGCAATCTCCGAGAGGGCCACATCCTTGAGCATCCCCCTCACCACGCATTCCATGGCGTCGGCGAAGGACTGGATCAGCGGTTCGGTATACTGGCTGTCGTCGTAGGCGAGGGCCAGTTCGGGGGCCTCTTCCGTGCCCTCGATGAAGATGCTCAGCGGGAACTTGGGCGTATCCTGCGTAAGGAGTTCATCCTCAAGCGGTTTCCCGTTGATGGTATGTTTCTCCACCAGACCCACCTGGTAGGCCAGCATCACGGCCGGATGGAAGTCAAAGGCCGAGGACACCCTGGCAAAAGGATAGTTCTGGAAGGAAAGGGTGGTGTCAAAGTTGCGGTCCGTCTCCTTGAGGAAATCTCCCACCTTCTGCTCCCCTACTTCTCCGGAGAGCGGCATGGTGTTGACAAACATACCGAAGGTGTTGGCGCAGCGCATATCCCCGCGGCCGTTGGCCACGGTGCTCATAAACACTTTCTGCTTGCCGCAGAAGGCGCTTACGGTGATGAAGGCGGCGCCCAGGAAGTAACTGGCCGGAGAGATGTCCAGCGCGTGGCAGCGCGCCATGATATCCACTCCTACCTTCTTGCGGAGCCACACCTCGTGGCCCACCTCGTCTTCCTGCGGTTTCTTGTCCGGAATCACGCCGGTTTCGTCTTCCTTGCCGGCCATCTGGTCTGCGAAGAAGGCTTCGGCCTGTTTGAATTCCTCGCTGTCCTGGTAGGCCTTCTGGTCCTTGGCGTAGTGGAAGTAGGTGTAGTCCTCCTTTTCGGGCTCCTTGCCCTCCAGGGCCGCCGTAAGCTGGGCCAGGAAGACATCGTAGGAGTGTCCGTCAAAGATGAGGTGGTGGAAATCGGCCATCAGGCGCAGCTTTCCGGGCGTTTGGACAATGTTGAGCCGGTAGAGCGGTCCGGAGAGGTCGAAGGGCTGCATGAAGGCTTCTTTGAGGTCTTCATAGTCATCTTCGCTGCGGAGCTTGACGGACGGAATCTCCGGGTCCGGTTTTCCGGGCACCAGATAGACTTTTCCGTCTTTCTGCTGCAGCCGTCCGGTAACACCGGGATGAGCCTCCAGAATGGCCAGCAGGGCCTTTTTAAGGGCCGATACCTGCGTGCCTTCCGGGAAGGTGAGGATAAACGGCAGGTTGTAGGCCGTGGAGGAAGGATTCCGGACGCAGTCCAGGTACAGACCGGTTTGCTGAAAGGTGAGTTCCTGGGGTTCGTCCTCTGGGCTTTCCGTTTCGGCCGCCTTGTTCTTGTCCTGGGACAGGAGCAGGTTAAGAATGTCGTTTTCAATGCTTTGCAGGCTGGCCGTCTTGGCAAAGCTGTTCATATCCGGCTCCAGGCCGTAGCGCTTGTACAGCTCGGTGGCCAGGCGAAGGGCGCCCAGCGAAGACAGGCCGCTGTAGTACAGAGGGTCCGTAAGGCCGAAGCCTCCGATGCCCACGGTCTCCTTGATGATGCCGCTGATCTCTTCTTCCAGCACGTTGAGCGGGGCCACGTGTGCCTCCGGCTTGTGTTCCTGGGGCTCCGGTTTGGGCAGGGCCTTGACATCCACCTTCTGGTTCACGTTGAGAGGGATGGCGTCTATCTGCATGGTAACCGCCGGCACCATATACGGGGGTTTCTTGCTGGCGATGAACTGGTCCAGCTCCTGGACGTTGATTTGCTTGGGGCTCACGATGTAGGCCGCCAGGAACTTGCCGGCGCCCACGCCGGGCTCGTCGAAGGCCTGCACCGTCACATCCTTGATGTCCGGGAATTCGCGGATGATGGCCTCCACTTCCTTGAGCTCGATGCGGAAGCCGCGGATCTTCACCTGGCCGTCCTTTCGGCCCATAAATTCTATCTTTCCGTCTTCCCTCTCGCGGACGATGTCTCCGGTTCGGTAGGCCGTGGCGTAATCGGGGTCCTTGTCAAAAGGGTTCTTCACAAACGCTTCGGCCGTTTTGTCGGGGCGGTTGAGGTAGCCCAGACCCACCTGCTTGCCGGTAATCCAGAGTTCTCCCGGTTCTCCCTTGGGAACCTCCTTGCCGTCTTTGACAATGTAGACCTTGATGTCCTTCATCGGCCGGCCGATGGGGATGTTCTCTTCCTGCTTTTTCACCTCTTCGAACACCACGTAGCAGATGGTTTCCGTGGGGCCGTAGCAGTTGAACAGGCGGTAGTGGGGCAGCGGGAAACTGGACATCTTTTCACCGCCGGTGTACATGGTCTTGAGGCCCTTGCAGTCCGGATAGTTGATGGCAAACTGGGTGGCCACCTGGGTGGTCATAAAGCAGCACGAGATGCCGTTCTGCTCAAAGTAATCGTGCAGCGCCGGCAGGTTGAGGCGGATATTTTCCGGAATGATGTAGAGGGTGCTGCCGCTGATGAGGGAACTGTACAGGTCCGACACGAAGGCGTCGAAGCCAAAGCTGGCGTAAGCGGAGATATGGGAGGTGTGGTCCAGGCCCATCAGCTCGCTGTGATGGGAGCAGTAGGCATAGATGTTCCGGTGGCAGAGCATGCAGCCCTTGGGCGTACCGGTGGTTCCGCTGGTGTACAGCAGGATAAACAGGTCTTCCGGCTGGGGCTGCGGGGCCTTGGGCGTGCCGGGATGCAGTTTGCGGATGTCTGTGGTCTTGATCACCGGTCCCTTGTACTCCTTCAGGATGGGAAGGAGTTCTTCGTCGGCCACCAGCATCTTGGCGCCCGCATCTTTCATCATGAAATTGAGGCGCTCCGGCGGGTACGAAGGGTCCAGCGGGAGGTAGGCGCACCCGGCCTTGAGCGCACCCAGCGGGGCCAGCATCATATATTCGTTGCGGCCCAGCATAATGCCCACGACGCTCTTGGGGGGCACTTTGGATTCTATATAGGCGGCAAGGTTGTCCGTCAGCCGGTCTACCTCGGAGTAGCTTAATTGGATATTTTCATAAACCACTGCGGGTTGATTGGGATGGGCTTTCACCTGCTGGCGAAAAGCCTCCAGAACCGTGTTTAAAGAAGTCTGGCTCATTGTTTCAGTGTTTGGTTTTTACAAAATTAGAAAAATTTTCAAATATTTATCGTTTTGAGTTCTCAAAAACAAATGATAACTTTACCAGTTGATATTGGATGTGAATGGCTTCATTAAAGAATAGCTGGTTGTCCCGTGTGGGCATTGTGGTCCTGGCGGCGGTCATGGTGGAGATCCTCTCCATCGTGCAGTACGAGCACGTCCAAAAGGCCTTGCTGGAAGAAACCGATCTTCGCAGCCGGGTGGTCATGAACTCCATGGCCGAGGAAATCCAGCATACTTTGGAGCGTACGGAGATTACGATGCGGGAGAATCTGTGGGACATCAAGCGCAGCATGGCCCACCCGGACTCCGTTTTCGGAGCCGTGGTCCGTCTGATTGACGACGACCGCAACCTGGTTGGCGGCTGTCTGGCCTTCAGGCCCTATTTCTATCCCTCAAAAGGGCGTCTCTACGAGCCCTATGCCAGCCTTCAGCCGGATGGAACCATCAAAGTAGAGCAGATAGCCGGTCCCGACCACGATTATACCCTTAACGAAGAGTATCTCTGGGTATTGGAAAACCGCTGCACCAGCTGGACAGACCCTTACAAATACGGCCCCGACTCCCTCTCTTTCACCACGTATCTGATCCCCATTTACGATGATCAGGGCTCCATCGCGGCTGTTTGCGGCCTGGACATCGACCTATCCTGGCTGGGGGATACTCTCAATTCCCGTCAGCCTTTCCCTTCTTCCTTCGGCCTGTTGCTTACGCCCGACGGAGAATTGGTGGCCGGTCCCTCCAGGTCCCGCACGTCGGAGGAGGAAGTCAAACAGGTACTGGACGTTCTCAACGGCCTTGTTCCCGCGTCTGATTTACCGGGTGTTTCCTTTACCCGGACCAAACTTTTTAAAGACCCTTTCTGGCAGGTGGTAGAGGTTTACAAGACGGACGAGGTTTATGCCCGCGCACGTCGCCAGCGGCGCCAGCAGATGCTCTTCATCGTGCTGGGCCTGGCCATCCTTGCCTTCATGATCAACCGATATGCCCGCAATGAGCGGAAACTCCGGGAGGCTTCTGAGGAAAAAGCCCGCATTGGAGGTGAACTGGCGGTGGCGCATCGGATTCAGCAGCAGATGCTGCCCAAGACCTTCCCTCCTTTTGTGTATGGTTCCCTGGAACCGGCCATGGAGGTGGGAGGAGACCTCTTTGACTTCTTTACCCGAGATGGGAAACTCTTCTTCTGCATTGGAGATGTAACCGGCAAGGGGGTTCCTTCGGCCATGCTTATGTCCGTTGCCCATTCCCTTTTCCGCATTCTTTCCCAGAAGAACGACAGTCCGGCCCGCATTCTTGAGTCCATGAATCAGGAACTCAACCGCGGCAATGACAGCAATATGTTCATTACTTTCTTCGTTGGCTGCCTGGATCTTTATTCCGGAGAACTCCGCTTCAGCAACGCCGGTCACGACAAGCCTTTCCTGGTTAACGGTGAGATTTCTTTGCTCCCCAGCAAGGCCAATTTGCCCTTGGCGGTATTCCCTGACACCCAGTTTGAGGAACAGACGTATATGCTTGCTCCTGGGACTCTCCTCCTTCTGTATACGGATGGTCTTACCGAGGCCAAGAATGTGGAGCGCAAGACCTTTGGCCGTCCTCGCATCCAGGAAGTTCTGGAGCAGTTCAGAAGCAACCCGGACCAGTCTCTCCGCAACCTGGTGTCTACCCTCAGTGAAGCCGCCCACGCTTTTGCCGGGGAGGCTCCCCAGAGTGATGATCTTACCATGCTGGCCCTTCGATTTGAACCGGACAACAATCGCAGTGAGCAGCTTACTTTGGTCAATAATGCTTCCGAAGTAACCCGACTGGGTACTTTTGTCAAGGAGTTCCTGGCTCCCCTGGAACTGGATAAGAAACTGGCTTCCGCCCTTCGTCTTGCGCTGGAAGAAGCCGTTGTGAACGTCATCAATTATGCTTACCCTGTGGGCGAGCAGGGAGAAATCCTGATCAACGCAGATACCAATGGCCACGAGGTCCGGTTTACCATCACGGATTCCGGTTATCCTTTTGACCCTACAACCGTCCTGAGACCGGACACTACCTTGGATGCCCAGAACAGGCCCATAGGAGGCCTGGGAATCTTTCTTTCCCGTAAACTGATGGATTCCATATCCTACTCCAGGATCGGGCCTAAAAACGTATTATTTTTAACTAAAAACATACTATGACAACTACCATTCAAGAAACCGACGAGAGAATCATTGCCGTCCTTTCCGGTGAAATGGATACTGCTGCCGCTGCGCAGGTGGAAAAAGACCTTCAGCCCCTTCTTGACAGCAAGGGAAAGGAAATCGTGTTGGATTGCAAAGACCTGGAGTATATTTCCTCTAGCGGTCTCCGGGTCCTTTTGAGCATTCTCAAGCAGGCCCAGGCCGTGGGATCCCGCGTGGTGCTCAAGAACGTGAATGACGTGATTCACGACGTTCTTGAGATTTCCGGTTTTATTTCCATCTTTGACTTAGAGTAGGATGGTTTCTTTTTTTACCCAGGATACCGCTTTTGCTTTCAAGGAAAAACGGCTTACTTCCCGTTGGCTCAAGTTTGTGGCCGAGAGTGAGTCCAAGCGCCTTGGAGATATTGCTGTTATATTTTGCTCCGATAATTATATTTTGGATGTCAATATAAAATATCTGCAACACGATTATTATACAGACATCATTACTTTCGATTATTGTGAGGGCAACCGTCTGTCTGGAGATCTCTTTATCAGCGTAGATTCGGTCCGGGAAAACGCTTCCTTCTATGGGACCGAGTTTGCCGAAGAGTTGAACCGGGTCATCGTTCACGGCGTCCTTCACCTGATCGGTTACGACGACCATACTGAAGAAGACATTGCCACTATGCGGGCCAAGGAGAATTATTACCTCTCTCAGAGGAGCAAGATATGACAAGTGATTTTGATGTAATAGTTGTGGGCGGTGGTCATGCAGGCTGTGAAGCTGCCATGGCTGCTGCCAACATGGGCTCTTCCGTTCTTCTGATTACTCCCGATCTGAACGGCTTGGCCAAGATGAGTTGCAACCCGGCTGTTGGCGGAATTGCCAAAGGTCAGATTGTCCGGGAGATTGACGCGCTGGGAGGATACTCCGGTTTGGTCACGGATGCCGCTACCCTTCAGTTCCGCATGCTTAACCGTTCCAAGGGTCCGGCTATGTGGAGTCCGCGCGCCCAATGCGACAAACAGCTCTTTTCTGCCACTTGGTTGAAAACGCTTCTAAGTTGCTGTAAATTAAATATTTACGTTGATTTTGCGGCCGATTTTCTCTTTGAGAATCGCGTTATTACAGGTGTCCGTACAATCACCGGGGCTATGTTCCATTCTAAGGCCGTTATTTTGACGGCCGGCACCTTCCTGAACGGTAAAATGTACATCGGCCAGCATTCTTTCGAAGGAGGCCGAATTGGCGAGAAAGCCTCTTATGGAATTTCGGATCAGCTGGCCTCTTTCGGAATTCCTACGGCCCGGATGAAGACCGGAACTCCCCCTCGAATCGACGTCCGTTCGGTGAACACTTCCAAGTTGCTTCGCCAACCTGGAGACCAAGACCCGGAGCGCTTTTCTTTCCTTGATGTTCCTTCCGCCGTTCAGAAATCCGGCGAGCAGATGGACTGCTTCCTTCTCCATACCAACGAGAGGGTTCACGAAATTCTGAGGACCGGCTTCGACCGGTCGCCTCTTTTCACCGGAATGATCCAGGGACGCGGACCCCGTTACTGTCCCAGTATCGAAGACAAGCTCCGCACTTTCTCCGATAAGGATTCCCACCAGCTCTTCCTGGAACCGGAGGGCGCGAATTCTCCGGAGTACTACCTTCAAGGTTTCTCCTCTTCGCTTCCTTTGGAAGTTCAGCTCGAAGCAGTACACGCCATCGAAGGTCTGAAGGAGGCCGTGTTCTTTAAACCGGCCTATGCGGTTGAGTATGATTACTTCGATCCGCAGTACCTTCATCATTCTTTGCGGTCTAAAGTCGTCTCTAATCTTTTCCTGGCCGGCCAGGTGAATGGAACTACTGGTTATGAAGAGGCGGCGGCACAGGGCCTGATGGCGGGCATTAACGCGCATTTGTTCCTTGTGGAACACGAGCCCCTTGTCTTGCGTCGCGACCAGGCTTATATCGGCGTTCTAGTCGATGACCTCATCAATAAGGGTGTTGACGAGCCTTACCGAATGTTTACCTCTCGTGCCGAGTATCGTATCCTGCTTCGTCAGGATAATGCGGATTTCCGGCTTACTGAACTATCTCATAGTCTGGGATTGGCTTCTGAAGAACGGTATTCGGCCGTTATGGCCAAGCAAGAAGCCGTTTCTGAGCTTAAGGAACGCTGTTATGCGACTAAAGTTCGTGCCGATAAGGTCAACGAATACCTCCTTTCCGTGGGTTCTACGCCCTTATCCGAGTCTAAGCACCTTTCTGATCTGGTTTCCAGGCCCGAGTTGGAACTGTCTAAATTACTCGATTTTGTTCCACGTGGAACAGGAAATAATTATTCAGAAGAGGTCGTTACTTCTGTTGAGGTCGCCATCAAGTACGCGGGATATATCGATCGCGAGAAGCTGCAGGCTGAGAAGAATAACCGTTTGGAGTATATCAAGATTCCCGCTGACTTTGACTTCGACAATCTTCAAGGTCTCACCATTGAGTGCCGGCAGAAGCTGAAAAAATATAAGCCTGAGACGATCGCTCAGGCTTCCAGAATCTCCGGCGTCTCGCCGGCGGATATTTCCGTTTTACTAGTTTACTTCGGCAGATAGTGTTCCATGTGGAACAAACGCCTTTTAAATTAGAGCCGCTTTAATGCGGCTTTTATTATGTCTTCTACCTTGGCCGAAGGGTTGTCCTTGAGGATGGCGGGCATAACTTTGGCGATATTGGCCTTGGAGAAGCCCAGCATAACCAGGGCCGTGGTGGCTTCGTACACGAGCGCGTTGGAATCTGCCTTGAAAAGCGACGTTTCTGCGCTTCCTTCGCCTTTGACCACCTTGTCCTTGAGCTCCAGAACCATTCTCTGGGCGCTCTTGAGGCCGATTCCCTTGACGGATTTGATCTTGTTCACGTCTTCGGCCAGGATAGCCTGACGGATTTCTTCGGAAGTAAGCGTGGAAAGCATCATACGGGCCGATGCCACGCCGATTCCGGATACGCTGATGAGCAGGCGGAAGAGTTCTCTTTCGTCCTTGGTGGCAAAACCAAAGTAGAGTTCTTCGTCTTCCCGGATGTAGTGATGGATGTAGGCGATGGTTTCGGCCTTTCCCTGGAAAGCCTCGTAGGTTTGCAGGGAAATGAGGATGCTGTACCCTATCCCGCTGTTGTCCAGAACGAGCTCAGTGGGCGTCAGCTCAACGATTTGTCCTTTAATATAGTCTAACATACCGCAAATTTATGTAAATTTGCAAACTTATCAAAAGCAAATGACTGTTACGGAAATACGAGCCCTTTTCCCCATTCTGGACACGCCAGTGTACGGAAAGCCGCTGGTGTACCTGGACAACGCCGCTACGGCGCAGCGTCCCCAGGCCGTCGTGGAATGTTGGAAAGAGCTTGTGGAAGGAGCTAACGCAAACATTCACAGGGCCGTACATCATTTGGCCGCCCAGGCTACGGATGCCTACGAAGGCGCCAGGAACCGGGTTCAGACCTTCCTGAATGCGGCTGCAAGGGAAGAGATTGTTTTCACTTCCGGCGCCACGGCCAGCATCAATTTGGTGGCCTTTTCGTATGGTCAAGTATTTGTAAATCAAGGAGATGAGATAATCGTAACCACTTGCGAGCACCACTCCAACATTGTTCCCTGGCAGATGCTCTGTGAGCGGAAGGGAGCCAAACTCCGGGTTCTGGAGCCCAACAGGGACGGTCTCCTGGATCCCGCGGCTCTTTCGGCCCTTCTGAACGAACACACCAAAATGGTGGCTATTGCGCACATTTCCAATGTGTTAGGCCTTGTTAATCCCGTTAAGGAGCTCGTGAGAATAGCGCATAAGGCCGGTGTTCCGGTTCTGGTGGACGGATCCCAAGGTGTCGTCCACGAAAAAGTAGACGTTCAGGATCTGGACTGCGACTTCTACGCTTTCTCCGGCCATAAGATTTATGCCGCTACCGGAACGGGTGTCCTATACGGAAAACGCAAGTGGCTGGAGGCTATGATTCCCTATATGGGAGGGGGCGAAATGATTGAGACTGTGCGTTTCAGCGGAACAACCTATGCTCCCCTGCCCATGAAATTCGAAGCCGGCACCCAGAATTTCAATGCCGTGCCCACGCTGGTGCCCGCTCTGGACTTTGCCGATGCCGTCCGCGAGAACCCGGCCGTGAAGGCGGAACAGCAGGCCATTCTGGACAAAGTTTACAGCAAACTGACTGAAGATAAGCGAATTACGCTATACGGAACCGGTAAGGAAAACAAGATTCCTCTGTTCTCCTTTGCCGTAAAAGGAGCGCATCACGAAGACCTGGCCCTTATTCTGGACAAGATGGGCGTGGCTGTGCGTTCCGGACAGATGTGTGCAGAGCCTCTGATGGATCATCTGGGCGTTACAGGCCTCCTGAGGGCCTCTTTTGCCCCGTACAATACCGTAGAGGAGGCCGACTATTTTTTGAAGAGCCTGGACAAGGCTATAGAGATGCTGGTATGAGTTTAGAAGAGAAAAAACAGCAAGTGATAGAAGACTTCTCCTTGTATGAGGAGTGGTTGGACAAATATGAATATCTGATTGAGCTGGGCAAGGGCCTGGAGGCGTTTCCGGAAGAGAAAAAGACGGACGACCGCCTCATAAAAGGCTGTCAGTCACGCGTTTGGCTGGATGCACAGCTGAGGGACGGCCGCCTTTATTTTCAGGCCGACAGCGATGCCATCATCACCCGCGGAATCATTTCGCTGCTCATTGGCGTTTACTCCGGAGAGACTCCTGAGGCCATTGCAGCCGATGATTTTGGCTTTGTCTCCGAGATTGGCCTCAAGGACAACCTCTCCCCTACGCGCGCGAATGGATTGGTATCGATGATTGACACCATTAAGAAGTTAGCCGAAAATGGAAGATAAGACCGTACTGACAGCAGAGGACGTGAAAGCGCTGCACCCGATGTATGCAGCCGTCATTTCGGCCCTTAAGGAGGTTTACGACCCCGAAATCCCGGTCAATATCTATGATCTGGGCCTCATATACGAACTCACCATCAACAAGGAGCAGGAAGTCTCCATCCTGATGACGTTTACGGCCCCCAACTGCCCTATGGCAGACCAGGTGCTGAAAGAGGTCCAGGAGGGCGTGGAAGCCGTTCCGGGCGTCACCAAATGCACCATAGAACTCACTTTTGAGCCGGTCTGGGACCGCAGCATGCTCTCGGAAGAAGCCCGTGTAGAACTGGGTCTGGACTACGAGGAAGACGATTACGGAAAGCTGGAAGACTAAAATGGAACGCGTAGATGTATTTCTGGGACTGGGTTCCAATGTAGGAGAGCGGGAACTTGCCCTCCTGAGGGCCATGAATCTGATGGACGAGGCCTTTGGAACGCATCCGGAGCGCATTTCCCGCATCGTAGAAACCCCGTCCTGGGGCTTTGAGGGGCCGGATTTCCTGAATATGTGCGTCCTGTACCGCCTGGTGGTTCAGGGCACGCCGGAAGAGCACGCCACCTGGATCCTCCGGCAGGTAAAAGCCATAGAAAAGGCTATGGGAAGGACAGAGGAAGCTCTTTTTGATGCCGAAGGAAAGCGGATTTACCAAAATCGGCCCATTGACATCGATATCCTGCTTTATGGAACGGAAATTGTTCATACAGATGAGCTTACAATCCCCCATCCCCTGATTGCGCAGCGTGATTTCGTGAAAAAACCCCTGCTGGAGATATCGAAACCCAAGGTCAGAGAGGCTTTTCCCGAATTATTTGAGTAAATTTGCAGGCTTTTTTGAAAGTATAAAGTATTATCAATATGACTCAAGACGAATTATTTAAAGTGTTGGTAGCCCACTGCAAGGAGTATGGCTTCATCTTCCCTTCCAGTGAGATTTACGATGGTCTGGCCGCTGTTTACGATTATGGCCAGATGGGCGTCCAGCTCAAAAACAACATCAAAAACTACTGGTGGGAGGCTATGACGCGCCTCCACGAGAACATCGTGGGCATTGATTCCGCCATTTTCATGCATCCCCGCATCTGGGAGGCCTCCGGTCACGTGGGCGCCTTTAACGACCCTCTCATTGACAACAAGGACTCCAAGAAGCGTTACAGGGCCGATGTCCTCATCGAAGACTACCTGGGCAAGATTGAGGAAAAGATTGAAAAAGAGGTAGCCAAGGGCAAAAAGAAGTTCGGAGACGCCTTTGACGAGGCCCAGTTCCGTGCCACCAACCCCAATGTGCTGCGTGAGAAGGCCAAATGGGACGAGGTTCACAACCGCTATGTGGCTGCCGAAAAGGCCAATGACTTTGCCGAATACCGCCAGATTATCATTGACTGCAACATCGTGTGCCCCATTTCCGGTACCTGCAACTGGACCGAGGTGCGTCAGTTCAACCTGATGTTCTCCACCTCGATGGGTTCCACGGCCGACGGCGCCAACCTCATTTATCTGCGTCCTGAGACCGCTCAGGGCATCTTTGTGAACTATCTGAACGTCCAGAAGACGGGCCGAATGAAGATTCCTTTCGGCATTGCCCAGATCGGTAAGGCCTTCCGCAACGAGATTGTGGCCCGCCAGTTCATTTTCCGTATGCGCGAGTTCGAGCAGATGGAAATGCAGTTCTTCATCAAGCCCGGAACCGAGCTGGATTGGTTCAAGAAATGGAAGGAAAACCGTATGAAATGGCACGTGAACCTGGGAATGGGCGCTGAAAACTACCGTTTCCACGACCACGAGAAGCTGGCCCACTACGCCAACGCCGCCACGGACATCGAATTCAACTTCCCCTTCGGTTTCAAGGAACTGGAAGGCATCCACAGCCGCACCAACTTTGACCTGGGCAACCACCAGAAGTTCTCCGGCAAGAAGATTGAATACTTTGATCCTGAGGAGAATACCTCCTATACTCCCTATGTAATCGAGACCTCCATCGGCGTAGACCGTATGGTTCTGGCCGTGCTTTCCCACTCCTATACGGTGGAGCAGCTGGAAAACGGCGAAGAGCGCGTTGTGATGAAGATTCCCGCCCCGCTGGCCCCCATCAAGGTGGCTGTAATGCCGCTCGTGAAGAAGGACGGCCTGCCGGAACTGGCCCAGAAGGTGGTAGACGAGCTCAAGTACGATTTCTCCTACCAGTACGACGAAAAAGACTCCATTGGCAAGCGTTATCGCCGTCAGGACGCCATTGGAACGCCTTTCTGCGTCACCGTGGACCACGACAGCCTCAACGACGGCTGCGTAACCGTGCGTGACCGCGACAGTATGACCCAGCAACGCGTCAAGATTGAAGATCTGCGCGCTATGATTGAGAAGAAGGT
>JAEEGJ010013713.1_pt1 | contig 19538 bp, 11 predicted proteins | sample 8958761 | NCBI WGS metagenome assembly JAEEGJ01 (sample SAMN16246546, study PRJNA631951) | gut metagenome | biome: gut microbiome; feature: rumen; material: RS-attached | host: Bos | place: Iran: Karaj | collected 2018-10 | reverse complement strand
GAAAAGAAATCCGGCATCGAACTACTCTCCCACAGTCAAATATGCAGTACCATCGTCGCTGGGCCCCTTATCGATCGTGTTCGGGATGGGAACGTGAGTTACAAGCCCGCCATGGACACCGGAAAAAAAGGATTAAAGATGCTAGGTTTATGTCGGTTGAGTTGTCTGAACGACAAGCAAATAGTAAATTGGGAAATTGCGATTTTGTATTTGAAAACGCAGCTTGTTGTTTTTTTCGTTCTAATGTCCTGGCAGACATTGGAAGGAAAAAAAGGTGGTCAAGCCTCACGACCGGTTAGTAATGCTAAGCTGAAGGCATTGCTGCCCTTACACGCGCATCCTATCGAACTTGTGGTCTTCAAGTGGTCTTCAGGGATCAAAGATCCAGGGACATCTTATCTTCAAGGGGGCTTGGCGCTTAGATGCTTTCAGCGCTTATCCTTTCCCGACGTAGCTACCCAGCGCTGCCTCTTTAGAGACAACTGGAATACCAGAGGTCAGTCATTCCCGGTCCTCTCGTACTAAGGAATGATCTTGTCAAATGTCCTGCGCCCGCAGTGGATAAGGACCAAACTGTCTTGCGACGTTTTGAACCCAGCTCGCGTACCTCTTTAACCGGCGAACAGCCGGACCCTTGGGACCTTCTACAGCCCCAGGATGAGATGAGCCGACATCGAGGTGCCAAACAGCGCCGTCGCTATGGACGCTTGGGCGCTATCAGCCTGTTATCCCCGGAGTACCTTTTGTCCGTTGAGCAACGACGATTCCACGTTCCATCGCTGGATCACTAGGACCTGCTTTCGCATCTGCTCGACTTGTAAGTCTCGCAGTCAAGCACATTTATGCCCTTACGCTCTAAGCACGATTGCCAACCGTGCTGAATGTACCTTCGTGCTCCTCCGTTACAATTTTGGAGGAAACCGCCCCAGTCAAACTGACCCTCTGACACGGTCCCTTGCCCGGATAGACGGGTTAAGGTTAGAGATTCAAACAACCAAGGGTGGTATTTCACTGAAGACTCCACCGGGGCTGGCGCCGCGGCTTCGAAGTCTCCCACCTATGCTACACATGATTGCCCGAATACCAATATCAGATTACAGTAAAGGTTCACAGGGTCTTTCCGTCCTACTGCAGGTATCCGGCATTTTCACCGGAATTACAAATTCGCCGAGCTCCACTTCGAGACAGTGCCGCGATCGTTACACGATTCGTGCAGGTCGGAACTTGCCCGACAAGGAATTTCGCTACCTTAGGACCGTTATAGTTACGGCCGACATTCACCCGGCCTTCATATCACTGCTTCGCTTGCGCTAACAGATCCATTTGAGCTTTGGGCATTGGTCACGTGTCACACCCTATACATCCTCTTGCGAGTTGGCAGAGTGCTGTGTTTTTGTTAAACAGTCGCCGCGGCCTCTTTGTTGCAACCTCTTACGAGGCACCCCTTCTTCCGAAGTTACGGGGTCAATTTGCCGAGTTCCTTAAAGTGGTTTCACTCGCGCACCTCAGGCTTCTCGCCTTGACTACCTGTGTCGGTTTGCGGTACGGACACCCTGTTACTAAGTTTAGGAACTTTTCTCGTCAGCAAAGCATTTGCGCAACGGCTTCATCCGAAGACTCCACCGCGCATCGGCTTTCAGGCACGTGAGCAGTCATTTAACCCTGCTCGCCCTACGGCTTTGGATTGGCATATAGCCAACTGCACATAGCATACTGCGTCATTCCATCACATAACAAGGCGGTACTGGAATATTAACCAGTTGTCCATCGACTACGCCTTTCGGCCTCGCCTTAGGCCCGACTAACCCTGAGCGGACGAACCTGGCCCAGGAAACCTTAGTCTATCGGTGACCGGAATTCTCATCCGGTTTTTCGCTACTCATGCTTGCATGGTCACTTGTATGAAGTCCACCTCATCTTACGAGTCGGCTTCGACCCTCATACAACGCTCTTCTACCATAATATCAAAAGATACTATTCGCGGCTTCGGTTTCAAGCTTAGTCCCGATTATCTTCGGCGCGGAATCACTCGATCAGTGCGCTATTACGCGATCTTTAAATGATGGCTGCCTCTGAGCCAACATCCTGACTGTTTACGCAACTCCACATCCTTCGATCCACTTAGCTTGAATTAGGGACCTTAGCCGGCGATCTGGGCTGTTGCCCTCTCGACTACGAAGCTTATCCCCCGCAGTCTGACTCCTGTGATAGGCGTGTCCGGTATTTGGAGTTTGACAGTTGTTGGTATCCAGGTAAAGGACCCTCGAACAATCAGAGCTCTACCCCCGGCACGTAGTTATGCACAAGGCTATCCCTCAAGATATTTCGAAGAGAACCAGCTATCACTGAGTTTGATTGGTCTTTCGCTCCTATCCACACCTCATCCGAACATTTTTCAACATGAACCGGTTCGGTCCTCCACTTCGTGTTACCGAAGATTCAACCTGGACATGGATAGATCACTCAGCTTCGGGTCTACTTCCAGCAACTTAGCGCGCTGTTCACACTCGCTTTCGCTTCGGCTTCGCCTACTGGCTTAACCTCGCTGCTGAACGTAAGTCGCAAGCTCATTATGCAAAAGGCATGCGGTCACACCTTGCGGCGCTCCCACACTTTGTAAGCACTGGATTTCAGGTACTTTTAACTCCCTTCATAAGGGTGCTTTTTCACCTTTCCCTCGCGGTACTTGTTCACTATCGGTCATTGACTAGTATTTAGGCTTGGAGAGTGGTCTCCCCGGATTCAGGCGTCGTTTCACGTGTGACGTCCTACTTGGGATACCCCTGGACTCGCTTCGGTTTTCGCTTACAGGATTTTCACCTTCTATGATCGGACTTTCCAGACCGTTCAGCTAACTCCCGCTCGTCGTATCAGGGTCCCGCAACCCCAGCCGGTAAACCGACTGGTTTAGCCTCTTCCGCTTTCGTTCGCCACTACTTACGGAATCTCGATTGATTTCTTCTCCTTCAGGTACTGAGATGTTTCACTTCCCTGAGTATCGCTCCTGAAACCTATGGATTCAGTTTCAGGTGACAGAGCATTACCTCTGCCGGATTGCTCCATTCGGAAATCCGCGGATCAAAGCTTGTTTGCAGCTACCCGCGGCTTATCGCAGCTTATCACGTCCTTCATCGCCTGTCAATGCCAAGGCATCCATCTAGTGCTCTTAGTAGCTTGACCACCAAAATTCACTGTTTGTGTTTGCTTGTCTCTACGCATTGCATCCCGATATGTCACCACATCGGGCGAATTTGTTTTGCCTGCCATATAAAATGGCTTTCCCTACATCTAACTAACATCTTTAATGTCAATGAACACCGCGGAACTTGCCCGCTGTATCGCTTCCGAAGTTTCCTCCGGTAAAACGCCAACTCTGATTCGCGAAAATGGTGGGCGTACTTGGAGTTGAACCAAGGACCTCGTCCTTATCAGGGACGCGCTCTAACCAACTGAGCTACACGCCCATCTCGGTTTTGGTGGAGCCTAAGGGACTCGAACCCTCGACATCCTGCTTGCAAAGCAGACACTCTAGCCAACTGAGTTAAGGCCCCCTGGTCTTCCGGACTCCTCACCTCTCGGTGATTCGCCCCGATTCCGTGAATCGTTCACGTCTTGTAATGAACACCATCTCAGGCGTCCTTCAAAAAATGCTGAATAGTACGGTGAACCCTTGCATCCGTTACCGGATGCCAATCCCACTTCTCCGTGGGCTTTACTCTCGACAGGCTGAATTGTGATTTGGTTGGTACAATTCCCTGTCTGCTCCTTAGAAAGGAGGTGATCCAGCCGCTGGTTCCCCAACGGCTACCTTGTTACGACTTCATCCCAGTCATTAACCACACCTTAGATGCCTCCGTCCTTTGCAGGTTCGGTCAGCAGCTTCGGGTGCAATCAACTCCCATGATGTGACGGGCGGTGTGTACAAGGCCCGGGAACGTATTCAAGGCGTCGTGGCTGATACGCCTTTACTAGCGATTCCGGCTTCATGCAGGCGAGTTGCAGCCTGCAATCCGAACTAGGGCTGTTTTTACGGATCTGCTCCATCTCGCGATTTCGCTTCCCTCTGTAGCAGCCATTGTAGCACGTGTGCAGCCCTGGATATAAAGGCCATACGGACTTGACATCATCCACTCCTTCCTCCCGCTTAACACGGGCAGTATCAGTAGAGTGCCCAGCTTTACCTGCTGGCAACTACTAACGTGGGTTGCGCTCGTTGCCGGACTTAACCGAACACCTCACGGCACGAGCTGACGACAGCCATGCAGCACCTGTGAACCAGCCCTTGCGGGCTCAACCTGTTTCCAAGCTGATTCCGGTCCATGTCAAATCCAGGTAAGGTTCTTCGCGTTGCCTCGAATTAAGCCACATGCTCCACCGCTTGTGCGGGCCCCCGTCAATTCCTTTGAGTTTTAGCCTTGCGGCCGTAGTTCCCAGGCGGTCAACTTATCGCGTTTGCTTCGACACGAAAAGGAGTAAACTACTTCTCACATCAAGTTGACAACGTTTAGGGTATGGACTACCAGGGTATCTAATCCTGTTTGATCCCCATACTTTCGTCCCTGAGTGTCAGTTATCGTCCAGAGATCTGCCTTCGCTTTCGGTGTTCTTCCAGATATCTACGCATTCCACCGCTACACCTGGAATTCCAATCTCCTCTCCGATACTCCAGTCAGGCAGTTTTCAACGCAGTTCCAGAGTTGAGCTCTGGGATTTCACGTCAAACTTACCCAACCACCTGCGGACCCTTTACGCCCAATAAATCCGAACAACGCTCGCCACCTACGTATTACCGCGGCTGCTGGCACGTAGTTAGCCGTGGCTTCCTCCAGAGGTACCGTCAAATTTCGTCCCTCTTGACAGCGGTTTACAATCCGAAGACCTTCATCCCGCACGCGGCATTGCTGGGTCAGACTTTCGTCCATTGCCCAAAATTCTCGACTGCAGCCTCCCGTAGGAGTCTGGGCAGTATCTCAGTCCCAATGTGGCTGATCGTCCTCTCAGACCAGCTACCCATCATCGCCTTGGTGGGCCGTTACCTCACCAACTAGCTAATGGGACGCGAACCCCTCTTCAAGCGCATTGCTGCTTTGATCATCCGGTCATGCGACCAAATGATGTTATTCGGTATTATCTCCCGTTTCCAGAAGCTATCCCCAACTCGAAGGCAGGTTGTTCACGTGTTCCTCACCCTTGCGCCACTGGAGCATTGCTGCTCCCGTTCGACTTGCATGCCTAATCCATGCCGCCAGCGTTCGTTCTGAGCCAGGATCAAACTCTCCAATCAAAAAATCTTAGCAGCTGTCCCGAAGGACAACTGAAGCTTTCTTCATAGGAAAGAGTGACTCTTTCTATTGTGTTACTACGGTTATTTTTCACGGCCGAAACCGTGAGTCTCAAACCATTGACTCGGGCTCATCGCACTATTCAACACTTTTCAAAGAACACCCCCAAACAAAGCACACAATGACCTTGCACCGTTCCCTTCCATGCGACATGCGCATAAAAGCTCCCGGCCATGCTTCACTGGATTACCTTGTATCGGGATGGTAACAACCGGATTCTTCCGTGGAATCCTCCGGCTCAATGCACGCCCATCAGAACAGCCTCGCAAAAAGGCCGCTTGAGAAGGACGGCGCATTTAATATAGCATCGATTTCGTGTTTGTCAATGCTCTTTTCAAAAATTTCCGGGAAAAATCCCCGGACACCTTTGAGAAGAACACTTCCTCGACGCCTCGATTCACCGTCCACTCATGGGCTCTCTCAATGATCACTCCCGACCAACTCGAAGCCGACTCCGAATCAAGCGGGTGATATATACTATAGCACACTTTTCCGCTTTGTCAAACGCTTTCGCGAAGATTTTTCGAAAATTCTTCGCTCCGACGCCCGACCACCCGTCAGGGTTTTCATCGTCAACTCATCGTTTTTGAGGAGAACACCGGCTCTGAACCGAACCGATATCATATAAAATACACCCGAAATCCCAACTTGTCAAGTCAAAATCAAAAGAAATCCGGAAAAAAGTCCGCCCATTTCTCGTATATGCGCGCAAATAATGAATGGCAGCCTCCATGCGACATATAGGTCCAATCTCACACTGATTACAAGCTCAAAACGAGCCCATGATACAAGACGAAAATAACCCTGAACCGAGCTCAGAAAGACACATATCGGACGGAGAAACGGAAATGGACGACAGAGGAAGGACAATTCAGCTCAAACAAGCTCAAAGGATCGGATCACCACGCCTCGGTGGTATACTCGACAATCTCGCCGGCGAGGTCATAGCTCGCCTGACGAAGACCATAATATCTGCCGACCTGAGGGTCAACGTTGTACTGATAGTTGGCGCCGCCGGAAACGGTACGCTTCTTAATCAAAGGTTCGCTACGGCCGGGAATCAAAACTTCCATCTCCGCTTTCAGGTCAACATGAAACTCGGCGGGACGGTATTCGTCCTCCGCATAGCCGGGATTGTATCGGCGCATGGAGTTCGTGGCGCTCACGAGGCGTACATACAGAATGCAGTCGGCCTCCTCCTTCGAAACAAGCTTGAGCGAGTTGTCGCTCTGGAAACGGGCGGCGATCTGCGTGCGTGCAAGCTCGGTGAGGAGAGGTTCGCGCGTATCGTTGCGGATGGTGCTGATGGCGATCGTCTTAATCTGCGGATGCATCATGGAGCCCATGTGGTAATAGCCGCAGGACGAGGCAAAGAGAACGCAACCGAAAGCAAGGACGCAGGCTGCAAGGAACGCCCGGACCGAACGGGAATCAATACGCTTCATTGGAACCGGCCCTTTCTTCATAGGATTCGCGGGAATCCGTTTTGATGTCCTTTTTGAGGTCGCGAATGGGGAGCAGCCATTTGCCGTCGCTGCTTTCAGGCGCGATCAGAAGATCGGAATCCTCAAGCGGGATAGGATGGCGGACGAAGTCGTAATGGGCGGGATCCTTTCGCGGCATGGCATCGGGCGGAGCCTCGTATGTCTCGTCTATCTCCGCCAGGAGCTTTTCGGAGGGAATGGCGTGCTCCGTCTCGCCGTAGCGCTGCACGACCTGATTGAGGTAATGCTCGGCGAGGTCGTCGCGTCCGTTGCGGTGATGATATTTCGCCAGATCATGAAGGCGTTTCGCCTGAATCTTGTCGATGGCAAGACGCTGTTCCTTCACCCACTGGATCTCCGGCGCTTCCGGATTATTCTCCTCAAAATGGGCAAGCTGTTCCAGCGCGAGCGTCGCCCAGCGTCCATCGCCGTCGCCGCGTTCGGCAAGCTGACAATAGACGTCCGCAAGACCGAGTTCAGCGTAATAGGCGGAATCGGTGCCCGGATGGAGCTGAAGCACCTCTTTGAACTTTTCAATGGACTGATCCGGTTTCTGCGCATCGAGGTACATGCGGGCAAGACGAAGCCGGACAGCACCGGCAGGCTCGGCGCAGGGAGCGTTGCGAAGCGCGGCCTCGGAAATCTCCAGAAAACGGTCGGAGTCCTTGATGAACGGGAGCCACTCGAACATGGCGTCGCGGTGCCCGTTGAAAAAAGCATCCGCGATCTCGTATTCGCGGTTCACGGCTCCGGTAAAATCAATGCGGCTCATGTGCTCGCTGATGAGGCGTTCGATGCAGTCGAATTCCTTGCCGTAAAGCTCGGCCTGACGGTATGCGCGGGCGGCGTTGGACAGTGCGTTCGCCTTCACTGTTTTGTCGGACGTGAGGAGTTCGGCGTCGAGGTAACGTTTCGCGGCCTTACGGTATTCGCCTTCGCGTTCGAGGTCAAGCGCTTTCTGGAAGACCTCAAGCGCGGTAGCATCGTTTTTGGCACGGCGGGAAGCATTTTCCTCTTCCTTTTTCGCTTCAAGTTCGGCGTCGCGCGCCTCATCGGCGGTCAATTCCGATTCGGACACGGCCTCCTCTGCCGTTGATTCCGCAACGGCTTCTTCCGTTTTTTCGGAGCTCGGGGCATCGGTTTCCGTCTTGGATTCAGTCGCGGCCAATTCGTCCATCGGAGCCGATTCCTGAGCATGCGCCGACCATGCGCCGAATGACAGAAGCGTCACCAGGCACATAGTCAAACCTGATCGAACAGGACAAAACGACATAAACGCGGCTCCAAAGTTGAAACGATTGAGAAAGAAGGGAAACAAAACCTAATCTAGATAATCTAGCATAAAAGACGCAAAATGCCAGAAGAAAACCGGAAAATTCCCAAAAAAAGGGGGAGGCAAGGCCTCCACTGAGCAGTGCCTGGCTCCGCTCAGGCACAAAGAAGAGCATGTATCATCTCCCCTGCCCTACCGGTTTTTCCGGTTGCGCAGGATGACAGCGACGATCAGGATTCCCCAGAAGACGAAGAAGACCGTCGACACCACGAAGACCGGAACCCAGCCGATGGTGAAGACCAGCGTCAAAGCGAGCGCGGTCACGATGCCGCCGCCCATGAAGGGTTCGTGGAGAAGCTGTTTGTAGCCGAACGCCGCGGTCGCCTCGGTCTTATTCTCGGGGTCCACGGTGCGCAACAGAAGCAGTCCGGTCGCGGTCACGCCGAGCGACTGCCCGAAATCCGCGATGGCGCGTTCAAACCAGGCGTCGTGGAAGAGTTTCGGCGCCACGAAGAGCACCATCAGCACGGACAGCAGCGCGCCCGATGCGATCAGGATGAGGAGCGGCAGCCAGTTCTGAAGCACGACTTCGATGCGGATTGTGGCGATCGCGGAGACCACCAGGAAATCCAGCGAAGCGCCGGAAATGCGTTTCATCTGGTCGCCGTCGATCAGGGGCGCGATGCGGAGCCGCTGGAACGCGTGCTGGATGATAAGCCCGCCGATCATGCACAGAGGGAAGAGCGGGAACCCGGAGAAAATGCGGATGGAAGCCTTCGGAAAAAACGCGATTTCCAGGTACCGGCAGCCGAACAGGATCGCGTAGCCGATCGCCACAGCGAACCCGATCAGCGCGCAATGCCACGCCAGCGAATCAATGGAATCGCACAGCACCGTCTGACGTCCGGCGGAGGGCTGTTCCCGGCGGCGGTAGATGCCCCGCAGGTGCAGCCGGTCCATCTCCTCCAGCGGCATGAACTCATGCACATGGCCGCGCCGGTTGGCCCAGTTCACCAGGACCATGCCGATGATGATCGCGACGATCATGCCCGCGGTCGCCACGGTGTATCCCAGCGCGATGCCGTCGCTCCAGTCGTATTTCTCGAACACGGACGCCATGCCGCCCACCGTACCGTGTCCGCCCTCAAATCCGATCTCCAGCAGGTTGCCGAACGCGGGCGAGAGACCGAAGAGCGGCATCAGCACGAATCCGGTCAGGCCGAGCCCGAGCACGTACTGTCCCCATGCGATGAACTGTCCGAAGCAAAGCTGAGGGAATGCGACCGCGATCATTCTGGAAAGTTTCGGCGAGGTCACGCCGAGGAAAAGTCCGGCGAAGACCACGTTGATGAGAAAGCCCGGCAGTTTGCCGATGGCGGACAGGACATCCGCCGGAACCAGTCCGGGGATGCATTTGAAGACGATGAGGGCGACCGCGCCGCCGACGATGGAGCTGGGGAGATAGAGTTTCTGCAGGAGCGGGATGAAGGCGCGCAGGGATTTCCCCACTACCAGAAACAGCGACAGAATACAGAAAACCAGTACGGCGGTCATAAGCGATCTCTTTGGAACAAGGTTAAAAGATGGTACGAAAAGAGGAAATATAAATTAGCTGTTCCAGAAAGAAAAGTCAAGCAGTTTTTATCTTCTTCCGAAGTTTTCCGTCTGCTGACCGGGACAGGGAATCGGAACGCCGGGTCACATAACCTCAGCGGTTGAACGGATTCGGGATATCCTGCTGAAAGAACGGATCGTTGGGGTCGACGCGCCGTACTCCGCCGATCCCGCGCATGTTGGCCGGAGAAATCGGGGTCGGGGTCCTTCCGCCCCAGAGGTCATCCTGCGGAGGCGGCTGCGGTCCGCTCATCATGTCATCCGGCGAACCGGCATACTGGACGATGACGCCGGAATCCCCGGGGACTTCGCCGGGCGGATAAGGCGTCGCCCGTTTCCCCCTCGGCGCGTTCGGGACAACCGCCCCTGCCCCGACGACGGAAACATCATTGGGAGAATCATTTTCCATCATGTCCGGATCGGACGCCATCCCGTGCGGAACATTTGCCGTGTGCGTTGTCTTCACTTCCTGACGGGCCGCGCGGTGTTCCGTTGCGGCGGAGCGTTTGGACGCGGTCGTTTCGTCGGACGGGGCGGCTTCGATGGAGGTCCCGGCTTCACGCGGAGGCGCGAACTGGATCAGAATGAAAAGTGCGAGCGGCAGAAGAGTGAGGATCAGAACGATGAGGATGACGATCTTCACCGTGGATTTGTTTTCCTGCATGCTGGACGGGGACATAAAAAGGACTCCTGTTTTATGGATCGGGAACTATGTTTTATAAATTAGACCCTTGCCCTGCCGCAAATCTTAGCGGAAAATCCGTTTTTTCGAAAAAAGTCCGATTATTCCTCATTCGCGTCTCCGTTCATCCTGTTCAATCCAGCTCTCCCGGCGCAAGTCCTTCGCGGAGCGCCGCCGGACGCACGCACGTGCTTTCGATGTTGACGTACTGGCGTTTTTCCGCGGATTCGAGGATGGAGCACATCACGTCGGTCACATGGTACGCCAGCTCGCCGCTGCAGCGGTGCGGACGCCCGAGTTCGATCCCGGCGGCCATGTCCGCCAACCCGATCAGGCGCATGTTGTCGTTGTAGAGGAACATGTTTTCGGCGGTTTTCCATTCGCCCCCGGTCCCGGCGTTCGCGAAGCGCACCTCGCCGGAGAACGTATTCGGGTCGGGCGTATGGATCGCGCCGTCGAGCCCCCACAGTTCGATGCAGTTTTCCATCTGGGGGCTCAGACGGAACACGTCGAAGCTCATGGTGAGGTTGATGACGGGGCCGGAGACGAATTCCAGCACGGCGGCGACATGGGTGTCGACTTCCACCGGATACGTCCTGCCCTGATTGCTCCCGCTCCCTATCCTCAAATCCATCGCGCGGGAGGCGAATCCGGCGACGCGTTTCACGGGACCGAGCAGGTTCACCAGCGCCGTGATGTAATACGGCCCCATGTCCATCAGCGGGCCGCCGCCATTTTTGTAGTAGAACCCGGAGTTGGGATGCCATGATTCGGGGCCGCGGTACGCCATGATAACGCAGCCGCCCGCGATCTTACCGACCGCGCCGCCGTCGATGAGCTTGCGGCAGGTCTGGTGTCCGCCGCCCAGGAACGTATCCGGCGCGCAGCCGGTGCGCAGACCTTTTTCCGCCGCCAGTTTCAGGACCTTCCGTCCGTCCTCGCGCGTGACCGCGAACGGTTTTTCGGTGTAGACGTGTTTCCCCGCCTCCAGCGCGCGCAGATTGATCTCCGCATGGGCGTCCGGCGTGGTCAGGTTGAGGATGATGTCGATCTCCGGGTCGCGGAGAAGCGCGTCGACGGAGACCGCCTGAAGACCGAACTGTTCCGCCGCGGCGCGGGCGGATTCGTCCCTCCGGCTCGCGCATTTCACGACGCGAAGGTGCGAAAACACATCTTTATTGCGCAGATACGCGCCGCTGATGTTTCCGCATCCGATCAAGCCTGCTTTCAACATAAGTTCGTTTTCCTTTTGTTTATCGTTCCGCCTCGGCTTTCTTCAAATCCGCGCTCCAGTCCCGGTTCAGGTCGAGCCCGCCGAAAACGTCCGGCGAATCGGGCAGACGGATTTGAAAGTCGTTCGCATGGCAGAAGCTCAGTTTGCCTTCGCTGACGGAGAAATTGAGCACGTGGCCGCCGCGTTTCCGTTCGGCGTCCATGAAATGAAGATGCCAGCCGGGGGCGTTGATGCCGCTCACGTAGCCGGGGAGACGGAATCCGACCAGGTCGCCGGAAATGTCGTCCCACTCGAAAACGGCCTCGGCTTTCGCGGCCTCCGCCAGTCCGACGCCGTCGCGTTCCTGACGCCTCACGGACCGGACTTTCATGCGCAGGAACATCCCGGTGAAGCGGACCGCGAGCGGGATATCGTCACGGGGGCAGATATCCTTCATCCGCGCCTCGAACATCTCGTAGCTCGGAATCCCGCTCAGGCTCAGTTCCCGTTCAGGGCGGAAATCGGCGATCGTGCCGAACGGGATCGTTTCTTCGTCCTCGGGTAGACGGACACTTCCGTCCGCGCAGGCCTGATACACCACGCCGTCGATCATCTGCACCTCTCCGTCGAGACGGTCCATGGTCGCGATCGCCAGATTGCCGAATTTCTTGACTTCGCCGACGCTGACGATGCCGCCGTAGTGCCCGCCGAGCAGGACGCTGAACAACGATATCTGTGTGAATTTGATCCTCGGTTCGCTCATATTCCGCAACCTCTCCGGTTTCTCTTTGATGTTTCCATAAATATATTCCCCGTCCACGCCCTTTTCAAATGAAAAATCCGGGAAAAAACATGGTGTCGTCCGGTCTTGTCAAAAAATTGATCAAGTTCCATAGAAAACAAATGATTTATGCGGATTTTTGCTTGCATTTCCGCCGAAAGAGTGTATTTTATATGGATTCATATTTTTGTGTCCTGTCAATACGAGGTCACCATGAAAAAACTTTTCTATCTTCTTGCTGTTCTGTTCGTCGGTATCGCATCCGCCCTCACGACTTCCTGCTCCAAAAGCGACAAGAACAAACCCCTGATCGTCGCCTGCGAAGCATCCTCGTCGCCCTACTGCTACTACCTCAACGCCAATATCGATCCGCCGGTCGCGGGCATCGACGTGGATCTGGTGGAGGAGATCGGAAAAGCCCTCGGTCGTCCGGTCGAATTCAAGGTTGTCCCGTTCCAGAACATCTTCACGCTCGTTGCCACGGGCGAGGCCGACATCGGCATCTCCGCGATCACGATCACCTCGGAACGCGCCAAGCGTGTTCTCTTCTCGACCGTCTACGACACCTCTACGCAAGTCGCCGTCGTGCCGCAGGATTCCGACATTGAGGATGAAGCCGCTCTGAAGGAAGTCAGTGTCGCCGCGCAGGTGGGAACCACCAACCTGGAGTACTTGCGTGAAGTCATCAACCCGAGGGTCGTCCTGCCCTACCTGACGCAGGCGGACGTCAATGCTGCGCTCTCCGACCGCAGGGCCGACGCCGCCGTCATGGATCAGCTGGAAGCCGAGATCCTGGTCCGGAGATCCGGTGACGATCTCAGGATCAACCCGAAACCTTTATGCAAAGTGCAGTACGGTTTTATTTTCAATAAGGAAAACACCGCGCTCGCGGAATCCGCCAATGCCGTGATCGAAAAGTTCAAGACATCCGGCAACCTTCTCAAAAGCAAGGAAAAGCACATGGAGGAACTCTGGACGCATCCCGGCTACGGCGCGATGATCGAGGAATATGACGGCGTCAAGCCGTTTGTCGTCTGCCTCGATCCTTCGTTCGCTCCATTTGCGTTCATGAACCGGAACCGCCTGGCCGGCGTGGACATCGAGATGTCGGAAGCGATCGCCGAGGAGCTCAAACGCCCGGTCCAGTTCCGGATCGTGCCGTTCTCCGAGATTCTTCCGCTCATCGTCAACGGCGCCGCCGACATGGGGACGTCCGGCATCTCCATCACGCCGGAACGCACCTCGATGATCCTTTTCTCCAATTCCTATGAAAACAATACCCGGAGAATCCTTGTGAGAGAGGATTCCAAGCTCAGCAGGATCTCCGAGCTGGACGGCAAGGTCGTCGGGGCCGAGAAGGGCACGACGAACGAGGAATATGCCGTCAACAAGCTTCATGCGAAAAAGACGGTCCACTACGACAATGCCGAGGAAGGCATCCGGGGCCTGCTCAGCAACGAGATCGATGCCTACGTCGATGACGAGACCGAAGCCGAGTTTGCCATGGACAAATACAAAGGCAAGGTCAAGATGATGCAGGTCTCCATCCGCGCCGAGGAATACGGTTTCGCGTTCCGTCTCGGCAATTCCGAGGCGAAGGCCGCCGCGGATCGGGTCATTGAGGCGAAACGCCGGAACGGCGATCTTCAGGCGCTCTTCCGCAAGTACAACTCCATCTACAAGACGCTCGACCTGAACAATATCTGATCCGAGCTTTCCGACGCATCCCTCTACCCCGCCGCTGAGCCGTCCGACCGCATTGTGCCGGACGGTTTTTTAATTGACAAGTTCCTCTCTTTTCTCCGTTGCTCCGCAGAAAGTCCATTTGATTTTTCTTTTATGATAGATAAAAGTCCTTCGAATTTCTCTGCCATCTTTCTAAAAAGTCCCTTGATTTTCTCTGTTTTTGTGCTATATTAGGGTTGAAACACGAAAACAGGAGCAACTATCATGCAACGCTTCGCTATCAAACATTTGCTTGAATGGAAAGACGACCCGGACAGGAAACCTCTGCTTCTTCTCGGCGCAAGACAGGTCGGGAAGACCTGGCTGATGAAGGAATTCGGCAGGCTTCATTTCAAGAAGTGCGCCTACATCTACCTCGACAAGAACCAGCCGATGGCGGAGATCTTCGAACGGGATTTCGACATCAGGCGCATCATCCTTGCCATGCAGATTCAGACAGGAGTTCAGATCACGCCCGGCGACACGCTCATCATTCTGGACGAGATCCAGTCATGCCCGGCAGCTGTAACGGCGCTGAAGTATTTCTGCGAAGAAGCCAAAGAGTATCATGTGATCGCAGCCGGATCACAGGTCGGCATTTCGGAGCTTTCCGGGACCGGATTTCCGGTCGGCAAGGTGAATCGCCGGTATCTGTACCCGATGAGCTTTTCGGAGTTCCTGGACGCGACCGGCAATCAGCCTCTGCTTCATTTGCTCCAGGCGCGCGACTGGAAGATGGTCGAAGCGTTCCACGACAAGATCACCGATCTTCTGCGCTATTATTATTTCATCGGCGGCATGCCGGAGGCCGTGGCGTCCTTTGTCACGCATCAGAATTTCCAGCGGGTCAGGGCTATCCAGAACGCTCTGCTTGCGGACTACCGTGACGATTTCGGCAAACATGCGCCGAAAGAGGTCAAGCCCCGGATTGAGATGATCTGGGATTCGGTTCCGGCGCAGCTGGCCAGAGAGAACAGGAAGTTCGTGTTCTCCAAAGTCCGCAAGGGCGAGGACTCGACAACGCTGGAACCCGCGCTGGGATGGCTCAAGGATACCGGACTGATCTCCATGGTGCACCGCATATCGAAGCCTTCGATTCCTTTGTCGGCCTATCGGGATGAGTCCGCATTCAAACTGTTCTTTCTGGACGTCGGACTTCTTGCGGCGGCCTCGAATCTGGATGCGCAGGCAATCATTGACGGAAACCGTATCTTCCAGGAGTTCAAAGGCGCGCTGACGGAGCAGTACGTCCAGCAGCAGCTCATCGCCGAGTTCGGGATGAAGCCGTATTACTGGACTTCGAAATCCGGCCAGGCGGAGGTCGACTTCCTGGCGGAATGCAATTCCGGGATCATCCCGATTGAGGCGAAGGCGGAAAAGAACCTTCAAGCGAAAAGTCTGAAGGTCTACTGTTCAAAACACCGTCCGGGAGTCGCCATCCGGACATCCATGTCGCATTACTTCCGGCAGGATATTGCTTTGCCTGACCATTCCGCAAGCTCAGGGGGGAAATACACCCTGATCGATCTTCCGCTTTACGCGCTCAATCAGCTCACGGCGGAAATCAAGGGCACAAGCAAATAATAAACAGGTGCGTTCCGGCTCCTCCCACCCCGAAATCTTTTCCGTCCACGCTTGCAATATCGCAAAAAAGGATGTATAGTTAGTAATAACTTGACGAATCGTTCTATTTTTCAGCGATACACGAAAGGACCTGAGCCATGCCATCACGAATCGTCAGCAGAATGATCGTTTTTCTCGCCGCCGTGTTTTTCGTGTTTCTCTGCGTCGGGTGCAGGCACGACGTGGTCAATGCCGATGGCGAAATGGTCAGCGTGCCGATCTCCCCGCTCAGCATTGAGCCGGCTTTGCTGCCATTTGGAGAAGATGAGATCACCACTTACGGCCTTGCAATCGGGCTTGGGTCAAGAAACATAGACTCGTATGGGATTTTCGCTCAGTTGGGAAACGAGTTTGTCGGGAAAAACTACGGCCTGATATGCGGTTTTGGAAACAGTTTTTTTGAGCCGTATCTGGATCCCGACTGGCCGCGATCCTACCGCGGGGAACGAACGGAGTTTTATGGGATTGCAGTCGGTGCCCTCAATCTGCCGGATACCTATTATCGCAAGGGGTATGGTACTCAGAACGGCATTTCCATCCATGCGATCGATTTCAGGAGCGACACGAACGGGATTTCCGTCGAAGCGATCGGCGGAGAAAAGTATTTTAAAGGAGTTGACATCTGCGCTTGCAGACTTGACAGGACAGAGGAGGGAGCCGGACTGCAGCTGGTCGGACTGGATCTGTCATTTGAAGCGAAAAAAGACGAAATAACCGGCTGCCAGATCGGCGGACTCCTGAGCACTGCCGTTCATGGGGCGCAGATCGGGGCGATCACGTACAATTTGTACGATCCGAGTATAGCACTCAAGAGTAATCATTGGAAGCTCATCCGGGGATGTCTGAATTTAGGCGTTCTGAACCTCAAATTGAAGGAGGGGTTTCAGGTCGGAGCGTTCAATCATACCTCGGACGGAAATCCGGTTCAGATCGGGCTGCTCAACACAACTTCGAAGGGAAGCCCGTTCCAGATCGGCCTGCTGAACTACAATCCGAACGGATTCCTGCCGTTCTTCCCGTTTTTCAATTACAGCGTCAAAAAGGATTGACAGGACAAAAGCATTGCTGCACCCTGAAATCTTTTCCGTCCTTGCTTGCATTATTGCTAACGAGGATGTATAGTTGAAGATAACAAATTCTTCCGCCATTCAGCAACATTTGAAATGTACAGGAGCACAAAAATGAAACCATCCGCTTTCGCAGGCATGATCGTCTGCGCCGCCGCATTCTTCACGTCCGCCGCCGTTTCCGCGTTCCCGGAGTATGATCCGGGCAAGGAGGACGTGCTGGTCTACACGAGGGAAGTCCGGCGCGACAGCTACCCCGACGGCCTCGCGCGGTCCATCCACTTCGCGCGCAGCACCGATGGAAAGAACTTCACGCCCATGAACGAAAACTACGGCATCCTCTTCGCAAAGGGCACGCTCTCGCCCCAGAACACGATCCGCCCGAAATGCGTGAAGAACCCGATCATCTTCCCGCTGAAGGACGGCGGCTACGGCGTCATGGCGATCCGCACGAACGAAGACGGCACGCCGGACGAGGAGAGCAAGGGCAAAGTCCTGCTCTGGACCACGAAGGACCTGATCCATTTCTCCGAGCAGGCGCTGGTCGACCTGAACACGCAGGAAGAGGTCACGGCGTTCCTCAGCGTCTCGCCCACGACGGACGGGAGCAACTACCGCATCTTCTGGAAGACCGCCGGCGGGAGATTCTTCTGCACGGACACCCCCGATTTCAAGTCCGTGACCAAAACGGACGGCCCGATCATGTTCCGCCTGATGCCGAAACCGGAGATCAACGCGCCGGAAGGCATGGTCCCGAACAACGAGACCGGATACAGCACGGTCTCCGTGCCGCGTTCCGTGGTGGACCGCGCCGCACAGCACTGGGGACACCTCGTTTCCGTCGCCGCCCGCGTGCCGGAAACCGTCCTGGCGGGTTCGGCGGACGAGCTCGCGAAGGTGAAAGCCGAGGTCGTGTATTCCGACGGCTCCACGTCCGTCAAGCCCGTGAAGTGGGACGCCTCGAACGTGAACTTCTCCGCGCCCGGCAAGTATGAGATCACGGGCACGGTGCAGAACGAATCCTACGGGTTCCCGCTCGCCCGTGCCTGGGGCGACCCCGTCATCTTCAAATGGGACGGCAAATTCTATTTCATCGCCACGACCGACGCCCGGAACAACATCGGTCTGTACGTGCGCGAGGCCGACAATCCGCACGATCTTTTCGCGGACGGCGTGAAGGAGCACCTGATCCTTGACAAGGATGAAGCCCGCCAGCTCATCCAGACCTTCTGGGCTCCCGAATTTCACGTGATCGGCGACGACCTCTACATCCTCTTCGCGGTCGGCGGACGCGCCTGGGGCCCGCAGTGCCATTACATGAAGCTCAAGAAGGGCGCAAGCATCATCGATCCGGCTTCGTGGGAAGACCCGGTCAAAATCCTGAAGAAGGACGGCAAGGGCGTCGGCGACGGCGGCATCTCGCTTGACATGACCTACATCAAGGCGGGCGGCAAGTCCTACTACGTCTGGTCCTACCGCGTCGGCATCGGCTCGCCGCGCGACACCGGCTCCATGCTGTACATCGCCACGATCGACGAGAAGAACCCCGGCGTGCTCACGTCCGAGCCCGTGCAGCTCTCCCGTCCGCTCTACGGCTGGGAGAACGTCCGCGGCACGATCAACAACGAGGGGCCGTATTCGTTCAATGCGAACGGAAAGGTCTATCTGACCTTCTCCGGCGGCGACGCGGGCGGCTACACCTACGCGCTCGGCCTGCTGACCGCGGACGAAAACGCCGACCTGCTCGACCTGAAATCCTGGACGAAGAGCAACGCCCCGGTCCTGTCGTTCTACTCCGTGCCGAACAAATGGGGCCCCGGCCACAATTCGTTCTTCATGGACGACTACGGCAACCTCATGATCGCCTACCACGGAGAAACGTCGCTCCGGGGACGCGAACGCTGCGTCGGCATCCACCGCGTCCACTTCAACATCCAGGGCGAACCCGTGTTCAACATGTCCGCGGAACGTGACCTGGATCCCGCGCTCGCGAACGTGAAAACGACCGTCATCGTCCCGGAAAAGAAATAACGCGGGACATTCATCCCTTCTTTCATTGAAAAGGCCCGCCGGTCAAATTCGACCGACGGGCCTCAATCTTGCCTTGTTTACTGCTGACTGACGATCAGATCAGTTCGCGGCGTTGAGCTTCTGCTGGAGCTCCTGGATCTTCTCGCGGTAGGCCGCGGGATCGGTCTGACGGAGCTTCTGAGCGTCTTCGTATTCCTGCGGGAACTTCTCCTGGATCTGACGGAGCGTGCCGTTGTTCGCGCGCGTGCCGCCGCGAGCGCCCGGCTGTGCCGCGCCGCCGCCCATACCGCCGCGTCCGCCGGCAGGCGTGAGCGTGACATTGTTCTTCTGCGCGAGCTCGTTGAAGGAGCGCATCGCAGTGGCGGAGTCGGTCTTGTCGGTTTCGAGGAGCTTGTCGATGGCGTCTTTTTCCTTGGTGAGGAATTCGAGCGCCTTGGCCTTCTGCTGTTCTTCCGTTTCGGGGAGTTCGACTTCGGCCTTCTTCGCGAGAGCAGCGAGCTGCGCGTAGGCGTCGTCGATGGCCTTCTTCGCCTTGGCGTAGGCTTCTTTGTCCTTCGCTTCGAGCTTCTTCAGAGCCTCTTCGCGCGGCGTGTCGGCTTTGAGACGTTCGATGGTACGCTGGAGCTGGCCGTTTCGCTGGCCGCCCATGCCCATGCCGCCGGCCCCCATGCCGCCGCCGAAGCCGCCCTGACCGCCGGGACCC
>JAEEGJ010013711.1_pt1 | contig 19539 bp, 9 predicted proteins | sample 8958761 | NCBI WGS metagenome assembly JAEEGJ01 (sample SAMN16246546, study PRJNA631951) | gut metagenome | biome: gut microbiome; feature: rumen; material: RS-attached | host: Bos | place: Iran: Karaj | collected 2018-10 | reverse complement strand
CATCAACCCCTTGGGGTCATGCGGCACATACCAAGTGTAATGGCAGGCAGCCCCCTCGGTGATGAAACTCTTGCGGTGTATAAAGTCGGTGTTATTCTCAAACTTTCCGTTCTGATGTCTTCCATCCGCATAGCCCGTTCGTGGGTTGATGACGTTGCGCCAGTTGTCCGACCGCCGCAAGAGAACCTTGGCATCGTCTGCATGGCCGAGCGCCGCAGCCATCTGCGCCACGGCGAAGTCATCAAAAGCATACTCCAGGGTGCGGGAAGTCTGCTCGTTGGTATGGAAAGCCTCCACCACGGAGTCCTCCATCGGGATGTAGCCCCACTGCAGATAAGACCTGAGGGCACGCCGTCCCATGCCATTGCGGTAGTCTGTGTCAGAGGCAGGTGACTCAAAGGCGTTGCGGCGCATCGCCCTATAAGCCCTCTCCGCGTCGAATCCACGTATCCCCTTGATGTAGGCATCCGCCAAAGTGGCAGCGCAGTGGTCACCGATCATCGCCGCCGTGTAGGAATTCCAGCAGGGGAAGATGGGCAACCAACCGCCCTCCTCCGCCATATTGACCAACGACTGCATCATGTCGGAAGAGACATCTGGAACGATGATGTTATACAGTGGATGGAGCGCCCGATAGGTGTCCCACATGGAGAAATCCGTATAGACAGGCCGCGAGCCCCTCATGATGGAACCATTGCCGGCAAAGCGCGGATAGGCACCATCGGCGTCGCTCAGCAGACGTGGCAGGAACGAGGAACGGTATAGCGCGCCATAGAACTGATGGATGATGCTCTCGTCATCCCCCTCCACATCAATGGTGTGCAACCGGTCCGTCCATGTCTGTGCAGCCTCGGCCATCATGGTCTCAAATTCTTTGCCCGCCACCTCGGCAGCCATATTGCGCTCACAGCCCTCACGGCCCGTGAACGACGACGCCATCCTCAGGACGATGGATTGACCAGCCTTACCCTCGAATGTCAGCCACACACCCGACTGCTCTTTTCCACTGACAGCGGTCCTTCCTTTCTCCACGGCATTAGCCACGAAGGTTCCGTAGTCAACAGGAGCATCTGAGTATTCCATCAACAGATGGCCGCTGAATCCGGCACGCTCACCCCATCCTTGATAGATGCGGTGAACGGGATTGCTGCCATAGACACGGCGGGCAGAAAGGTCGATGAGCGCATTCCCCTCACCCTCGTCGCTGTTGGTCTGCATGACAATGTGCACCTGTTGGTCGTGGTCGGGAATAATGCGCATAATAGCCCCATGGGCAGAAGCCGTCAGTTCCACACGCAGGTGTTCGTCGGGCAGATTCACCGCATAATAATGCGGATGCGACACCTCATCGTCATGAGAGAACCGCGTGGCCCTTTTTTCCGGAGCCGTGCGCAACACCCCACCGAGGGCAGCGATGGTGAACGAACCATAATCCTGTGTGCATCCGCCTACAATCCAATGAGAGTTGCGCATGCCCTGCCACAGCGAGTCGGCGTAATAGAAAGGAGCGATGCACTTCTTCTCCGTGTCCCGCGTCTGCGGAGTCCAGAAATTCTGTCCGTTGGGAACGAGTACGGCAGGCAGCGTCTGCCCATGCTCCTCGCTGCCCTTGCCGAACAGTCCTGCGGACAGGGTGTTGGCCTGAGCGGTGCCCACCATCGTATTGAGGCCGACCAGTTGTCGCTCATGCTCCAGACGGTGGATGCGGTCGGCCATATATGCCTTGATGTCGCTCCATCGGTAATAGTGCTCCATGACAGCAGGGATGGGAAGAGAAAAATCCCTTTCGTTGTGGAACAGGCGCACGATGACCTCCCCTTTCTGTCCCCGGAAGAAAATCATCTGCATGTTGGCCGCCATGGGCAGTATCTCATCCATTTGACCGCTCTGTGCAGAGGAAGCCTGCATCAGGGTCAGCAGCCGGTAGAGATTGGTATCGTGTCCGAAGCGGAGGTCTGCCGATGAGCCAGTCCGTTGGACAGCCACGTCGGCCCTCGTCTCCATGTCATGCCACAGCGAGAGCGCCGAGCGCGCTGGTTCGCCTCCCGTGCGCGGGTCACTGCCATTGCAATAAGCCATCCGCTCGTTGTTTCGCTCATAGACGTCACGCATCTCTCCTGCTGTGAACAGCCAATAGAGGTCGAAGCGGAATGAGGGGTCGCCGAGGTCCTGGATATCAGAGGCGATGGTGTGAAGTTCACTCATGAGTTTCTCTGGTTCGCTGACCGACGAAGGATTTTTGAACAAGAGGTGCATCAGACGGTCGGGACTGCCGTGCATTTTGGCAAACGGACCTTTCTCTATCTTTTTGAGTTCGGGTGTGGTATATGCGATATAACTCATGTCGGCTGAGTCGGTGGCGCTGTCGATATGCACCGACGGACAGCGGCTGCGTATTTTTGAAATGAAATGGCCCATACTGGCGGCACAGCGCGGCACCACACTGGAACGGGCACGGACGAGCGCTCCCTCGGTGAAGACTCCGGGGAAATTGGACACCATGCGGTCGGCGATTTCCTCATGCTGCCGTCCGCCCAGCGGAGTGAGTTGTCCGCCATTTCCACGGGCATTGCGCCACACCTTGTCCAGTTGCTTGCGCAGCCTCTTCCCCTCCGCAGTCAGGTTCTTCTTGTCAGCCAACTGCGCAATGACCCACTCGTACCGGCTGTCGGAAGGCAGCCACCGAGAACCATGCCTGCCATAGTGTGAGATATAGAAAGGCAGATATCCCTCTGGCGGTGCAGGATTGATCAGCACGTGATGGACGGGATAGGCGTAATAGACACCCCCCATCTGCTCAGGTGTCTTTTCCTGGGCAGAAGCGGCCATCGCTAAAAGGAGGGCAATATATATGGTAAGAATTCTATTCATATAATTCAAGTTCGCTTTTGCTCCACTTTCACACTCCTACACTCCTTTCAACTTGAGAAAGTTGAGTTCATATAATTTGATATTCCAGTCGATACCTAAGGGATTCTTGCGCATGCTGAGCACCAACGGCAAGGGATGTGTCAGCGAGACGGTCATCTCGGTACGGTCGATGTTCGCCCGCACCGTGATGGTGTCTTCCGAACGCGAGATTTCCCTCCAGGTAATTCCGTCATATATAAATTTTCTTTCTTTCAGCAGTGTATCCAATGCCTTGCGTGAGATAAAGGCAAAGGTGCCCTCAGCGATATAGGTCGCACCATCACGCTGCGGACTGTCCCAACAGAAGCCGTCGGCCTGTTCCACCACACCCTGTGGAATCCTGTAGATGGCCTTGTTGCATCTTACCAGAAGTTGGTCACCCATCCATTCCATGGAGAGCGGCCAGGTGCGGAACTGGCGGTTGAGCGTATAGGAGATTTGCGATTCCACGATGGGTGTGACCGGTCGGGCAGGCATTGCAGGTGTGATGGCCGTGAGCGGTCGGGTAGCCTTTGCGGGAACCGAGGCAGCAGATGGCTCCTCCTTTTGCCAAAACACCAGTTTTCCCCCCTGCAAGAGTTGGTCGTGTGTGATGCGTGCCTCATTGAGCCGTTGTCCATTGAGAGAGGCGTAGTCATAGTCAGTGCCCTTACCACGAAGGGACACCTCCAGTGAGCGGCCGTTGGGCAGGAGCATCGTATAGCCCTCTGTAAGCATCGGAAGGGTAAGCAGGTAATAGTCGTGTCCCGCATTGGGATAGAGCCCCATCATGTGGAACGCGAGCCACGACGACATGGCACCCGAATCATCATTGCCCGGCAGACCATTGGGTGTGTCGGAATAATTGTTATCGATAATCTCATGCACACGGCGGGTACTGAGGTCAGGCCGTCCTATCCAGTGGTAGAGACAGGGTGTGAGGAAAGACGGCTCATTCGCCACGTTATAATATTTCTTCTCAAAAAACAAGTCGAGCCGCTGCCGGAAAGCCTCATCGCCACCGCATGCCTCTATCAGTCCCGGCACGTCATGGGGGATATTGAGCGAGTATTCCTCTGACGTCGCCTCATAGAAGAAAGTGGACCACCACGGCAGGTACCAAGGTGCGACCTTGGTGGTGGGGATGTAGGGAATGCGTGGATGAAACACTTTTGACTTACCCCAGGGCACGCTGTCGAGCCAGTTTCCCTTCTCGTCCCGCGGCATGATGAACCCCCTCATGCCATCAAACTCATAGTCCTTGCGAAACAGGTTCTTCCAGTTGCCCGCTTTCTGGCCATATTCCGAGGCCACATCGTCATAGCCGAGGGCATGCGCCACCACAGCGATGCAATAGTCGTCAAAGGCATACTCGATGGTGCGGTTGCCGGCCCGGTCGACACCATATGGGATATACCCCAACGTATTGTAGTAAGCCAGTCCGCCCCTACCCTCTTTCTCCTCATTGCCGCCCGGCGGCACGGTGGCATCCTTGAGCATCGCCTCGAGCGCCCATTCATAGTCAATGCCGTCGAGGTGTTTCACACAGGCATCCGCAATCACCACCTCCGCATTGCTGCCCCCCTGGGTGCGCCCGTTGCAGTTGCCGCTGCGCCCCTCGGGAAGATACCCCTCACGGCGGTAGATATGGAGCATGGAACGGATGATGTCACGCTGACGGTCGGGAGCGATGAGCGTGAGCAGGGGTGACGAGGTGCGATAGGTGTCCCAGATGGCATAATAGTCGTCATAATAAGGAGCATCCGTCCATTTAGGATTCTCACCGGTGCGGTCCACCGGCATGATCATCGTGTGATAGAGAGCGGTGTAGAACATCCGCAACTGACGCTCATCCTTGGTGGCCGGTGCAATGCGGCTGAGGAGCGGTCGCCATGCCTCACGCAAGTCTTCCAACTGCTGCTCAAAGGTATTGGGAGTGATGTTGCGGTTGGCCTGCATGGTGCTCACGAAGGAGATCCCCACCTTGACATTGACGCAGGTGTCGGTGAAAAGCAGGTGAGCCTTGGTCGGACAAGTCGGACCTGTCGGACTCGTCAGACTGGTGAAAGGGCGGTCTGTCGTCAGAGAAAAATAAACCGTGTATGCATCGCCATTGTTCCACCCACCCCGGATGGTAGAGTAGCCCCTCACCTCATGGTCGGAAACCACCTCCACGCCAGCACTGACAAACTGCTGTGCCTCGCGTAGGTCAGGGATATCACTCTTGCCCAGATAATGGGTGGCATCAACGAACAACTGTCCGGCTTTTGGATAATGGATGCGGTAGAGCGCACAACGCTCCGCAGTGGTGATTTCCGTGCGGATGCCATTCTCAAAGGTGGTGGCGTAAAAGCCCAGACTGACCTGTTCAGTGGTGCGCAGTTGTTCCTGCGGCCCATTCTCCGCCATCGGCTGGATGAGGATATTGCCGTATTTCTGACCGCCGCCGGTACCGCTGACATGCGTCTGCGAGAAGCCCGTGACAGGTTCGGGCATGGGTGCCCATCCTGCATTGGGTTTGACCCCGCAGTCCGGACCCGGCTTTACCATACCGAACGGCATGCAGGGACCGGGGAAGGTGCGCCCCACCCCCTCGCTTCCAATGCGCGGGTCAACATAGCGGCACACATCCTGTGCCTGAACGCCCAAGAACAAACTGCACCATAGTATCAGAAGGCAAAATCTAACTCTCATCATATATTTCGCAAAGATAGTAAAAGCCGAGAGGAAAGCAAAACAAATCAGCATTTATTTTCTCTGTGGCATTGCATCTCTGTCTTGATTATTTTACGGAAGGCACATTTTACCAAAATCCCCCGCTGCGGCTGCAGCGGGGGAGAATGTCACAGGATCAGCCATGATCAATAACCTGCGTTCTGTTTCCAACTCGGGTTGAGGTTCAGGATATCCTTGTGGATGGGGAAGATGCGGCAAGTCTTCTCGAAACGTGCCGTCGGGAAGTTCTTGTAGTGCGGGAAATACTCATCCTCGTAATGGCCGAAGCGGATCATGTCGTTGCGACGCCAGTTCTCATCGAAGAACTCACGGCCACGCTCGTCATAAATCTCCTCCAGTGAGGGGTTATGGTCGAGTTCGGGAGCATGGGCATATGCACGGATCTTGTTGAACAGGTTCTTGGCCTCGCCTGAACTGCCCTGACGGGTCAGTGCCTCAGCCTTAGTAAGGAGGATCTCAGCATAACGCATCAGAGGAATATCGTTCGACTGGTTACGACCGTTTGCATAATCGCTTCTTGTGACATGCCACTTTGTAGTACGACAGCCCTGACGCCAACCATCAAGGTTATCACCAACGTTGATGGTGAAGTCCTTCTCCACGAGGTTGATGTTACGGCTAATCTTCAGCGGATTACCCTCCTTGTTGAGCGCAACCTGTGTAGTAGGCAACAAGGTCTTCGGGTCATAGACATAAACGGTATTCTCATCCTTACCAGTGTCATAGCGGTAGTCATCCAAATCCTCAGACAGACCGATGATCAGCTTATTACGCTCATCACCCTTCAGGTTAAAGAGCTTCACGAACTCAGGCACCATCGTCACGTAGCCACCACCCGAGTTAGTTAGCTGCTCACCATAATAGCTTGGATTCATGTTCTTGATGTCTTTATAAGAGTGAGAACGTCCATACTGCATACCAGTAGCCTGCGTGGTGTGATAAGGCATTGCATAGATGAAGTCCTTGATAGTACCAGCCTCTACACGCTCTGTGTTGTCAGAAGCGAACTTGAAGCGATAGGCATCCGGACCAAGCTCGAACTTACCCGACTTGATAATCTCGTCGCAGACAGCGATACAGTCAGCCAGTTTCTCGTTGGTAGCAGTAGCGGCATCGTAGTTCTCAACAGCCGAAGCGGTGAAAACGGGCCAGTTGATATACAGACGGGCCAGCAGGGCCTGAGCCATATACTTGTTAGGTTTACCATAGTTCTCGCCAGTGGTCTCAGTGGTCAGCTGCGGAATAATCTCCTTAAGCTCACTCTCAATCCAGCGAGCCACATCAGCACGGGGCTGACGAGCCTCCAGGTCGATTTCACCAGCTTTGGTAGCATCGTTGATAGCTACATCACCCCAGCAATCCATCATGATGTAGGTGAAGTAAGCACGCATCGCACGGGCAGGAGCCTTGTACTTAGCGTCGGCATCACTGTTGATAACCTCATTGGCCTTCACAACGCCAGATGCTAATACGGTCATCCAGTCGATAGATGCATCAGAATAAACGAAATTGTGCAGGCTGGGGTGTGCGTATGCACCGTTGTCATACCAGTTACCACCGTATGACACAGCCGTATATTCATCGCTTGCAAGTGCCTGTCCCTCCATATAGCGGCGTCCGAAGCAGTCACGCATCTGGAAGTATATTCCCGAGAGCTGAGCCTCGAGTGCAGCCTCACTATTAGGATAAGAGGTGTACTGAGAATCAACAGGAACATTCAAATCTGTACAGCCGACAGCCAATGAGGCCAGGCCTACCATCAATAATCCTTTTATATTTGTTTTCATAATTGCGTCTGATTAAGAATTAGAAATTAATCTTTGTGCCAACCATAATGGTGCGGGTGTGCGGATAGTTGCTCCAGCGATAGTCAACACCCGGAGAGATACCACCCATATTGACCTCAGGATCGAGACCCTTGTAGCCTGTGATGGTGAACACGTTGTTGCAGGTAGCATAGAGCTGCAGGCTCTGGAGCCAGTCACCAAGCTTGTCGAAGGTATAACCGATAGAAAGGGTCTGCAGACGGAAGTAGTCACCCTTCTCCAGGAAACGGTCAGAAGGAATGTTACTCAGGTTGTCGGCTACAGCACGGTCTGTGATGAACTCCTTCAGCACGTTCTTACCGCCAGCGAAGAAATCGGGAGCAGTGTAGTGAGCGCGAGAGCCGTTGTAGATCTTGTTGCCGAAGACACCAGTGAAGAACAGGGTCATGTTCCAGTTCTTGTAGTTCAGGGTGTTGTTCCAGCCGAGGTTCAGCTTAGGCTGTGCATTACCTGCCACGTAACGGTCTCTACGATCGTCAGGTGTGCTGGTTGTCTCACTGGTCTGGTTGCCGTTCTCATCGAAGACGTAGTAAGTAGCCTTACCTTCTGCGTTGTAGCCAGCGAAGGCGTGCAGATAGAATGTTCCAAGAGGCTCACCCTCCATGATACGCTGAGTATAGCCGTTGGCAGATACACCAGCTACCATCGGGTCGCCCTGCGTGAAGTAACCCACCTCAAACTTGTCGTTCGAGAGTTTGTTGACCTTATTGCTGTTGTGCGACAGGTTCAGCGTGGTCATCCAGTTGAAGTCCTTCGTACGGATAGCGTCGATATTGATTGTGAACTCGATACCCTTGTTGGTAATCTCACCCACGTTGGCAGCGATATTGTCGAACGGATAGATGACGGTAGATACAGGATAGTTCCAGATCAGGTCCTTGGTCTTCTTGTGGTAGAACTCGATGCTACCATTGATGCGGTTGTTCCAGAAGCCATAATCGATACCGATATTGAACATACCTGTGGTCTCCCACTTCAGGTCGGGGTTAGCCAGCTTCGTGGCACCGAGGATGGCCCACTGGTTGCCGTTATAGGTGAAGGTAGAACCCGTTGCACCGTAGGTAGCTACTGCAGAGTAGGCACCGAAACCAAGGGCGTTACCAGAGACACCATAACCGAAACGGAGCTTCAAGTTGTCAAACACATTCTGATTAGCCATGAACGGCTCCTCGGTGATATTCCAAGCAGCTGATACAGAGGGGAAGGTACCCCAGCGATTGTCCTTGCCGAATACTGACGAACCATCGCGACGGATGGTTGCCTGCAACATATAACGGCTGTTGAATGAATAGCTCAGACGTCCATAGAAAGAGATGTTGCGAATCGTCTCCTTTGTACCACTCTGAACGGCAGGCATGCCATCGATGGTTCCTGCGTATGTCAGCTGGTTCCACTTCAGATAGTCATCGAAGAAGTTGTGTACTGTCAGACCAAAACCGTCGTTTGATCTTCTCTCTTCCCAAGAATAACCTGCCATCAGGGCCAGCTTGTGAACCTTTGCGAAGGTGTGGTCGTAGTTCAGGTAGGTCTCAAAGGTCTGGTCGTCACCGAAATAGGTATTTCTTGAAGCGTTACCGTTATAGGCGTTGTAGGGCACCAGCTGTGTATTGTGAGAGTGATAGTCACTGTAGGTGCTCTGACGATGGTTGAACGAGTAGTTGGCATTCCAGTCCAGACCCTCGATGATATGCAGCGTACCCTTGGCAATAATCTGGTTACGTTTCCACATGGTCTCAGAGGTATCCTCGTTGATCATCGACAGGGGGTTGTAGTTGGCAGAGCCGTCACCCGTCGTCCACGTACCGTCAGGATTCTGGGTGTTCAGCGTCGGGTTGAAGTAGTTCATAGCGTCGAGGACAGAAGCACCTGTGTCGCCCATAGGAACACCAACGTGCTTGCCATACATGGCATTCACACCGATAGAGACATCCAGACGGTCCTTCAAGATCTTTGAGCTGATCAGCGAACGGATGTTCACACGATTCATCTTCGTGCCGTCGATAACACCCTGACGGTTCATGTAGTTCACGCTGGCCATGTACTTGGTTTTGGCAGAACCACCAGTGATTGATACATTGTGATTGTGGCTAATACCGGTGCGGAGCACTTCCTTCTGCCAATCGGTATTACCGCCCTTATCGTAGGCATAGTCGAGATTGTTAGCTCTGACATAGCCGCGGATATCGTCTGCTGAAGCGATGTCGAGTTTCTTTGAAATGATGTCAAAGCCCACATAGCCGTTGTAGCTGACGTTCGTGCGCTCGGTCTTGCCGCCGCTCTTCGTGGTGATGATGATCACACCGTTGGCAGCCTTAGAACCGTAGATAGCCGTAGCGGTAGCATCGCGGAGCACGTCGATGGTCTCGATATCATCAGGAGCCACCATGGAGATATCCACACCGGGGATACCATCAATGACATAATAAGGCTGCATGGCAGCACCATCACGAAGTGAAGAGGCACCACGAAGTGTGATAGAAGGCGCACCATTCGGGTCACCTGAAGAGGTTACAACCAGACCGGCCACCTTACCCTGCAGCATAGAAGCAGGATCGGTGAACACACCCTTGTTCAAGTCTTTCGACTGCACAGTGGTGATAGACGAGGTCACGTCCTTACGACGCATCGTACCATAACCGACGACCACCACTTCATTCAGTACCTGGTTGTCTTCCTCCAGTGTGACGGTCATGCCGTTCTGGGCAGCAACCGTCTGCGAGGTATAGCCTACATACGAGATCGTGAGTTTGGCACCCTGCTTGACAGTCAGAGTAAACTTACCGTCGAAATCGGTCACTACACCATTAGTAGTTCCTGCTTCCAGGACACTCACACCAATCAGAGGCTCACCTGCAGCGTCCAGTACAGTTCCTGACACCTTGTTCTGTGCCAGCATCACCGTACTGCACAACAGAAAGAACATGAAGAACATAGTCTTCACTGTTCCATGCTTGAGATTTAGGATCTTTTGCATAATCATTAATTAAAGTTAGTAATATTGAAAATAAGAATTATTCAAGCGTAAAGTCGGCATTCTCCGTCACAATAGGGACATTCGCGTTCTCCAGGTCTTTAGCACTGACGGTGATAAAGCCTTCACCCTTGCAGGGGCGCTTGTCGAACACATACTGATCCGTCTTTGCCCCATCCACTTTGATATGCACATTGTCAAAACTGATACCATCCACCTTGCCAACCTCGTCACAGCCGACGAAACAGCCATTAGCAGAAATAGCCGAGATGTTATAGAAACGGATTCGCTTTACCTCACCGCACTTTCCCTCAATCTGTCCTTTCGGGAATCGCCAGTTGGCATCCTTATGATTACCATTAGCACGCGGATAGCTAGTCACATAGATAGGCTCTGCCTTACCCCACCACACATCGCTCCACAAGCGACAATCGAGTTGTATGTTCGAGAAGATGATGTCGGTCACCGTACCCTCGTCACGATTCTGGATACCCAGACCACGGTTTGACGCCGTGATGATGCAGTTGTCGAACACCACGCTATAGATGGAGTCCATGTTCTCACTACCTATCTTAATAGCACATGAGCGCGAAGACATCACACAGTTGGTCACCGTGATGTCGTGACAGGAACCGTATTTCTCGAACTCACGACGGTTCTTCAGACAGATGCAGTCATCGCCCGAAGTGATATGACAGTTGGCGATACGTACGTTCTTCGAGTGGTCGATATCGATACCATCGCCATTACGGATCTTCAGGTTGTTCAGCAACTGGATACCGTCAATCACAGCCCCGTCGCAACCAATCAGGTGAACCGTCCAGTAGGCACCTTCCTTAATAGTCACGTCGCGGATGGTCAGGTTCTTCACGGCTGTCAGCGTCAGCACGTGCGGACGCGGATCGAAGGTCTGGTCGGCCAGCGGCTTCAGTTCATACGAATCCTCCAGTTCCTTGCCCATGAAGGCGATGCCATTGCCATGAATCGTTCCCTTACCGGTGATACTGAGGTTTTCTGCATCGTTGGCATAGAGCCACAGCATACCCTCACCTCTGTTCTCACCAAAGGCACTTAACTGATAAATCGATTCGTCGGGATTGGCTTTCAAGGTGGCAGTAGCCTCCAAATGGAGTTCTACATTGCTCTTTAGTTCGATGGGACCAGCCAAGAAGGTATGGTTACGCGGAAAAAGCACCCGTCCACCACCTTCTGCCGAACAGCGGTCAATCGTCTGCTGTATCGCCTTGGCGTCGTCTGTCTTTCCGTCACCCACTGCCCCTGCAGCAATTACGTCATATACCGTTTGTGCGAATGAGAATTCAATCCCACACAAGAGTAATGCGCCCAATAAAGTTAGTCTTATCATTCTAAATTAGTAGCTACTTATTCGAATTTGGGCACAAAGGTAGCATAAAATCTGTATAAAAACGAATTTTTACGTTAAAATTATAAAAACAATAGTACTTTACCTTCAAATCATGGTATTTTCTCGCTCAAACGAGTTTAATAACCTTAGGCTGAGGCGTAGCAGCGGAGATACTCGCGCATCACCTTGCGGGCGGTGCCGAGACGATGTTCCACACTCTTATAGCCCTCACCAAGTTCACGGGATATCTCCCCTACCTTCATACCGCCGTAGATATGGAGGCGGTAGATTTCGCGGCAGTTTTCTGGCAAACGCACCAGCCCACGTTCCAGGTGCTCCATGATCTCAAAGGCAGAGAAGACGGATTCCATGGTCGTCACCTCGCTGCACACACCTTTGATATAGTGCTCATACTGTTCATAGGTGGTATGACGACGATAATAGTCATTGATCAGGTTTCGTGTAATGGTATAGACTAAGGCCGGCAAGGTGACCTCGGTAATCATCTTGTCGGTAGAAAGCAGTCTGAGGAAGACATCCTGAACGATATCTTCCGCCAGACAGCTGTCACCAAGACGGCTGCTGGCAAAAGCCAGCAGCTCGTCACGGTGAGCAATGTAATAATTGGTTATAAGTTTATTGTTCATTTATGAGCTCACTCATTCACAACCTTTTGGATGGTACCATCTTCGTTGTAGAATAGGCGCTGTACCTTCAGCGAGCGCAGATGGGTGATATCGTTAGAGGGCACACAGTCGTGGTAGAAGAGGAACCACTCGTCCTTAAACTTCACGATAGAATGATGGGTCGTCCAACCAACAACCGGATCGAGAATCACGCCCTGATAGGTGAAGGGTCCGTAAGGATTATCACCGATGGCATAGCAGAGCATGTGGCTGTCACCTGTAGAGTAAGAGAAATAATACTTGCCATTATACTTGTGCATCCATGATGCCTCGAAGAAACGATGTGGGTCACCAGCCTTCAGGGGCTGACCGTCCTTATCGATGACAACCACGTCATGAGGAGCTTCGGCAAACTGCATCACATCGTCGCTCAGACGAACCACGAAGCTAGGCAGAGCGGGCACATCGGCAGGTGCGAAGAGCTGTGTCTTCTTGTCAGCAGCAGGACCGAGGTCCACACCTTCCTTCACCAACTTCTGCGGTGCCTGGTACCACTGCAGCTGTCCACCCCAGAGGCCACCAAAATACACATAGATCTGCCCATCGTCGTCCTTGAACACGCTGGGATCGATACTCATCGAACCGCGGATGGGCTGTGCCTGAGGCACGAACGGACCTTCTGGCTTGTCGGCGACGGCCACACCAAGGTGGAACACACCGTTATAGTCTTTGGCAGAGAAGATCAGATAGTACTTTCCGTCTTTCTCCACGACGTCATTATCCCACATCTGCTTCTCAGCCCAGGGCACTTGTTCGACATCGAGGATGACACCATGATCAGTAACCTCACCGTTCTCAACATCGTCCAACGAAAGCACATGATAGTCCTTCATCTGGAAATGTCCACCGTCATCGTCGAAGGCTGCACCAGCCTCCCAGTCATGCGACGGATAGATATAGAGTCGGCCATTAAACACATTAGCAGAGGGGTCTGCCATATAATCACTCGGAAACAGATAGCGTGGTAGTTTTGCCATAATCTTGATACTATTTAAAATTTAACTATTCTTCCTCCTGCTTGATAAGACGCCGACGGGCTGTCAGCTCTGCCTGCATATTCTCATTGTATTCCTTGCTTATCGGATAGAAATGAAGAGCGAGTACACCAATACCCAGCAAAAGGGCTGGCAGGAAACTCGAAACCAGACGAATGCCATCCATAGCCATCTCGTCCTGCGCCGACACATTGCCTGAGACATAACCGAACATCGAGATAATAATGCCGGCAAAGGCGCCACCGAAACCCAGTCCCAGCTTCAGAGCAAGTACGATGCCCGAGAAACAGAAACCCGTAGCACGACGATGATTCTCATACTCGATATGGTCTGCCACATCGCCTATCATCGCCCAAAGCAGCGGAACGGTAGGCGCATAGGACATGGACTTCAGGAAATTAAGCACAAACATCAGACTGACATCGGTGGGAGAGGGAATAAAGAAAAGCGCCGTGAAGAATGCTGTCAGAGAGAGACAGACCATGAAGGTATTCTTCTTACCATACTTATTCGCCAGGAAACGCGACAAGCACACGACACCCACAAACTGCACGATGGCACCCATCATATTGAAAGCCGAGAAACCGACGGCATAAGCCTCTTCCTGCTCAATGTCCAACCCAAAAAATGTCAGGAATTCATAGAGCGACCGCTGGTCAACATTATACTGGAAATAGAAGCTCATGGCCGATCCCCACATGGCCAGTGTGACAAACAAAGCAAAGGTCAGCAGGGCCATCGCATTCCATGACACATCGGATACCGTATCCTTGATATCTTCACGGATATTAACATCTTGAGTGGGGGGCGGCTGGATACGTTCTTTCGTCACCTTAAACGTGATGATAAACATCGCAAAGGCCAGTAAGGCATAAAGCGTCACTGTCATAGACCATCCATGCTGCAATGTGCTACCATCAGAGAAATGATTGACCAACGGCAAAGTCAGTCCCTGTACCACAAACTGCGCGATAGTCACCATCACGAAACGGATGGTCGTGATACTGGTACGCTCGCGGATGTCACTGGTCATCACGCCACCTAAAGAAGTGTATGGTATATTATTAAAGGAATAGACCGTCATCAGCAACACATAGGAAATGGTTGCATAGACAGCCACCATACTCTTCTCCTCGATACCAGGATTATAGAATGCCAGCATGTAGAACACACAGAAAGGAATAGCTGTCCACAGCACCCAGGGACGGAACTTTCCCCACCTGGTGTTCGTATGGTCAGAAAGAATACCCACCGTAGGATCCACGATGATGGCAGAGATACTTCCAATCATAAGAATACTGCCCGCCATGGCACCATCAAGGCCGAAGACGTCCGTATAGAACTTCAGCTGGAAGATCATCATCATCTGGAACACTAGATTGGCGGCGGCATCTCCCAATGAGTAGCCGACTTTCTCTCCTAATGATACCTTCTGTGATGCAAATTCTTTCATTGATAATAAGGATAGGTTTTTTTCTGTCTGCAAAGGTAGGAATAATTCGTCTACACGACATTCTGATTTGTTACAGATGCTTTTTAAATTGTTTCATCATCAAAGAAAATCGATAATTTTAACCGCTTTGACAGACTTTTTTCGTATTTTTGCAACATAAAAACCAACGATTATGAGAAAATACCTGTTTTTGTGTCTCGCCTTCTTGAGCCTTGAGGCGGTTGCCAAGATCAGCCTTCCACAGCTGTTTCAGTCTGGCATGGTTCTCCAAAGAGACAAGGCTATACCCGTCTGGGGCAAGGCTGATGCCGGTGAGATGGTCACCATCAGATTCAACAAAAAACAATATGTCACGACGGCTGGTCTTAACGGCAAATGGCGCATCGACCTGCCAAAGATGAAAGCTGGCGGCCCTTATACGATGACCGTCGGCGACATCGTGCTTACTAATATATTAATAGGTGATGTATGGCTTTTGTCAGGACAATCGAATATCGACGTCACCATCGAACGCGTCTATCCGCAATACACTCAGGAGATTGACACGTACGAGAATCCTAACGTCCGCTTGTTCCGCGTGCAGAACGAGACCGACACTCATGGCGTCAGAGATGATATCAAACCGACACCCATCAACTGGAAACCCCTGAACAAACAGAACGCCTGGCTCTTTTCTGCCGTTGGCTATTTCCTAGGCAAACGCATGCAGGAGCAGACAAAGGTGCCACAGGGTATCATCGTCAACAGCTGGGGCGGCACACCCATCGAAGCTTGGATCTCTGCCGACTCCCTGCAACAAGACTATCCCCTATTAGTCAAGAAAACACAACTCTACCAGAACGACAGTTATGTGAAAGCCCAAGCACAGGCTAACATGGAGGCTGACAGACAGTGGCAGAAACTGCTGAACGAACAGGATCCAGGCATCGAGCAGAACTGGACCGCACCTGATTTCGACGATGCCGACTGGCAGACCGTCAACCAATATACCACGGATTGGGCCTTGTCACCCAAGTCAAAGCGGCCTATCATCGGTACCATCTGGCTACGGCAGCACATCCAAGTGGACAAGGCTCACGCAGGCAAACCTGCACGGCTGCTGCTGGGTACGCTTTTCGACCAGGACATCACCTACCTCAATGGAAAGGAGATTGGCCATACCTACTACCAATACCCTCCACGCCGCTATGACATTCCAGAAGGCATGCTCCGGGAGGGCGACAACGTCATCACCGTCCGCTTTATCAACAAATACGGCATGGCGCACTTCATTCCTGAAAAGCCTTATATGCTGGCTTTCGGTGACGACCGCATGAGTCTGAACCCGCTGCCTTCGGACGTCATCCCCCTGTCAGAGAACTGGCAGATGCACCTCGGCACCGAGATGCCCTCCTGCCCCAGTGGCGATATCTCACTGCAGAACCTACCCACCACGCTGTATAATGCCGTGCTTCATCCGCTGGCGCCCTTTGCCCTTAGTGGTGTGGTGTGGTACCAGGGCGAGTCGAACACGGGCCACCCTGCCCCTTATGCCGACTATCTGAAGAAGATGGTAGGATGCTGGCGCGACCTCTGGCACGACCAGCAGATACCATTCGTCATCGTACAGCTGGCTAACTACGACGGCCGTCAGCAGTCGGGCTTCCCCAGACCTATTACACCGCAGACGGAACCGATGAACAGTGGTTGGGCACAGCTTCGTGAGGCCCAGCGCATCGTCGCCAAGGCTGACCCGAGAGCAGAACTGGCAGTCATCAATGATCTGGGTGAGACCGTAGATATCCATCCCCTGCGCAAGAAGGAAGTCGCAGAACGTATCGGTATCGGCTTCGACCGTCTTGTCTATCATCATAAGGTGGCACTCTCGCCAGAGGTCATCGCTGCCCAATGTTCAATGGTCAATGGTAAATGTTCAATCACCCTCACCCTCGACCAGCCCATACAAGAAGGCAACCTCTATGAGTTTGAGGTGGCTGGTAAGGACGGTATCTTCCATAATGTCACTGCACAAGGTGCCAAGAACACAGTGCTGCTGGATTGTACATCGATTTCAGCCCCCACTGCCGTGCGCTACGCCTGGAAGGATAATCCCCTGAAAGCAAACGTACGCTCGCTCAGCGGCCTGCCTATGTCATCGTTTGAATTGAAAGTAAAAAGGTAAAAAAGTAAAAAGGTAAAAAAATAATTATTATGTCAACAACCAACGAATCAAAAGGCTTCTATAAGCTTTCCTGGCTGCAGCGCATCGGCTTCGGCTCGGGCGATCTGGCCCAAAACCTGATTTTCCAGACTACGTGTATGTACCTGCTGTTCTTCTACACCGACATTTACGGCCTCGACGCCGTCGATGTATCGGTGATGTTCACGGTGGGTAACGTGGCAAACGTGATTTGGGACCCCATCGTGGGAACCCTCATCGACAAGAGTAATCCCCGTCTCGGTAAATACCGTGCTTATCTGGTATTTGTAGGTATTCCGCTCACTGGCTTCGCCATCCTCTGCTTCTGGAATGGCTTCGCCCCGTCGCTGCTCTATGCCTACGTGACGTATATCGCCATGACACTGCTCTATACCTTCATCAACGTACCCTATGGCGCCCTGAACTCCTCACTGACCCGCGATACTGACGAGATCACCATCCTGACCTCTGTCCGTATGTTCATGGCCAACTGCGGCGGTCTGGCCGTCGGCTCTGGCCTGCCCCTGCTGATTGCCTACTTCACCAATGAGCCTGCAGAGGGTCTGCCTAAGGATCCCGTCGCCTGGTTCACCACGATGTGCATCTATGCCCTCGTCGGTCTGGCCCTGTTGTTCTTCTGTTTCAGCCAGTGTAAGGAGCGCGTGGTAATGGATGCCAGCGAGGCTGCCAACGTGAAGATCAGCGACCTCTGGATGGAGTTCTTCCACAACCGTCCCCTGCGCATCATCGCTTTCTTCTTTATCACCGCCTTTGCCATGATGTCGATCGGTAATGCTGCCGGTGCCTATTTCATCAACAGTAATATGCACGGCACACCAGAGCAGTTGTCCGTCTTCATGGGCCTGGGTTCAGCACCGTCATTCATCTTCATGCCCCTCGTCCCGATAATCAAGAAGATGGTGGGCAAAAAGAACATGTTCTACATCTTCCTTTCTATCGCCATCATCGGCATGGCCTTCCTTTATATGGTAGCCAAGATGGATGAGCCCAGCATGAGCCTCGTCTATATCGCCCAGTTCGTGAAATCCACGGGTGTCATCGTGGCCACTGGCTATATGTGGGCTCTGGTTCCTGAGGTCATCAGCTACGGTGAGTATGTCAGCGGCAAGCGCATCGCCGGTATCGTCAACGCCCTGACGGGCATCTTCTTCAAGGCCGGTATGACTCTCGGTAGCGTCGTGGCTCCCGCCATCCTCGCCTACGTATCCTACAATCCTGAGGTCATCGACCAGACCCCCGAGGCTCAGGAGGGTATCCTGTGGCTCGTCTGCGTCATCCCCGCCGCCCTGCTCCTGCTCGCCATGTTCATCATCTCGAAGTATGAGCTCACCGACGAGGTCATCGACGACATCAACAAGAAGATCGAGGCCCGCAACTTAGAGAAATAATCGCGAAATACGAAAGTGCTCTTCCCGCAGGATTTAGAGGCTCCGCACAAAAATTTAGAGGCTCCGCTTGGAAATTTGGACGCACCAAATTTTCCTGCGGAGCCTCTAAATAATTTGGCACAGGGTTACTGCGCAATACGGAGACACATCATCGTAAGGTCGTCGTTGGGTTCAGCTCCCTGACGATGAGCTTCGACCTCCGTGCTCAGCAGTTCGATAAGTTGCTGGGCGGAGTTGAAATGCGTATTGTGAAGGATATCAAGCAGACGCTCGTCGCTGAACTGCTCACTTTCCTTGTTCTCCGCCTCATTCAGTCCGTCGGTATAGATAAAGAGCGGCTGGCCCTTGATGGTCTCCACTTCTTCATCCGCGTAGTCCATCCCCGTCAGAATTCCTATAGGTGCATTGGGGAGCATATCCAAGAACTTGACATCATCTCCGCCACATCCGATAACAGGCGGATTATGACCCGCATTACAGAACGTGAGGTGACCAGTAGTGAGATCTACAAGTCCGAGCCAGAAGGTCACGAACATATTGGTCTCGTTGTCGTCGCCCGACAAGGCATCATTCATACGGGTGCAGATTTCAGCTGGGCTCATCGCCTGCTTGGCCAGCGTGAGGAACAGACGCGTGGCCTGTGCCATAAACAACGAGGCAGGCACCCCCTTGCCACTGACGTCACCCACACAGAAATAGAGCTTGTCGTCTAGCAGCAGATAATTATAAAGGTCGCCGCCCACCTCCTTGGCAGGTGTCATCGAGGCATACATATCGAGTCCCTTGATGTCGGGGAACACGCTGGGCACCATCGACATCTGTATGTTCCGGGCGATACGCAGCTCACTCTCCATACGCTCCTTGACTGCAGTGGTCTCCTCCAACTGGTCGTAGGCCACCTTCAACGCCTCGTGAGCCTTCTTCAGTCTTGCCGACATGCGGTTACGCACGAAGATATAAATGACGAGGGCGAGGATCCGCGCAGCCATCACGGCCAGGCGGGTCCACCACTGCTGTATCTCCATGCGC
>JAEEGJ010013710.1_pt1 | contig 19541 bp, 10 predicted proteins | sample 8958761 | NCBI WGS metagenome assembly JAEEGJ01 (sample SAMN16246546, study PRJNA631951) | gut metagenome | biome: gut microbiome; feature: rumen; material: RS-attached | host: Bos | place: Iran: Karaj | collected 2018-10 | reverse complement strand
TCGCGAACACCATCTATACCATAAATAATACCGCCAGTCGGAAAATCGGGAGCCTGGATTATCTTTCCAAGTTCATCGACTTCGATTTCCGGATTATCAATATATGCAACAGTTGCATCGATTGTCTGTGCAAGGTTGTGCGGTGCCATGTTGGTAGCCATACCTACGGCGATACCGTTTGCACCGTTAACTATAAGGTTCGGGATTTTTGTAGGCAATACGCTCGGTTCCTGCAGAGAATCATCGAAGTTGTTGACAAAATCTACAGTTTCCTTGTCCATGTCGGCCATCATCTCATCGGAAATCTTCGACAAGCGAGCCTCGGTGTAACGCATAGCAGCTGGGCTATCACCGTCAACCGAACCGAAGTTACCCTGACCATCGACGAAAGTATATCTCATTACCCAGTTCTGGGCAAGTCTTACCATTGCAAAATATACCGACGAGTCGCCGTGAGGATGGTACTTACCCATCACTTCACCAACAATTCTTGCCGATTTCTTATGAGGCTTGCCAGGAGCCAAGCCCAAACCTTCCATTCCGAACAAGATTCTTCTTTGTACCGGCTTCAATCCGTCCCTAACATCTGGTAGCGCACGCGAAACTATTACCGACATCGAATAGTCAATGTACGCCGACTTCATTTCATCTTCGACACTTATCGAAATAATCTTTGCTCTTCCTTCTTCTTCAAGCATTTTTTATCTTTATTTAATTTCTAATCTTTTAATAATCAAATTCTTACAATTAACACAAATCAGTTGCTAAATTACAAAACTTTACGCACATAACCAAGCCCAAACAATCTATTTTTTAACAAAAATTGTTTATAAATACCTACCAGCGCAAAAGCCCCTGCAGAAGGAAAAAATCATCAAACATCGAAAAAAACATACCAAAGTTATTAACAGGAAACGCAAGTTATTAACATTCCGCATTTTTTATTGGAAGAATGCTTGCTATTTAACAATCATTTTATATTTTTGCTAAAAATATCTATTAGTATCAACAAACAAAAAAATTTTTAACATGAACAAAGCAGAATTAATTGAAAAAATGTCTGAAAAAGCAGGCATGACAAAGGCAGATGCAAAAAGAGCATTAGATGCATTCATGGCTACAACAGAAGAATGCCTTAAGAAAGGTAACTCATTAACACTCATTGGATTCGGCACATTCGGTGTAACAAAGAGAGCTGCTAGAAAAGGTCACAATCCTCAAAAGCCAAAAGAGATCATCAATATTCCAGCAAAGAATGTTGTTAAGTTCTCAGCAGGTGCAACATTAAAGAAAGCTGTTAACAAGAAGAAATAATCAGCATCTGTAACAAAAGAAAAAAAAGGGAACGTTGTTCCCTTTTTTGCATTTTATAGAAACACAAATAGCAATGGAAGCCACCCAAATAATAGAATTGCTTTCAAATTACGTAACAAAAGAAAGACTTGAAACGCTAAACCGCGTCATCGATGAAAGGACAAACTACATCTCGGTAGTCCTTGAAGACATTTTCCAGAACCATAACGCCTCGGCTGTGCTCCGCAGTTGCGACTGCTTCGGAATACAAAACGTAAACTTCATAGAAAACCGTTACAGCTACATGGAAAATAAGGACGTTGCAATGGGATCTTCGCAATGGCTAAGTATCAGACGATTCAACCAGAAAGAAAATAACACTCTTGATGCAATAAACGCCATGCGCGATGCCGGATACAGAATAGTTGCCACAACCCCACATACCAACGATGTACTCATAAAGGACCTTGATCTAACAAAAGGCAAAATAGCATTGTTCTTCGGGTCCGAAAAACCTGGTCTATCGGACATTGTAATGGAAAACGCAGATGAATTTGTCAGGATTCCAATGTATGGCTTCACAGAAAGCTTCAATATATCAGTTTCGGCAGCACTTTGCCTGTATGAACTAACTGCCAAACTCCGCAATTCCGACATCAACTGGCACCTGTCAGAACATGAACGCACCGAACTGCTTGCTCAATGGATGAAACTAAGCGCACGGAGTGCCGATTGGCTGATAAAGGAACACGAGAAGAGGGAGATGAAAGTTGAGAGTTAAAAGTTGAAAGTTGAGAGATGAGAGTAGCAGCGCAACAATTTGCGCTGAAAAGATGTGTAGCAACAATTTGCGCTGAAATAAAAAAATTGCGTTGTATAATCTCGGTGCAATGATTTGCGCGGAAAAACACGAAAATTATTTCATTTTTACAAATTTAGCATTCCTTGTTCCATCGCCGTTGAAGACGGAAATATTGTAGATGCCTGCGGGGTATTCCGAAACATCAAGCCTCAAAATATTTCTTCCTGAAAATACGCACCTGCCAAATGCATCATATACATTAACATCAAAATCGCCATCAACACCAGACAACTCAAGCATATCGGTTACTGGATTAGGAGAAACCGACAATCGTTCATACATTTGCATATCGACAGATTCCTCATCCCCTGACTCTCCATAAAGATATGAATACTTAGCAACCGCCGCATCAACAGCTTCGGTCAAACGAGTGAACGAATCGGCAGCAACCAAGGCAATACAAACCTTAGCTGTATCACCAACACCGATGCTCATAGCACCTGCACCAGTATATTGAACAATGTCGTTTGTTGCATCGGTTATTGATATGTTGGTCATCATATAGTACTTTTCCAAATCGGAAAATCCGTCCGAAATGTCAACTGCGCCATCGCCACCTGTCTTATTGGGAAGCGAATAGTTTATTGCCGACTGTGCGCTCAGCAATTTCATTCCAGCATAAAGAGAATTATTGCCTACGTATGCACAGTAGGCGAACTTGCGAGCAACATCGTAGCGACTGACATTTTCAACTGGTTCGTACAAATCCCAGTCGGCAAAAAGTCCAAAGCAATAACCATCTACAGGTTCCAGACCTTTATTTATTATTCCATATTCGACAAGTATGTAGTTTCCATCGTCGGCATAAACATCAAGTGTAATTTCCAGATTGCGGGAATTATAGTCCAAAGTATCAGTCATCTTTGCAACCACATGCGTAATAGCCAAAGTATCTTCCACATAATGCGGATATTCAACTACCGAAAAATCGGTAATCTGGCGCACTGCACTATAAACTTCGGTTCCAGAAATGCCAGAAATTATACCGCAATCATAAAACAACTCATAATAATCGTCGAGATAGAAACCATGTCCAACCTCGGTATTCATATCCACATAACCAAGCCCTCCGTTTCCTGCCACAGAAAGGTTCAGACTTTCAGTATTGACATCCACAAAACCACCATTTACTGGCACATCAATAATCTGCTCATTGGTAAATTCATCCGAGACAAAGGTAATCTTCAACTTAACGGTTAATTCTCGCGGAGCATCGGGCAAAACCTCCAACCTTATAAGTTCGACACTATCATTCTGCATCGAAGCCAGATTGCCAAACTGCAATTCATCAGTAACAACCTCAATATAAGGACTTTCGACAGAATACGACATCCTCAAATCCGATCTCGACCCCAGATAATTGGTAATCTTTCCTGTAATGTCAACAAAATTGTCGTACCTGTCGAACACAGCTTCGTGGAAACGCGTAGAATAAAGGCTGTCCTGGGATATTGTCAAGGCATGATACAAATTCAGGCGACCATTGCCAAGCAGACCAGCATAGTCACTATTAAAATATACACGATACGAAGCATCCAAATATGTCGTATCAAAAACATACTGACCAAAATAAACATCATTATGAATAGTATCGTATTCATATCCACCTATATACACTTGATTATGAATGGTATCGTACTCGTAAGCCTGCAAATCATCCGACCAAATGCTGTCAACAGAAATGCTGTCGTAGGAATAAAGCTGGTCGTTCCAAATGCTGTCAATTGAAATACTGTCGATGTATTCAACAAAAGTGCTGTCAACCTGCATTACAGAATCGGGAACCAAATAGTTCAGAGTATCAATGTTATCGGCAGACACGCGAATGATTTCACCAATCTGCATGGCATTATAATCGGAATAGTACGACCTTAATATGCCAGCACTACCAGCAACTATCGGGCTAGCAAACGAAGTTCCGCCCCACATTGTGACATAACCATTCTCGCTTGTAGAAACGAACATTGTTCCCGGTGCCGACACATCAACCGTCGTTGAATATGATGACTTATTCCACTTTGCATCGTTTATGTCAGTTGCTGCAACCGAAATCACATTCTCGAACGAAGCAGGATAAAACTTGCCCTCAACACCCTCGTTTCCCGCAGCGGCAACCACAAGGACATCGTAATTTATTGTTGCATAATTTACAACATCCTGCCCCATCTGCTGATACGAAGTGCTTCCCCAACTGCAGTTCACCACATCGAAACGATGATTGGCGGCATACACAATCGACTGATATACATTTACAAGCGAACCTTCATCGTTCATGATTCGCAACGGCACAAACTTGCATTTATAGCCAGCACCCGAAACGCCTATGCCGTTGTTAGTAACGGCGGCAGCAATTCCAGAAACATACGCACCATGCTCATTGCTGTTGCAATTGTGCGGAATTTGCGCATTGTAGTTGTCGTAGGCGAAGTTCCAGCCTTTGTAATTGTCAACATAGCCATCATTGTCGTTGTCAATACCATCAGGAATATCTTCGTAGTTGACCTTGATGTTGCCCTCAAGGTCGGGATGGGTCAACCCAGTTCCCGTATCGGAAATACCTATCACAATGGAAGTGTCGCCTTTACAGATGTCCCAGGCTTCGTATGAATGCACATTCCTTGTCCAGTACTGATATGCACCGTCGCCATTAGCATTTTCGGGACGGGCAAGCGGGTCGTCTGGAACATCAAGCAAAGAAACTCGATACAAAGGTTCCGCGTATTCGACTTCGCGGCTCTTGTTAAGATACGAAATTGCCTGATTTACATCCATATCATTTTGGAATACAATACGGTATATTGTAGTAATGTCAACCATACGACGACCATAGTCGTTGAACTCCTTTTCGGGACGCACAGCATCTGGGAACTCCTTTTTATATGCAAAATCGCCAAAACGAAGACGCATACCGTCAATGTACGATGACTTGAAGAAATTATCTGAATTTGTTCGGCTAAGTTTTACGATAATCGTATTTGGCTCATAGTTAGCATTTTGTGCAACAACTAGAGAACATATAAACAACATTGCCAATGCAATGGACAAAATTCGTTTCATACTCAAAAATTTTGCGAAAGATAAGAAAAAGTTTCAAAGTTTCAAAATTTATGGTTTCCTGTTTGTGGCAAAAGAGAACAAAAAAAGCGATTGAATCAAATCTTCAATCGCTTTTTGTATTAGAAAATACCTTAAGTTATTCTTCTATGTTGCCGACAATCTTAACCACCGTACTAGAATTTGCCGGATCGTTGGTCGTGATGGTAATAGGTTTGCTCTGGTGACCTTTCTTACCTGCCGAATTGAAAGTAGCCTTAATGAAACTTTCCTCACCTGGCTTGATGACCATCTTTTCGGGATTAGGAACAGTGCAACCGCAAGTTGCCTTTACCTTACGGATGATAAGATCGGACTTACCTTCGTTCTTGAACTTGTATTCGTAAGTTACCTTGTCGCCCTGCTTGATTGTACCAAAATCGTATTCTGTCTGCGAGAAAACAATCTTCGGTGCATTTGCGAGTTCGGTTGGTGACAAATGCGAAAAGTCTTCAACTATTGTTGCACTTACTGTAATCTTGTTCTTGCTGTTGACGCTATCGTTTACAACCACCGAAATTCTATCCTGCAAGAAGCCCCAGTCGTTCTTCTGCTTTGCATCATATTCAACGTGAATCAAACCGGTCTGGCCCATCTTCTCATTGGGTTTCTTTGGTGCCAATGTAGCAGGCTCCATCCAAACCTTTATATGCTTTGGAACATTCTGGAATGTAACCTTCATCGGAGCATCAGTCATATTGACAACACCAATCGTATCGGTCTTGGTTTCGGTATTGAAAACATTGTTCAATGCCAAATGAGCTGACCTAAGCCTCAACCCACCAAAATCCTTTGGATAATAATCTTCAACGCTTTTTTCTCTTGGGGTAACCTCACCAGAAATTGTAAGTATTGTCGTTGGTGCCTCGCAATTTGAAGTAACCGTTATCGACTTATTGAATTTTCCAGGACGGTTCTGCGGATTGTAAGATGCCTTTACAAAACCTTTCTTTCCTTTCTCAATCGGTTCCTTTGTATAGTCGGTTGCAGTACAGCCACATGAAGCTTTTACATTTGTAAGCACCAATGGTTCTTCGCCGACATTAGTAAACTCGAATACAGCAGTCTGTAAACCAGCCTCTTCCTTGAACACACCGAAATTATGTGTTGTCTTGTCCCACGAAATCTGTGGTTGCTTTGTCTGAGCAGAAACAGCCACAGCTAGCGACAAAGCTAAAAAAACTAAAATTACCTTTTTCATAACACCTATTTTTAATAGTCTATCAATATATTACTTTACTTCTTCTTCCTCGGGTTTTGCAGCAGGAATAACTTCACCAGTAATCCGAACTATTGATGTCGGCTGGAATTCGTTGGTAGTAACTGTTATCTGCTTAGAAAACTTACCTGGTCTATTTTTCGGATTATACGAAGCCTTAACATAACCTTTTGCTCCTGGCTGAACTGGTTCCTTTGTATAATCGGTTGCTGTACATCCGCATGATGCTTTAACATTTGTGAGGAACAATGGCTTGTCACCTGTATTTGTAAATTCGAATATTGCAGTCTGAACACCATCTGCCTCATTGAAAGTTCCAAAATCATGAACCGTTTTTGCCCATGATATAGCAGGTCCTTCCTGCTGTGCCATCATAATTCCTGAAAACACAATTGCCAATGTCAATAAAACTAATCTTCTCATAACCTTTAATTTTTAATGGTTGCAAATCTAATATTAAAATTTGAAATAAACATGATATCGTCTATTACAAATAGCAGTCCAAAAAAACAGAAAAAAACAATTCATAGAATTAAAAAAATGTTAAACCTTATAAATCCATGAAATTTATCCTTGCCTGTGGAATTACCGAAAGCGGTGAGATTTTCCCTTTTTGATACATATAATAGCCTACTAATGCAATCATTGCGGCATTGTCGGTTGTGTAGCTAATCTTGGGAATATACACCTGCCATCTTTTCTTTTCAGCAGCCAGCAACATTCTATTGCGCAAGCCGGAATTTGCCGAAACACCACCAGAAATTGCCACCCTGCGTATACCTGTTTGCTTTACGGCATTCTCCAACTTATTGAACAAAATGTCGATTATCGTCTTCTGAAGAGAAGCTGCCAAGTCGTTTACATTGTCAGCAATAAAATTGGGATTCTTAGCAACCTCATCGCGTACCGTGTATAGGAAAGATGTTTTCAGCCCGCTGAAACTATAATCGAATCCAGGAATAGCGGGCTTTGCAAACTTGAACCTGTTTTCGTCTCCAAGTTTTGACAATTTGTCAATCACAGGTCCACCTGGATAAGGCAAGCCCATGACTTTCGCACATTTGTCGAATGCCTCTCCTGCCGCATCATCTATTGTCTTGCCAATGATTTCAAAATCGAGGTAATCACGAACAAGCACAATCTGCGAGTGCCCGCCCGAAACTAACAAGCAAAGGAATGGAAATTCAGGAACACATTCGTCCTCGTCCTTTTCGCGCAAAAAATGCGCCAGTATATGTCCGTGCAAATGATTGACACCCACCAACGGAATATCCTGCGACACAGAAAGTCCCTTTGCAAACGAAGCTCCAACGAGCAACGAACCTAGCAAACCTGGACCTTTTGTGAACGCAATAGCGTCAATTTCGCTCATTGCAACCTCGGCACGCGCCAAAGCCTCCTTTACTACCAAAACTATATTCTGCTGATGCGCACGACTAGCCAATTCAGGCACTACCCCACCATATTTCTGATGAATTGCCTGTGTATTAATCACATTCGAAAGCAACCTTCCATCGCATACAACAGCAGAAGATGTATCATCGCACGAAGATTCTATACCTAAAATTTTCACTGCACTTTTTTTTTGCAAATTTACAATTCTTTAAATTAGGCTGTCAATAATTTTTAAGATATTTGCAGTTTATTCATTATACTGCCTAAATTTTGTTCAGATATAAGGTCAGACGGTTTTTTATTATCTTGTTCTTGTTGACAATCAAGGACTTGATTATACTTATTACCATTTTATACTCGCCTTATCTGCAAAGTTTCATTGCTAGAAATTGCATAGACTTTTTTGCAAAAAAATACAATATTGAACTTAGTGTCGGTGAGGTTTACATAAAAATACCAAACCAGATAGTGCTTTCCGATATAGAAATGAAGGATTCGTGCGGAAACATGCTACTGTCGGCAGACAACCTTGATGCGACAATTGAAAAGATTTCGTTTAAGAACAATTTCCTTCTCCTCTCCGAAACGAATCTCAACAATCCGCTTATAAATGTCATTGTTGATGAAAACGGAACAGCAAACTACAGTTACATACTTGACAAATTCGCTACAGAAGACACTTCTTCTTTTGACTTTAATGTCATCTGCAAGAAACTATCGATTACAAACGGGCACCTGAAATACCTTGACAAAAGGTACGACAATTCTGCATCATCATTTAAGCCATCGGATATTGAAATAAAAGATTTTAATGCTGGCATAAGTCGTTTTAGATACATGAACGACACCATAAACGTCAATATCGACAACTTCTCGATGAACGAAAAATCGGGAATCGCAGTAAACAATATTTCTGGAAAAATAAAATACTACGACAAAGGAATAAGCATAAAAGACTTGGATTTCAGAACCAACTATTCGGAACTTATATGCTCAGAAGTTGCACTAAGCGGCAAGGATAGCCTCTACCTAAGCAACCCAATGGAAAAGGTTGATAAATTCACCGTAAACATCGACACATTAATATTATGCGTTGCCGACATAGCTCCTTTTTTGCCTCAATATCAAAATTTTTCCGACAGCATACATGTAAAAGGCAACTTCGCTGGACGGCTTGATGACTTCAAGTTCAAGAATTTCGGAATATCAATGTACAGCGGCACAAGACTACATGCCAACCTATCGGTAAACGGTCTTCCTGATGTAGAGCAGACCATTGTATTCGGAAGCATATCGAACATGCAGACAAACAAAGACGACATAAACAGAATATTAAAACTCGTATCGCCAGAGAACCCGATACAAATTCCTTCGGAACTGGACAACCTAAACAGAATTGCCTTCAATGGAAACCTTTCGGGTATGCTAAACGACATGATGGCATTCGGACAATTTACCACCAACATCGGAACAATAAACACCGATATAGCCCTAATGCCCGACTGGAAAAACAAAACGCTTGAATATGACGGAAGCATTTCGGCAAAAGAATTCAACCTGCACGACATAATACCAGGAAACAACGGACTCGGACTGCTATCGCTAAACCTGAACATAAGCGGAAACATTGACTCGCTATCGCATACACAAAACAACCTCAACGGCAAAATACAACGTTTCGACTTCAACGGATACGCATATTCCAACATAAATGTCAGAGGCCGACTATCAAATACAACATTCAACGGCAACATAAACATCAACGATCCGAACATTACAGCAGAAATCATAGGAAACTATAATTTCGGAGGTAAAAACAACAAGATCGAATTATCGACAGACTTGTATGCCAACCTAAAGGAACTCAACCTAGTGCAAGAAAATGTAAGCAATTCCGAACTCAAGCTAGTTCTTGGCGCACAACTTGACGGTGACCTAGCAAACCGCCCGATTGGAAACATAACACTTAGCAATGCGGAGTTCAACATTGACGATAAACACATTACCGTAAACCGGTTGTCGGCCATTTCAAAAATCAACGATGATAAAAAATATAGCATCAACATCGATTCCGACATCTTAGAATTTGACATGTATGGTGATTTCAATATCAGCGAAGTAGCAGGTGACATATACCACATGGTTGCACAATCGCTTCCATCGGTATTCGGAAAATATGTAAAAAACAAAGCCAACGAAAACTACTTCACCTACCATTTCAGGATCAAGCACATAAACGACATCATCAAATTCTACGACAAGGAACTCTTATTCCACGGTGACATATACAGTAGCAACGGATATGTTTTTGGCAACACACAAACACTATACGGCAAGATAATGCTACCCAGGATAAGCAGAGGTGACTACTACATTGGCGAAAGCGAAATAGAAATGTACAGCATGAACGGAATTGCAAGTGTATACATGAACTCGTCATCCATAGGAAACAACAATTTGTCGCTTGATAAAATAAGCCTTGCCATGTCGGCCGAAAACGACAGTCTAGGTCTAAACATGAACTGGAAAAACAGTGAAAGTAGCGATAATAGCGGATTTTTCTCTCTCGGCACCAAATTCATTCCTCACGGAAACGATTCTCTACCACGCATCGAAGCTCACATATCGCCATCCCAATTCATATTCGGAGATAGAATATGGGAACTCGGAGAAACCCAAATCAACTACGACAACAGCGAAGTTGAAATTGAAAATCTAAAGTTAGCAAACGCAAACCAGATTCTAAACGTCAAGGGATACATCTCAAAAAATCCGGACAAAATACTATCATTCATAATCGACAATGTAGATGTAAGCAACATAAACCCGATAACACAGCCTGCTGGTTACGAATTCGGAGGCATACTATCGGGAAGTGGCCGCATATCAAATATTTACGACATTCCTGTATTCACCACAAATGTCAACATAACCGACCTTACCATCAACCAGGAACAACTCGGGAAATTGAGTCTATCGTCGAAATGGGATAATATGAGCAAAGCTTTCGTAATGAGCGGGACAAACAAGTACATCGAAATGAAAGGCACCTACCTTACAAAACTCGACAGCCTCGATGCCAGCATATTACTTAAAAACCTTAAACTTGATATTTTCGACAAGTATCTTAACGCGTACGAAATTAGCGGACTAACTGGAGATGCCAACGGAACAATTATGCTTACAGGCAGTATAAAAAAGCCGACAATAAACGGCGTTATAAACCTTAAGCAAACAGAATTCACATATGACTACCTGAAACTGAAGGCAATTACTGAAGACAAGGTTTACATAGGCAACGACAGATTTTACTTCGACGACTTCAAGGTCCGCGATGAAAATGGTAACATCGGTACAATAAATGGAGGCTTATACCATGACAACTTCAAGAACTTCAGATTTGAACTTCTGGCGAGCCTGGAAGACTTCAAGGTTATGAATACAAAACTGTCGGACAACAACTTATTCTACGGAACAGTATATGCATCAGGCGGACTCACAGTAGAAGGAACTCCTAACAATTTCTCGATATACGCAGGCGCCACGACAGGACCCGACACTAAGTTTGTGCTTCCAATGGAAGAGAACTACCACGCACAAAACACAAGCTACATAACATTCATATCTGCGGAAGAACGCAATAGCGACATCAGTAGCAGGAAATTCTCAACAACCGACTACTCCATAAAACTAGACATTGATGTAAAACCCGAAGCCGAAGTACAAATCGTATTCGACCCAAGGACTGGCGACCGCATAAAGGCCAATGGAGAAGGTATGCTAAAAATAGAATACACATCTGACGACAAACTTTATATGTACGGTGAAATCGAGATTGTAAAAGGCAACTACCTATTCACTCTCGAAAACATCATAAACAAACGCTTCACAATTCCATCTGGAGGTACTATAACATGGGATGGTGATCCATACGAAGGAAAACTGAACCTTGATGCAGTATACACGACAACAGTATCGCTAAAGGAACTTATGCGCGAAGAATACGACTCCACCGATACCAACAATAAGAAAGCAACAGTAGAATGCCACATGCACCTTATCGGAAACCTTATGTCGCCCGAGATTCAGTTCAGCATCAACATTCCTAACGGAAGCGACAAGGTAAAGACAAAACTTGCAAGCCTTACTCAGGACGAAATAAACAAGCAATTGCTTTATGTACTGGTAATTAATCAGTTCTACGACCCCAACGCTGAAATGTTGAACCAAACTGGTACAACAACCAACGCTGTTGGTGTAACTACCACACAGATGCTTTCGAACCAATTGAGCAACTGGCTGTCGAAAATTGTGAAAGATGTTGACGTCGGTTTCAAATACAGGCCTAGCACCGAATTTACCGGACAAGAAATCGAAGTGGCTCTTAGTACACAGATATTCAACGACCGACTGCTAATAAACGGAAATCTCGGAATTAGCGACAAGAAGTTCAACAACGAAAACATTGTCGGCGATGTTGAGGTACAATGGAAACTGAACAAAAAAGGTTCTCTGCGCATAAAAGGTTTCTCGCGGAAGAATACCGACATAGAGGCTGAATACGGTCCGTACACTACAGGTGCCGGCATATTCTACACCGAAGAGTTCGACACTTTCGGCGAACTCATGCGCAAGATATGGAACGGCATATCTTTCAAGCAGGCAAGAGAAAAGCACAAGGCAAAAAAAGCACAGAAAAATGCAACGGTAAAGAAAAAATAAGGACACCGCTAATATGACAGCAGGTGCCAATCCCTAGTTTCTGGTTGTTTAGATGCAGAATATTGCGCCTGTACTATTGGAAATTGTTATTCCAACGTCTCCTCTATCTGGTAGTCGTTCCTGATTGTAGAATTCCTTGAAATCATCTCACCTACAAAGCCAGAAAGGAACATCTGCGTACCAAGAATCATCATTACCAATGCGAGGTAGAAATATGCGGTATCGGTAACAAGCGGAGCTGGCACATGCTTGCACAAGGCGGCAATCTTAATTCCACCAACCACGCATATAGCAATGAAACCTATTATGAACATCACACTGCCCCACAATCCGAAGAAGTGCATTGGACGCTTGCCGAATCGCGACAGAAAATACAGAGAGAACAAATCCAAGTAACCATGCACAAACCTGTCCAAGCCAAATTTGGATGTTCCGTACTGCCTCTTGCGATGCTCAACAACCTTCTCGCCAATCTTCGAGAAGCCTGCATTTTTTGCCAAATAAGGAATATAGCGGTGCATTTCGCCATAAACCTCAATATTTTTCACCACCTTGCTGCGATATGCCTTCAAACCGCAATTCATATCGTGCAGTTTAAGTCCTGTTACTCGGCGAGCTGTCGCGTTATACAATTTTGATGGGATATTCTTTGTAAAGGTATTGTCGTAGCGTTTTTTCTTCCAGCCAGAAACGAGGTCGTAGCCATCCTCCTTAATCATGCGGTACAATTCGGGAACCTCATCGGGACTATCCTGCATATCAGCATCCATAGTGATTACCACATCGCCACGGCTTGCCTGAAAACCAACCTGCAAGGCTGCAGACTTGCCATAGTTCCTACGGAACGAAATGCCCCTTACCTGCTCGTGCTTTTTCTTCAAATCGCAAACAACATTCCACGAATTGTCTGTACTACCATCATTTACAAATAGAATCTCAAACGAAAACGAATGCTCGTTCATCACGCGCACAATCCACTCGCACAATTCGGGCAAGGATTCCTCCTCGTTATAAAACGGAACTACAACAGAAATATCCATAGTTACAATTTTTTGCAAATGTAAAACAAAAAAACGGGTGGAAAAAATTCCACCCGCAAAGTTTTTTCAAAATTACATCAATATTGCATCAGAACAAAACTGTAACAGTACCCTTATAGGTATCTTCGTCGCTATGCAACTTTATAATATACAAGTAAACGCCAGAAGGCACAAAATGACCTCTATAGCTTCCGTCCCAGCGCTTGCCATTGCCTCGTTCATGATACAAAAGCTGTCCCCAACGGTTGAACACATAGATATGCGCATCAGGGAACAATTCGATATTCTCGATTATCCATTCATCATTAACACCATCTCCATTAGGTGTGAAAACATTAGGTATGCGTATGCAGTCGTTATAGCTTTCGGAGACAACCACATCGTCAACCGTTTTCGTACAACCACTAGCATCAGTAACTACAATATTATAAACACCTGAACGCAAACCAGTGAATATTGATGAATCGGACGTGTAATCGTCAAGGGTGTATGTATACGGAGCAGATCCACCCGCAACAACAAGTTCGACATAACCATCGTTAAGGTCCTTACAAGATGGCGCATGCTCCATAGCGACAACACCAAGTCTTTCGGGCTGAGCTACGGCAACCGAAGTTGATTCAGTACAACCGTTAGCATCCTTTACATCTATCCTATATACACCAGGGCGAAGATGATCGTAAACTGTTCGTCCATGTGTTACCGAACTTCCGTTAACGAAACCATAATCATAGGGTTCCACACCACCTTCGGCACGTATTTCTATACGACCATTCTTGCTTCCGTAACAATCAACATCCGTTACTTCTGCATTAATTACGACTGGTGCTGGCGAATTTACAGTAAAGTTACCCTGCGACACGCAACCATTCGAATCTGTAACGACAACACTGTAAACTCCTCTCCTAATTCCAAACAGATTAGGTTCGGAACTTCCATTTGACCATAAATACTGGTAAGGTTCATGACCTCCACTAACATTCAATGTTATCGAACCATCATTTGTATTATGACATTTAGCATCACTAATCTGCGAATACATAAACAGTTCTGTTGGAGAATTAACCTGATAGCTTGCGACACCCTCGCAACCCCAAGCATCTGTCAGCGTAACTACATACAGACCAGCATCTACTCCATAAATTGCAGGTCCGCTTTGTCCACTACTCCACTGATATATTACAGGTTGCTGAGCATATACTGATGTTACAGTCAAAGTTGCATCACTTGCTCCGAAGCAACTGATAGGATTAACCTCTTCGATATAAGCCGAAAGCATACCAACTACACTTATCTGCGAAGTTGCAGTAGCCATACAACCATTGGCATCGGTAACTGTCAACGAATAGCTTCCACTTGAAACGCCAGACAATGTCTCGGAAATACCTCCATTCGACCACATATACGAATACGGAGTATTTCCTCCATAAGTATTAGCCATAAGCGAACCTTGAGATACACCACACTCAACATTATTTGCAATAATGTCAACATTTAACAAAGCAGGCTCAGTAACAACAACTGTAGAAGAAGCCGTACATCCATTGGTATCTGTTACCAATAGGCTATATGATCCAGCACCTACCCCCACAAGGTTGTTGCTTGAATATCCGTTGCTCCATTGGTAACTATATGGAGGAACACCACCGCCAATAGCCGATATGCTAACACTACCATTGGCAAGTCCATAGCACGAAACACTACTAGCTGTAAGTTCTATCGACAATACAGACGGCTCGCCAACTCTTACAACGCCGGTCTTTGTACAGCCGTTCGCATCGGTAATTGTATATCCGAAATCGGAGTTAACGGGCACATTGTTATTCTCCAGTCCGTTAGAATTGTCCTGCCATACTACTGAATACGGAGATGTACCACCAGTAACTACAAGGTTTGCACTTCCCGATTCTCCATAACACCGTGCATTAGCAGAAACCGCATTGACAGAAATATCAGTAGGTTCAACCAACGATACAAATGTTGTAGATTGACAGCCATTAGCATCTGTAACTACATAATTATATGCGCCCGCTGTAACGTCATAAATTCCAACATTCTGATAAGGCAAAGTTCCACCAGTTGCCGAAACCGTTACTTCTGCTGTTTCTCCATGACAAAGAATTTGTTCTGCCGACGATGATGCGACAAGTAATTCAGGAGTTTCTATTTCGACAGAAACCGTTGACACACAATTGTGAGCATCAGTTATAGTAACATTATATGATCCTGCCGCAAGGTTATCAAACTCATGAGAATTTGACATTTCTGTAAAGGTACCAGAATTCCAAACGATTGTATATGGGGCCATTCCATCTTGCATATTTATGGTAAAGCTACCATTTCTATCGCCGAAGCAAAGTACCGGTACAGGCTGACCAGCAACTACACTCATTTCCGCACCTACTTCAATTGTAACAGTCTGCGTTGCTACACAACCATTAGCATCTGTTACTGTCATTGTATATTCCCCAGCTTCGAGATGTGACACAACCGAATTACCTGTTACAGTATAATTTGTATTTCCATCCCATGAATACGACAAATTGCCTGTTCCTCCTGTTACATTTAACCTGGCTTCACCCAATGTCGTACAATATTGGTCAGTTGTTCCAGTAAGCTGGATTGATATTTCATCTGGATTTTGGATAACATAAGTTGTTGTTATCATACAACCATTTGAATCCGTAACAGTAAGTCCGTATGTTCCTGCCGGTGCAGTTATCTGTTGTGAATTTACGGCAGGAAGTCCATCGGTTCTCCATGTATATGTAAGCGTACCTGTTCCACCTCCTGCATAAGCGTTGACAACAGTTGTTCCATTATGACATTGGATGTCGTTACCAACAATACTACTAATATAAAGTTCCTGTGGATTCTCAGGACTTACACTAGCCTGTGCAACACATCCCTCAGCATCAGTAACAGTAACTGTGTATGTTGTGTATTCGGTAAGAGCTGTACGCGACTGACCTGCAATATTTCCATTCCATAAATATGAATATCCGCCATTTCCGCCATCAGCCGATGCTGAAATATCAAAGGCATCGTCATGACAATTAATTACGGATGTAACGGAAGCCGAAACTGTTAGCTGTTCAGATTCTTCAATTTCAACAGAAACATTGTCAGAACATCCGTTTGCATCTACTACAGTAACATTATATACACCCGCTAACAATGGTGAAAATTCGTGAGTTGAAGCGGTTTCGGTCAATGTTCCATTTGTCCAAGTTATAGCGTATGGAGAAGTTCCGTTGACGAACTCAATTTCGAAACTTCCAGTAGCCATACCGTTGCAATAAACCCTATTATTGGATATTACATCCACAGTCATAGCACTACCATTAGGAATATTCACCGACTGCGAATAACCACAACCATTTCCATCTGTTACAGAAACATTATGTAAACCAGATGTCAGGCTAACCGTTGTTGCAGATGTATATGAATTTACACTGCCACCATCCCATGAATACGATATGCTGCCTTGTCCTCCAAATATTGACAAGTCGACACTACCGAGAGTTTCGCATGTCTGTTCGACAATGTTGTTAAAGTTAACGCCAAGTTCGTCTGGTTCTGTAATAGTTATATCGTCGCTTGCATGACAGCCATTTTCATCGGTAATCGTATATGTATGCAGACCAGCATTAACATTCTCAAATGTACCCGTACCAGAGTAAACTCCTGTGCCCCCATTTCCTGAAACCGTTACATTAGACATCTGTCCGTGACACAATATTTCATCAGCAGAAATCGAAATCTGAACTTCTGAAGGCTCTATTGCATTCACTGATGCCATTGCGATACAGCCATTATCATCGGTAACAGTCACCGAATATAGGCCATACTCTTCCAAGCCATTTTGCGACTGCGTATTTGCACCATTGTGCCATGAATATGAATAAGCATGTCCATCAGCAAGGGTTCCGCCATTGGCGGTTACCATTACACCAAATTTATCTCCGTGGCACATTATTGGAGCTGTCAATTCTGCTGTAGCCTCAAGCAAAGCAGGTTCATCAACTGTAGTTGTCAAAGTGCTTGAACATTCATCAGCATCGGTAACAATAACAGTGTAGTTTCCTGCCGGCAAACCGGAAATTTCATACGAAGATAACATAACATCATTCTCATATCCATTTGCCACCGTAGAAGTCCATACTATAGAATATGGTGAACGACCTGTTATGTTTTCAACATCTATACTACCTGAACCATTGCCATTACACGAAAGGTCGTGGGCTGCAAGCGAGAACGATACAGTTCCGCCAATGTCATCGATGGTAACCTGTGCAGTACCCGGACATCCGTTGGAATCGATAACTAATACTGTATAATTGCCACCCGCAAGACCAGTTACACTTTCACCGTTTCCAATTGTTTCACCGTTTGCATCATTGATCCACTGATATTGATAGCCAGTTTCGGAACCTCCAGTTATAGAAGTTACAAATACTGAGCCCATAGTTGCGCAAACCTTATCGGTCTTATCTGCTGATACAACTACCGGGTTGGGCTGATTTACAGTAATAGAAGTAGATGTTGCACACAAATGTTCGTCAGTAACAGTAACAGTATATGTACCAGCAGTAATATTAGAAAGTTCATTGGAATTAGTTCCTACGGTAGCATTTTCACTGTTTTGCCATTCATAGCTATATTCGCCAAAGCCATTTGATACCGAAAGCGTTATGGTTGCTGTTCCGCCATTACACAATATTGTACCAACCATAGGCTCTGCTATTGTCGGATAGCCTGTACGCGAAGTTGTTATGTTAGCATCTGCTGTACAATGTGTGCTGTTGTCGGTAACGACTAAGGTATAGGTACGGTTCACGTCAGCACCAACAATCTGAGCAGAAGCCTGTCCTCCGTCCCAAGCGTAAGAATAGTCGCCAGAACCATTTACGCCTTCAGCCTCGATTACAATGTCGCCTGTACAGAAGCCATCGATCTGAGTAGCTTCGGCTGTAAGTTCGCAACTGCAATTACCGACTTCAATTGAAGCCTCATTTGAACACGAACCCTGCGTAACAGTTACCGTGTAAGTAGTCTGCCCATTAGGATGAATTGAAATGGTTTCTGTAGTTGCAGTTGTTGACCATACGTATGACATACCGCTCGGACTTGCGGACAAAACAGCATCCTCGCCAGCACATACCTCGGTATCGCCAACGATAGAAATTGCAGCGTCAGGAGTCGGGTTAACGGTAAGGTGAATTGGTTCGGACAAAGCTCGGCAGTTAGTCAGGATATTGCCCTGCGCCGATATAGCCAACCTGTAGTAGCCTTCATTGGCTTCCTGAACATTTGCCATCGACAAGTCTTCGGCAGTCTGTCCTGCAACTGCTTCCCATACCGAATTGTCAAGCGGATCGCCAGTTTCGCTGTAGAACCACTGGTACTGCAACGGCTCAACGAAAGTTCCTTCGTTCAAGTATGTAGCGTTTACATTATATGGCTGTCCAGAACACAATTCCGTTTCGCCTGCTGGTATATTTATCTGTGGTACGCACAAACGAATCTCAATGTCGTCAATTGCAAAGTCGTTGCCCGAAGTTGAAGCATTCGGATTATTGAGCGACAACCTTACTCGTGTTACTCCTGCCGGAATTGTGAAGCTCATTCCATAGCGTTCCCATTGTGCATCGCTTATATTTGAATGAGCAGAAATTGTCGAAGTTGTATAGTCTGTTATTACAGTACCGTTGTCTGCATTTTCAATATGGAAGTTCAAACCTGATATTGAACTTGATGAGTTAACGTTCAGAATCCATACGGAGAAATAGAGTTCCGAACCCGAGCACAAGTCGTCGATTGTTGTTTCGTAGAACTGTCCCTAGGTGCTTCCTGCATCAACCTGCATCATGTAGCCACGAGAAACATCATCAGAATGTGTATGGTCTGAAAGATT